>Ga0114950_10000190_pt1 | contig 38570 bp, 38 predicted proteins | sample N075metaG_FD_83503 | JGI IMG/M metagenome (GOLD analysis project Ga0114950, IMG submission 83503) | Deep subsurface microbial communities from Kermadec Trench to uncover new lineages of life (NeLLi) - N075 metaG | ecosystem: Environmental > Aquatic > Marine > Ocean trench > Sediment | place...
GCAGGGCATCTTTGAATTTCGCTTCCTGCGCACTTGCTGACAGGGACAGCAAAAGCCCAATGGCGATTGCGCTGCATGTAGTCTTGATATTGCTCACTTGAAGCGTTTGGCCAGCACGTGGTCAAGGCTGAGCTTGCCACCGCCTTTGAGAACGAGGGGAATCAGCATGAAGATGAACAACAACGGGATACGGTAGTTGCCAAATCCCTTGTCCGACACCGAGTAGCCCTTCCACAGTTCCGCGAAACTCGAATAGTCGTCCGGCCAGTGCACGCCGGAAATCGCAACGATTGTCAGGATGATCAGGCTGACTGCCCAGAATCGCGTGAACAGCCCGAGGACCAGACCGGCGGCACCAAGAATCTCGGCCCAGGTCGCGATAAACCAGCTGATCTCAACAGGAATGACGTTGAACGGAAACGGAAAATTGTCTTGCACGTTAGCGAACCAGTTTGCGCCACCAAGCTTCCCGAGGCCGGCTTTGCCGAACTCGAACGCCAATAGCAGCCGAATGGGAATCAGTGCGACCCAATCACCGGCCGGATCCAATACGTTGACGACGCGTTTCCAATATTGATGCAGCTTGTTCATCGATTTCTCCTTACGCTGGATCTCTTGAACCAGTCAGAATTTCAAGTTGTTTCATTTCTTTGAGCGTCACGGCTCCGTGCTTAATCAGCGCATCGACATCGGGATAATCGATGGCATCGGCGAGCGCGCGCAGTAATTCCTTGCCGGATTTTCGTGCGTCGTTCTTCTCGATTGCATCCAGCAAGCCGGCCGAAACCGGGTTCAGCTCAAGAAAGCCGACCTCGTCGTTGGCGCGCCGATAGACGGCCAGAAAGACGGGCTGCTCCAGTGGTTCCTCGGGAATGAAGTCGACAGATATTCGATGCACCGGGTATTGATAGGCATTCACCCAGGTCAATACCGACTTAGCCGGAGCGCCTTCGAGCAGGTCGCCGTCCGGATCGATATCCGACAAGTCGTTCTCGTCTTCCGAGACAGACAATGCCAGCTCGATGTATTCGTAGTGGGCGAGTTCGAGCAGAAACGGAAAATCGTCGTCTTGCAATTCGTATTCGTTCTGCAAAAAACTCAGGAATTCCTCAGGCAGACGCAGGAAATAAGGCGTCTCAGAGCGATGTACTTTCATAAACAGTCGAATAAGCGCATCCCACTTGTCCTGCGCGTGAATTTTTTTCAACACCGGGAACATGTTCGATAACAAGTTGCGCAGGTTATTGAAAAACAGATCGCGGTAGATGGCCATGCGGCGGTCTTCAACACCTTCCGGGGCTGGTGCATGCTCCGGGTCGCGTATATGCGCCGCGAACGCAAATTGTTTTTTCTGGAATTCTGGAAGCTCAGCCATTGACGGCCTCTTGCTGGGCCGCCGAATCCTGCAACTCCCTGATGCGATTCAGCTCCTGGAGCAGTGTTTCGATAGGCGGAAAATTGAAGTCGCGTTCCAACAAAGTCGGCACTACGCCAAAGTGGTTGTAGGCATCGTCCAGCAGCTGCCACGCCTGCTCGTCCACCGGCGTGCCGTGCGTATCGATTCGCAGATCCTCTGCCTCGACGTAATGTCCGGCCAGGTGAAAATAGCGAATTCGCTCGGCCGGCATCTTGTACAGGAACTCGTGCGCGTCGTATTTGTGATTGATGCTGTTGACGACGATGTTGTTGATATCGAGCATCAGGTCGCAATCGGCCTCTTCAAGCACGGCATTGATGAAATCTGCTTCGTTCATCGTGGAGTCGGTCGGTGCGTAATAGGACACGTTTTCCAGCGCAATGCGTTGCTCGAGAATTTCCTGCACGCGTTTGACTCGCTGGGCGACGTAAGTGACCGCATCCTCCGTAAAAGGAATTGGCATCAAATCGTATAACTGGCCGTCGTCGCCGCAGTAACTCAGATGCTCTGAGTACGTGCGGATATTGTGATCGGCCATGAACTGCTTGATGTCGCGGACGAGTTGTTCGTTCAAAGGTGCAGGTGCACCAATCGACAGCGACAGGCCGTGAATCACAAACGGATAACGCTCGGTAAACCAGCGAAGTTTCTTGCCCAGGGTGCCGCCGACATGAATCCAGTTTTCGGGTGCGATTTCCATGAAGTCGATGTCACCCGAATCGATATCTTTGAGTGCGTCGGCCAGCGGCCGTCTGAAGCCAAGGCCTGCACCGGATACAGGATATTGTTGGTGGGTGTCATTCATACAGCAAGAGACCTTGGGCTAGCGGGGTTTATTACACTACAGTTGGCGCAATCGCTCGAGATAAAGAGCCTCGTCAGGTGGCCGGTTCTGACTTTGCGCCTCCCACAGGGTCTCTGCAAGGCAGTCGATCATGCGATGCTCCGCATCGTGCGGGCCGCCGGCTCGCTCGGCGAGCTTCTGAAATATCATGGCTATGCCACTTGGCCTGTTCGTCGCGACTTGTTCACGTATGCCGAGATGCAGTCCCATGTGCAAAAAAGGATTGGTCTTGCCGTCCTCGACGTCGAAGTCGCGATCGAGGTCCCCGGTGATCGCGTCCTGGTACTCAGAATGTTCTTCGATCACAGCGACTATCTGTGCCTCAAGCGGTGTCAGTACCTTTTCGTCGCAGCGTTTTTGCCACGCATCGGCATACATTTCGCGCAACTCACTGCGGTCTTGGCCAAAGATCACGGCAGCACCTTATTGCGGAACTCGCACCAGATCACGATGGCGCATTCACCGCACAGAGGCTTGCGTGCTTTGCAAACATAGCGGCCGTGCAATATCAGCCAGTGATGCGCGTCCTTCTTGAACTCATCGGGAGTCAGGCGGACGAGCCGCTTTTCAACTTCGAGCGGCGTCTTGCCTCTGGCAATGCCGGTGCGGTTCGAGACGCGGAAGATGTGCGTATCGACAGCGATCGTCGGTTCGCCAAACGCTGTATTGAGAACAACATTGGCCGTCTTTCGTCCGACGCCGGGCAATGTTTCCAGTTCCTCGCGCGTCCTTGGCACTTCGCTGCCGAATTCAGCGACGAGAATTTGGCAGGTTTTGATAATATTTTCGGCTTTGTTGTTGTACAGGCCGATGGTTCGAATGTAGGTCTTGAGCCCCGCCACTCCGAGGGCAAATATCGTCTCGGGCGTATTCGCAACCGGGTAGAGCTTGTCCGTGGCCTTGTTAACGCTAATATCGGTTGCCTGTGCGGACAAGATCACAGCGACGAGTAGCTCAAACGGGCTGACGTAGTGCAGTTCCGTATCGGGACTCGGATCGAGTTCTCGCAATTTTGCGTAAATGGCCGAGCGTTTGTCTTTGTTCACGACCGTTATCGCTTGCTGTCGAAATGATTCTTGAGCGCGACTGCGAGTGCCAGGCTGAAAAAAGCGCCCGGCGGAAGAATCGCGATCAGCAGGCCGCTGTCTGCAAACGAAAAACCGTCGAATGGCTCGCCGCCGACCAGCATGTCGAGTCTCGACAAAATGGAAGCTTGTCCGACGAGTTCACGAAATGCGCCGATCACGATGAGCAGCATCGCGAAGCCGGCGCCCATCCCGATGCCATCGACGATGCTCTTACCGATCGGGTTGCGGGAAGCGAAAATTTCAGCTCGGGCAATGATCGCGCAATTGGTCACGATGAGCGGAATAAAAATACCCAGTGACCGATCCAGCGTCGGAAACCACGCCTTGAAAATCAGCTCGATGCACGTAACCAGGCTTGCGATGATCAATACATAGATAGGAATACGAATTTCCGGCTTTATCCAGCGTCGGGTCGCGGAGACGAGCCCGTTGGAACAGGTCAGCACGAACAGCGTTGCAACACCCAGCCCCAGGCCGTTGACGAGCGTCGTGGTTACGGCCAGCAGCGGGCACAGGCCCAGCAGTTGCACGAGCCCGGGATTGTCGTGCCATAACCCGTTTTGCAATCGCTTGATGATGCCGGCGGAAGTCATTGCTCCTCCTCAGTTGCCGGAAGCGCGAAAATCTCGTCGCGATGGGCAGCAAAGTAAATCAATGTGTCACGAGCCGCCCTGATCACGGCGCGAGGCGTTATCGAGGCACCGGTTAGTTGATCAAAATCGCCGCCATCACCGCGGATCGCCCAGCCGCCAATAACCGGATCGCCTATCGATTTGCCATCGAACTGCAATACCCAGTCCGAGCGTGCAAGCTCGATCGTGTCTCCGAGGCCGGGCGTCTCACGATGCTGAAGAATACGCAGCGCGGTGACGACGCCGGCAGCATCCACACCGAGCAGGATTCGTATGGGGCCTGAGAAACCGTCGCGAGCCGTGACAACAAACAAAGCGGCAACCGGTCGGTCTTCTGCGTATACGCGATAGATAATAGCGGCGCCGGACCCGGGCAAATCGTGGGGCGGCGAAATGACAAGGCGCGACTCGCTGACGCTGCCGTCGTAAAGCATTCCTGCAATTGCGGGTTCCAGGCTTTGTTCGAGCAAGGCTTTTTCATTGGCGGCGATGCGGTCGACCGTCAGATGATACGTGGCTGCAACGAGCGCGGTGCAAATGGCGGCGATGATTGCCAGCGTGACACCGGTACTGACGATGGTTTTTCCGGAGCTCATTCTAAATTACCTCGGCGTGCATGGCCGACGATATGTGGTTTCGTCAAATAATCTATTGCCGGCGTCGCCATGTTCATTAGCAGGACGGCGAAGGCGACGCCGTCTGCATAAGATCCAAACTTACGAATGATGAAAATAAGCAAGCCGATACCCGTTCCGTAGATTAAACGTCCTTTCGGGCTGGTTGCGGCTGACACCGGGTCGGTGGCGATGAAAAACGCACACAATATCGTTGCGCCGGAGAACATGTGAAACGCCGGACTGGCATTCGATCCTGGCGCGATGATGTACATGAGTGTCGCCGGGACCAGCAGTCCAGCGAATACGCCCATGGGAATTTGCCAGCGAATGACCTTCCTGATCAGCAGCCAAATACCGCCAATAGCGAATAAATTGGCGATCCATTCCCAGCCACGACCGCCGAAGTCTCCCATCATCGGATTGGCGCGCATTTCCGCGTAGGTGTGCATGTTGCGCAAACCGGATTGCATTGCATCAAGTGGTGTTGCACGACTTATGGCATCGAAAGACAAGCCGTCGGGGTAGGCTCCGGTGAGCGTAAACATGCCGGTCTGAAAGGTTGTCAGGGTGATGTAATCGATATCGCCCATGCGTGGCGCTACCCACAAGTTCATGTCCAGCGGAAATGCGACGAGGATGACCACGTATCCAACCATGGCCGGATTGAATATGTTGAAGCCGATCCCGCCGTAGAGTTGTTTGGCAACGACGATAGCGAACAACGAGCCGGTGGCCGTGACCCACCATGGCGTCAGCGAGGGAAGCGCAAAAGCGAGCAAGGCTGCGGTCACGAGTGCGCTGAGATCGGCGATCGCTATTTCAGGATTTCGGCCGCGAGCCCGCACGCACAGGGCCTCGCTGCCAACGCAGAAGACGGCTGCAACCAGCAGATTGAACAAAAGGCCGGGGCCGAAGAACCAGACATGTGCGAGGGCCGCCGGAATCAGCGCGAGCAAGACATGCAGCATGATCGACGCGACATCGGTTGTCGGCCTGAGGTAGGGCGCTTCTCGTCTGGCGAAATCCATTACTGATCCTCGTCTGATTGTTCGCGCTTGCGGTTGAGAATTTCTGCGATCGCGTCAGGGCCGGCAGCTTTCACGGATTCCTTTTGCGCGGCAAGTTCCTCGTCACGCTTTTGCTGTTCTTGTTCGAGCCGCTGGTTGCGAGCCTCGAATCGAACTCGTGCGCGGTCCGCGCGAGCTTTTCCATCTTCCTGCTCCCGAATGCGGGCTTTGGCCATGCGGAAATCTGCTGTCAGTGGAATGTGGCTCGGACATACCAGGTCGCAGCAACCACACTCGATACAGTCGGTCAGCCCATAACTGCGCATTTTGTCTTCGTCGTCGGCGCAGGCGTACCAGAACAGTTGTTGCGGCAGGAGCTGGATCGGACAGACAGCCGCACAGTCGCCGCAACGAATACACGGCATCTCCAGGCCCGCAGCTGGTGTCTCTGACAGAACCAGAATACAGTTCGTCGCCTTCACCAGCGGTACTCGATCGGATGTGACGGACATGCCGGTCATCAGTCCACCGATGATCAGTTGTTTGGCGCGATCCGTGTAGCCGCCTGCGAAATTGACGATATCGGCAACGGTGGTACCGAGCCGCGCCTCGACGTTCATCGGGCGTGCAACGCCGTCACCGGTCACTGTTGTTATCCGCGAGATGAGGGGCTCGCGATCGGCGATCCAGTTGTGAATGGCGACCGCTGTGCCGACATTCTGGACCAGGCAACCGGCATCGCTCGGCAGGCCGCCGCTTGGCACTTCCCGATTTGTAACAAGTTGCACCAGTTGGTCTTCGCCGCCCGACGGATAGATCGTCGGAACCTGTTTGAGCACAATACGGTTGTCGTCCAGGTCACCGAGAGCGCCGCCGAGGCATCGAATCGCCTCGGGTTTGTCGCTTTCGATGGCGATGTAACAGGAGCTGAGCTGCAGCGCATGCATCAGAATCTTCGCGCCGCCGATAAGGGCGTGCGCATGCTCGCGCATGAGTACATCATCGCAGCTGATGTAAGGCTCGCATTCGACGCCATTCAGGATCAGGTAGTCGATATCGCAGGAGTTCGCCTGCATCAGCTTTTGCGCGGTGGGAAACACGGCGCCGCCAAGTCCGACAATGCCACCTTGCAAAATTTCTTTCAGTAATGCTTCGGGCGACATCGCATCGAATTGTACGGATGCGGCGGTGGATTCTATGGCGGTGTCCTGACCGTCGCACTCGATCACGATGCAAGGTGCATTTTCGCCGTGGCGTCGTGAGACGGGCCAGGACTCAATGGCGACGATTGTTCCGGAGGAAGATGCGTGCACAGGAGCGCCCAGTGTGCCGTCGAGTTCGGCGATGAGCTGTCCCTTTAGCACATGCTCGCCAATGCCGACGACCGGATGCGCCGGATCTCCGGCGTGCTGCGCGATCGGCAAGACGAGTTGGGCCGGTACAGGAACCTGTTGAATGGGTTCGCCCGTCGACATTTTCTTGTGCGCCTGCAAGCGTAAGCCGCCGTGCAGTTTGCCCAGGTCGTAGGTTGGCGCGGTCACGTCACAGCTCGCATGCTGATGCAATCAACCGGGCACGGCGCGACGCAAAGCTCGCAGCCCGTGCATTCCGCTTCAATAATCGTATGCATGAGCTGGTGTGCGCCGACGATCGCGTCGACCGGGCATGCGCCTCGACAATGCGTGCAACCGATGCAAAGCGATTCATCGATAACAGCGACGAGCAGGCCGGCGTCAGCGGTTTCGACCAATGGCAGGACATCCCTGCCGAGTAGTTCGGCGAGTTGCCGCACGGTGCTGTCGCCGCCGGGTGGGCAGAGGTTGATAGCCGCATCGCCCGCGACGACCGCGCTGGCATACGGCCGGCAACCCGGATAGCCGCATTGCGCGCACTGAGTTTGCGGTAGCAGGTCATTGACTTGCTCGACGATGTCGCTGCTGTCGGTGGGCAGCGTCTGCCATGCGTAGCTCAAGGCCAGCCCGGCGGCCAGTGCGATCAAGGTGATTGTCAGGATTGCGACCCACATACCGATTCATGGCCGTCACAGACGGGCCATGCCTGAGAATCCCATGAACGCCAGCGACATGATGCCTGCCGTCATTAAAGCGATCGCGGTGCCACGAAAGGGCGCTGGAATGTCTGCCGCATCCAGGCGCTCACGAATGGTCGCGAACATGATCAGTACCAGCGCAAAACCGGCGGAAGCTCCGAAGCCGTAGAACACCGACTGCACGAAACCGTTCGACTGCTGCACGTTGAGCAGCGCCACACCCAGCACCGCGCAGTTGGTCGCGATCAGCGGAATGAATATGCCCAATACCTGATTCAGCATTGGGCTCAGTCGCCGTACCATGATTTCCGTGAATTGAACGCTGGCGGCGATGACAAGAATGAAAGCGATCGTGCGCAGGTATTCGAGATCGAGTGGCACGAGCACATAGGTGTGGAGTAAGTAGGCTGTCGCCGAGGAGAGTGTCAGTACGAACGCCGTGGCGAGCGACATGCCAGTGGCGGCTTCGAGATTGCCTGACACGCCAATGAACGGACACAGTCCGAGAAAACGCACCAACACAAAGTTGTTGACGAGAACCGTGCCAACAAGGATGACGATGAGTTCTGTCATGGCTTACTCAATGGACTAGGCGCGCGTTCCGGATTCCGCGCGGTCGTCGATCATTGTTCCTGCTTCGATTGTTCAACCATCTTGTTCACCTGCTCGGGTTCCACGCGCATTAGCAGCGGTTTGAACTTGTTGATTGTCGTCCCCAGTGAGGGTTGCGATGCAGACTCCCACTTCCAGTCTTCTTCGCCGAAGAATTCCCGCGCGCCGGCGGCAACTGCGGGAATCACAGGCGTCAGGTAGATCATCAGGCTCCGAAACATGTTCAGTCCCTGTGTGCAAACAGCCTGAACCTCGTCAAATTTCGCTTCATCCTTGATCATCACCCAGGGCTTGTTGTCGTCGATGTAACGATTCGCAGCGTCGGCAAGACTCATGACGACGCGCATCGCTTTCGAGTACTCCCGCCGTTCGAAATGTTCGGCAATCAATTCGGACGCGCCCGCGACGTCCGCGAATAATGCGGGATCGGGCAGGGTGTCGGCAAGTTTGCCGTCGAATCGCTTGCTGATAAAACCGGCGCAACGGCTCGCGATGTTGACGAGCTTGCCCACCAGGTCCGAGTTTACGCGCGCGATGAAGTCGTCCAGGTTCAGGTCTATGTCTTCAATCGTGGGGCCGAGTTTCGCCGCGTAGTAATATCGCAGGTGGGACGGGTCCAGGTTGTCCAGGTAGGTTCTTGCGTTTATGAACGTGCCGCGAGACTTGGACATCTTCTTCCCGTTCACTGTCAGGAAGCCATGAGCGAAAACGCTGGTCGGAGTTCGGAAACCGGACCCGGCCAGAACCGCCGGCCAAAACAGCATGTGAAAATACATGATGTCTTTGCCGATGAAGTGATACAGCTCGGTATCGTTTCCCGGTCGCCAGTAATCATCGAATTCGAGGTCGTCGCGCCGGTCGCACAGATTCTTGAAGCTCGCTGCGTAACCGATTGGCGCGTCGAGCCAGACATAAAAGTATTTGTCATCGGTACCGGGAATCCGAAAACCGAAATACGGGGCGTCACGCGAGATGTCCCAGTCCCTTAGCCCGGCGTCGAACCACTCGTCGAGCTTGGCGACGATACTTTTTTCGAGTTTGGCGCTCTCTATCCACTCGCGCAGGCGCTGCTCGTATTTACTGAGTTTGAAGAAGTAGTGTTCCGACTTTCGCTTGATCGGCGATGTTCCTGACAGCACGGATATCGGATCGATCAGGTCCCCCGGCGAGTATGTTGCGCCGCAGACTTCGCAAGCATCGCCGTACTGGTCCTCGCTATTGCAACGCGGGCAGGTCCCGCGAACGAAGCGGTCCGGCAGGAACATGCCTTCCTTTTCGTCATAGGCCTGTTCGATGGTCTTCGTATAGATGTCGCCCGTTGCCGTTAGCGCTTCAAATATCTCGACGACCAACGCTTCGTTTTCGGCAGAATGCGTTGTGTGGTAATTGTCGAATTCGATTCCGAAATCCGAAAAATCTCTCAGGAATTCAGCAGTAATTCGTTCTGTCAGTTCTTCCGGCGATACGTCGAGCTCGCGGGCTTTGAGCATGATTGGCGTGCCATGCACGTCACTTGCGCAGACATAGGTACATTTGTGTCCCCGCAGCTTCTGAAATCGGACCCAGATATCGCCCTGCAGGTACTCGACAAGATGGCCCATGTGAATCGAGCCGTTCGCGTAGGGAAGGGCGTTTGATACGAGGATTTGTCGTGGCTGCTGGGACATTCGTGGCTTCAGAGTCTTCGTGGGACCGAGGGCCGCGATTATGCCACGTTAATTGTCGAGTTTAACTTTTTCGAACATAGCCTTGTTATTGGCCTGCATATAGGCATCGTGCCCGGAGACGAAGGCCTTGGTGACGAGGTCCATCAGTGCTGCGTCCATCGTCTGCATGCCAACGCCGCCACCGGCCTGCATCGCCGTCTCAAGCTGGTCGAGCTTGCCCTGGCGAATCAGGTTGGATACGGCGGAATTATTGATCATCACTTCGAGCGCGGCAATCCGGCCCGGCTTGCCCTTGGTCGGCAGCAGCTGCTGCGATACGACGCCGCGCAGGGAGGTGGAAATCATCGTACGAATATGGCTTTGCTTGTCAGCCGGGAAGGAATTGATGATGCGATCCACAGTTTGTGCGGCGCCATTAGTGTGCAGCGTACCCATGACCAGAATGCCCATCTCCGCGGCCGTGACCGCGATGCTGATAGTTTCCAGGTCGCGCATCTCACCGACCAGGATGACGTCGGGGTCTTCGCGCAACGCCGAGTGCAGCGCTTCGGCGAACGAGCCGGTATGAACGCCGACCTCGCGCTGGCTGATCAGGCAACTTTTGGTTTTGTGTACGAATTCGATCGGATCCTCGATCGTAAGAATGTGGCCCTTCATGTTCGTATTGATCGCATCGATCATCGCCGCGAGCGTCGTTGACTTGCCCGACCCGGTTTTCCCCGTAACCAGAATCATGCCCGATGTCTGCTTGCACAAGTCATAAATGACTTTCGGCATATTCAGTTCTTCGAGTGTCAGCGGCTTGGAGGGGATCGCGCGAAAGATTGCTCCGATACCGTTCAGGTGGCGAAAAACGTTGACGCGAAAACGGGAGACGTCGGGAATGTCATAGGCGAAATCGGCTGCTTCGAGTTGCTCGAAAGTACGCTGTGTAGTGGCGTCCATGATCTCGTACATGGCCTCTTTGACATCGTCGACGGACGGTTTGTCTTTGACCAGTATCTTCAAGTCGCCGTTCGTACGAACTCTTACCGGGTCGCCGGAGATAAAGTGTAAGTCCGAAGCGTTAAGCTTCAGGGCACCCTCCAGGAATTGATCGATCTTGTTCATACGCTCAAGTCCTCGGCGCCACTGGTGTCGAGAACCTGTACCAACTCTGTGTCAGTAACAAAGCGCGAGAAGTTTTTCTTGTTGCTGGCAAATCGATACGCATCATCAGGATCGATTTGCTTGGCATTGATAGCATTGAGCAGTGCGTCATCCATCACCTGCATACCGAGATCCTTGCCGGTTTGCATTTGTGACAATATCTGATGCGTCTGATCGGTCATAATTAACTTCGAAACAGCACGACTGTTGACGAGTATCTCGAGAATTGCCCGTCGTCCACGGCCGTCCGGCGTCTTCACAAGAACCTGGGTGACAACTGCCTTGAGACTCATTGCGAGGAACGACTTGGTTTGCTCTCGCAATTCGCCAGGCAACGCGTCGATGATTCGATCAATCGTTTTGACGGCTCCGGTAGTGTGCAAGGTTCCCAGCACAAGGTGGCCAGTCTCGGCGGCCGTCATTGCCATCGATATCGTATCCACGTCTCGCAGTTCGCCGACCAGAATGACGTCCGGATCTTCGCGCATCGCTGATCGAACACCGTCAGCAAAACTCGTCAGGTGCGTACCGAGTTCTCGCTGCACGATCTGGCAGTTTTTGCTGGTGTGTACAAATTCGATCGGATCCTCAAGGCTGATGATATTCAGATTGCGCGTCTCGTTGAGGTGATTGACCATCGCCGCAAGCGTCGTCGATTTGCCAGTACCGGTCGAGCCGGTTACCAGCACCATACCCTGGTGAAAGTTGCAGAATTCAGTCAGAATTTCAGGCATATGCAGTTGTTCGAGCGTCGGTACATCGCCCGGAATGTACCGGAATACCGCGCCGTAACCGGTTACTTTGCGAAATACGTTGACGCGATATCGGCCGCCGTCCTCGCTGACATAGGAGAAGTCCAGATCATGGCCGGCTGCCAGCTTTTCTTGCTGATTGGTGGTCAAAATCTCGGTCACGTAGTTGGCGAGTTCCGACTGTGAAAGTTCGCGGAATTTGATCGGCATCAGGTCGCCGTTCATTCGCAACATTGGCGGAATGCCGACGGCCAGGTGCACGTCTGAGCACCCTTGCGCGAGACCGAGCTTCAAAAAGGCATCAATACGGGCCATTACTGTGGGATATTTCCGAATATCAGAGTGTTGCGCCTATCCTAGGGGGAAATTATGTCGCATGCCAGAGCGACATCACACTTTTAGGGTTTGACCGATTCTAGAACGACAGCTGGCCGAGAGCCTCATTGAGTTCGTCCATCGACTGATAGCGCTTGGTCTTGTCGACCGACATGGCTTTGGCGATAAGCGTGGCGTATTCGTCCGGAATGTCGGGGTTCATTTCCTGGCATTGCTTGGCTTTGCCTTGCACGTGCTGGTACATGACGGACATGTGATCACCACGGCTGTATGGCGGAACGCCCGTTACCATTTCGTACATGATGACGCCGATGCTGTAGACGTCGGCGGTCGCGTCCACCTTCTTGCCGAGAATCTGCTCGGGCGCCATGTATTTCGGGGAGCCGATGACGTAACCCGTCTTGGTGAGCTGCGTGTCGCCGCTGGATACCGCAGCCGCAACGCCGAAGTCCACGATCTTGAGGAGTCCTTCCTCATTAACAAGAACATTGGCGGGCTTGAGATCGCGGTGAATGACGCCGGCCTGATGCGCGACCGCCATACCCGTCGCCATGTCGCGCGAGAATTGCAGTGCCTTTCCCATTGCCATCGGCTTGCTGTTCGGAAGTTCGCCGCTCAATGTGTGCGACGGAAAATACTCCATCGAGATCGCAAAGCTGCCCTGTAATTTCAGGAAGTCGTAGATTCGAATGATGTTGCGATGCGTAATTTTTCGGGAGTAGCGTAACTCATGCACGAACCGTTTCATCATTTCCTCGTCCGAGGAAACGTTGGGATTCAAGAATTTGAGGATTAACTCTTCGTCAACGACCTCATCTTGCATCAGCAGCACGGTACCGAACGCGCCTTTGCCGATTTTTTCGATGTACTTGTAACGTCCGTCGATTACGTCGCCCGGAACCAGCTTGGTGATATCCAGCACTTGCGTTTGAGCGGCCGCCGGTTGCGAATCCGCCACGGGTGCGGCATCCGCCGGTGCGGCGGCCTCCGCGATGGCCTGTGCCTTGAGCAACCTGGAAAGATCTTCGTTATCAAGCAGCAAGGTCTTCGTATGCTCGCCGATCTTCTTCGCGCGCATGTTTTCGGCGAGCACCGTTTCTGAAAATCGCGCATCGAGTTCCTTGAGCGCCTTGTCCGCGCTATCAATGATGTCCGGTACGTCGCATTGCCGGATTTTCCGCAGCATGCCGCGGACTGTTTCGGCGTGTGACTCATCGGCCAGGCGCGAGATAGCTGTGATCGCCGCGATCTGCAGGTCGCGCTCGGGGCTGTTGAGCAGCGGGGCGATTTTCGCAATATGTGTATGGTCGCCCATCTTGCCGACAGCGCGCACGATCACCGTGTCGGTCCTGGCGTCCTTGCCAAGCATCTCGAGAAATTTTGGCAATGCTTTTACATTGCCTATTTTCGTCAGGGCGTCGATAGAGCGTTCCCGAACCCACCAGTCCTCGTCATCGGTCGCCTGGATCAGGTGGTCAACCGCCCCTTCATCCTTGGTGGCGTTGAGAATTTCAATCGCTGTGCGACGAATCTCCTCGTCCTTGTCCTTAATCAGCGTGACGACGGATGCGATGACTTTCGGGCCGCCAATTTCGGCGAGTGCGTCACCGGCACGCGAGCGTACCCACCAGTCGTCGTCTCGCATGACGTTCAGGAGGTCCTTGACCGAGTTAGTATTTCCCAGCGCGTTGAGGACTTCGACGGCAGCACGCCGAGCGTATTCAGACTCGTCCTTGAGCGCCGCTGCGAGGTATTGAACGGTATCGGGATGGTTGATCTGCACAATCATATCGACGGCCTGAGATTGGACGTCAATATCGGGGTCCTGCAGCAACTTGCTGACGGAGGCAATATTGACGGCGCCACCACGCGTGGCCAGGGCGGTCAGGGCCGCGCTGCGGACCATCTTGTTGGTGTCCTTGAGCTGCATTTCCAGGGCCCGGTTCACCTCCGCGTTGTCGAACTTGGTCACCATGTTGATTAAGTGAACCTTAATGACCGGATCGCGGCCGCCCATGCGAGCGATCAGGTCGGGCACCATCTCGGGCCGAATTGTTTCTTCGATAATCTTGAAGATCGCCGCCGATTCATTGGCGCCGAGATCGTAGGCGCGTTGCAGCAAGTCGTGGATGCTCAGATCTTCCTTGTGAACTCGCAATATCTCGATCAGAGCGGGTTTTGAGACTTCTTCGTCATCAAACCAGTCCAGCAACTTGTTGGCGTTGTAAGTCGTGCTGCTCGACAAGGCCCAGGATGTGCCGGAGACAACGCGCTCGTTGCCATCGGCCAGACCTTCTTTGTAAAGATCGATCGTTTTGTCGCTCACCAGGGTCGAAAGGATATCGACGAATATCACCGTGTGAGATTTATCGGAAAGAGCGAGAGCGTCGATGGCTTTGGGGATAACTTTCGCACCGATTTTTATGATTCGCTTGGCCAATTTCTTGGCGTTAGGCGAATCCGGTTTTGGCTCGGCGATGAGCTTCGACACGAGCTGTTCTGCGCGAAATCCGCCCAGCAAACTCATTGACACACCACGCCGCAGGGGCTGCCGAAGCACGGCATCCCTGCACACAAATCTTCTGCGTCTTCTCTATGAGCAGTCAATCGTCGTTTCGCCCAAGCTCAGGCGAGGCGGGCTGTGCGCCAGAAATCTGCACACCCACTTCGGCCTATCATTCCCAGATGCGGCATTATGCCACATCGACTATGCGCACAACGTTTCGCGAACCGTTTGAAACCGATGCTTGGCACCAGCTTCAGCTTCGATACAATGTGCCCTCGCGGGTCTCCTCCCAAGGAGGAACCCGAATCCAATTTTACCTAATACCCAAGGCGGAAATGTGACGTCGTCAACAGATTCAGATGTAAGTAAGCTCCTCAAGACCATTGAATTGCCGGGTCTGGGCAGGACCATCGGCCAGGTCGGCCGTATCGTTGCGGCAGATAAGGCCGACGGCCGTGTTGCTGTGAAAATCGTACTCGGCTATCCGGCGGAGAGTCGCTTTGATGAATATCGCGCTCACATCGCGAAGATTTTGACCGCCGAACTGGGATGCGACGATGTTGACATAGAATTGTCGACTAAAATCGTCGCGCATGGCGTACAGAAAAACCTCAAGCCACTCGACAATGTGAGCAATATCCTCGCGATTGCGTCGGGCAAGGGCGGAGTAGGGAAGTCGACCGTCGCCGTCAATTTAGCGTTGGCCCTCGTGGCCGACGGCGCATCGGTTGGAATGCTGGATGCCGATATCTATGGGCCGAGTCTGCCCCATATGATGGGTCTGGACGGGCAGCGTCCGGAAAGCGACGACGGAAAGTCGATGGCACCGCTGGTCGGGCACGGCATTCAGGTCATGTCGATCGGATTCCTGATAGATCCCGACGAACCGATGATTTGGCGGGGGCCGATGGTGACGTCGGCACTCAATCAGTTGCTGCATCAGACGAAGTGGAAGGATCTCGATTACCTGATCGTCGATATGCCGCCCGGGACCGGCGATATTCAACTGACGCTGTCGCAACAGGTACCTGTCAGCGGTGCCGTGATCGTCACGACGCCGCAAAATATTGCAACGCTGGACGCACGTAAGGGACTGGCGATGTTTCGCAAGGTTTCTGTCCCGGTGCTGGGCATCATCGAAAATATGAGCACGCACGTGTGCTCGTCGTGCGGCCACGAGGAGGCGATTTTCGGAGCCGGGGGTGGCGAGAAAATGGCTGAGGAGTTTGCGGTCGAGTTACTTGGGCGCTTACCGCTGGAGGTGGGTATCCGCGAACAGACGGACAGCGGCAAGCCGACCGTGATATCGGATCCGAAGTCCGCTGCTGCAATGGCGTTTCGTAGCGCCGCGCAGCGCATGGCAGCCTCACAGGCAATCCAGAGCAAGGAATACAGCAGCAAGTTTCCCACTATCGTCGTCGAAAACGGCTAGTGAGCATCAAGTCTGACCGTTGGATTCGTCGCATGGCCGACGAGCACGGAATGATTGAGCCTTTCGAGCCGGGCCAGGTTCGGGAAAACGACGGGGGTCGTATCATTTCTTACGGGACCTCGAGTTACGGCTACGACGTCCGCTGCGCAGATGAATTCAAGATATTTACGAACATCAATTCGGCTATCGTCGACCCGAAGTCGTTCGACGAGACAAGTTTCGTCGATATCCAGAGCGACGTCTGTATCATCCCGCCAAATTCGTTTGCGCTGGCACGTACGATAGAATATTTCCGCATTCCGAGAACAGTCCTGACGATATGTCTTGGCAAATCGACCTACGCGCGCTGCGGCATCATCGTCAACGTGACCCCGCTGCCGGCGAAAATTTATGCCAACGAGGGCGTCGCCCAAATGCTGTTTCTGGAATCCGTGTAACCGGGTGTTCTGCTACTTGAAATCGCGGACGACGGGTTTGTCGAGGCGCTGACTGTCCAGCCATGCCGAGCCGTCGCGATATTCGAGGCGCGCTTGAGCAAACCAATTGGCAGCTTGCGGGTAGATTTGATGTTCGACGGCCTGCACACGGGCGCGTAGTTCATCCGCCGTGTCGTCGGCGCCTACCGCGAGTTTGCCCTGCAGAATGACGGGTCCGCCATCCAGTGCTGCGGTCACGAAATGCACGGAGCTGCCATGCCAGGACTCGCCCGCGTCGAGTACGCGCTGATGCGTGTCGAGCCCCGGGTACGCCGGTAACAACGCCGGGTGAATATTCAGCACCCGGCCTTCGTAATGCGCGATAAACCACGGGCTCAAAACCCGCATGAAACCGGCGAGAACGATTAGCTCGGGTTCGTGTTGGTCGAGCGCCGCGGCTACATCGCGGTCAAACGACTCGCGATCGTCATAGTCGTCGTGCCGGATACAGGAGGTCGCGATGCCCGCGTTTCTTGCGCGCTCCAGTCCAAAAGCGTCCGGTCGGTTACTGAATACGACGGCCAGTTCCAGCGTAACGCTTCCCGTGGCGACGTGATCGATGAAAGATTGCAGATTGCTGCCCGACCCCGAAATAAGTATCGCCGTCTTGCAAGGACCGGTGCTCAAAGATAGTTCACCGGACCCTCGCCGGCGGCGACCTGACCGATGTGCCACGCGCGCTCGCCGTGAGTTTCCAAAATTTCGATCGCCGATGTGAGATCGGATGGATCGACGGCGGCGATCATGCCGACGCCACAATTGAATGTGCGGCGCATTTCATCGCTGGCGATATTTCCCTGCTCGGCGAGCCAGTCGAACACCGGACCCTGTTGCCAGCTAGCCGTTTCTATTCTTGCGTGATGATCCTGCGGGATGATCCTCGGGAGGTTTTCGCTGATGCCACCACCGGTAATGTGTGACAGGCCCTTGATCGCGATCGATTCTATAAGCGCGAGTATGGGTTTGACGTAAATGCGCGTTGGTTCGATCAGCGCCTCAGCTGCAGGTTGACCATCGATGACCGATTCTGTCGCGACGTCGAGCACTTTGCGAATCAGCGAATAGCCGTTCGAATGCGGGCCGCTTGATGCGATGCCGATCAATGCGTCTCCCGGGACGATGGATCTGCCGTCAATTATCTTCGAGCGCTCGACGGCGCCGACGCAAAAACCCGCAAGGTCGTACTCGCCGTCCGCGTACATGCCGGGCATTTCCGCCGTCTCGCCACCGATCAGGGCGGCACCAGCCTGAGTGCAGCCCTCCGCAATACCTGCGATAACGTCGCTGGCAACGTCAATATCAAGCCGGCCGCAGGCGAAGTAGTCGAGGAAAAACAGCGGTTCGGCGCCCTGCACCAGGACGTCGTTGACGCACATTGCGACCAGATCGATGCCGATCGTGCTGTGCTGTCCCAGCTGCTGCGCCAGCATTAACTTGGTGCCGACGCCGTCGGTGCCCGATACCAGCACCGGTTCGCGGTAGCGATCGGGCGGCAATTCAAACAGGCCGCCGAAGCCCCCGAGTCCGGCGAGGACCTCCGGACGGTGGGTGCGCTTGACCAGGGGCTTGATGCGATCGACGAATGCGTTGCCGGCTTCAATATCGACACCAGCATCTTTGTAGGTCAGGGGCCTCATCAGCGATATAATAATCCCTTGGCATCCACGGGGAAACCACCGTTGCATAAATCTATTCTGGCGATCCTTTTGACGGCATTCGTCGCAACTCCGCTTTGGGCGGTCGAAGCCACGTCCTTGTACACAGCACAGGTTCCTTTTGATCAGGAAGAGGACGATCCGCGTGCGCACGCATATGACCTGGCATTGGCCTATGTGTTGATGCGCGTCGCCGGTTCGGAATTGAGCGCAGACCGGGAACGCGTGGAGCTGCTGTTTCCGAACCCGGCGTCCTACGTGGTGCAGTTTCGGGTGGGCACACAGGACACTCTCTGGGTGTCTTTTGACGGCGACGCGATTGAAACAACGCTGCGGCAGGCCGGACAGACTGTGTGGGGCGGTGATCGACCGCTGACGCTCATCTGGCTGGCCGTGGATTGGGGACGCGGTGAGCGCGAGATTATCTCCGCCGATGATTCGCTACGCCGTCGTGGCGAGGGGCGCTCGATCGACCGCAATCGCCGGTTGCGCCAGCGTGTACTCGACAGCGCGCAGCGCCGGGGCTTGCCAGTTGTGTTTCCGTTACTGGATACGACTGACTTGCAGAAAGTCAGATTCAGCGATCTTTGGGGTGGGTTCGACGACGCGGTACTGGAAGCCTCCAGGCGGTATGAAGCGAACTCGATTCTGGTAGGCCGGATTCGGCCGGGGTCGAGCCAACGCAATCGCTGGAGCTATTATTTCGGCGGCGCGGAGTACAGCTGGACCGGCGAACCGGAAATGGTGATCAGTTTGCTTGGCGATGTGCTTGCCGCCGAGTATGCGATCAGGGGCAGCGCGCCGCTTGATTACATAGAACTTACGGTCGCCGGATTAGACTCGATCGACGCATACGGTGCCGTGCAAAAACTCTTGTCGGAACTGACCATCATCGAGAATTTTTCGATTGCCGAGGTTCACGGCGACCAAATCCGTTATCGTGTCGAAGTGCACGGTGGTATTGATCGACTAAGTCGGGCATTGCGACTTGGGGGTCTTATCGAACAAAATGGGTTTGATGGTGAGTGGTTCCCGGCCAGCGCGTCGCGGCAGTCGCTCGAATTTTTCTACAGTCCCTGAAAGAACTGAATAAATGTCTTTAAGCTGGTTACCAAACGCCATATCCATCATGCGGATCGTATTGATCCTGCCGATCCTCATGCTGTTCGCCAATGACGAATTCGAATGGGCGTTGGGTTTGTTTATCGTCGCGGGTCTGTCCGACGGTATTGACGGCTATATCGCCAAGCGCTTCAACTGGAATACGCGCCTCGGCGCTTTTCTGGATCCTGCGGGCGACAAATTGCTGGTCGCGTGGTCGTTCGGAACGCTGGCCTATCTCGGGCATATCCCGGTTTGGCTCGCTGTCATTGTCATCGCGCGGGATGTGATCATCGTCGCCGGCTCGTTCATGTACCACTACCTGGTCCGGCGGCTTGAGGGTGAGCCGACCCGCATCAGCAAACTCAATACGGGTCTTGAGTTCGCCTTCCTTATTTTCGTGATGTCGCAGGCGGCGTTTGGCTGGCCCGACGACATAACAACCACGGTGCTGGGTGCGGCGGTTCTCGTCACCGTTGTTATCAGCGGCTACGACTATGTCTGGAACTGGATTCGCAGCGCGCGCGTCGGAGATTAGATCGGTGAACTCGGACTTGCGAACTAATTGGCTAATCGCGATTGCGTTGACAGGCTGGCTCTTGTACTTGCTCGCCCCGGTATTAACTCCCTTCGTCGCTGCGGCATTGCTGGCCTACATCGGCGATCCGCTCGCCGACCGCCTGCAAAAATTCGGCTTACCGCGGACCCTGGCGGTCGTGGCGGTATTTCTGCTGACCTTCCTGATGCTCGGCCTGTTGGTACTCCTCGTTGGCCCCCTTATTCAGACGCAGGTTGGGGCGCTGTTTGATGCGTTGCCCGATATCGTGAGCCAGTTCGAGCAGGTGTGGCTGCCCAATATTGCGGAGTTGCTGAATCTCGACGTCGGCGATGACGTGGGAATTGGTGCGTTCCTGGCGCGCTACGGGGACATGGCCGGCAGTTGGGGAACCAAGGTGCTCGTGTCCGTGAGCCAATCGGGCGGGGCACTGGCTGCCGCTGTCCTGAGTCTGTTCCTGGTGCCCATCATCACTTTCTATTTGTTGCGCGACTGGGACTCGATAATCGCGCACATCGGTGCGTTGATCCCTTCCGAGCAGCGCGAGACCGTCACACGACTCGCGCGGGAAACCGACGAGGTGCTTGGCGCGTTTCTGCGCGGCCAATTGCTGGTCATGCTGGCGCTGGGTTTTATTTATTCAGTCGGACTTGGCCTTGTCGGCCTCAAGTTTGCGATCGCAATCGGGGTTGTGTCCGGGCTGGTCAGCTTCGTGCCTTACCTGGGATTTTTATTCGGCATCGTGTTGGCGTCGCTGACGGTCGCCCTGGAACCCGAGCCGCTGTGGCAACTGGTAGGGGTCGTCGTGACATTTACGGGTGCCCAGTTGCTCGAAGGGTCGGTTTTGACGCCCAAACTTGTGGGTGATCGCATTGGCCTGCATCCCGTCATCATAATTTTTGCCATCGTCGCAGGCGGGCAATTGTTCGGTTTCTTCGGCATTTTGCTGGCGTTGCCGGCTGCTGCCGTATTGTCGGTCCTCGTCAGATTCGCGTTTCATCGCTATCTCGAGGAGCACCCGGATGCGGGCGTCGACAAACTCGTCGACGACTCGTAAGTCAGGGGAGAGTCGCCGTGGGTCAACTGGCTTTGCCATTGCGTCTTGCCGATCATGCCGTTTTTGGCAGTTATCTCAGTACCGGTAATGAAGCGCTGGTCGCGACGCTCGGCGAACTTGCCGATGCGGGTGGCCGTCAGGGTTGCTGGCTGTGGGGCGCGCCCTCGTCCGGCAAGACCCACTTGCTGCAGGCCGTGTGTGACCGTGCCGGGGATCGCTCAGTGTATGTGCCGCTGCGCCACCTGTTGGACGCAGGTCCCGACTTGCTCGAAGGTCTTGAGAGTCGCGAACTTGTCTGCCTCGATGACATTGACGCGGTCGCCGGCGAAGAGCGCTGGGAGGCTGCGCTGTTTGAACTCTACAACCAGATCTTCGATGCCGACCGCTGCCTGATCGTTGCGGCCGCGATGTCGCCCCGCGAGTGCCCGATCAACCTGCCGGATCTGCAAAGCCGCCTGGCGCGATTACCGGCGTTTCAGGTTCAGGTGCTGAGCGACGAGGACAGCGTGCTGGCGCTGCAGCTGCGTGCCCGGCATCGCGGGCTCGACCTGCCTGGCGACACGGCACGCTATTTGCTGAATCGCAGCCGGCGCGATATGGCGAGTTTGTATGGCTTGCTCGACAAGCTCGATCGCGAAGCGCTACGTGCGCAGCGGCGTCTGACCATCCCGTTCGTCAAAGAAGTTTTTGAGCACCTGTAGGAGCGCGCCTCCCCCGCAGGGGACTTACGCCGCGCGCGATCCCTACGTTTCGAGTTTCTTCGCGATTTCGGCGATGCGTTTTCCCAATGCGCGCGCGAGGTCGCGTTCGTCCTCGGATAGTTCGTCGGCCTTGCGGTTCCACGTCACATGGCTTGCCCCATACGGGGTGCCGCCGGTCGTCGTCGTTGTCAGCGCTTGCTCCGAGTACGGAATTCCGACGAATAACATGCCGTGATGGATCAGCGGCAGGGCCATTGTTATCAGCGTCGATTCCTGCCCGCCGTGCATACTCGATGTCGATGTGAATACGCCGGCCGGCTTGCCAACCGCGGCAGCGGCAAACCATTCACTCGCCGTTCCGTCGATAAAGTACTTCAGTGACGCATCCATATTCCCGAAACGTGTCGGGCTGCCCATGACCAGGCCCGAACAATCCTTAAGATCCTGCGGGATCGCGTAAGGCGGGCCGGACTCGGGTACGTCGTTTTCCACGGCCTCAGTAACCGCTGACACGGCTGGTACGGTACGCAGCCGCGACGCCATGCCGTCCACGGAGTCAACGCCGAGACAAACTGCTCGCGCCAGTGATTCGGTCGCGCCGTTCTTCGAGTAATACAGGACCAGTATGTCGCTCATTTTTCGATGACCTCAAGGACGTTCTCAGGCGGGCGACCGATGATGGCTTTGTTATTCACGTCGTTCTCGACGATGGGCCGCTCGATTATTTTCGGATGGCTTGCCAGCCAGTTCGCCAGTGCCTGGTCGTCGTCGAGATCGGGCAGATCGGTGGCCGCCTTGAAGTCTTCTTCGCCGCGGCGCAGCAAATTTGCCACCGGTATGCCGATCATTGCAGCGAGTCGCAGTATCGTGCGAGCGTCCGGCGGCGTATCTAGATAGTGAACGACCACAGGAGCAATGCCATTCGCTTCGAGTAACTCCAGTGTTTTCCGTGACTTGGAGCAGCGTGGGTTGTGATAGATCGTAATTGACATCGTCGCCTCGTGTGGTAGCGTTGACCGGTTGCTGATTACAAGAATAACAATGCTTCCTAGCCGTTTGTCATTTTTCCTGCGTAGCGCGATATTCGCTGCGTTACTTGCAGTCGCCGGTTGCCAGACGGCGCCGCCGGTGCAGGAAATGTCGGACGCGCGTCAGGCGATCACGGTCGCCAAAGAGGCCGGGGCCGCTGAACACGCCGCAGACGATCTTTCGCAGGCGGTGGGGTTTCTCCAAAGTGCGGAGCAGGCGCTAAGTCATCGCGAGTACGCGCGCGCGCGACGTGACGCCCTGCAAGCCAAGTCTAAAGCGCTTGAGGCGCTCGCGCTCAGCACACCAGATCAGGACGCCATTCGCTAGTTGTACGCTGGCGCACGCGGCGCGGCGCTACCCCTGAAACCACTTCCTGCTGAGCTTATCGATAACCTTGTTGGGGTATTTGCGGCTGCCCAGGCTGCCGTTGTAACGACCGAGAGCACGGCGCAGGTCGCCTTTTTCCTTGTCGAGATAGAATTTAAGGATGGTGCAGCCATAACGCAGATTGGTGTTGAGGTTGATCAGATTATCCTCAGGCCGGCCGATCTCTTCACGCCAAAATTTCATTACCTGCATAAGACCGAGCGCACCTGCCTTCGATATCGCGTAACGATCGAAATTGCTCTCGACCTCGATGACAGCCAGCACCAGTTCGGGCGGCAAGTCGGCGCGTGACGCTTCGTAGTGAACCCGGGTCAGAATTTCCATGCGTTCGTCAGGATCGCGCACCTGCCTGGCCAGCCGGGCAGACATGTCTGTAAGCCACACCTCGGCGTCGAAACGATCCTCAAAACTGTCGGCGGCGCTCACTGCTGCTAACAATGCCTCCCGCAATTCAGGGTCGGGGGCCTGCTGGGCCACGCCGGGTGCCGGCACGAGCAGCGCTGCCAGAAAGCCTGCGAATATGCGGTGGCGTAGTAAAAACACTAGCTTGCAACGCTCTCTCTGAGCAGAGTGAGAGCAGAATCACGTTTCATGTCCCGCGATTCCTCGTCGCGTCTGTGCCGATATTCCAGCTCACCGGCGGCGATACCACGTTCTGAGATAACCAGGCGGTGAGGAATGCCCAGTAGTTCGGCATCGGCGAATTTCACGCCGGGTCGTGCGTCGCGGTCGTCAAACAGGACCTCAAGCCCGAAACTTTGCAATTCTTCGTACAAGGCCGTCGCTGCGTCGCGTACCGACTCTGAACGGTGCATGTTGATCGGTACGAGCACGACATCGAACGGCGCGAGTGGCTCCGGCCAGATGATGCCTTTGTCATCGTGATTCTGCTCGATCGCGGCACCAACGATGCGCGTAATGCCGATGCCGTAGCAGCCCATTTGCATGGCCCGGTCTTTGCCGTCGCTATCCTGGACCGTGGCGCCCATTGCGCTACTGTATTCGTCGCCCAGCTGGAATATATGTCCGACTTCGATGCCGCGGGCGATGCTCAACGTGCCTTTGCCACCGGGCGTTGGATCGCCGGCGACGACATTGCGCAAGTCAACGGTCTCCGCTGTCGCGATATCGCGCTCGAAATTCACGCCCGTGTAATGCACGTCCGATTCGTTGCCGCCGCAGACAAAATCGGCCATGTCGGCAGTCGCGTGGTCATAAAATACCGGGATACTGAGTCCGACCGGTCCGGCAAAGCCCGGCGCACAGCCCGTCACTTCCTGGACAGTCTTGGCGTCCGACATTGTCAGCGGGGAGGCGACACCCGGAATCTTTTGCGCTTTGAGCGCATTGAGTTCGTGATCACCGCGAAGTGCGAGCGCGATCGGGCCATCGTCGCCATCCACGATCAGCGTCTTTAGCGTCTTTGCCGCCGGAACGTCGAGTAACTGGCACAGCGATTCGATCGTGCGCGTGTCCGGTGTCGATACTTTCTCCATTGGCTGCGCTGCGGCCGGCCGGGCCCCATCGGGAGGCAAGGTTGCCGCCGTCTCGACATTCGAGGCGTAGTTATCCTCGTCGCAATAGGCGATGGCGTCCTCGCCGGAGTCGGCCAGCACGTGAAATTCCTGCGACCGACTGCCGCCAATATCGCCACTGTCTGCATCGACCACACGAAACTTCAGCCCGAGACGATCAAAGATCGCGGTATAAGCCGCGTGCATTTTTTGATAGGAAATATCCAGGGCGGCAGCGTCGATATCGAATGAATAGGCATCCTTCATGATGAATTCGCGCGAGCGCATGACGCCGAAGCGTGGCCGGATTTCGTCGCGGAACTTGACCTGAATCTGGTAGTAGTTGACCGGCAGTTGCTTGTAGCTGTGCAGTTCCTTACGTGCGATGTCGGTAATGACCTCCTCGTGCGTCGGGCCAAAGCAATATTCGCGCTGGTGCCGGTCGGTCATGCGCAGCAATAGCGGGCCGTATTTGTCCCAGCGGTTTGACTCCTTCCAAAGTTCCGCGGGCTGCACGGCTGGCATCATGAGCTCGAGCGCGCCCGCCCGGTTCATTTCCTCACGAACAATGGCTTCAACTTTGCGCAGGACTCTGAGGCCCAGCGGCAGCCACGAAAACAGGCCGGAGGCGAGCCGCCGGATCAGTCCGGCGCGGAGCATCAGCTGGTGGCTGACGATTTCCGCCTCAGCGGGTACTTCCTTAAGCGTCGTCAGCGCGAATTCCGAAAATCGCATCAAAAATCAACCGTCATTAATCAAGGCGCGAATTCTAGTGCATCTTGGGCCAAAAACGTATTGACTCGGGCACCAAAGCAGGAGATCGTCGCGGCTCTTTGACGTGAGTGAGCTCGATAATTGGAAGGTAGACGAAACCCGTTTGTCGCCCGTGAGGGCCTGCCGTTCCTGTTTCTTGCCGCTCTGGCCCTCGGACTTTCGGTACGTTATCTCGACGTGGTTTTTGCCGCCGCCGCCGCGACCGCCTTGTTTGTCCTGTTGCTCGTGTTCCGCGACCCGCATCGCGAGATCCCACCGTCCCCGCTCGGCGTCGTCAGTCCGGTGGACGGCCGGGTGATTACTGTGGACCTCGTCGACAAAGGTGTGCTGCAAGGCGAGGCGCATCGCGTGCGGATTCAGATCGACAGTTTCGGCACTTACACGGCGAGGGCGCCGATCGAGGGCAAGGTTATGGATTTGCGCTCTGACACAGGCGACGCTGTCGCCGATTACCGCACCAACGCGATGTGGATACGAACGGACGAGGGCGATGACGTCGTATTGCAATTTCACGGCCATCGCTTCGGTCTGGCCCCACTGTCATTTGTTCGCTTCGGCGAGCGGATCGGGCAGGGGCAGCGATGCGCCTACCTGCGATTGACGCGCATCGCCGAATTGCATTTGCCAATCGGCAGCCAGATTCTGGTCGAGCCTGGGCAGATCGTTCTTGCAGGCACCGACCTGGTCGGCAAAGTGCCGCACTCTTAGGTGTAGAATATCGCGATGATTCAGCCCGAACATCAACGACGCGCTTATCTCGATGCGCTCGGCATTGATGTGTGGTTACCCCGCGATCAAGCCGATCCGGAGCCAGATGTTAGTGACGCAACCATTGCCTCCGGCGACATGGATTGGGACACGCTGCGCGCAACGATCGCCGCGTGCACGCGTTGTCCGCTGCACCAAAGCAGGACGCAAACTGTGTTTGGTGTTGGCAGCGCGGATCCGGACTGGATGATTATTGGCGAAGCGCCAGGTGCTGAGGAAGACCGTCGTGGTGAGCCCTTTGTCGGTCGGTCTGGCAAGTTGCTGGACGAAATGCTGCGTGCCATCGGCCAGAGCCGTGACAGTGTTTTTATCGCTAACATTCTGAAATGTCGGCCGCCCAATAATCGGGACCCGGAACCTGAAGAGTCGGCCGAGTGTCGGGGATATCTCGAGCGCCAGATAGAGCTCTTGCGGCCGAAAATAATTCTCGCGGTTGGCCGGATTGCGGCGCATCTACTACTCGACACAGATACTCCTGTCGGGCAATTGCGCGGGTCAGTACACAAACTCGGAAACACGCCGCTCGTCGTCACTTACCATCCGGCCTACCTGTTGCGCAGCCCGTCGCAGAAACGCAAGGCCTGGGATGACCTGTGCCTGGCCGAGCGCGTGATGCTGGAGGCATCGGCATGATTCGTCCGATTCCTGAGGCGATAGTCACGATTCGTACGATGCGTCATGACGATCTTTCTCTCGTGTCCGACATAGAGCGTCGCAGCTATGACTTCCCATGGAGTCATGCGGTGTTTCGCGATTGTCTTTTGGCCGGCTATCAAAGCGTGGTGTTGGAGCGCGATGGCGACGTTGTGGGTTACAGCATCTTGTCGGTCGCAGCAGGCGAGGCACACATCCTCAATCTCTGCATAGAGCCGTCGTTTCGCTCCTACGGTTACGGCGAGCGTCTGCTCGATGAAATCCTGTTCCGGGCGCGGGCTTTGTCAGTGCAGGAAATCTTTCTTGAGGTACGGCCGACCAACGAGAACGCATTGTCGCTGTACAAGAAAAAAGGCTTTTATCTGGTTGCGAATCGGCCCGCCTACTACCAGGCGCGCGAGGGACGTGAAGATGCCTGCGTGCTCGCCAAAAAATTAGCGACTGATCACTGAATCGTATGTCTGTCATTGAAGATCAAGTCCGGAAACGACGGACGTTCGCCATTATTTCGCATCCCGATGCCGGCAAGACGACGCTGACGGAAAAGCTGCTGCTGTACGGCGGCGCTATTCAGCTTGCCGGCACCGTCAAAGGCCGCAAGGCGAGTCGGCATGCCACGTCTGACTGGATGGCGATCGAACAGCAGCGCGGTATTTCGATTACCTCATCGGTGATGCAGTTCCCGTACAACGACTACGTCATCAACCTGCTCGATACGCCGGGCCACGAAGATTTTTCCGAGGACACCTACCGTACCTTGACGGCGGTGGACTCGGCGCTGATGGTCATTGATTGCGCCAAGGGCGTTGAGAAACGCACGATCAAACTCATGGAGGTTTGCCGGCTCCGCGACACGCCGATCATGACGTTCATCAACAAGATGGATCGAGAAGGTCGCGAGCCGATTGAGTTACTGGACGAAATTGAAGCGGTGCTCAAGATTCAGTGCTCGCCCGTTACCTGGCCAATCGGTATGGGCAACAGGCTCAAGGGTGTCTATCACCTGGTGGAAGATCGCATTTACCTGTACGACAAAGTGGGTCGGCAGAAGGTATCGACACAACGCATCATCGACGATCTGCATTCCGCGGAGGCGACTGCGGCACTCGGCGACGATGCCGATAATTTTCGGAGCGAAGTCGAATTGGTGAAAGGCGCTTGCCCCGAGCTGAATATCAGTGACTACCTGGCTGCCAGGCAATCCCCCGTGTTTTTCGGCTCCGCGCTGTCGAATTTTGGCGTCAAAGAATTACTGAATGAATTCGTGCGTTATGCGCCATCGCCGCTGCCGCGCGAAACCGAGCAGCGCGAGGTCAGTCCGTATGAAGAAAAACTGACCGGGTTTATCTTCAAGATTCAGGCAAATATGGATCCCGGGCACCGGGACCGCATTGCGTTCATGCGAATATGTTCCGGCGAATATCGCAAGGGACTGCGCGTGTTGCACGTCCGCTCCGGCAAGGAAGTGAAAATACCGGATGCGATTACGTTCATGGCAGCTGACCGGCAACATGCCGAAACGGCTTACGCCGGTGACATCATCGGCTTGCACAATCACGGCACGATCAACATCGGCGACAGTTTCACAGAAGGTGAGCAGCTGCGTTTTTCCGGTATCCCGAATTTCGCGCCTGAAATATTTCGTCGCGCGGTCTTGAAAGACCCATTGCGTCTTAAGGCTCTGCATAAAGGTTTGGCGCAACTTTGCGAAGAGGGCGCGACACAACTTTTCAGGCCGGCGCGCAACAATGATCTAATTCTTGGCGCTGTCGGGCCGCTGCAATTTGAAGTCGTTGCTCATCGCTTACAGGACGAATATAAAGTCGAGTGCCAGTTCGAGGCGATCAATGTCGCGACGGCACGCTGGGTGGAATGCGATGACGAAAAAATGCTGGCCGAATTCGAACGCAAGGCGCACGATCATCTTGCGACGGATCACGGGGGGCGACTGGTCTACATTGCGCCGACCAGAGTTAATCTCAACCTGACTGAGGAGCGTTGGCCGGACATCGTGTTCAGCAAAACGCGCGAGCATTGATTGTTAACAAAAAAGTAATCGCCTGGGCGTTGTATGACTGGGCCAATTCGGCGTTCGCATTAAGCGTTTTGGCCGTGCTGTTTCCGTTGTTTCTTGGCAGTTACTGGAGTGCAGGTGACAGCGGGTCGGCGGTAACTGCGCGTCTTGCCTGGATCACTGCCGGCGCTAGCGCGATCGTTGCTGTTCTGGCGCCCCTGTTCGGAACTATCGCGGATGCGGGCGGCTATCGTAAGCGCTTCTTGCTGGTATTGGCGCTGGTTGGCGCAGCGATGACGGCGTCGCTGGGCCTGGTCGCCGAGGGCGACTGGCCCTGGGCACTCGGTCTGTATCTAATCGCGTCGATCGGTTTTTACAGCTCAACGGTTTTTTATGACTCGCTGATCATTGACGTCACTGAGCCGCGCTATTACAGCTTCGTCTCGTCGCTGGGATTTTCTCTGGGTTATCTGGGTGGCGCCGTGTTGCTCGCTTTGCACGTGTGGATGCTGACTTCCCCGCAAACCTTCGGCCTGGCGTCGTCGGTCGAGGCGATGCGTTACGCGTTCGTGTCCGTAGGCGTCTGGTGGGCCGTATTCCTGATACCTCTGATCGTGGTCGTACCGGAGAAAAAGAGTGCTGTCGCGGTGGCCAGCGGAGCGTTCCGCGCGGCCTACGCAAAACTAAAGTCAACGCTTGGCGAGATAAGACAATATCGCAATGTTGTGGTCTTCCTGGTTGCCTACTGGCTTTACATGGGCGGCGTTTTTACGGTCATTTTCATGGCGGTCAACTTCGGCCAGCGGCTTGGGTTCAGTCAGCAAGACCTCGTGAAAGCGCTGATGATTACGAATTTCGTCGGTTTTCCGGCGACCTTGCTGTACGGATTCTTCGGCCATCGATACGGTCCGAAAATCGGTATCTATTTCGCGCTGGCAGTCTACGTTGCGGTGTCGAGTTGGGCGGCATTCATGACCGACGTGCACCAGTTCTACGTCATGGCGATTATCATTGGCTGTGTTCAGGGTGGAGCACAGGGATTGAGTCGTTCCTTGTATGCATCGCTGATCCCGCCGGAGCAACCGGGCGAGTTCTTCGGCTTTTACAACATGGTGACCAAGTTGTCGCACGTGCTGGGCCCGATGTTGGTCGGTATTGCAGCGACGTTTTCTGATGAGCCAAAATACGTACTGCTCTCCTTGCTGCCGCTGTTCATCGGCGGGGCAGTGATCTTACGGCTGATTCCAGCCGCTGCAGTGATGCCGGGTCGGTCGGACCGTAGCGCGCATCCAGGTACGACGCCGTAACTGTCTGAATCGCCTCACCCGAAAGTGGTGACTCTAATTCGGCCCTTGCTGCAAAGACGGCAGGCGTTTCGCCGACGAGCGGTTCGACGCCCGCTTTGTGTACAAATCGCCGGTACAGGATCGCTGCGCGATCGCTGCCTGGCGGCCGGTAGCGCAGACTCAGCAGGATGCTGATCAGGAGGATCAGGCCGATGACGATGCCGACGAGGGTCAACATCATCTTGCGCCAGTCCGGGTCGTCCATACCGAGCCATTTCATCAAGCGATCCTGATTCTCGGGGCCGTAGCCGAGTACCCACTCGTTCCACTTCGCGTTCATTGCGTCCCAGGTCAGCGTCAGACGATGCAGGAATTCAGACGGAGCGGACAGCCCCCAGGCTGCGCCGATGCTGGTGAACATAGCGCCGCTGATGCCGTCCTCAATTCGTTCGGGTGCGACCGCGGCAGTCGGATCGACGCGACGCCAGCCAACGCCGCTGAGCCAAACCTCGGTCCATGCGTGGGCATCCGCCTGGCGGACGATCAGATAGTTTCCCAGGGGATTTAGTTCGCCGCCCTGGTAGCCGAGGACGATTCGTGCAGGTATTCCCGCCGCACGCATCATGACGGCGAACGCCGATGCGTAGTGTTCGCAAAAACCGCGTTGTGTGTCAAAAAGGAATTGATCGATCGGATCGTTGCCAAGCGGCGGCGGCTCGAGCGTGTAGAAATACTCTTCTAAATGGAATTTCATCAGCACGGTCTCGATGAACTCGGCATCAGAGCCACTGTCTGCGCGTAGCTGTCGTGCGAGTGCGACCGTCTTCGGGTTGCTGCCGCTGGGCATGCGCAGATACCAGGAGCGAAACAATTTGCTGTCGTCGATGTTGGCGCGATATTCGATGTAGGACGTTGCGACGTAGGACACGCGTTGGTCAATCGGGCGCGTACTCACCAATTGCTGCTGCGGCCCCATGAACGTCCGCGGCAATGTCCAGCTGTACGGCATATCCAGCGCAAATACCCACCGCTGCTGCGTGGGCTCGAGCGTGATCTCGTAGGTGACCGGTTCGCCGCTGACGGAAATCTGGTCCCGCGTGCGTTTGCCGATCATCGGTTCACTGCTAGTCCAGGCGCGACCGTCGAAACGGTGCAGGACCAGTCCCCGCCAGTAGCGGTCTCTCGGGGCGGGAATCTCCGTCTCGAATTTCACGCGAAAAGCGACGGCGTTGGACAGTGACAGCGAACTGATATCGCCGGGGCTCATAGAATCGCTGAGTCCGGATATCGCCGTACCGGTTTGGATAGGAATCGACCAAAACGGCGTCGCAATGCGCGGAAATAAGATCCACATTGTCAGCGCCAGTGGCGCCGCGTACAGGATGAGGCGAGTGCTGGTCTTGAGGCTCTGCCTGGCGCGGTCCTGTGGCGCGGCCGACATGCGCAACCATGCCGTCATGATCAGGGTCACGGCGACCAGCAGGTAGGGCAAAGACCACAGGAATTGTTCGCGCAGCAGCGACGACATCAACAGAAAAATCGAAATGAACAGCAGCACGAACTGATCGCGTCGTTTGCGCGTCTCGAGCAGTTTAAGGGCTGCCATGATGGCCAGTAGCGCGGATCCCGGACCGACACCGCTGACTGACGAATAGGCAGCCAGTACGCCCAGGAAACAGGTCAGCGCAAGACCCACGCGTAACCAGGTCGGCGGCAGCGGACGGCGGCGTTTTTCGATTGTGTAGCGCCATACCGAACAAAAGATGATCGCGCCCGTGATCCACAGGGGCAAAAACTGAACGTGAGGTGTCAGCGTCACAGCCAGCGCAGCGAGTGTCCAGGGCAGGCTCGCCAGCAGCGACCCGTCTGTTCCTCTCGGCCTGGCCATCAGCGCGCCTCCAGTCCGAAGGTTGCGAGCGCTTCGAGACATTTGCGCCGGTGCGATTCGCCATGGGATGGCTGAAAAGCGGCATCGGGCATGCGCAAACCGTAGTCTTCAAAAGTTCGGTCGGCCGCGATGATCCAACTCGTCAAAATCGACAAGCGGAGCTCAACGTCGTCAGCAACGACGTCGTTGAAGTCGAACCACTGGCTGCTCGTATCGGCGCCCGCGAATTGCTTCGACAGAAGCTGGCCGCTGCGCGCGTAGGCCTTCCACGCGACGTGCCGTGGTGAGTCGCCCACATTAAACTTGCGCAGACCGGCGAAGTCCTCCTCACCGCGTGCATCGTGCTGGCGATGGCCGTGTGCGGTCTGCGTCGGAGGCGGCTGTGGCGGTTGATCCGCAGGCTCCGGGTAAACCAACCCGCGAAGGTCCATGTGCAACCAGGCCCAGGAACCAAACAGCTCGAACGGGAACAACGTGCGAATGCCGAATCGCGGCAGAGAGATCCAGCCGCGCTTGTTCGTGATCACGGCCAGCGAAAAAACTTTGCTCTCGCCCGGCAGCAGGTCGTGTATCTCGCTGGCTGTCTTGTCCACGTACAAGCGGATTCCGTGGCGGGCAGTCTTGGCCTTATTCGTCACCGCGACGCGAAACTGGGCCGACTGTCCGGCGAATACCGGTTCGACGCCCGCGAAGCTCAACTCCAGGCCGACGAGGTTGCGCTGACACTGGTGCATCGACACAAAGCCGAGGCCGGCGAGGATGAACGTCAATAAAAATGACAAATTGTTGTTGTAATTCATCGAGCCCAACAACATTGAAAATGTCATAAGCCCGAAAATGAGACCAACGCCGGTTGGCAGAATATAGACGCGGCCAGGCCGCAGCTCGGTCACGGTCGGATCGAGACCCTGACGTTTCCGGGCCCAGCGCTTTACCCGCTTGTTCGCGGCTGTAGCCAGGGTTTTCCGGAGCGCGAGTTTAGGGAATGGCCACAGAATCGAGGACATGTTGGCAAAGCTCGGCAGCGGAACGGTAGGTGGTGCTGCCTGCCGGCTTCAGACGATGCCCCGCGACAGCCGCGAATACAGCCTGAATGTCGTCAGGATAAACACCCGAATGATGTTCGACGAACGCGTGCGCTTTGGCAGCAGCGACCAGGGCGAGCGCGCCGCGCGGCGACAGTCCGATATCGATGTCAGGAGACTCGCGAGTCTGGCGTACCAGGGCCTGAACGTAATCGATCAGCGGGTCGCTGATATGCATGTTGGCGACAGAATTTTGCAGCTTCTGCAGCATCTCCGGAGAGGTGGCTGCCTCGATGTCATCAAGCATCAGGCGACGATCCTCGCCGGTCAGTAATTCGCGTTCGTTTTCGGCGTTCGGGTAGCCGAGTTCGAGGCGCATCAAAAAGCGGTCGAGCTGCGACTCGGGCAATGGGAACGTGCCGATCTGGTCGGCCGGATTCTGCGTGGCGACGACAAAAAACGGATCCGGAAGAGGTCGCGTGTTGCCGTCGACCGAAACCTGGTATTCCTCCATCGCCTCGAGCAATGCACTCTGGGCTTTCGGCGTTGCGCGATTGACCTCATCGGCCAGAACGAGTTGCGAGAATATCGGCCCGGGCTGAAATTCAAATTCGCCTTTGTCTTGCCGAAATACCGACACGCCGACGATGTCGGCGGGAAGCAAGTCGCTCGTGAACTGGATGCGGCGATAACTCAGACCGAGCGTGCGGGCCAGCGCCTTGGCGAGCATCGTTTTACCAAGGCCAGGCAGGTCCTCGATCAGCAGGTGACCTTTGGCGAGCAAGCAGGCAAGCGCCAGCGCGATCTGGCTGTCCTTGCCGAGAATGATATTGCCGAGCGTTCGTTGCGCCTGTTCGAGAGCTCGGCGCTCCGCCTCATTGCTCAGAGGTAGTTTTTCGATGGTGCTTCCGCTCGGCATGCAGGACTCCTCGGTTAGAGTGCTCATCCTCGCGGATGCGGGGCCTGATTGCACTCACTACGGACCAGATTGTGATGCAGTGCTCAGATTTCGGAGCGCTTGGCTACGCGAGGTCCGCCAGTTTCTCAAGTTGCTCGGTCAGTTGCCCGATCGCCTTTTCGAATTCAGCGGCCCGCTGCCGCTCCTGTGTGACCACCTCGAGCGGGGCATTGTTCACAAATTTTTCGTTGTCGAGTTTGCCGCGTGCGCGGGCAAGTTCGACGGACAAGCGTTGCTGCTGTTTTTCGAGACGGGCCCGTTCGGCGTCGACATCGATGACACCTTTCAATGGCACGAGCAGGCGCATATCGCCGAGCAGTGCGGTTGCGGACGCGGGTGGCTCGTCGCCGTCGCCAAGCGATGTCACCGACTCGATGCGGCCGACGCCCTGAAGCAGGCTTGCATGAGTCTTGGCACGTCGGCGATCGGTGTCGCTGGAGTGCTGCAAGATTACGGGTAAAGGCTTACCCGGCGATATGTCCATTTCACCGCGAATTTGCCGGATACACAGAATGAATTCACGCACCCACTCGATGTCGGCCACCGCATCTTCAACGTCGGATTCGGTATCGACCTCAGGATAAGGTCGCAGCATGATGGTATCGCCATCGATGCCAGCGCGCGGCGCGACCTGTTGCCAGATTTCTTCGGTGATAAACGGCATGAGTGGATGCATCAGGCGCAGTAGCGACTCGAGCACCGAAATCAGCGTGCGTTGCGTACCGCGTTTGACGTCGGCCGACACGTCATCCGATTGTAAAACCGGTTTCGACAATTCGAGATACCAGTCGCAGAACTCGTGCCAGGTGAATTCATAGATCGCCTGGGCGGCGAGATCGAGTCGATACGCCGCAAAGCTCTTGTCGACGGTTGCAACGGCATGGTCGAATCGTGAGCGTATCCAGCGGTCGGCTGCCGTGAATTCGACATCGCCGTCGCTCATGTTCTCGGTATTCATCAGCACATAACGAGCTGCGTTCCAGAGTTTGTTGCAGAAGTTTTTGTAGCCCTCGACGCGGCCGAGATCGAAACGGATGTCGCGACCGGTCGTGGCGAGCGCTGCGAACGTGAAGCGCAGTGCGTCGCAGCCGTAGGCATCGATCCCGTCCGGAAACTGCTTGCGCGTTGCGGCTTCGACTTTCGGACGCATGTGCTCCTGCATCAGGCCCTTGGTCCGTTTTGCCAGCAGGGTTTCAAGATCGACGCCGTTAATCAGGTCGAGCGGATCCAGGACATTGCCCTTGGACTTCGACATCTTCTGGCCATCCTGGTCGCGGATGAGCCCGTGCATATAGACCTCACGGAACGGGACGTCGCCCATGAACTTGAGGCCCATCATGATCATGCGCGCAACCCAGAAGAAGATGATGTCAAAACCGGTGACGAGCACGCTGCCGGGATAGAACGCATCGATCGACTCGTTTTTCTCGGGCCATCCCAGCGTGCTGAACGGCCACAACGCAGACGAGAACCAGGTGTCGAGTACATCGTCGTCCTGGCGCAGCTCAAGTTTCGCGTCCAGCTTGTTCTTGTCACGGACATCGTCTTCCGAATAGCCGACGTAGATGTTGCCATCGTTGTCGTACCAGGCCGGGATGCGGTGTCCCCACCAAAGCTGGCGGCTGATGCACCAGTCCTGGATGTTGTGCATCCAGTCGAAGTAGGTCTTCGACCAGTTTTCCGGGACGAAACGAATGCGACCTGACTCGACCGCCTCGATCGCGGGTTTCGCCAATGGCTTGATGTCGACGTACCACTGATCGGTCAGGTAGGGCTCAACGATGCTGCCGCTGCGGTCACCGCGAGGAATCTTGACGACGTAGTCCTCAACGGCTTCGAGCAAGCCGAGCTGCTTGAATTCGGCAACGACCGCAGCGCGCGCAGCGAAACGATCCATACCGCGATACGCTTTGGGAACGTCGTCGTTCAGTGCGGCGTGATCGGTAAATATGTTGAGCACCGGCAGGTCGTGACGCTTGCCGATGTCGTAGTCGTTGAAGTCATGCGCTGGTGTAATTTTGACGCAACCGGTGCCGAATTCCGGGTCGACGTAGTCGTCGGCAATGATCGGGATACGGCGGCCGACGATGGGCAGAATGATTTCCTGCCCGACCAGTGCCTTGTAGCGCTTGTCCTCAGGGTGCACGGCCACCGCGCTGTCGCCGAGCATTGTTTCAGGCCGCGTCGTGGCGACGACCAGGTAACCGTCTCCGGAGGCCAGCGGATAGCGAAAATGCCAAAGATGACCGTTTTCGTCCTCCGAAAGCACCTCGATGTCCGACAGTGCGGTGTGTAGCACAGGATCCCAGTTGACCAGGCGTTTGCCGCGGTAGATCAGGCCTTCTTCGTATAATTTGACGAATACCTCAGTAACGGCATTGGACAGACCCTCGTCCATCGTGAACCGATCCCGGCTCCAGTCCACCGAGGCACCCATGCGGCGGGTTTGATTGGCGATTATTCCGCCGGATTCTTCTTTCCACTCCCAGACGCGCTCGACGAATTTCTCACGACCTAACTCGTGGCGCGACGTGCCCTCACTGGCGAGCAAGCGCTCGACCACCATCTGTGTGGCGATACCGGCGTGGTCCATGCCCGGTTGCCAGAGCGTTTTGCGACCCTGCATGCGTTTGTGGCGGGTCAGCGCATCCATGATCGTGTCCTGGAACGCGTGCCCCATGTGCAGCGTGCCAGTCACATTCGGTGGCGGGATCATGATGCAGTACGGATCGCCGTCGCCTTGTGGGGCGAAGTAACCGTTCTCTTCCCAGCGCGTGTAGACGCGCTGTTCGATATCGTGTGGTTGGTAGGACTTGTCCATGCTCAGGAGGGCTATACGTTGTGGGTCTCGAGCGTATGTCCCTGGTCTCGGTACTCGGTGAAGCGTTTGCGGCTCAGTTGCTTGCAGTCTTCGTCAGAGGTTACAAGCTCTGCTATGCGCGGGAAAGCCTTGGCGAAAGCAGGAATCTCGTCGCCCAGATTGATCAACAAGTCCCGCGGTTCTATCGGCTCGTCACCACTGCCGATCGTGACGGGCGATGGTCGCCCCTCATCAGTTGCCGAAACGATGTTGTGCGGGACGAAACTGCCGTCGCGAAACGTCCAGAGCAACTCATCCATACGCTGTGCATCTTCGCGACTGCCCGCGTGGATGTGCACCGTATTCTCAAGGCGATAGGCTTTTTCCGCGAGGCGGCAGGCGAATGCTTGGCGTGACTTGTGGCCGGCCTGACTGAGTAAGTAGAAGTCGATCCTGGCCATTAAGGCAAGGCACCGCAACGTGCCAGCACGAATTCTGTAAGCATCGGTACGGGTCGCCCGGTAGCGCCTTTTTGCTTACCCGTCTTCCAGGCGGTGCCGGCGATGTCGAGGTGCGCCCAGTTCATGCCGTCTGTGAACTTGGCCAGGAAACACCCGGCCGTGATGGCGCCGCCATCGCGTCCACCGACGTTAGCCATGTCGGCAAAGTTGCTGTCCAATTGCGTTGCGTACTCGTCGGCCAGCGGTAGTGGCCAGCCACGATCTTCTGCGGCAATTCCGGCGCTGACTATTTCTGCGGACAGCTTGTCGTTGTTGCTCATGACGGCGGTCCGGTGGTGCCCAAGCGCAACCACACAGGCTCCGGTCAGCGTCGCGACGTCGATAATCGTTTCGGGCTTGAAGCGACGCGCATAGGTCAGGGCGTCGCACAAAATCAGCCGGCCTTCGGCATCGGTGTTGAGAATTTCGATCGTTAGGCCCGACATGCTCTTGACGACATCACCTGGCCTGCTTGCCAGTCCGCCGGGCATGTTCTCCACCGTCGGAATAACGACGTTGACGTTAATGGGCAGCTTCAACTTCGCGACGGCAGCGATCGTGCCCATCACGCCCGCAGCACCGCACATATCGAACTTCATTTCGTCCATGCCGGGACCGGGTTTCAGCGAGATGCCGCCGGAGTCGAACGTGACGCCTTTGCCGACGAGGACGATGGGCTTCGCGCCCGCCTTACCTTTGTATTGCATGACGATGAGTTTGGCCGGCTGGTTGGTGCCATGGGTGACCGACAACAAGGAATGCATGCCGAGACGCTTCATCTCGGCCTCACTCAACACGCGCGTCTGTATTTTCTTATTCTCTCGGGCGAGTTTCTGCGCCGCTCGTGCAAGATAACTGGGCGTACAAATATTCGGCGGCAGATTGCCGAGGTCCTTCGCCAGCGACATGCCGGAGGCTATGGCGCTGCCGTGCTCCACACCGCGCATTGATTTCGATGCATCGCCGCGCCCGGCAATGGCCAGACCAACCTTCGATAACGGCATGCCCGCGTTTTTCTTGACGCTTTTCATCTGCGTGAACCGGTACAGCACCTCACCGACGACCTGCGCAGTTTGCCGCGCGAGATAGTAGCTACCGGCGCCGCCGGCATCTTCGAGCGTAAGACAGTTCAGTACCTGCCGGCTCTTGGTTCTGGAAATGGCCCGCAGGGCCGCCGCGAATGCCCGGCCAAATTTGGCGAGATCGAACGCGCCCACTTTGCCGAGACCGACGACGACGACGCGTGCGGCACGAACGCCAGCCACATCGTTCAGCACCGTGCAATTGCCCAGATTGCCGGACAAGTCACCGTTCTTAA
>Ga0114950_10000191_pt1 | contig 38423 bp, 37 predicted proteins | sample N075metaG_FD_83503 | JGI IMG/M metagenome (GOLD analysis project Ga0114950, IMG submission 83503) | Deep subsurface microbial communities from Kermadec Trench to uncover new lineages of life (NeLLi) - N075 metaG | ecosystem: Environmental > Aquatic > Marine > Ocean trench > Sediment | place...
AAACTGAAGAAGAGGCCGCCGAAGTCTTAGCGGCAGCCGATGCGGAAGCAACGGCCGATGCCGAAGTGGCAGGCGATGCTGAAGAGGGCAGCGATGCCGAAGCGGCGGACGATGCTGGAGAGGGCAGCGATGCCGAAGCGGCGGCCGATGCTGAAGAGGGCAGCGATGCCGAAGCGGCGGCCGATGATGAAGAGGGCGGTGATGCTAAAGCGGGTGAGGCCGAATCGGGATCCTGACGACCGCGGTGTCCGTGCCACTTTGGTGGGGGCGGAGAGAGGCGGAGCAGTTGGGGGCTCCCGCCTTTTTTTTGTAGATTGACCTAATCATGATGAGTGAGTGATAGACAATACGATGTCAGTTTCTGCGAAAGATGTAAAAGCGCTCCGGGACCGTACCGGGGCCGGCATGATGGATTGTAAGAGGGCCCTTACGGAGACCGCTGGGGACATCGAGGCGGCCATCGACTTGCTACGGTCGAAGGGAGCAGCGAAGGCCGCGAAGCGCGCGGGGAAGTCCGCGAATGAGGGTGCGATTGGGTCCTACGTACATTTTGATAAGCGGACTGCGGTCATCGTCGAGTTGAATTGCGAGACCGACTTCGTAGCGAAGACCGACGACTTCCAAGGGTTGGCAAAACAGATTGCGCTGCACATTGCGTCTCAGGCACCCATTTCCGTCAGCCCGGAGGACATTCCCGAGGACGTCGTCACACGCGAGCGAAAGGTGTATGAAGAACAGGTGAAGGAGCAGGGCAAACCTGACGACATCGCGTCGAAAATCGTCGAGGGTAAGCTCAACAAATTCTTCAAGGAGACCACGCTCCTCGCGCAGCCGTTCGTGAAAAATCCAGACCAGACGATCGGAGAGCTGATCACCGAGATTTCGGCCAAGACCGGAGAGAAGATAGAAGTTGCACGGTTTATGCGTTTCAAGGTGGGTGAGTGAACTCGAGCACCGGGACGGATGTGAACACGACTCCTAAATACGGGAGGGTCCTACTCAAGCTGTCCGGCGAGGCGTTGGCCGGAAAGCGAGGATTTGGTATAGAGCCGTCGGTGGTGGACTCGCTCACGAGCGAAATAAAAGCCGTACACGAGATGGGCGTCAGCCTTGGTGTGGTCATCGGGGGGGGCAACATTGTCCGGGGGGCGCTGGCCAGCAAGAAGGGGATGGATCGCGTTCAGGCCGACTACATGGGGATGTTGGCCACCGTCATCAACGCCCTCGCGGTTCAGGACTTGCTTGAGCATAAGAAGGTTGCAACGCGGGTTATGACGGCGATTCGAATGGAGGAGGTCGCCGAGCCTTACATACGGCGGAAGGCTCTGCGGCATATGGAGAAGGGAAGGGTCGTGCTCTTCGCCGGAGGCACCGGCAATCCGTACTTTTCCACGGATACGGCGGCGGCGCTTAGAGCGATCGAAATGGGATCTCAGGTCGTGATCAAGGCCACGAAGGTCAAAGGGGTTTACAGTGCAGACCCCACACAGGACCCCTCGGCAGAGTTCATTCCGACCATTACTTTCCAGGAGGTCGTGCAACGGGAGTTGGCCATAATGGATGCTGCCGCCGTTTCTCTTTGTAAGGAAAACGACCTTCCGATTATCGTACTCAATCTCGAGGATCAGGGGGCTGTTTCGGCCGCCATTCGGGGAGATCGGGTTGGCACGTTGGTATCATAAGCCTCCGGCATGGTGTCTTGATCCGGGGATGAACCCGATACAATGGGGTGGTCATGTCGCTCGATGAAGCCAAGATGCGGATGGAGGAGGCGGTCGAAGCACTACGTCGGGACTTCTCGACGGTGCGTACGGGAAAGGCCACACCGGCGTTGCTCGATACGGTGAAGGTCGATGCCTACGGCTCCAAGATGCCGCTGAATCAGGTGGCCAGCGTGTCCGCACCGGAGTCGTCGCTCCTGGTCATCCAGCCCTTCGACAAGACGCTCCTGCCTGACATCGAACGCGCGATCTTGATGGCGGATCTCGGTTTTAATCCCGCAAACGACGGAAACATCATCCGGATTCCGGTCCCTCCGCTGAACGAGGAACGCCGCAAGGAATTCGTAAAGCTCCTGCACCACATGGCTGAGGACGGTAAGGTTTCGCTGCGCCATGCGCGGAAAGTCGGAAACGATGAGGTGAAGCAAGCCATGAAGGAACATGAGACCAGCGAAGATGAGGGTCACCGTCAAATGGATGAAATTCAGAAGCTGACCGACACCTGCTCGACACAAATCGATGAGATGCTGGAGCACAAGGAGAAGGAGGTGATGGCCCTGTAGCTCCTCATGGCGTCTTCGGAATTATTGCAAAGAATCCGCCTCCACGGGCAAATTCCGCGTCATGTCGCGATCATCATGGACGGTAATGGCCGGTGGGCCAAGCAGCGGGGCCTTCCGCGCGCTGCGGGCCATAAGCGGGGCATGGCGGCTGTCCGGGAGTCGGTCGAAGGCGCCCTCGACGCCGGCATCGAAATCCTGACGCTGTTCGCGTTTTCTACGGAGAACTGGCAGCGGCCTCGATCCGAGGTGCTTGCGCTTATGGGGTTGCTCCGTCTCTACGTATCCAAGGAGACCCAGAAACTCAAGGAGCAGAGCTGCGAAGTCCATGTCCTGGGCGACATCGATGCGCTCGACGTGTCCACGAAAAAATCGGTAGACTTCATCATTTCCCAGACCGCCGGTGGAACGGAGTTACGTCTCAATCTCATGATTTCCTACTCGGGACGGGATGAGATTCTGAGGGCGTGCAGGCAGTTGATCGAGCGGGCGGCGTCTGGGGACCTTTTGCCTGAGGAGTTCGATGAAGCGTCGTTCGAGGCCGCCTTGTTCACCGCGGGACTTCCGGATCCCGATCTCCTGATTCGCACGTCGGACGAGTTCCGTCTATCCAACTTCATGCTCTGGCAGGTGGCGTACACCGAACTGCACGTTGCTTCGGTCCTGTGGCCCGATTTTTCTAGAGAGGATCTCTTCCGGGCCGTCTTGGATTACCAGGAGCGCGATCGCCGATTCGGTCGTGTCACGGTTGGATAGGACCGCCGGAGAGCTAACCAGCCGGCTTATGGTCGCCGTCGTCGGGATCCCGCTGACGGCGTTCGTCATCTATTGGGGCGTTTGGCCCCTCGGGATCCTCTTGGCCGTCATAGGGGCCCTTGGAGCTCGCGAATACTTCCGTCTTTCGCCGGACAGGAACGTGGCTTTCGGGTGGCTCGGAGCCATGCTTGCCGGGGCGCTGCCACTGATGGCGGCGCTGCACCAAGACTATCGATCTTTCGCTCCCTGGGCCTTCGCACTGGTCCTGGGGACGGCCCTGCTGGCGTTAGCCCTCTCCGTCTGGTTTCGGTGGCCCGGCGGCCGCCCTTTGGACGCTGCATCCAGGACAATCATGGGCGCCCTCTACACGGGCGGGACGTTGTCGTTCTGGGTGTTACTTCGTGCGCTTCCCGAGCGAGTTTCCGACGGAGCGACCGCTTCTCACGGTGCTGCTCTGCTCATTTTCCCCATCTGGGTGACTTGGTTGGGGGACACCTTTGCCTATGGCTGTGGATCCCGATGGGGCAGGGCGAAGCTCATTGAGGCCGTGAGTCCCAACAAGACGGTTATCGGGGCGATCGGTGGGCTGGCGGGATCTGTGCTAGCTGGCGGCATCTTCGCCCGGCTCTGGCTCTCGGGGATCCCTGAGTTCGATCTGTCCTGGCCGGTAGGGGCAGCGTTAAGTGTTCCGATCGCCGTGGTCGGGCAGGTCGGCGACCTAGCCGAATCGGTGATCAAACGCGATGCCAGGGTCAAGGACTCGAGCCGTTTGCTCCCCGGGCATGGTGGCGTCCTCGATCGTCTGGATGCACTGTTCTTCACAGTACCGCTCACGTATGCCCTCCTCCTGCTGATTCGTCCATGGCTTTGACCAGGGTCGCCATACTCGGGTCCACCGGTTCCATCGGCCGGGCGACTCTGTCCGTTATAGCTCGTCACACGGATCGTTTTCGAGTCGTGGCGGTTTGCGCGCACAGCTCAGTAGACGATGTCGCAGCGCAGGTGGTCGAATACGGCGTACCTGTCGCCGTGATCGCCGACCCGGCAGCTCTGAATGGCGTCGACACCCTGCCCACCGCCGAGTGGAGAAGCGGGCACGCTGCCGTGCTGGAGGTGGTCGAGGATGAGAATGTGGACGTGGTGGTGAACGCCATCGTCGGGTCCGTGGGTTTGGAGGCGACCCTCGCGGCGCTCCATGCAGGCAAGCGGCTGGCGTTGGCCAACAAGGAGTCACTGGTGGCAGGAGGGCCGCTCGTGATTGAAGCGGCCCGCCAGGGCGGTGGGGAGCTGATCCCGATCGACAGCGAGCACTCGGCCATTCTCCAATGCCTGGAGGGTCACGACCTCGGATCTGTGGTGCGTTTGGTGCTGACGGCCTCGGGCGGACCCTTCCGAGAACTCGAGCCGGGCGAGCTGGAGGGCGTCGGTCCGGAGGACGCCCTCCGCCATCCGACCTGGGATATGGGTGCCAAGATTTCGATCGACTCAGCTACTCTGGCCAACAAGGCACTCGAGGTCATAGAGGCGCATTTTCTTTACGGGATGGACTACGACAAAATCGAGGCCATCGTACATCCACAATCCATCGTTCACTCTTTTGTGGAGTTCAGCGACGGCTCGGTGCTCGCGCAACTCGGCTTCCCGACGATGGAGCTACCGATCCTGTACGCCTTGTCCCATCCGGAGCGTGTCGCGGATGCTTCGCTGAGGACGTTCGATCCGGTCCGATCTTCGCCCCTGACGTTCGAAGAGATCGATCAGGAGCGCTTCGGACTCTTCGCGCTCGGAGTGGGGGCGGGAGTCCGTGGAGGCACCGCGCCCGCAGTCTTCAACGCGGCGAACGAAATCGCCGTGCAGGCCTTTCTCTCGCGCAACATCCGATTCGTCGATATGCCGGAGGTGGTGTCGCATGCGTTGGCGACGGTTCCGAGACGGAACGTGGAGACGGTGGATGACGTATTGGAGGCAGATGCGGCCGCCCGCATAGCGGCCCGCGATTTCGTGCGCTCACCTCGGTCACTGGCGGGCGGCTGAGGCCGGTAGGAAGAAGAGTCACGTGAGACGGATAGAACCGGTGCGTGGCTACGGCCGCTTCATGAGAAGGATATCGGAGACCGAATGACGATTCTCGCGACGATTGTTGTGCTTGGTGTCCTCATTTTTGTCCATGAGCTCGGCCACTTCATGGCCGCGAAATCCGTAGGCATCGAGGTGCAGCGTTTCTCGATCGGTTTGGGGCCGAGGATGTTTGGCTTCCGGCGGGGCGAAACAGAGTATGTGGTAAGCTGGGTGCCGCTAGGCGGATACGTGAAGATGGGGGGAATGGACGACGAGGTGATGGAGCGGCTCGAGGGAGGGGGCGAGGAAGGGACGGAGGAAGGGGCCGAGCGAGCGCCGGCCCAGGAGCCTCGCCAGCCGAGGCCGAGCGACTTCGACGGCAAGCCCATATGGGCCCGGACGTTCGTGATATCTGCGGGAGTGGTCATGAACATGCTGTTCGCGTTTGCCGTGTATACGGGCGTGAACGCCGCGTGGGGGCTCCCGGAACTTGCCGAGAATCGGGTGGGAGAGGTCTTGCCGGGGTTGCTTCCTCCCGGCGCGGAGGCGCTGGCCGAGTTGCCTGCCGGAGCCCGGCTGATCTCCGTCGGAGACCGCCAGGTGGACCATTGGGGCGATGTTCGGGATGGCTTTCTAGAGGCGCCAACCGGGCCCCTGACGATCGTCACCGGCGAGCCAGCAGGGGTAGTGGAGATCAACGTCACTTCGGATCCACAGGAGAGGGCCCAGATTCTTCGAGGCTTTTTGCCCTGGATCGATGCGGAGGTGGGCATCCTGACCCCAGGGTCGCCCGCGGAGAGGGGCGGACTCGAGACGGGCGATCGGGTCGTGGTTGCGGGTGGGGTGCCCATGACCAACTGGTACGACTTCGTGGATGTCGTGGAAGCTCGCCCAGATATCCGGACGGAGCTTTCTCTGATGCGGGGCGGCCGCTCCCTCACGCGCTTTGTGACGCCGGATGCCGTCACACAGGACGATCCGGTCACGGGTGAGACCGTAACTGTGGGGAAGGTCGGGATTTACGCGCCCACCGGGGAGTTGGTGTATCGGGATATCTCGCTGACCCGCGCCGTGCAGCTTGGCTACGCGGAGACGGTGGGCATAAGCCGGCTGATCCTGGGCTTTCTTCGCGGCCTGGTGACGGGTAGAGAATCACCACGATCGTTGGGGAGTATCGTGACCATCGGCTCCATCGCTGGACAGGCCGCACAACTCGGGATAGAGACCTTTCTGCGATTCATGGCCATGTTCTCGGTGAATCTTGCGATCCTCAACTTGCTTCCCATTCCGATTCTGGACGGCGGCCACCTTGTTTTTCTCGGAATCGAGGCGGTACGCGGCAAGGCGCTTTCACTAAAGCAGAGACTGAGATGGAGTCACTTCGGATTCGTGATCCTCATGGGGATCATGCTTTGGGCCCTATCCAACGACATCCTGAGGCTGTTCGGAATCTGAAGGCCTTCTCCCTCTACAGCAGCGTAAATTGCGCGGGACCTGTACGATGACGCAGTTCCTCGATGTCGATGAAAGCGGTGGGTTGACCCTGGAGAGCGACGTCCAAAAACCCCTCGAAGCCTGCCTCGCGTAACGCTTTTCCGACCACCGCCGAGGCCAGCTCCGGACGGTTGCATTCCTGAGACAGGTGCGCCAGGAGGACGCCCGCAAGGCGGGGGTGGAGAAGCTCGCAGACGAAGCGGGCCGCGGCATGATTCGACAGGTGTCCATGGCTCGAGGCGATTCTCTGCTGCACCGATGCCGGGTACCGGCCCGTTCGAAGGAGTTCCTCGTCGTGATTGGACTCCAGGATCAAGAAATCGCTGTGTTCGAGGGCGAGCCGGATCTGAGCGTTGGGCCGTCCTAGATCCGTTGCGATCCCCACCCGTGTCCCGGTCTCTCGATCGACCAGTGCCACGGCCACCGGATCGGCTGCGTCGTGTACGGTCAAGAAGGGTTCGACGCGGATCGCTCCGATTTCGAACGCTCTGCCGGCCTGATACGGTCTCAAAGGCTCGGTCCCGCGGAAGATGCCCGAGCATGCGGCCCGTGTTCGATCCGTGATGTAGACCGGCGTGCCATGACGGCGGCTGAAGACCCCCGCCCCATGGGTGTGGTCGCGATGATCGTGCGTGATTACGATGGCGTGGACCGCTTCGGGGGTTAGCCCGATCTCTCTAATCCTCCGCTCCATCTCCCGGCCGCTGAACCCGGCGTCGACAAGAATCCTGGTCCCGCCCGCTTCGACAAGCGTAGCGTTACCGGCGCTGCCCGTTCCGAGAACGCAGACCTTCATTAGAAGGCTGTTGAAGGAGCAGTCCGCGAGCCACTCATGCCGGTCCGGTCATTGGCGCTCCTTATGTGTCCGCTCCCACGCCCGCTGAAGAAGCGTCCGGCTATTGTTCTCGAGGGACATTTCTCTGCGAGACATGGCTAGTGCGGCAGTTTTCAGAAAGCGCTCGATATCGTACTCCTCGAGGCGCTCTCCCGTACCCCAACTGAACGGGGGGACGTAAGGCGGGGCCATGACGCCGCCGAAGAGGTTGCTGCCCAGACCTACGACGCAGCCCGTCGGGAGTAACGTGCCGATGCCTGTCTTCACGTGATCGCCCAAGAAACATCCGACCTTGATGAGTCCAGTATCAACGGACCCTTCCGGGGTGTGGACCCGCACCGCGCCATAGTTGTTTTTGAGGTCGCTGTTCGTGGTGAGCGCGCCGAGGTTGACCCATCTCCCCACGTAAGCGTGGCCGAGGTATCCTTCGTGAGCCTTGTTGACGTAGCCTAACAAGACGGTGCTGGAGACCTCGCCCCTGACGCGACAGCCGGGTCCGATGCTCACGTTTCCAAGTGATCCACCGAGGACGTGGGTGTCGGGCCCCACAAAGGCGGGTCCGGCCAACCGGGTGAAGGCGGAGACACGAACTCCTTGGGACAAACGGATAGGCCCATCGATGGTGTCCAGATGGACGCCCGCTTCCAGGTGCACCCGGTCTCCGAGCGACACTCGCTCCGTCCCCGAGACGTGAACGCCCTCGGGCAACGTGAACCGGCTTTCAGGAAAGAGGGTGGGCACGTCGGAGCGCACCTGTTCCCCATTGCCGGCCATGAGATCCCAGATGTTCGATAGGACTCGGCCCGCGATCTCGACTCGCGGAAGATCGATGGCAGAGCCATCCGGGTTTAATAAGTCGTTCTCGTCGGGCTGTTCTGTCCCGTCGGGAACAACCCAACCGACGATCTGGTCTTGGATGGTCAGGACCGCCGGCTCGTGAGCGGGAGGGGCGCCGGTGAAATCCGGGACCGCTCGGCTCGAGAAAAAAATCCGGGCTGTCTCTCCTCCCGGGTTGGGCGCCGAGTCCAGTGCGTCGGCCTTGACCACCGGAGCGGCTCCAGGTTCGGCGAATCCTTCAAGGTTCGGATCCGCAATGTGGCCGACGCAGGCCTCTCCCCAAAAGCGCTCCGCACGCTCGCGGAGCGTCAGACACCCGAACAGCAACTCCCCCGCTGGCCGCGTGACGGTAAAGGGAGTCCAGGCGCGTGCACGCTCATCGTCGAACAGGACGAGGGCCATCAGGCACTCCCCCCAGGGGTCGTCGGCTCCCGCACCGAGGCGGGGAGTTGCTCGAGAAGCCGCTTCAGGTCCGGTGCCCGCTCTGTCGTCGAGACCAGGGTGATGTCGCCGCATTGCACGACCACCAGATCGTTCACCCCGAACGTCGCGACAGTGCCACCCTCCGCATAGATGACGTTCCTCTCGCCGTCCACGACGTGCCCGGAACCCACGATGACGTTCCCGTAGGGATCGGCCTTGCGGCTCCGCGTAAGGGCCTCCCAGCTTCCCACGTCGTCCCAGTCGAATGTGGCCGTGACCGACGCCACTCGCGCACTCCGCTCCAGCACCGCGACATCGACCGTCACGTTGGGCACCTTGGCGAAAAACGCTTCAGGGGATTCGTCATCGATAAGCGGGAGAAGATCGCCGATCTCAGGGGCGACCGCCCTCACTTCACTCAAGAAGGCGGAGGCCGTCCACACGAAGATCCCGCTGTTCCAGAAGTGCCCCTCGTCGATATAACGATGTGCCGTCTCGAGGTCGGGCTTTTCATGGAACGCACCGACTGCAAAGGCCCGAACGCCGGCGGGTGCGACTAATGGCTCACCTGGCTCGATGTATCCGTAACCCGTCTCAGGACGGCTTGGCAGGACCGAAACCGTGAATAGACGACCCGTCTCCTGCGCCAGGCCTGCGGTGTCCCGCAAGAGTTGCAGAAAAGCAGCTTGGGGCTTGATAATATGATCGGCGTGGAGTGAGACGATCACTGCAGCTGGGTCGATTTTGGCGATCTCCCATGCTGCCCACGCCAGCACCGGGCCTGTGCCTCGTGCCTCTGGCTCCACCATGAACGCTTCACGGCCGAGGTTGGGCAAGACCTTCCGGATCGGCTCCGTGAGGCGATCCGACGCGAGGATTCGAATCCGCTCTTTGGGCACGAGACCGAGCGCCCGGTTCACGGTGTCGACAATCAGAGGCTCATCAGAGGCCAGGGGAAGTAACTGCTTCGGCCGGCTGGGCGTGCTTGCTGGCCAAAAACGACTACCGATCCCGCCAGCGAGAACCGTGACGTAGACATGAGGATCAGTCCCCGTCGATGATCTCGTGGATTCGGGCAAGGAGCTTCTTTGGGCTGAAAGGCTTGGTGAGAAAATCATTCGCCCCAAGGGAGAAAGCGGCTTGCCGGTCCGCGTCCTGGCCCTTGGCGGTGAGGATCACGACCGGGGTGGATTTTCTTTCGTCCATTTCACGGATCTTTCCGAGCACCTCCAAGCCGGTGGCTCCGGGCATCATGATATCCAAAAGGATCAGATCGTAGTGCTGGGTACCCCTGACCGCCTCGAGCGCATCGGTTCCGTCCCTCCTGAGGTCGACCTCGAACCCAGCCGTTTCGAGAACGGTCTGGAGAATACGGCGGATATGGGGCTCGTCGTCGGCGATCAGAATGCGCCTAGGTGATGTAGAGCGGTGCACCGCTGCATGCATGAGTTGCGGCCCCTTTTTTGGAGCAGGATCAGCGCGGGAACCTACCCGGCAACCGGTGTAGAAGTCAAGGAACTTCAACGGCTGGAGCGTTGACAGCGCCCCATTGATTCGCATAGCCTTGGTGCTTTCGGGCAGCCCTGAATCGTCTTCTGACTCATCGCAGTGAACAAACCTTTTTTCTCTCGGTCTCGTGCGCTCCAGGGGGCGGCGCTTTTTGTCGCTTCGGTGTTGGGTTTGACCGCGTGCGGAGAGAATATCTTCGACATCAAATGGACCGATGCGAATGTAGGGACCGCCGTCATCTACTCGCTGGCTCGTCCGGAGCTCAATCTTCCCACAGCGTTCAACTTCGTGAACCGGGTCCCGGTGGAGATCCATGCGCCCGGGGCGACCGGTTCCTGGGATTTGGTCCTCGACACGCAGGACGGCCAATTGGTCTTTCTTCCGCCGGGAGCTCTAGAGATCACCAGTGAGGTGATGTTTCTGGCGATGCCGGACATGGCCTTCGACGACGTGATCGAGGCGCCGAAAGACTCCACTCTGTATACGAAGGACCAGCCCCTTCCCGTCGAGATGAGCAGCGTGTACGTACTGAGAACCCATGCGGCCCCGGGTCGCTTTGGGATAGTATGCTCCTACTACGGGAAGCTCCAGCCGGTGCAAGTCGAACCGGCTTTGGGAACGGTAGCATTCGAGTACGATGTGAGCACGCTCTGTGACGATCGCCGGCTGGTCCCCGAAGATTGACGTGCTTGACATTCGGCGGCTCCGAAGCGAGCCCGACACCGTAAAGTCCGCCGTCGCACGGAGGGAGACGGAGGGTCTTGTGGATGCCGTGGACGAGATCCTGGAGTTGGACGGACGCCGCCGGGTCGCATTAAGCGAAGTGAATGAGCTCAAGGCCCGGCGAAACGAAGTCTCCAAAGAGATCGGTCGGATCAAGCGCGATGGTGGCGATGCCGACGAGATGATCGTCGAGATGCGGGAAGTGGGCGCACGGATTTCTGAGATCGATGAGGAAGTCGGTCGCGCCGAGGAGCGAATCCGGGAGTTGATGCTGCTGACCCCGAATCTCCCGCTCGATGAGGTACCCTCCGGAGGTGTCGAGCAGAACGAAATCGTGCGCGTGGTCGGCTCGCCTCCGGAGTTCGACTTCGAGCCCAAGCCACATTGGGACTTGGGCTTGACCCTCGGACTTCTGGATTTCGAGCGGGGCTCGAAGATCTCTGGTTCGGGCTTCCCGATACTCACGGGCTCGGGCGCCCGACTTCAGCGATGTCTCATCAACTTCATGCTCGATATTCATACGCAGACCTACCACGAAGAGCGGGGGTGGCATGGGTACACCGAGTTGCGGGTCCCCTACCTGGTGACGCGGGATACGCTCTCGGGGACTGGCCAACTTCCCAAGTTTGCGGATGAGTCGTACCAGACCGAACGCGACGACCTTTGGCTGATCCCGACCGCGGAGGTGCCGATCACCAACCTTCATCGGGATGAAATTCTGTCCGTCGAAGATCTGCCCGTCCGTTATGCGGCCTACAGTCCCTGTTTCCGTCGTGAAGCCGGTGCGGCCGGCGTCGACACGCGAGGGTTGCTGCGGGTGCATCAGTTCGACAAGGTGGAATTGGTGCGTTACGAAACACCCGAGCGCAGCAGGGATGCCCTGGAGGAGATCACCGGTGAGGCGGAAAGTATTCTCGATCAATTGGGTCTTCACTACCGCGTTCTGAAGCTGGCGACCGGCGACCTCGGCTTCTCCGCTGAGATGACCTACGACATCGAAGTTTGGGCGTCGGGGGTCGGGCAGTGGCTCGAGGTGTCGAGCTGCAGCACCTTCGGTGACTTCCAGGCGCGGCGGGCCAACCTCAGGTACCGTCCGTCTGAGCGAGAAAAGCCGCGCTTTGTGCACACCCTCAACGGATCGGCTCTTGCCCTTCCTCGGCTCATGGTGGCGTTGATCGAGAACTACCAACAGGCCGACGGCACAGTGCGCGTGCCCGAAGCGCTTCAAGAGCGGCTTGGTTTTGCGGTCATCGAGCCGAAGGCATCGATCGCTGAATAGTATGGGAAGGCTGTTGAAGGAGTACAGCGGGTGACGCCATGATTCGCATCAAATGGCCCGTCGCATTGGCCACACTCTTCTTGATACTTCTCGGGTGGTACGTGATTTATCCGCTCTCGATCGTCGACGAGCTTCACCAGAACGAGGCATTGATGAGCGAGGTGTTCGGCCTCGTGCAAGAGCTCATTCAGGACACGGGTGGACCCGAGACGGCGGGCACCCCTGGTAGCCTTCGGGATGTTCGCTTCGAGAACGCGCTCTTCGAGCTAACAGAGGTGGTCATTCGAGCAGGAATCCCGCTCATCTGGATCGATCCGGCGGACAGCGTCCTTTCGGTGGAGAACCTGCCGTTCGATGCGGACATCTACGAGGCCGAGGGGCAGGAGCTGGTAAGGGCGTATGTACGGCGGCTCGGAGCGACGGGGCGCGAGCCCGTGCGAGGGGCAGGGGGAGACCTGATCTACTTGGGTGAAACGCCGGAGCTTTCCGGTGTCCGTTTGATTCCTTGGCTTCAGGCCAGCGGGCTCATGCTCACGGCGCTCATCGGATTCCTGGTCATCCGGTATCAGCGGAGGGCTGAGCAGGACAAGGCCTGGACCGTCATGGCCAGGGAGCTCGCGCACCAGCTCGGTACACCTATCTCTTCCCTCAAGGGGTGGCTGGAAATCATAGGCCTCCCCGCAGAGGAGAGACCCGAGGGGGTGGAAGGTGATACGGTCGCCATGGGAATTGAAGAGGACTTGGTTCGTCTGGAGCGCATCAGCCACCGGTTCGAGCTCATCGGTCGAGACCCCGACCTGGAGACCCTCGACATCCGGGAGGTCGTGAGAGATCTGGAGCAGTACCTTCAAGCCCGACTACCGCGGCTCAGTTCGGAAGTTCTACTGGTCGTGGATGTCCCGAAAGACATGCCCGAGATTCTGGGGAGTGAAGTTCTACTCTCGTGGGCCCTCGAGAATGTGGTGAGGAACGCCCTCGACGCGTTGGCCGGAAGAGGGGGAGAGATCCGGCTCAAGGTCAGGAAAGGTCCGTCCGGTTGGCTGCACCTTCGCATCCAGGACACAGGGCCGGGCGTCGATCCGGAGTTGCGCGACAGGATCTTCGATCCGGGCGTGAGCGGAAAGGCCCGGGGTTGGGGGGTGGGTCTCACCTTGGCGCGTCGCATCATTGAGGTGACGCACAAGGGGCATATCTTCCTGCTGAATAGCGAGGGAGAGGGAGCTATTTTCGACATCCGGCTCCCGACGGCGCAGGCGTGACCAGCGGCCGGCCCGACTCCCCATCTGATGTATACCTAAAGCAGCTGAATCAGGAGCAGCGAGAAGCCGTGGACCACTTCGAGGGTCCGCTGCTGGTCTTGGCGGGGGCGGGATCAGGGAAAACACGGGTCCTCACCACTCGGATTGCCCACCTCATCCATGAAAGAGGCGTCCCACCGGACCGAATTCTGGCCGTTACCTTCACGAATAAGGCCGCGGGCGAGCTTCGAGACCGGATCTCGGGCCTGCTGGGAGAGGCGCCTAAGGGGATGTGGACCGGGACGTTCCACGCGCTCGGAGCCCGGATATTACGGCGTCATGCGCCGCTCCTCGGGTGGAGTAACACCTTTACGATCTTCGACGCCGAGCAGAGCCTCAGGCTGATCAAGAGGACGACGGAAGACGTAGGGCTGGACACTCGACGGTGGAGCGCCAAGGCCATTCGCGGCCATCTCAGCAGCGCCAAGAACCAACTCATTGGCCCCCAGCAGTTCGTCGAGGAGAACGCCGAGGGCTTCGACGCCTTTGCCCGGAGTGTGGCCAAGGTGTATCCGGCCTACCAGCAGGCACTCCGAGCGCAGAACGCCTTCGATTTCGATGATCTGCTCGTGAAGCCGGTTGAGCTGTTCGAGTCCAACACCGAAGTGCTGGCGGTGTATCGGAGCCGCTTCCAGTTCCTTCTCGTGGATGAGTACCAGGATACGAATCGAGCCCAGTTTCGTTTCGTGGAACTTCTGGCGTCTGAGCACCGAAACCTCATGGTCGTCGGGGATGACGACCAGAGTATCTACGGATGGCGCGGCGCGGACATCCGGAACATCCTTGATTTCGAGACGGCGTTTTCGGGCGCCCACACGGTCCGGTTGGAGCAAAACTACCGTTCCACTGAGGTGATCCTCTCCGCGGCGAACGCCGTCATCGCAGAGAACGTCGACCGGAAGGGCAAAACACTTCGCACCCATCGTGTGGGCGGAGAGCGAATCACACTGGTCACGACCTCCAGTGAGACGGACGAAGCCCGCTGGATCGCCGACCAGATCGAGGCGCGTTTGTCTGAGGGGCCGGGGCTCACCTATCGGGAGATGGCGATCCTCTATCGCACCAACGCGCAGTCACGCGCCTTGGAAGACGTGTTCCGGCGGCGCGGTCTACCTTACCAGATCGTGGGCGGTGTACGATTCTATGAGCGTCGGGAGATCCAGGACGTTCTGGCCTACCTGAGGCTCATTTCGAATCCGTTGGATGCGGGCGCATTCGAGAGGGTCGTCAACTACCCCAGGCGCGGGATCGGCAATACATCGCTTGAGCGGCTCTCGGCTTGGGCCGAGGCTGAAGGGATCAGCCTTCTCGAAGCGGCGGCTCGGGCCGATGAGGCGCCTGAGGTTCCCAAGGGAGGTGTGCGGGGCCTCATCGCGTTCGCTGGCTTGGTCCAGAGGTATTCCGCGGTGGCATCCCAGATGCGGGTCGGGGAGTTGTTGGAGACCCTCGGGGAGGATCTGGACCTTTTCCGGCACCTTGCGGGCGATGGTCCGGAGGGAGAGGTTGGGGCGGACAACGTGCGGGAGTTGATCGCGGGCGCGCTCGATTACAACACCGAGCTTCTGGAAGAACTCGAAGGCGAGGCACTGGATCACTTCACGGAATTGGACTTGTTCCTTCAACAGGTGGCACTCGTGGCCGATGTGGACCGCCATGATCCAGACGCGAACGCGGTCACGTTGATGACCCTACACAATGCCAAAGGCCTGGAGTTTCCGGTGGTGTTCATCTCGGGGCTCGAGGACGGGCTCTTTCCCCTCGCCCGTGCGTACGACAATCCGTCTGAACTCGAGGAGGAGCGGCGTCTGTTCTACGTCGGCATCACCCGCGCCGAAAACAAACTCTACCTGACCCATGCCCGCCGCCGTCGACGCGCCGGTGAGGTGATGTACAGCCGGCTGTCGCCGTTCGTGGACGCGATACCCGAGCACCTCGTCGAGAAGGTCGCCACATCGGTCGTGAGCGAAAGCGGTGGATACCCGGGCCGGAAGGCCGTCCGTCCGAGCCCAGGCAGGTCGATCGACCTCGGCATGGGGGACGATGATGGGGCCTTCGACACTGGACTCAACCAGGATCTGCCACGCTTCGTGAAGGGTGAGGCGGTCCTACACGACACCTTTGGTTCGGGGATCGTCGGTGAGGTCGCGGGCTTCGGCCGAGATCTGAAAGTTACGGTCCACTTTGATACCGTCGGCACGAAGCGGCTCCTCGTCCGGTACGCAGGTCTACGCCGCGACTTCGACTGAGGGGACGTATCATGTCGATCACTCGCGAGGAAATCCTCCTGATCGCCGATCTGGCCCGACTCCGACTCACGGACCCGGAGGCCGAGGATCTCTCCCATGATTTGAACCAGATTCTCGAGTACGTGGATACGCTCGCCTCCCTACAGGTGCCCGAAGGAGAGCGACTCAGGTTGGGACCGTCGGAAGCTCCGGAACGAGCGGCCGGCCAGATCCCACCCGACCCCATGGCGCATCCACCCGCCGATTCCGCTCCCGATTTCAGGGATGGCTTCTTCGTGGTGCCCTCTCCGCCGTCGCTCGGCGGGGCCGACGATCCGGGAGGCTCTCCATGAGTGACATCGCCTCCATAGCTGAGGCGGTCCGGAACGGGCGGGTGGACTCGCTGGAGCCGGTCAAGGCGGCCGTCGCCCGGCTACATGAACAGAACGACGGGCCGCAGGGGCTGAACGCCTTTCTCGCCGCGCTCTCGAATGCCGACGCGTCGACGCTGGATGTCCCCAAGGATCGCGGACGGCTCGCCGGTGTTCCCGTCGCCGTGAAGGACAACTTGGCTACCGTGGGATTTCCCACTACCTGTGGGTCGAAGATCCTCGAGGGTTATCAGTCCCAGTTCGAGGCGACCGTGGTGCGGCGATTGAAGGAGGAGGGTGCCGTCATCGTCGGAAAGACCAACCTCGACGAGTTCGCCATGGGCTCTTCGACGGAGAACTCCGCGTACGGGCCCGTCCGTAATCCACGTGATCCCGCCCGCGTGCCGGGCGGAAGCTCCGGTGGATCGGCTGCGGCTGTCGCGGCGGGTATCGTTCCGGGAGCTCTCGGGTCGGATACCGGTGGGTCGGTCCGCCAGCCCGCCTCCTTTTGCGGCGTGGTCGGCGTCAAGCCCACGTACGGTCGGGTGAGCCGCTACGGGCTTGTCGCCTTCGCCTCCTCTCTGGATCAGGTCGGGATGTTTGGAAGCACGGTGGCTGATGCGGCCGCCCTCCTTCAGGTCGTTGCGGGTCACGATCCGCGGGATTCGACGTCGGTCGATCGACCTGTGCCGGACTTTCTGGACGAGCGTGATACCGGCGCCGAGGGCCTCGTAGTGGGAGTACCCACCGAGTACTTCGGAAACGCATTGGAGCCGGGTGTGCAGGCGCGCTGTAAGGCGGCACTCGACGCATTGGAGGCGAACGGCGCCCGAATCCGTGAGGTCTCACTTCCGAACACGCCGTACGCTCTGGCGGCATATTACGTGATCGCCACGGCCGAGGCGTCCAGCAACCTCGCCCGATTCGATGGTGTGAGGTATGGCCTCCGGGACGGCGCAGGGGAAGATCTGGGTGGAATGTATGAGCGGACGCGCACGGCAGGTTTCGGACCGGAGGTAAAGCGCCGGATCCTTCTCGGCACGTTTGCCCTGACGGCGGGCTACCACGATCAATACTACGGGCGCGCTCAGCGTGCACGAAGCTTGGTGTCGGCCGACTTCGAGACGGTCTTCGGCGGCGGGGTCGACATCCTTTTCACGCCCACTTCGCCGACTGTTGCCTTTCCGTTGGGCGAAAGGATCCAGGATCCACTCCAGATGTATTTGGCCGATGTTTTTACGGTAACGGCCAACCTCGCCGGACTCCCGGCCGTCTCGGTTCCGGTCGGAAACTCCGATGGACTCCCAGTGGGTGGCCAGTTGATCGCCCCAAAGTGGGGAGAGGCGACCCTCTTCCGTGCCGCCTTCGCTCTGGAATCCGCTCTGGAGGCCTGAGATTGTGATGAGTGAGGCGGGATGGCGACTGAGGCGGGCGGGCGGATGAGCTGGGAGCTGGTGATCGGCCTGGAGGTACACGTGCAGCTCCGCACGGCCGAGAAGCTCTTCTGCTCCGATGGGACGGTCTTCGGTGCTGAGCCCAACAGCCAGGTGTGCCCGGTTTGTTTGGGTCTTCCCGGAGCTCTCCCGGTGCTCAATGGCGAAGCCGTCGATCTGGCGATCATCGCGGCCCTCGGTCTGGGTTGCCAGGTGCATGAGGTGAGTGTCTTCGCCCGGAAGAGTTACTTCTATCCGGATCTTCCGAAAGGGTATCAGATCACACAATTTTCCCAGCCACTGGCGACCGAGGGGGTCGTTTTGGTGCGGTCTGACACCGGGACCCGCCCCATCCGAATCCGTCGTATTCATCTCGAGGAGGACGCGGGAAAGTCGATTCATGATCGCGTTCCCGACGGAACGGCGGTGGACCTCAACCGGGCGGGTGTGCCCCTCATCGAGATCGTTACCGAGCCGGATCTGCGGACCCCGGCTCAAGCGAGGACCTTCCTTCAGGATCTCAAGCGCACGCTCGAATACCTGGATGTCAGTGACTGCAACATGGAAGAGGGCAGCCTCCGGGTTGACGCGAATCTGTCGCTTCGGCCAGAGGGTGCCGAGGGATACGGCGTGAAGACGGAGGTCAAGAACCTCAACTCGTTTTCGGCTGTAGAGCGTTCCGCGGTGGCCGAGGCCAAGCGGCAGACCGCGATCCTCGACGCGGGGGGGGAGATCGTCCAGGAGACACTCCTCTGGGATGAGCGAGACGGGACCCTTCGGTCCATGCGGTCCAAGGAAGAGAGCCACGACTATCGCTATTTTCCGGACCCCGACCTCCCGCCCCTCCGGTTCGACGCCGAACGGATAAGTCGGTTGGAAGCCGAGCTCCCCGAACTCCCCGCTCAGCGGCGTAAACGGCTAATGGAGGAACACGATCTCGATGGCCGTGACGTAGACGTACTCATCGCTTCACGTTCACTGGCCGATTATTTCGAGGCCCTCGTGGCGGTTGTGGGCGCGGCCAAGCCCGCGGCCAATTGGGTGAAGGGCCCCCTCCTCAAGGAGGCCAATCGCCTTCAGTTGCCGGTCGACGAGCTGGGGATACTCCCGGCGGACTTTGGCGAGCTGATCGGGCTGGTCGAGGACGGCACGGTCTCGGGCAGCATGGGCCGGAAGGTGCTCAGTCAGATGGTCGATTCGGGTAAGACAGCACGGGAGATCATCGAGACGGAGGGGCTATCGCAGGTTCAGGACTCCGATGAGCTCAACGCGTGGGTGGACGCCGTGATAGAAGAGAACTCCGAAGAAGTCGAGCGGTACCGATCCGGAGAAACTCGGCTCATGGGTTACTTCGTGGGCCAGACGATGCAGAAATCGCAGGGTCGTGCTGATCCTAAGGCACTTTCGGCGTTGCTACGAGGTCGTCTGGATCAATAGAGCCGTTGGACTCGTTCCGCCGAGGCCAAAAAACGAGCCTGTCATCGGGGAGCGGGAAGAACTCGTCAGCGCTCGTATGAAGTTCGTCCGGATCCGCTGCACCGCCTCGAGCCAGCGCGAGACGCCGCACTTTTTTGGCCAGCTTCAGGTGCAACTCTCCAATGGGGTCGAGGCTGGCTGGTTGTGAGTCGGCTCCCGCGACCAAATAGTCGATGACGTACTCGAACGAGAGCGCGTGGTAGGCTCCCACGACCGGGGGAGGCAAATCAAACCGGGATCTTTGGAGCACCTGGTCGAAGACCTGTCTCCAGCGGTCGTTGTCGCTGAACCGAATCATCCCGCGAAAGATGCGCTGGTTCGTTCGGAAGCTGAAAAGGGTATTGCTCAGAACCTGGTCGAAGAGGGCGTCCGCCTCGGAGTGATCGTTTTCCATGACCAGGTTCCTGGCCTTGGTCAGATACTCCTCACCGATATGGATGTCCATACGGTGTTCCCAATACGTATGGCCAAGCGCCTGGGTCGTGCTCGTGATCAGGAGTTGGCGTGGGACGAACAGGTTGTGAGCCACCGTGTCCGCGGCCAAGTGGGCGAGGTATCCGTAGCCGACTGCGCTGAGTCTCGGGCTGTCAGCGGCGGCCAGGATCTCCTCACCGACATGCCAATGATGGCAGTGCCTCCCTTCGGGCACATACTTCTTGGCGAAGGAAATGTCCGCTGCGATCGAGCCGTAGAGAAAATGAAGTGGATGGGACTCAATGATGGCCCGAACGGCTGGAGGGAGCAGATAGAGCGAAGCCAGCACACCCTCGCCCAGAGCTACATGTGTGCCGGGGCCCCACGCCCAAAGGGACTCCGGGTTCAGGAGAATCCAGGCCAAAGCTACCCAAAGAGCGGCGGAGGTCTTCACCCTCTTTCGGGCGCTTCCTCTGCCATCGCCTCACCCGCCGTATCTCCAACCTCCTCTTCGGCTTCGGAGTTGTCCCCTCTCTCGAGGGGCGCCGGCTCATGTGGGTCTTCCCCGGGGGCGGCTTCGGCTGTACTCCCGCCAATGGTCTTCGCTCCGGCCCGAACGCCCCGTACGATGGCAGCCGTATCGAGCAGAACCGATTCGGCCTCATCCTGCACCACGTCCATGAGTGCGTTGAACTCTTCGACGCGTTCTTCCATTCGCTGGGAAGCCTCACCGAGACGATCGGACAGGCCGGATACCGACGCCCGCACCTTCTGCACGTCCTGGCGTACCAGGGCCGTGATGTACTCCACGTTTTCTGCCGCTACGCGCGCTCGATCCGTCACCGGCTGGACGTGTTGTTGGAGCGACCTGAGCAGTTTCCTGAGCTGTACGAAAAACAGGAGGATGACCACCAGGAGCATGACCGATATCACGGCAATTACGACCGTCGAGACTTCCGCCGCGACCTGAAGGGTATTCGGTGCGGCGCTCGCTACCGCTTGCTGCAGTGGAAAAACTGAGACGGAAAACAAACGAGTTGTCATGCCGAAAGTTTAAAGCTCAGGACGTGGATGTTCTAGTACCCTCTTTTTCAGCGTCCACATCCTCCGAGGGTTCGGAGGTGGGACGCGCCGCGGTCACGTCTCCTGGCTTTCGACCAGATCGCGTTTGGCGAGGGTGTCGACCAAGACCTGGATTCCTTCCTCTTGAGAGTCGGGACTGAACCCACAAACCGTAGAATAGACTGTAAGGAAGTTCGTTAAACTAATTTAAAGTAACCGCTTACACGATTCGTATAATGACTCAGAAGAGCGGCCGATTCGACGGTCTACGAGACTAGGCCGGGCTCGCACTAGGTGTCAAGGCGGGTCCCCGGGTGATAGTGGCCGGCCCGATTGTTGCTGTGTTCGGGTGCGAGGGAATATGTTGGCCTCCGTCGCCGGCGGTGGGAGCATGAGAGGGTGTTGGCGCGACGTAGCGGCGGGAAGGGCTCGAGACACGGTAAGGAGGTTATGCCCAGCTATATCGTCGAAGGTGGTCACTCGCTGAGCGGGAGGATAAGGCCGGCGGGCAACAAGAACGCTGCCCTCCCCGCTATCGCGGCGACCGTTATGACGTCGGAGCCGGTCACGCTCCAAAACATCCCCAGGATAGGCGATGTCGAGACGCTCTTGGAAATCGTCACCTCCCTTGGCGCGGAGGTTTGCTGGGACGATGAGAACACCGTAACCATCGATGCCTCCGGGGTCTCCTCGGGGAGTGTAGACCGGGCGCTGAGCGAAAGAATTCGCGCGTCGCTCCTCCTGGCGGGACCACTGCTGGCTCGTTTCGGGAAGGTCGACCTTCCGCCTCCCGGGGGCGACGTCATCGGGCGTCGTCGAATGGATACTCATTTCCTGGCGTTCCGGGCGCTCGGAGCATCCGTACGGTTGGCCGGTGGGTTCGAGATCGAGGCGAGGGAACTCAGGGGGGCGAATTTCTTCCTGGATGAGCCCTCGGTCACGGCCACCGAGAATGCCATCATGGCCGCCGTCCTTGCAAAAGGGGAATCCACGATTCGCAATTCCGCGTCAGAGCCTCACGTCCAGGATCTCTGCCATCTCCTTAACAGGATGGGTGGCGGAATCGAGGGGATTGGAACCAATCAGCTTCACATCTCCGGCGTGCGTGAGTTGGGAGGCGCCACGTTCGCAGTGGGTTCCGACCACATCGAGGCCGGATCCTTCGTGGGCCTCGCGGCGGTCACCGGGAGCGAGATTGTGGTGGAAGGTGCTCCCGTCGAGCACCTCGATTCGACCCTATTGGGCTTCAGGCGCCTCGGGGTTGAGGTGAGCGTCGATGGGGATACGCTTACGGTCCACGGGGATCGCACCTGCCGGGTGGCGAGTGACGCTTTCGGCGCGGTTCCCAAGATCGACGACGGACCTTGGCCCGCGTTCCCGGCAGACCTGACCTCGATTGCGGTGGTGACCGCCACGCAGTGTACGGGCACGATCCTGGTTCACGAGAAGATGTTCGAATCCCGAATGTTTTTTACGGACAAGTTGGTCGGGATGGGCGCGCGCATCATCCTCTGTGATCCCCATAGGGCCGTCGTGGTCGGGCCCTCGGTGCTCCAGGGTACGGTGCTGGAGAGCCCGGACATCCGCGCGGGCATGGCGATGCTCATCGCGGCCCTGGGGGCCCAGGGGACCAGCCGCATCCACAACGTCACCCAGATTGAGCGGGGATACGAAAGGATCGACGAGCGGCTGAAGGCGTTGGGTGCCCGCATCGAGCGTCTGGATGTGCCATGATTGTTTTTGACGGATTCCGGTGAGGTTGATCGCAGCCGCAAAAAAAAGGGGAGTGACGATGTCTGAGGAAGGGAACGGTGGGGACAGTAAGAAAGAGCCGAACGAGGAGGGGCGGGGCGAGGGCATCAAGGGTGGGATTCGCCAGGGGCTCAGCATGCTCTCGGCGATGAAGGATGCCATTGAAGAAACCCTGAAGGAGGCGAGAGAGCGTGGCGATCTAAGCCCGGAACGGGCCAAGGAGGTGATGCGCAGTACCCTCGAAAAGGCCCAGGAGAAGGCCGGAGAGGCGCGTGACGCGCTCGATTTCGTCAAGCAGAAGGAATTTGACGTACTCAAGAAGGTCGTGGAGCGGGTCGAACTCCGGGTCGCTGAAATCGAGCGGGAGATGGGTACGGACGCTGGGGATTCCGCAGATTCATAAACCCAAGACACGGAGGGCTCGTAAGCCTTGAGAAATCCGTGTCCGGGACCGCCGAAGTCTTGAAAAGAAAAGACGTCGCGGCTATCTTACGCTTCGTCTGGGCCGCCCAAAGGGGCGGCAATTTTGTAAGTGGGGGAGTTGTTCGCCCCCGCTTTTTTGTTCTCGGGGGGTTGGTATCGCGCCTCCGGGTGGAGGGGAGCATGGCTCCAGCGAGGCCGAAGATTAGGCGTGAGGCAGAGGACCGCCTCCTGGATCTGGGGATCGATCTCGTCTCGATGGATTGGGCGGGTAGTCGGAATCGGCCGGTCATTCGGCTCCGTATTGAGCGGAGTTCGAGGGGTGACGCCCCGCCGGGTGACCCACCCGTGACGGTGGACGATTGCGCCCGTGTGAGCCGTGCGTTGGAGAGTTGGCTGGATGAGCATGACGAGATACCGGAACGGTATGTGTTGGAGGTCTCGTCGCCGGGTGTCGAGCGGCCGCTGACACGGCCGCAGGATTGGGAGCGATTTGTGGGTGAGCCGGTCGTGGTCCAGGGATTTGGAGTGCTCGCGCAGCGCTCCTCCCGGCTCGAGGCGGAGCTGTTGGGGTTGGACTCGGAGCCGGAACCGACGGTTCGACTCCGGCTTGAAGATGGTGCAGAGGTGGGCGTTCCCCTTGCGGATATCAAGGGAGCCCACCTCCTGTTCAAATGGAAGTGAGTGCTCAGTGCTGAGGACATTATGATCGATGCTGGCCAGATTATAGCGGCGTTCAACGATGTCGCTACTACGAAAAGTTTGTCGCCCGAGGAGGTGCACGAGCTCCTCAGGGATGGCATCATGGCGGGCTTGTCTCGGATACATGGTCCCAATGTGCAGGCTGAGATCGCCATCGACGACGTCACCGGTGGATTGGGCATCGTCGTTCTCCGCCGTGTGGTGGATGAGGTCGAGGATCCGTCGTCGGAGATCAGCCTCGAAGAGGCCCGCTGGGACGATGAGGGTTTCGAGGTCGGGGACGTGATGGAGATTCCGGTCGCCTTTGAAGATTTCGGCCGAAACGCGGTGATGGCGGTGAAGCAGCGTATCGTACAGCGGGTCCGCGAAAACGAACGCGACCGGATCCGGGAGGAGTACGCTGATCGTGTGGGCGAGCTGTTGTCGGGCGAAGTTCAGCAGATCGAGAGAGGCAAGATCGTGGTGATGCTCAACCTCACCCCCGATGCCGACGCCATCATCCCATGGAAGGATCAGAATCCTCGCGAGCGGTTCAGGCAGGGGGATCCCATCCGATGTGTACTCAAGAAGGTCGAAGAGACGCCGAAAGGACCCCGGCTGGTCCTGTCGAGGGCGGCTCCGATCTTCGTGGGTGCGCTCTTCTATCTCGAAGTGCCGGAGATCCATCAGGGCATCGTCGACATCAAGGAGATCGCGCGCGAAGTCGGTGGGAGAACCAAGATTGCCGTGTACAGCCGTGACGAGTCGATCGACCCGGTAGGCGCCTGTGTCGGTCTGCGGGGTTCCAGGGTCCAGGCTGTGGTTCAGGAGCTGGGCGGAGAGCGCATAGACATCGTTCCGTGGCATCCCGAACCCGAGGTCTTTGCACGGCGGGCTCTTGCGCCTGCTCGGGTCACGAAGGTGATGAGCGATCAGAAGCGCCAGGTGATCACGGCCATCGTCGACGAGGATCAACTTTCTCTGGCGATCGGCCGAAACGGACAAAATGTACGGCTCGCATCGCAGCTCATCGGATGGCAGATCGATCTATACGGATCGCGGGAGTGGCTGGAGCTCGGTGCCGATTTGTCCTTGTTCAAGCGGGAGTCGGACGAGGATTCCTTCGAAACGTCCGACTTCGCGCTCGCCGAACTTGATCTGACGGCGGAGACTCTGGGTGCCCTCGAGGGCGGCGGATATAGCACCTTCTTGCAAATTATCGACTTCGATCGTGCGGCGTTTCTGGCTATCGAGGGTCTCGGAGAGACGGAGGCCGACCAGCTGCTCGCGTTGATCGATGAGTTGACGGTCGTCGCCGATGACGCTGGGGCTGTGGCGGAGGACGCCGAGGTCGAGGAAGCCGTCGCACCAGAAGGTGAAGGCGAGGAGGAGATTCAGGCTGAGGCTGACGCCCAGACAGAGGAGGACGCCGAGGTCGAGGAAGCGGCGACGACAGAAGGTGAAGGTGAGGAGGAGATTCAAGCTGAGGCTGACGCCCAGACAGAGGAGGACGCCGAGGTCGACGAAGCGGCGGCAACAGAAGATGAGAATGAGGCGCATGAGTGACCCTATGGCTATTCTCGGGATGGCCCGACGGGCCGGCGCGCTGGCGTACGGGACCGGGTCGACGAGGCGGGCACTCAAGGAGGGCCGTGCGCGGCTGGTCCTGTTCGCTCAGGATGCCTCTGAGACGCAACGAGACAAGGTGATGAAGCTTCTCCGGCATAGGAAGACACCTCGTATGACCTTCGGGACGCGTGAGGCGTTGGGATCGGCCGTGGGATCGGCGCCGGTTTCCGCGGTGGCTGTCACTGATAGAGAGCTCGCGAAGGAGTTGGTAGCTCGGTTAGGAGTGGAGCCGGGAATACCAGTCGAGAACGGGACACGGAGGTAAACGAAGCGGATGCGGGTTGCAGAATTAGCCACCGACCTCGGGGTTTCGTCAGGGGTGTTGTTGCACCTCCTACGTACTCTGCGGATTTCCGCGACGGACGAGGACGCATCGGTCGGTGACGGCGATGTCGCTCTCATTCTCGCCCGCCTCGAGCGTGAGCGGCGGAGCGGGCACAAGGATGTGGCAGAGGCGATCGAGGCGGCCATCGTGGACGCCAAGCCGGCCGCTGGAAAGCGCCGTCGTCGCCGCAGAAGCGAGTTGCCTTCGGAGCCCGAGCCTGAAACCCAGCCTGCGATGGACGCAACCGAAGAGGCGGAGGTGACCGGCGAGGCAGAGGTGGCGGCGAGCGGCGCAGACAGCGACGAGGATTCCGCTGACGCCCTGGAGTCGGCTCCGGATCCGGGGGCAGCGGATGCCAATGCTGAACCCGCCCCAGTCGATGCAGAGGAACCCGCTATCCAGGTGGAGCCTGATGCTCGGGCGGAAGCGGAAGAGAAGGCCGAAGAGGAAACGCCCGCTACCAAATCTCCTGAACCCGCTCCTGAACCCGGACCGGAAGCCCCGCCGAGGCAACGGCCGGAGCCGGCACGCCAGGCTGGGTCCGAGGGACCGGCCCGGATGATTCGTCGCCCCAAGCCAGTGGCTTCCACCGGAACGGCTGGACAGGTCCGTGTCCAGGCGGAGGGGTATACCCCTGATGGCCAGCGGAGCCAGCGCCAGCGGAAGGGTAAAAAGCGCCAACGCGTGGATCAGAGCGCCGTCCAAGAGAACATCCAGCGTGTGATGGCGCAGCTCAAGGGCGGAGGGAAGAAGCGTCGCCGGAGGGGATCCGGACCGTCCAGGGAAGAGCGCGAGGCCGCAGAGGTGGAGGCGCGTGAGGAAGAGGAACGCGAGCTGAAAACCGTTCGGGTGAACGAATTCCTGACCGTATCGGAGTTGTCCGACCTCGTCGACGTGTCCGCGACTGAGATCATCGGGTCCGCATTCAAGAACCTAGGGCTCACGGTGACCATCAATCAGCGCCTCGACTTCCCCCAGATCGAATTGCTCCTCGATGGGTTCGGGTGCACAGTGATTCGCGAGGAGGAGTACGGCCACTACGAAGACACGGTCGAGGACGAGGACGTGGAGGCCGATCTGAAGCCGCGGTCGCCGGTCGTGACGGTCATGGGGCATGTCGACCACGGTAAGACGCTCCTGTTGGATTCGATCCGGCGGTCCAATGTCGTGGCCGGAGAGTCGGGCGGTATCACGCAACACATTGGTGCCTACCACGTCGAGTTGGACGACCACCGGATGATCACGTTTCTGGATACTCCGGGTCACTCCGCCTTCACTGCCATGCGTGCCCGAGGTGCGGAGATCACCGACATCGTGATTCTCGTGGTGGCCGCGGACGACTCGGTCATGCCGCAGACCAAGGAAGCGATCAGCCACGCTCGGAACGCAGGCGTACCCCTGGTCGTTGCGGTGAACAAGTGCGACCTCCCCGCGGCGGATGCGCTCAAGGTGAAGCAGGAGCTTCTTCAGCAGGATGTGCAGGTCGAGGAGTTCGGTGGGGACGTGTTAAGTGCCGATATCTCGGCCAAGACCGGGCAGGGGATCGACGAGCTTCTGGAAAAGGTCTTGCTCCAGGCCGATTTGTTGGAGTTGAAGGCGAACCCCGACCGAAGTGCCATGGGAACCGTGATCGAGTCCGAGTTGGATGTAGGAAAGGGTTCGGTGGTTACGATCCTGGTCAGAAAGGGCACCCTTCGCGTCGGAGACGCGTTCGTTGTCGGGAATTTCGAGGGTCGCGTACGTGCCATGCTGGATGAGCGCGGTCATAAGGTGGCGGAAGCCCCGCCGGGAATCCCGGTGCAGGTTCTTGGAACCGCCGGTGTTCCTCAGGCCGGAGACACGTTCCAGGTCATGGCCGCTGCCACGGCGAGCGAGATCGCCCGGAGCCGGATGCGCTTGGATCGGGAGAAGCAGCTTCGAATCAAGGAGCGTGGGGCCAAGCTCGGGGACTTCGCTGGCCTGGTAGCTGAAGGGAGGGCGGAAACACTAGCGCTCATCATCAAAGCGGACGTGGATGGCTCCGTGCAGGCGTTCTCAGACGCATTGGACAGCCTTGGGAACGACGAGGTGAAGGTCCATATCGTTCACCGCGCGGTGGGAGCGATCAACGAAGAGGATGTGTTGCTCGCCGCGACCTCCGGGGCTGTCATCCTCGGGTTCGGGGTCCGTCCGAACACGAATGCGCGCAAGAACGCCGAGCGGGGTGGCGTCGAGATCCGCGTCTACGATGTGATCTACGAGGGTGTCGACGAGATTCGCTCTGTGCTTGAAGGAATGTTAGCTCCTGAGCGTAAGGAGCACATCATCGGGTCCGCAGAGGTTCGCGAGGTCTTCAAAATCAGGAAGGTCGGTACGATTGCGGGCTCCGAGGTCGTTGACGGTGTCGTCGACCGGAAGTCCAGTGTGCGGCTCATTCGGGCCGGAATCGTCATCTACGAAGGGGAGCTTTCCTCGTTGAAGCGCTTTAAAGACGACGTCAGTGAGGTCCGGGAGGGCCTCGAGTGCGGCATCGGCATCGCAAACTTCAACGACATCAAGGTAGGCGATGTGATCGAGAGCTACACCGTCGAAGAGGTGGCACGGACGCTCGCGGAAGCGACGGTCTAGGCTTCGCGAGAGGATCCGGGGGGGAGACGGCGTGCTCGTTTCAGGGTGCTCCTGGGATCTTTCACTTCCGGAGTGTCGCTCCCTCAAGGACAAGCGGAGGGTCGTCAAGTCGTTGAAGGATCGAATCCGGGGACGATTCAACGTCTCCGTCGCCGAAACGGCCTACCAGGACCTCTGGACCCGCGCCCAGCTTTCAGTCGCGCTTGTAACTACGGACGGCGTCTCAGCCGACTCCGTTCTCTCCAAGTTGGATCGTTTTATCGAGCGTGAGCACCGGGTGGTGATTCTCTCCGTAAACAACGCGCGTTACTGATTCCTCCAGGTCCGAGATCGCCAGTGTTCCATGGATAAACCGAACCGACGACTCGCCCGGCTGAACGAACAGTTCCGTCGGGAAATTACGGCGATACTACGCCGTGACGTTCGTGATCCGCGGGTGCTGGATGTGGTGGTAAACTCGGTCGAGGTTACGTCGGACCTCTGGCTTGCGCGGGTGTACGTGCGCCTCGGCGATGATGACCAGGAGCGCGCCGATGCGCTTCAGGGCCTCGACGCCGCGGCGAGTTTCATTCGGCGCGAACTCGCTGCTGTGCTGCACATACGCCGGATCCCAGAGTTGCGGTTTCAGGAGGACAAGACGCTCGCTCAGGCCAACCGCATCGAGGAAATTCTCAAAGGACTCGATGTGGCCCGAGATGAGGAGGATGACCGATCCGGAGTTACGAAGGATCGCACGGAGGGTGATGCGGAGGAACCGGGTGACGGCTGATGGGGTGGTCGTGCCCGAGGGAGGTGGAGCCCTTCTCGTTGACAAGCCGGAGGGACCCACTTCGCACGACGTGGTGGATTGGGCTCGAAGGTCCCTGGGCGTACGGCGAATCGGTCACACGGGCACGCTGGATCCCTTCGCTTCCGGACTCCTGGTCCTGTTGGTCGGCCCCGTGACGCGGCTGGCCGAGTACCTGTTCGTGCTCCCCAAGAGATACGAGGCGCGCGCGCGGTTGGGGATCCGCACGGACACGCATGACGCCGAGGGCAAAACGGTGAGTGTACAGGACTTGGGGGCGGAGCTGACCCGGGAGCAGATTGAAGCGGAATTGGCCACCTTCGAGGGGTGCGGCCAACAGGTGCCTCCACAATTTTCGGCGAAGAAGGTAGGGGGCGAGAGGATGTACAAGAGGGCGCGTCGAGGTGACACGGTTCAGCTTCCGCCCGTCGATGTGGAGATTTTCGAGATTCGGCTGACCGACTTCGCGCCCCCCGAGATCGGCTTCACGATGGCTTGCTCGAGCGGCACCTACGTCCGAGCAGTAGCGAGAGATCTGGGGGATAGACTCGGTGTTGGAGCCCATCTCACGGCGCTCCGCCGAACCGCCGTCGGGGGGTTCTCCGTAGACCGTGCGGTGCCCGGGGAGGTCCTCCGAGAAGGTCGTCTGCCGGATCCGACCCATTGGGTCGAGCCGGCGGCCGTGGTGGGTCACTTGACGACGATTCGAGTGGAAGCGGACGCCGCGTTACGTCTTCGTCAGGGACGAGCGATTCCATGGTCCGGAGAAGCCGATTCGGAAGTCGGAGATCCCATCGCCGTGATGGACGGGACGGGCTTGGTCGGCATCGCCGAGATCCGGAACGGGCACCTCGCACCGAAGAAGATCCTCACCGCCGTAACGGACCGATGACGGGATATGCGATTGACCCGACGCTTCCCCCCGGTCTCCCCAGGGACGGCCGTAAGGCGGTGGTCACGATCGGGATGTTCGATGGCGTTCATCGAGGCCACTGGGAGGTCCTGTCACAAATTCGACGCAGGGCGGAGGTGATAGGCGGCAGGAGCGTCTTGGTGACGTTCCACCCTCATCCCCTCACGATCGTTCGTCCGGAATGGGCTCCACCGATGCTGACCACTCCGGTGGAGAAGAAAGAAATTCTGGCCGAATCCGGTCTCGACTACGCCGTCTTCCTGGCGTTTACACCCATGCTGGCCGCGTACACTCCCCGCCGCTTCGTCGAGGAGATCCTGGTGAAACGCTTGAACGTCGGTGAGTTGGTCGTGGGGTACGATCATCGATTCGGAAAAGGGCGCGAAGGAAACGCCGATATGCTCAAGGTGCTCGGAAGAGAGCTGGGGTTTGCCGTCGACGTGGTCGGCCCGGTCACGTCCCAAGGGGAGGCGATCTCCTCCACGAAGATTCGTCGGGCCCTCCTAGAGGGAGACGTGGAAACCGCGCGAAGGGGTTTGGGCCGCCCGTACTCCTTGCGCGGGTTGGTGGTCCGTGGTGACCAGCGGGGCCGTACGCTTGGCTTTCCCACGGCCAATCTCGAAGTTCGGGGAGGGGGCGAAGGTGGTAAGCTCATCCCCCCGCCCGGGATCTATGCCGTGCGCGGGACGATCCGCTCGGGCACGTTCGACGGTGCACTTCACCTAGGGCCCCGGCCGACGTTCCGCGGATCTCCACCGACCATCGAGCTACACCTCCTCGGTTTTGATGAAGACATCTACGGGGAGGAGGTCCGGGTCGACTTCGTGAAGTACTTGAGGGAGGTACTCCCGTTCAAGACGAGCCAGGCTCTTGTCCAGCAGATGAAGGAAGATGTCGAGCGGGCGCGTGAGGTCCTAGAAGGCAGCTGAAGGAGTACAGCGGGCCGTAATTCGAGCGGAGGGGCGCCCCGCCGTTGTTGCCGCACAGATGTCCCGCTAGCTTAAGAACTATTCAAATGAAGCATGGTGAGCTTCCCCTGTAGCGCAGACTCTTGCGGAGGCAAAGAACAAATGACGATCAATCGAGAAGAAATCATCAAGAGGCACCAGCTCCACGACGGTGACGTCGGGAGCGCTCCCGTCCAGGTTGGGATCCTCACAGCGCGTATCAACGACCTTCGGTCGCACTTCGACGTGCACAAGAAGGATCACCACAGCCGCAGTGGCCTTCTCAAGATGGTGGGCCGCCGTCGACGCCTTCTGGAATACCTGAAGCGCACCGACGTCGAGCGATATCGTGAGATCATCGCTGATCTGGGACTCCGTCATTAGAAGCCTGTACTTCCGCCTCTTCGAAGTTGGACAGCAGGAGCCAGGAGAATCGGCCCAACCCAAATGGCTGCATCCGGCCCGGGCACTTCGTGCCCCCGCCGGGGCACTTTAGTGCCCCCGTTGCGGCGGTCGATTTCTCTTCGGACCCCTGGAAATACCCGATCAGGAAGTTCCTGACCGGGCCATTGGTGCGTGACGGGGTGTTCCCGTCCGTCTGACAGCAGAGAAAAGAGAACATGATCACGAGAATCGAACGCCAGTTCGCGGGGCGCACATTAAGCCTCGAGTTCGGGCGCATGGCCAGGCTCGCCCATGGGTCTTGTCTGGTCCAGTATGGCGATACGGTTGTGCTTTGTGCCGCGACGGTGCAGGACAGCCCAAGCCACCTACCGTTTTTCCCCCTGACCATCGAATACCAGGAAAAGAGTTATGCGGCCGGGAAAATTCCCGGTGGTTTCTTCAAGCGTGAAGGTCGACCGAGCGAGAACGCGATTTTATCGGCGCGCCTGACGGATCGCCCGCTCCGGCCGCTCTTTCCAGCAGGATTCCAGCACGAGACGCAGGTCGCCTGCTTAGTGCTCAGTACCGATCAGGAAAACGCCGCCGACGTGCTGGCCATGCTCGGCGCTTCGGTCGCGCTGAACATGTCGAAAATCCCGTTCAACACCTTGGTTGCGAGCGTACGCATCGGCCGGATCAAGGGTAATTGGGTGCTCAATCCCACGTTTCAGCAGCTCGAGTACTCCGACCTCGACATCGTGGTCGCGGGCACGAAGGACGCCATTCTGATGGTGGAAGGCGGCGCGGTCGAGGTTCAAGAGGCCGAGATCCTCGAGGGGCTGGAGACGGCACATCAGGGCGTCAAGGAACTCATCGACATCCAACGTGAACTGCTGGAGGGGCACACCGTCCCTGATATGGACTGGTCGCCGATCGAGCCGGATCAGGACCTTGCCGCCAAAGTGACAAAGATGGCCGAGAGCCGGATCGATGAGGCGTTGACCCTGTCGGACAAGGCTGAACGGAACCAGGCGATGGCCGCGGTGGCCGAGGACGTGATCAGCCGCTTGATCGAAGAGGACGAGGCGTACAGCGATCATGAGAAGTCGGTCAAGGAGGTCCTACGCTCGATAGAGAAGCGTTCCATGCGACGGCGCATCCTGGATCGAGGCGAGCGAGCCGACGGTCGCGGCCTCGAGGAGGTTCGGCCCATCACGTCGGAGGTCGGCGTGTTACCGCGAACCCATGGCTCGGCGCTCTTCACGCGTGGCCAGACGCAGGCATTGGTTGCCACGACACTCGGCACGTCTCGAGACGAGCAGCGGATCGACACGATCGACAGCGCCGAAGAGGTCACCAAATCGTTCATGCTCCATTACAACTTCCCGCCGTTTTCGGTGGGAGAGGCGCGGCCGTACCGTGGCACGTCGCGGCGGGAGCAGGGGCACGGGGCCCTGGCCGAGCGAGCCATCCGTCCGCTTCTGCCGGCCTACGACGACTTCCCGTACACCATTCGGATCGTCTCCGACATCCTCGAATCGAACGGGTCATCCTCGATGGCTTCGGTATGTGGCGCGTCGCTTGCGCTCATGGACGCTGGTGTTCCGGTAAAGTCGGCTTGCGCAGGGATCGCGATGGGGCTGATCAAGGAAGGGGACGAGGTCGCGATTCTGACAGACATCCTCGGGCTCGAGGACGCGTTAGGCGACATGGACTTCAAGATCGCGGGGACGCGAGAGGGTGTGACCTCCATCCAGATGGACATCAAGATCAAGGGGCTGACGCACGAGATCCTGAAGACCGCGCTCGAGCGCGCGCATAAGGGGCGGATGCACATCCTCGACCACATGGATCAGGTACTCGCGGAGCCGAGGAGCGACCTTTCGCAGTACGCCCCCCGGATCGTGAGCATCCAGATCAATCCCTCGAAGATCGGTGACATCATCGGACCCAAGGGGAAGACGATCCGCGCCATTCAGGAGGAGTCCGGGGCGAAGATCGACATCGATGACAGCGGTTTGGTGAAGATCGCGGCGGTCTCCGGTGAGGCTGGAGCGCGCGCACGTGAGATGATCGAAGCGATCGTTCAGGAGCCCGAGGTCGGAAGGATCTACGAGGGCCCGGTCAAGAACACGACATCCTTCGGCGCCTTCATCGAAATCGTTCCAGGCGTGGAGGGGCTATGCCATATCTCCGAGCTCGCGGAAGGCCGAGTGGAGAAGACCGAAGACGTGCTGAATAGGGGTGACATCACCCGTGTGAAACTTCTCTCCATCGATGAGAAGGGCCGTCTCCGTCTCTCCCGTAAAGCTGCGCTTGCGGAGGACGCCGCCAGAGCTGCCGATGGCGACGCAGGTGCTGACGAGGACAGGTCCGAGGAGGCCCAAGGCTGAGCTCGCGCCGGACCGCAGGACTCACAGGGGGGTGCGGGTGCCAGGCCTGTGCCCCCCTGTATCTCAACAGGAAGTTCCGAAGAAATGCGTGAAGAGCTACTCGACAACGGAATACGCCTCGTAACCGAGCGAAGACCCGACGTGCGATCGGTCGCGGTGGGTGTCTGGATCGACCAGGGTTCCGCCCATGAGACGGCCGAGTCGAGTGGTGTGAGCCATCTGATGGAGCACCTTGTGTTTAAGGGCACCGAGCGCCGAACCGCCCATGAGATCGCGCTGTCGCTCGAATCGCTTGGGGGGAGCCTCGACGCGTACACAACTCGTGAGCACACGAGCTATCAGGCCCATGTGCTCGACGAGCATTTGCCTGTGGCGCTCGATGTACTGGCGGACCTGGTTCTCCATCCGCGCTTGGATCCCGCCGACCTGGAGCTGGAAAAGGAAGTGGTGATCGAGGAAATCGCCGGGGTCGAGGACACGCCCGATGACCTGGTCTTCGATCTCCATGGTGCCAAGTTCTGGAACGGGCATACCTATGGGCGACCGATCCTCGGCACACGCGAGACCGTGAGGGCGTTCGAGATCCACGAGCTTCGCTCACTCCACTCCGAGCGATACCGGGGACGAAACATCGTCCTGGGATGTGTGGGGAATATCGAGCATGACGAGGTGGTAAACCGGTTGACCGAGCTGTTCGGTGGGGTGGATCCGGGGAGCACGTCACCGCCAATTGCGGAACCGATGGGAATGATCTCGGGCCGGAATTCGGTAGTGAGGGATGCTGCCCAGGCCCACCTCGTGATCAGTCATGCGACGCCGTCCTTTAGCGATCCGGTCCGGGATGCCCTCATCTTGATCTCGGGAGCCTTCGGTGGCGGCATGAGTTCCCGGCTGTTCCAACGGATTCGCGAGGAGTTGGCGTTGGCGTACGCTGTATATTCCTTCCAGTCCTTCTACAGCAAGGCCGGAATGGCGGGTGTATATGTGGGAACCAGGCCGGAGGCGTCCGAGCAAGCGTTGGAGGGGATTTTGTGTGAGTACGCCAAATTGTGTGAGCACGGGATCACGAGTGAGGAGCTCGAACAGGCCAAGAGTCACGCGAGGGGCCGCTCGATCCTGGCGATGGAGTCGACCGGGGCGAGACTGCTGCGTCTCGTAGGCTTTACACTGCGGGGAGAGCCCTATCGGGATCTGGACGAGTCCCTCGCCCGGATCGACGCCGTGACCTTGGAGGAAGTGAGCGCCGCCTGTCTGCGTTTTTACAACCCAGAGGATCAGTATACCCTGAGCCTAGGACCTGCCTGACCATGCGTCCGCTCGAATCCAACGCCACCATCGAGAGCCGGCGACTGATATGCTGATCGGAGTGCCGAGGGAGATCAAGCCGGATGAGTACCGGGTTGCGCTCACGCCCGCCGGTACGGAGGCGTTGACGTCGGCGGGCCATGAAGTGCTTATCGAGGCCAATGCGGGGCTGGGCAGCGGGTTCACCGACGACTTCTATGCCGACGCCGGCGCGGAAATCTTGGATGCTGCGGACGAGATTTGGTCCCGGGCCGAAATGGTCATGAAGGTGAAGGAGCCGATCGAGCCGGAGTGGCCGAAGATTCGGGAAGGCCAGGTGCTCTTCACGTATTTACACCTCGCCTCATCACTGAAATTGACCGAGGCGCTACGTGCCTCCAAGGCGGTGGCCATCGCCTACGAAACCGTGGAGATGCCGGACCGGGAGCTTCCGCTACTGACCCCGATGAGTGAAGTGGCCGGCCGGATGGCCGTCCAAGAAGGCGCGAAATATCTGGAGCGGCATGCCGGTGGAAGGGGTGTGCTGCTCGGGGGGGTACCCGGTGTACTCCCCGGGAAGGTCGTGATCCTGGGTGGGGGCGTGGTCGGGATGAACGCCGCCCTGACGGCCGCGGGATTGGGTGCGATGGTGTCGATCCTCGACGTGTCTCTCCAGCGTCTTCGGTACCTCGAAGGAATCATGCCGGCCAACGTAAATCTGCTTTTCTCGACCCGGTACGCGATTCGGAAGCAGATCCGGGACGCGGACCTCGTGATCGGGGCGGTCCTCCTGCACGGGGCCAAGGCTCCGAGCCTGATCGTGGAGGACGATCTGAAGACGATGAAGCCGGGTTCCGTGATCGTGGACGTTGCGGTGGATCAGGGTGGTTGTGTGGACACGATTCGGCCTACGACACACGCTGACCCGATCTACACGGTGCAGAATGTGATCCATTACGGTGTGGCCAACATGCCCGGAGGCGTTCCAAGGACCAGCACGCTCGCCCTTACCAACGCGACCTTGCCCTACGCGCTGACTTTGGCGGACATGGGCTGGCAGGCCGCTTGTGTACACGATCCGGCGCTTGCCCTCGGGGTGAACATCGTGGATGGGCATGTCACCTATCCGGGCGTGGCTGAAGCGTTCGGCCTCGACTATGCCGACGTGCAGCGATTCCTCACGCCCCCGGCCCAGGCGTAACTCCGGTGACCGACGTAGTCCGTTTCAAGAGGCTTCCCCAGAATCAGGATCTGCCGCTCCCTTCCCGAGCCACACCCCATGCGGCCGGATACGATGTCCGGTCGGCTGAAGAAGACTTCGTCCTCGCTCCGCAGGAGATTCGTTTGGTCTCGACGGGTCTCGAGATGGAACTCCCTCAAGGTATGGAGTGTCAGGTGCGGCCCCGGTCCGGCCTTGCCCTACGCCATGGGGTCACACTCCCAAACAGTCCCGGGACCATTGACCCGGACTACCGGGGCGAACTCCGAATCATTCTTCAGAATAGCGGCACCGAGCCCGTCACCTTCACCCGAGGCGATCGGATCGCCCAGCTGGTTTTCCAACGCTTTTCTACACCCGAGGTGATCGAGTCGGCGGAATTGCGTGCCACTGCTCGGGGTGAAGATGGCTTCGGGAGCACGGGAATCGAGTGAACATATGGCGCGAACCGGGAGCCGACCGTTTGAGAATTCCTTGACGCGAAATTTCTTCTAGGCATCTTGTGGCATGGCGGTATGATACGCACATCATGCCCGGATGATACCTGCAGTCAGCCATCACATTAAGGATTTTCGAGGATTGTGAGCTTCGCCGAGTGGTTTGAAAAGGGCCGGCTGATCCCTGTGAACGATATCGCTGTGGATCTTGGAACGGCCAACACTCTAGTGTACGTGAAGGGCGAAGGAATCGTTCTCAACGAGCCCTCGGTGGTCGCGATTGAGAAGAAGTCGGGCCGGATCATGGCGATCGGCCTCGAAGCCAAGCGCATGTTGGGACGCACGCCGGAGGCGATCGAAGCGGTGCGGCCGCTCAAGGATGGCGTTATTGCGGATGTGGATATCACCGAGATGATGCTCCGCCACTTTCTCAAGCAGGTTACAGCCAAGCGGATCTTCCGCATCAAGCCCCGGATCGTGGTCGGTGTGCCGTCCGGGATCACGGAGTTGGAGCGGCGTGCGGTTCGTTCGAGCGCCATGTCTGCGGGTGCCAAGCAGGTTTTTATGGTCGCAGAGCCGATGGCTGCCGCCATCGGAGTGGGCCTTCCGGTCGAGACTCCTACGGGTAACATGGTGATCGACATTGGCGGTGGAACCACGGAGATCGCCGTCATCGCCCTCGCCGGCATCGTGTCCAACACGTCGATCCGGGTAGGTGGCGACGAGTTCGATGCTGCGATCGTCACCTTTCTTCGCAAGAACTACAACCTCCTGATCGGTGAACCGACGGCGGAGGCCATCAAGATTCAAATCGGCTCCGCGTTCGAGATGGGGGAGGAGCGGGAAATGGACGTGAAGGGTCGGGATCTGGTGAGTGGTATTCCCAAGACCGTCCACGTTCATTCGCAGGAGATCCGGGAGTGCATCCAGGAACCGATCCAGGCGGTCGTGGAAGCCGTCCGGCGCGCTCTGGAGATCACGCCACCTGAGCTCGCCAGTGACATCGTGGATCGCGGCATCGTGATGACAGGCGGCGGCGCCCTTATCCGCGGTATGGATCGGCTCCTTCAGCATGAGACGAACTTGCCAATCCACGTGGACGAGGAGCCCCTCAGCTGTGTGGTGCGTGGCGTGGGACGAATTCTCGATGACCTCCACAAGTATCGTACGGTGCTGAGCACCTAAAAGGCTGTCGGCACTCGCTGTTGACCTACCTGGTCGGGGTCAGGGACCATGCCTAGCTACAAGAGTGATATCGGAGGATTCAGAAGGGCCCAAAGTGGTTTCGTCGCTTTCGGCTTTTTCGTGCTTTCCGTGATTGCCCTCTACCTTCCCAATCCCTCGCAGGATGAGGTAGCCTCGCTTTTGCGTGGCAGCGTGCTTCGACCCTTCATCCTCACCCAGGAGGCCTTGGTCCGGAGAAGCATCCACGCGGAGGACACCGAAGTCCTTCAGGCGCGGCTGGACTCCCTAGAGGTCGTGATCGCGAACAGCAACACACTTTCCGAAGAGAATACCAGGCTACGGAGCCTCCTCGATCTGTCGGACAGGAACCCGGCTCAGTACGTGGCGGCCAGTGTCATCAGGTCCGGCTCGCCGGGTTCGGCGAGCTTGTTCGTGCTAGACGTGGGAACCCGCAAGGGGGTGACGAGGGACTCCCCGGTGATCACGGACGGGGGTCTCCTCGGCGTGGTGCGCGCGGCTCGGGCCACCAGTGCTGCGGGGTGGGACTGGACGCATCCTCAGTTTCGAGCCAGCGCGATGACGGAGGACGGTTCCATTTATGGGCTGGTCCAGGCGAGCCCCGGACGTTTTCGTGAGGCCGATCGATTGCTTCTGGACGGTGTCCCGTTCCAGGAGGAGTTGGAGCCGGGGGTAACCCTGGTCACGAGTGGATTAGGGGGTGTTTATCCCCGTGGGATCCCGATCGGCGTGGTGATCGAGGAGTCGGAAGCCCAAGAGGGCTGGCGCAGATCATACTGGTTGCGTCCCTTCGTGTCACCCGGGGAGGCCACACACGTGCAGGTGCTGGTGTCCCGGGGCACACCCAACACGGAAGTCAGAACGAGTCAGTGAGATCGCCGCGGCGGATCTGGGGGGTCGTGGGGTTATTGATCCTCCTGCATTTCGGTCTCCATCTGAGCCTTGGTTTCGGTGAGAGTGCGCCGGAT
>Ga0114950_10000193_pt1 | contig 38223 bp, 37 predicted proteins | sample N075metaG_FD_83503 | JGI IMG/M metagenome (GOLD analysis project Ga0114950, IMG submission 83503) | Deep subsurface microbial communities from Kermadec Trench to uncover new lineages of life (NeLLi) - N075 metaG | ecosystem: Environmental > Aquatic > Marine > Ocean trench > Sediment | place...
CTTTCCGCTCCGCTCGATGCGAGTGTTGGTCGCCATCGCGCGCATCGTCGCGGCCCTCAACGCGCGCATCGTCGCGGCCGTCAACGCGCGCATCGTCGCGGCCGTCCGTACGAGCGCTATCGGGCTGGCGTTTGTGCCGCGGCGGAGACTGACGATTGCTCGCCTGGTTACCCTGGCGGCCATTGCGCTGTGAACCAGCTTGCGAATCGTCGCGTTGATTCCTACCGCTATTCTGGCCGTTGTCCCGACGTTGTCTGTTGCGGGATTGCTGACGGCCCTGGGACCTCTGCTCGCTGCTGCGTTGAGACCTTGCCGGTGGACGTTGTTGCCTTGGCTTGCTGGTTGACTCGATTTCGGGCTCGCCACCGGAAAAGAGGGAGCCGATCAGGCGCTTGAGCAATCCGGGTTTTGCATCCGCGCGCGTCGCGGCTGCGGATCGTCTGCTGGGCGGCAACGGCGTCGATGGCTGGATCGCTTTCACCACGGGGCCATCGGTGGCCGTCGTTGGCTGCGTTTCCTTGATGACGGCCTCTTCTTCCTGCATCGCTTCGGCAAGCTCGTAGCTGGGCACTTGTCCTTGTTCGGCGGCATGATCGGCCCGCACCCGCTGCACGTCGAATTGCGGGGTTTCCATGTTTACGTTCGGCACGATCACCAGATGGGTACCCGTGCGACGTTCGATGTCTGCCACGTCTTGACGCTTTTCGTTCAAAAGATATGAAGCGATGTTCAACGGCACAAGTGCTCGGACGCTGGAGCTGTGCTCTTTGAGCGCATTCTCTTCCATCAGCCTCAGAATACCCAGCGCGAGAGATTTGGTGTCGCGAATTCGACCCTGGCCGCTGCAGCGCGGACATACCTCGGTGGTCAGATCCTCGAGCGATGGGCGCAGCCGCTGGCGCGACATCTCCATCAATCCAAAGCGCGATATGCGGCTGATCTGAACTCTGGCTCGATCTGCATCGAGTGCTTCGCGCATTCTGGTCTCGACGGCACGCTGGTTCTTGACGTCGACCATGTCGATGAAATCGATAACGATCAAGCCACCCATATCCCGCAGCCGTAGCTGTCGGGCGATCTCATCGGCCGCCTCGAGGTTAGTGTTGAGAGCCGTTTCCTCGATATCCGCGCCTTTGGTGGCGCGGGCCGAGTTGATGTCGATGGACACCAGTGCTTCGGTCGGATCGATGACCAGACCGCCGCCCGAGGGCAATCTCACCGCGTGCTGGAATGCCGTTTCGATCTGACTTTCGATCTGGTAGCGGCTGAATAGAGGAATGGGGTCGGAGTAGAACTTCATTCGCTCGCCATATTGGGGCATCACCTGATCGATGAAAGTTTTCGCTTCGTCGTAGGCTTCCTGGCCATCGATGAGGACTTCGCCAATGTCCTTGCGCAGGTTATCGCGAATTGCCCGCACAATGATGTTGTTCTCCTGATAGATGAGCTTCGGAGCGCGTTCGCTTGCATCCGCCTTTTGGATGGCGTCCCACAGCTGCAACAGATAGTCCAGATCCCATTGCAGCTCTTCTGCGCTGCGATCCACGCCGGCAGTGCGGACGATGACGCCCATGCCCTCGGGGATGTCCAGCTGGTTGAATGCCTCGCGCAGTTGATCGCGGTCTTCACCCTCGATGCGTCGCGAGATCCCTCCCGCGCGCGGATTGTTTGGCATTAGAACCAGGTAGCGCCCGGCCAGGCTGATGAATGTGGTGAGCGCAGCGCCCTTGGTTCCACGCTCTTCCTTGTCTACCTGAACCAGGATCTCCTGCTTTTCTTCCACGAGTTCCTGAATGATCAATTTGCCGCCTTCGCCAGGCTTTTTCTTGAAGTATTGACGGGAAATATCCTTGAGCGGCAAAAAGCCGTGGCGGTCGGCTCCGAAGTCCACGAATGCGGCTTCGAGGCTGGGTTCGACGCGCGTAATTTTGGCTTTGTAGATGCTGGCCTTCTTCTGCTCGCGTCCCCGGTTCTCGATGTCGAGATCGTAGAGTTTCTGGCCGTCTACCAGGGCAACGCGGACCTCTTCGGACTGCGTTGCGTTAATCAGCATACGTTTCATGTGTTGGTTGTTCCTTAATCTGGGGCGCAACGCAGGTAACTGCCGTGCGCGCGAAGCACCGACCGCGGAGCAGGCCCGGGTGGGGCAGCGGAAATCGAGGGGCTCAGGCCGCAAGAACCGACGTGAGTTGACAAAAGCGACATGTTCGAGGAGGGCTAAGCGCTGACACAAATGACCACACATGCCCGTTGAGGGCGCGCGATTGCTCTTGTGTCAGCTGCTTTTAAGAATGCACTCCCGTTTGCTGGCGACCTTCGCTCGCCAGCCTGTCGTTTGCCTACGGAGCAAGCAGCGCACTGCTGCCTGATACTGCTTACTGCGCGCCACCGGGCTGGGGTGGCATTCGACGTCGTGGACTTGCCCGCCGCCGATGAAGAATCCGTTTGTTCGTTGCGGAACGATCACAGCGTTCCTCGAGTTTCTCAATTTCCTGCCTGTTTCCGGCTGTTGCCCGCGATCTGCGACATTGTCCAGACGCTGCGAGAGCGTCCGTTGGCAGATCGTGATTGCAATTAGCCGTGCAGTTGGCTTAATTCCCTTGTTTCAAAAAAAGTTTTACAAAATGACCTTTCGCAAATAACGATAACTAACAATCGATGTCGCACAATGTCGTTCGAACGATAGCGATTGAATGTCGAATGGCAAGTTCTCGGTAATCCAGCTTGCCAGCGCTGCCTCTGCAGAGCAAAGGCGGCCGCATGTTAACAGTCATTGGTAAGTGCTTCAAACCCTTAAGGAAAGTGTGATCTTGGTATGAAATCGAAGGGCAACGCCGCTGATGAGGGCAGGGGGAACGGCATAACCCGGTCCGTCAGGCACGTCGAGATCACCGAGGCAGCTGGCCAGCGGGTCGATAATTATCTGCTGGGGCTGCTCAAGGGGGTGCCGAAAAGCCGCATCTACCAGATGGTGCGCAGGGGTGAGGTCCGCGTTAACAGTGGCCGTGTCAAGCCGACGTACCGTCTCGCGCTGGGCGATAAGGTGCGTATTCCGCCGGTCCGCGAGAGTGCTGCAGGGGTGCTGTCCGTGTTCGGCTCGCGTGATCTCGAGCGCTTGGAGGCTGCGGTGATTTTCGAAAACGACGCGCTCTTGGTCCTGAACAAACCGGCGGGGATGGCCGTTCACGGCGGCAGCGGCATTTCGTTCGGAGTCATCGAGGGACTGCGCCAGCTACGGCCCGGGGCGCGGCTCGAACTCGCCCACCGGCTGGATCGCGAAACCTCCGGATGTCTGCTCGTGGCGAAAGGTCGAGCCGCATTGCTCGAGCTGCATACCGGGTTGCGCGAACGGGCTGTGAAAAAGCGCTATGCGGTTCTGGTTCATGGAGTGTGGCCCGGCAAGACGAGAAGCATACGTCTAGGGTTGCTTCGGTTCGTGACGGCAAGCGGCGAGCGCCGGGTTCGAGTGGCGCAGGCAGGCAAACCGAGCCGGACCGATTTCGAGGTCATTGAATCGCTAGATCGCGCGACCTGGCTGCGAGCACGGCCGCATACCGGGCGCACCCACCAGATCCGCGTGCACGCCGTGGCATCCGGCCATGCGGTGCTGGGCGATGCTAAATACGCGCCGGCCTCCGAACTGGCCCTGGCTTCCGAACTGGGCATCCGCCGGCTGTGTTTGCACGCAGAGGGCCTCACCTTGTCCTTCGCCGGCGAGCAACTGCGTTTCAGCGCCCCGCTACCGGATGACTTCCGCCAGGCGTGGGCTGCGTTACACGAGTACGGAGACTCCCTCGACGCGCAACATGGTACACAGCGTGATGAGGGGTAAACCGATCAGCGCGTTGGGGTCTTCACCGCCCACGAATTCGACAAGCGCGATTCCCAGACCCTCGGATTTGAAGGCCCCCGCACAATCCAGCGGCTGCTCGAGTTCAACGTAGCGCGCAATTTCCTTTCTGGACAACTTGCGGAATGTCACGGGGGTCTCGATCACCCTGAGCTGGAGCCTGTTGCTGGCGGCATTCAGCAGACAGACGCTGGTCAGGAACTGCACCTGTCGCCCGGACACCTCCAGCAGTTGCGCGCGCGCGCGCGCCGCTGTGTGTGGCTTGCCCAGCATTGCTGCAGTGTTGCCCATCGTGTGAACGGCGACCTGATCCGACCCGATAATCAGCGCGTTGGGGTGATTCACGGCCACGCCTCGAGCCTTCGCCTCTGCCAGACGGGCCACCAGGATGGACGCTGCCTCGCCGGGGAGCGGGGATTCGTCCACGTCCGGAGTGGCCGTTTGGAATTCGATGCCAAGTCGGCTGAGTAGCGCCGCACGGTAGGCGGAGGAGGATGCGAGAACGAGCGTGCTCAAGTCACGGTCCTGGGCGCTCGCTCGCGGGAAAAAGTCAATAGATTTCGAAGCTTAGCTGACACGTCGGAGCGGTGGATAACCTTTACAGGGGCGGGTAGGGTACCTATGATTGCGCCCGCTATGAAGACCCGCCAAGCTGAGGCCTTGCGCTACGTGCAGTTGGCGCGGCAGGGCGCTCGCATAGAGCGGTCGTTTGCCGGCGACGATCTGCCCCGTTGGGCGCAGCTCGTCTATGGCGAGTGGAGCGTGCAAGCCGCTTTCGAATTCTATCGCGATGCCGACTTACTATCCTGGGTGAAAGGCGAATACCAGGCTCGCGCAGAATTGCTTTGCACGCGCTGTTCGGAGGTTCTCGAGCATGCGTTCACCGGCCAGGTGAATGTGTGTATCGTCGGCACCGACGCTCAGGCGAACGAATTGGCCGGTGATTACGATGTGCTCGTTGCACGCCCCGACGCAGATCTGATAGCGGACATTGTGGAAGATGAACTGCTGCTGGCGGTACCCGAGTGGTTGTGCGTCGCCGATGAATGCGAGCGCGGGTTGCCCCGCGATTATCCCGCGGCTGGGAAGGTACAAGTTGAACCTTCTCTACGATCGCAGCAATTGGGCCGCAAGAACCCGTTTGATGTTCTGGCCCGACTTAAGCAACAACATGATTAGTCATAGATGGCAGTCACTGATCTGGAGGCGTGATGGCAGTTCAAAAAAGTAAGGTAACCCGGGCTCGCCGCGGAACGCGGCGTTCCCACGACGCGCTGGCAACGCCGGCCTTGTCCATCGATTCAACCACCGGCGAGACACATCGGCGACATCACGTGACCGCAGATGGTTTTTATCGCGGCAAAAAGGTTCTGAACCAGGAAGGCTGAGCCCGTCGATGAGCCTTGGCTTCATGTTTCCCGGGCAGGGATCGCAAACTGTGGGGATGCTGACCGATGTTGCTGCGCAATTTCCTGGGATTGTCGAACACTTCTTGCGCGCATCCGACGCCATCGATCAACCTTTGTGGGACATCGTCCAGAACGGCCCGGAGCAAAAACTGAACAGCACTGCGATCACGCAGCCGGCGCTTCTCGCCGCCAGCGTTGCCCTGTGGTCCACGTGGCAGGCTGCGGGGGCCCCGTGTCCGGATATGCTTGCTGGTCACAGCGTGGGCGAATACTCGGCTCTGGTGTGCGCTGATTCCCTGTCGCTTGAAGATGGGGTGCGGCTGGTCCATGAGCGCGGCAAGCTCATGCAGCAGGCCGTGCCGCAGGGCGAAGGCGCCATGGCAGCGGTGCTGGGGCTTGATGATGAGCAGGTGCTTGCGTGTTGTGAAGCCGCCGCTGGCGTGGTCACGCCGGCCAATTTCAATGCCCCTGGCCAGGTGGTCATTGCAGGCGCCGCCGCCGCAGTCGACGATGCTGCGCAACGCTGCAAGCGGGCCGGCGCTCGCCGTGCGCTGTTGCTCCCTGTGAGCGGGCCGTTTCACTGCGAGCTCATGAAACCGGCGCAACAAGCGTTTGCCGCCGTTCTCGATCGCGTCGATCTAGTGATGCCGGAGATTCCCGTGGTTCACAATGTCGATGCCGAGGTCGCCGAAGATGTGCAGGCCTTGCGAGATAAGCTCATGGCGCAGATCGCGCAACCGGTGCTTTGGACTCGCTGCGCACAAGCGATGATCGCGGCGGGCGTGGACCGGCTGGTGGAATGTGGTCCTGGCAAGGTGTTGTGCGGTCTTCTCAGGCGCATCGATAGGTCGGTCGCCACCGATGCACTGGGCAGCCTAGATGGGCTCGCGGCCGCGCTCGCCGCATGAGCGAATCAAGAATAGCGCTCGTTACCGGTGCCTCGCGTGGGATTGGCGCGGCGATCGCTGCGCGGTTAGCCCGAGACCACTATGTGGTTGGAACCGCGACCAGCCAGACCGGAGCCCAGGCCATCGCCGAGCAGCTCGGTGATTTGGGTCAGGGCATCGTCATGCGCGTGGACGACGATGCTTCGGTAGCCGCCGCGTTCGAGCACCTTGCCCGGGGCTGCGGAATGCCGGCGGTCGTCGTGAACAATGCCGGGATTGCTCGCGACAATCTGCTCCTGCGCATGAAGCCCGAGGAGTGGCAGAGCGTCATCGACACCAATCTCGGAGGCCTGTATCGCGTGGTCAAACCCTGCCTGCGCGCGATGATGAAGGCGCGTTGGGGTCGGGTCGTGAATCTGAGTTCGGTGGTCGCGCGGATGGGTAATCCCGGTCAGAGCAACTACGTCGCCAGCAAGGCGGGTGTGGAAGGATTTACCCGGGCGCTTGCCGCGGAAGTCGGCGCCCGCGGGATCACGGTCAATGCCATCGCGCCGGGTTTTATCGAGACGGACATGACGGCGCACCTCAACGACGAGCAGGTTACGCAGATGCTGCGACGGATTCCTCTGGGACGCATGGGCTCGAGCGATGATGTGGCCGAGGTGGTGGCGTTTCTTGTCAGCGACGGCGCTGGGTACGTCACCGGGGAGACCATCAGCGTCAATGGTGGGTTGCTCATGAGCTAGCCTGTCGGACGCAACTTGAATTGACCAATCGCCCTCTATAGAATTCGCCCCGCCCTGCATCTCAGGAACCTGATTGGGAGACAACTGCAGCATGAGCAGTGTAGAAGAACGCGTAAAGAAGCTGATTTGCGAACAGCTCGGGGTGAAAGAAGAAGAAGTTAAGGCCGATGCCTCCTTTGTCGAGGATCTCGGCGCAGATTCTCTGGATACGGTTGAACTGGTGATGGCCCTCGAAGAGGAATTTGAGACCGAAATTCCCGACGAAGAGGCCGAAAAGATCACTACGGTGCAAGAAGCCGTCGGGTACATCCTGGCTCACCAGTAACCTCGGATAGCTTGAATTCCGCCGCTAAGCCGCATCTACTCACGTAGTGCGGCTTTTTGTTTCTTCCAGGTTTTGGCTTCCTGCAATACGGTCCAAGTGGGAATCGCGAGATTCAGATCATGACTAGACGACGCGTGGTGGTAACCGGACTTGGCATGTTGACACCCATTGGCAACGATGTGGAGACGGCATGGAGCAACGTCGTCGCCGGCAAGAGCGGTGCGGGCCTCATCGACAAGTTCGACACCACAGACTTTAGCGTGAAGATCTGCGCCGCGGTGAAGGATTTCGACGCCGTGGCGCTTCTCGAGCGCAAAGCCGTCCGCCGCAACGACCCGTTCATTCAGTTCGGGATGGCTGCGGGTATCCAGGCCATCGCCGATGCGGGGCTCGAAGCACACCCGCCAGACGCGCATCGCCACGGTATCGCGATCGGCTCAGGCATCGGGGGGCTAGGCACCATCGAAGACACCCACGGCGCGCTTGTGGCGGGAGGGCCACGCAGAGTTTCGCCGTTCTTCATTCCTGCCAGCGTGATCAACATGATTGCCGGCAACCTGTCCATACGTTACGGCTTCACCGGCCCCAACATCGCGGTGGTCACCGCGTGCGCTTCGGGTACGCACAACATCGGTTTCGGAACGCGCATGATTCAGCATGGAGACGCTGATGTGATGGTCGTGGGTGGTGCCGAATATGCGACCACGCCCGTTGCCATAGCGGCATTTTCGATGATGAAGGCGCTTTCGGCCCGCAATGACGAGCCCGAACTTGCGAGCCGGCCATGGGACCGTGATCGCGACGGCTTTGTGCTCGGAGACGGTGCCGGCGTGTTAGTGATTGAAGAATACGAACGGGCCAAGGCGCGAGGGGCGAAGATCTACGCTGAAATCGTCGGCTTCGGCATGAGCGCGGATGCATTCCACATCACCGGGCCGGCAGAGGACGGTGCAGGCGCGTCGCTGGCGATGAAAAATGCACTGGCGGACGCCGAGCTCGATTCGGGCCAGCTCGATTACATCAACGCTCACGGCACGTCCACGCCGTTGGGAGACGTGGCCGAGACTGTCGCCATCAAGCGGGTTTTCGGCGCAGACACCAAAGTGGTCGTGAACTCGACTAAATCCATGATCGGACACCTGCTCGGCGCTGCGGGGTCGGTCGAGGCGATTTTCACCATTCTTGCCATCAAGAATCAGGTTTCGCCGCCAACAATCAACCTGGACAATCCCGATGAAGGTTGCGATCTCGACTATGTTGCCAATACCGCTCGCGACATGACAATTCGTGCCGGCTTGAGCAATTCGTTCGGCTTTGGTGGTACCAACGCAACCATCATATTCGTACCGGTCTGAGCCGAGCTTCCGCGCCCCGACAGCGGCGCGCGCGGGTGCGGTGGAATTCCTCCAGTGAAAGCCCTTGTTGTTACTTTGCTGGCGCTGGTATTCATCGCGGGTGCGGCCGCGGTCTGCCTGTCCCATTGGAACAGCTCGCCGTTGGGGATTAGCGCAGCTGCCACGATCTCGTTGAATCCCGGAGAATCGTTTGTCGGTTTCGCCCAGCGACTGGCGTCCGATGGCGTGATTACACGGCCCCGTTTGTGGTCGCGGCTGGCAAGCGTGCGCGGGCTGGCGCGTCGGGTTAAGGCCGGCGAGTATGCCATCGTCGTCGAGGATACGCCGGAAACCCTGTTGCAGCGCCTGGTAGCTGGCAAGGTTGTCAGCTACGAGATTCAACTTATCGAAGGCTGGACTACCATGCATTGCGTTCAAGCTCTGGCTTTGAACGACAAGCTTTCACACACCTTGCGTGGGGTTGGCGTCGAGACGCTGTTGGACGTGCTTGGGTTACCTGGAGGCCATGCGGAGGGTCTGTTCTTTCCCGATACGTATCGGTTCGTTAGCGGCGACAGCGATGCCGACATACTGCGTCGCGCTTATGCGAAGATGCGCGATGAGCTGGAAACTGCCTGGACATCGAGAGATCTCAGCGTGCCATACAATTCTCTTTATGAAGCGCTCATCGCAGCGTCTCTCATCGAGAAGGAAACGGGTCGGGATGAAGACCGCGAGCACGTCAGCCAGGTGTTCGCTAGCCGCTTGGCCAAGCGCATGAAGCTGCAGACCGATCCTGCAGTGATCTATGGTCTCGGCGAGGATTTCAACGGCAACCTGCAGCTTCGCCACCTTCGCCAGGACACCCCTTACAACACTTATGTGCGTCGCGGATTGCCGCCCACCCCGATCGCGCTGCCGGGCGCGAAGTCCATCGCTGCCGCGCTGCATCCCGGGTCTGGTAACTTTCTGTATTTTGTTTCCCGCGGGGATGGCAGCAGCCAGTTTTCTACCAGCCTGGTCGAGCATCGGGCGGCCGTACGCAAGTATCAGCTGCAATGAGGCGCGGTCACTTCATCACGATGGAGGGTACCGAAGGGGTCGGCAAGACGACGAATCTCGAACATGTCAGCAAGCTGGTGCGCGCAGCGGGATACGACGTCGTCACGACGCGGGAGCCGGGGGGCACACCGTTGGCTGAGGACATCCGTGACCTCCTGTTGAAGGCGCGTGAAGAAGCCATGAACCCAATGGCCGAGCTGTTGCTGATGTTTGCGGCGCGCGCGCAGCACATCGAGCAGATCATTGAGCCGGCGCTTGCAAACGGCTGCTGGGTGATTTGTGATCGCTTTACCGATGCCACATATGCCTACCAGGGAGGTGGACGCCACGTTGACGCCGCAGCCATCGCCGCCCTTGAAGATTTGGTTCAGGGTGATATGCGCCCGGATCTAACCTTGTACCTGGATGTCCCGATCGACGTTGCCGCTGCCCGTATCACGGGGCGCAATCACGACCGCTTCGAACGTGAGCAGAGGGTATTCTTCGAAAACGTTCGCGCCGCCTACCTTGCCCGCGCTCGGGACAGCGAACGCATCCGGGTGGTAGATGCGAGCGTGGAGCTCGCGCAGGTGCAAAAGGCGATTTCCACCATCGTGCGAGAGTTCCTGCAGGCACGAGCCAAATGAGCCCGTTGCCCTGGCATCGCGACCTCGCCGCGCGAATCGAGAAACTCATTGCTTCAGCAAGGCTGCCCCACGGGATACTAATCGCTGGCACCGAAGGTTGGGGGGAGGTCGTATTCGCCCAATGGTTGGCACTGACGTTGCTCGAGGAGCCGCTTCACCTAAACCCAAGCGAACTTGCGCATCCCGATTTGCACTGGGTGAAGCCCGACGGCGCCGAGATCAAGGTCGACGCAATTCGTGAGATAGGACAATTTGCGTTCACGACCAGTCGCAAGGGCGGGCGCAAAGTTGTCGTGGTGGAAGACGCCCATCTGCTGAACCGCAATGCCGCCAACGCGCTGTTGAAAACGCTCGAGGAGCCACCTGACGACACCTTTGTTGTGCTTGCGACGTGCCACGCGGGCCGTCTGCTGCCGACCATCAGGAGTCGCTGCCAGCGTTTTGTGATCCAGCCCGATGCAGCCAGCGCAGGCGACTGGCTGGCCGAACAATGGGGCGAGGAAGACGTCGAGGAGCGCTTGCAAAGCAACGCGGGTGCGCCGCTGCTTGTGGCGGCAGAACTCAGCGGCGGCACGGCGCCGTTCGCTCAGACGCTGGCTGCCATCAGCAGCGCAAGCCAACCCCTTGGGTGTCTGAATGATCTGTTGGCGCGCGATCCTGCTCACGTCACCGGCGGTTGGTATCGTCACATCAACAAACTGCTTGCCCGGAGCATGCTTGGGCGCGGTTGTGGCGATGCTGCAACGCGCCAGCTCTTTGAATTCGCAGATGAGCTGCTGTGGGTGCGCCACCAGCTTCTCAATACGAACAGCGCCAACGCCCGGCTGCTGCTGGGACGGTTGGTTGTCAAATGGCATGGCCTTGGGACTTAGTACCCCCGCGACGGGCCGATTCGTGATGGGGTTCTCGCTGAGAAGATTGACAGCATCCAGGGCCGCGCAGATCATCCAATGCTGTAGTACTCAGCACACAGGACATTTGCGGGTATGACGTCAAAACGCGGCGCTAGAAACGGCATACTCTCCCTAGCGATCAAAGATAAGGCAGTGCTTTATGCTGCCTACATGCCTTTTATTCGGAATGGTGGGCTGTTCATTCCGACGAAAAAGGAATATGAGCTCGGCGATGAAGTGTTCATGCTGCTCAATCTAATGGACGAAGCGGAAAAGATCCCCGTGGCAGGCAAGGTGATCTGGGTTACGCCGAAGGGCGCCCAAGGCAACCGAGCGGCTGGGATCGGCGTGCAATTCAACGATCAGGACGACGTAGCGCGCTCCAAAATCGAAACCTATCTTGCCGGCTCCCTGCAGTCAGACCGACACACCCACACGATGTAGCCAGCCTTGCTGGTTGATTCCCACTGCCACCTCAACTATCTGGATGATCCTGATGCGAGCCTGAGCGCGGCGCGTGCAGCTGGCGTGGGCGCGTTCCTGTGCATCGGCGTCGGCAAAGACAACATTCACGAGGTCCTGCAGTCCGCCGAACGCCACGAGGACGTCTGGGCGAGCGTCGGTCAACACCCCCAAGCGGCAGACTCCGCACCGGATTGGATCGAGGGTTATCTTTGCCATCCCCGAGTCGTCGCGGTGGGTGAAACGGGGCTCGACTATCATCACGGCAAGGACGAGCGGATACGTGAGCTGCAACGCCAGCGTTTCGACTATCAACTTAACCTGGCGGGCGACGTCGGGTTGCCGGTGATCGTGCATAGCCGTGACGCGCAAGCGCATACCCGCGCGCTTCTCGAGCGCCACGCGGGGGTAACAGGGGTTCTGCATTGCTTTACCGAGTCGTGGGAGCTGGCAGCAGCCGCGCTCGATCTGGGTTTTTACATCGCCATATCCGGAATCGTGACTTTCAACAACGGCGCCAACGTGCGGGAAGTCGCGCGCCGGATTCCGCGGGACAGGCTGCTGGTGGAGACCGATAGCCCGTGGCTTGCGCCAGTGCCGCATCGCGGACAGACCAACGAGCCCTCGTTCGTGGTAGACACCGCCCGCTATCTGGCTGAGTTTCTCGAGTGGCCATACGAAGAACTTGCACGGCAGACTACACAGAACTTCTTTCGCCTGTTCGACCGGGCCAGGACCGATCCCAATTAGTCGGACAGGTCAATCGGCGGGCCGGTCAGAACTCTTCTTCGTACAGCCGATAGGCGGTTTGCGTCATGCCCAAGCTTGAGTAGGCGGCCTGGGCCCCATCGTTCTCCTTCTCGACGTACAGCCGAATTCCGCAGGCCTGGAGGTCCTGCGACGCGCGATTTCGAACCGCCTCGTGCAGGGTGCTGTAGACGCCCTTGCGGCGGTGGGCTGGGGTGACGTAGACGCTCTGAATCCACCAGAAACGCCCGTTGCGCCAATCGCTCCACTCGAACGTGACCAGCAACGCACCGGCCACTGCGGCGTTCGGTTGTTCCAAAAGCTCCGCGACGAGATAAAAACCTTCGGCGGGATGCTCCATCAGGTAGGCCACGCCGCATTGCAGACTGCCGTTGTTCAATGCTTTGCCTTCACTCTCCGCTGCCATGGCGCGATTGAAATCAACCAGGATAGGTACGTCGTGCAGATCGGCGGCGCGAACGGTGACCGATGCGCTCACAACTGGCGGCCGAAGAATTCGAGAATCAGGTTGAAGCGGTGGATCGAAACGTCGCGCTCCTGCAGGGCGTGCTTTGCGCCAGGGTAGGTCATCATCTGGAATGCGACGTTGCTGGCCTGCAGCGCCCTGTAGATTTTGGTGCTGTGGGTAAACAAAACGTTGTCGTCAGCCATGCCGTGAATGAGCAGCAGCTTACCACGCAGCCTGCCAAGGTAAGGAAACACAGAGCTCTGTTCGTAACCCTCGGCGTTGGTGCTGGGTGTGGCGAGGTAACGTTCGGTGTAGTGGGTGTCGTAGAGGCGCCAGTCGGATATCGGGGCGACGGCTACGCCGGCCTTGAAAATCTCGGGCGCCTTCGCCAGGCACATGAGCGTCATGTAGCCACCGTAGCTGTGGCCGAACACCCCAATCCGATCCGCGTCCACCCATTCCAGGGTCTGGAGAAATTCAGCTCCGCTCACCTGATCGGTCACCTCGATCGCGCCCAGCTTGTGGTATATGGGTGCCTGAAAACGGCGGTCGCGGTTGCCGGACCCACGATTGTCGAGCTCAAACACCCCGTAACCGTTGTGAGCAAACAGTTGCAACAACAACGGCGCCCATTCGTTGCGGACCCGCTGCACCCCGGGGCCGCCGTAAACGTACACGATCACCGGGTGCTTCTTCGCGGAGCCTTGGGTACGCGCCGGCCGGGTCAACCGATAGTGCAGCCACTGCCCGTCTTCGGCCTGGAGCCTGCCCAGCGTCGCCGAGCAGTGGTCATCGAGATAGGCAAAGTACGGATGGCCTTGTGTGATCGCATCCGTTGCAATTGTCTGCAGGCTGCCGTCGGCGAGGGAGCCGATGCGCACCTCGCCGGGGCTGTCCAGTGCCGTAAAGCGATCGATGAACCGGCCGCCGTCTGCGGCCACCACCACGTCGTGCCAGCCGGCCTGTCGGGTCAGGGCTGTGGGACTCGATACCGGGTCGGTGCCGTCGATGGCCAGCGAATAAACATGTTGTTCAACGGGAGTGTCGAACCAGCCGCTGAATAGCACCCGCTCGTCGCTGGCGTACAGAATCCGATTGACCCGACCGTCCCCGCGGGTCAGCTGCCGAGCCTGGCCGTTCGAATAAAGATACAGATGGCTTGAGCCGTCGCGCTCCGAAGTCCACAAAAACCGATCCGCACTCAGATGCTTGAAGTTGTCGTGCAGGTCGATCCAGGTGTCGGAGTGCTCCGTCAAACCCGGGCGCGAGTTGCCGGTGTCAGCAGCAAAGAACTGCAGGCGCAATTCCTGCTGATTACGACTTTGTGATTGCACCGCAACACAATCCCCGGCCCACGAGACTCGTGCGAGGTAATCGTCGTCGGCGCATCCATAGCCAAGCCTTTGTACGTTGCCAGAAACAAGTTCCTGCACGAACAACTCGACGTTCGCGTTGTTTGCCCCCGCATACGGATAGCGTTGCTCAATGACGTTGCAGCCGTCCGCTTCGATCTCGAAGCGCTGCGTGACCTCGATGGGGTTCTCATCGACCCGGGTATAGGCGAGAAAGGTTTCGTCTGGCGACCACCAGTACCCCTCGAAGCGGTGCATCTCCTCCTGGGCGATGAAATCGGCCAGGCCGTTAGAGATCCCGCCCCCGCCGTCGGTCGTCACCGCGGTTTCGGTACGGGTCGCGATCTCGTAGCGGTATAGATCGTGATCCCGGACATAGGATACAAACGTTGCCTTGGGTGAGAAACGCAGCTCCGTCTGGCGGCAGCCTTCGGGTGTGAATCGGTCGAGAACTCCGCTGGCGGTATCGAACAGGTAGCCGGCGCCGTCCGCGGGAATCAGCAGGTATGCGCCATCGGCGCTGAAGCTGTAGCTCGTGATGCCGGTGGCGAACTGGCGTTTGCGCTCGCGTTCGGCTTTTTCGGCGACGGACAGTTTGCCCGCCGGGACCACCAGTTTGGTGGCGTTGATCCAGCATTCCGAGATCCCTGAATCGATGGTGTAACGCCACAGGTCCATGCGTTCCCGGTTGTCGTCGGCCACTTTCAAAAATGCGATGAAATTGCCATCGGGTGAGAATTTGAGGTTGGTTGGCAGCGTTCCGGTCAGCGGCGGGTCGCTGAACAACCGCTCGACGGTCAGCTTCATCTTGCCGACAGGCGAGCAAACGCCTCGCGCGTCAGGTTCTCGGTGCCCGCGTCGGTGACCAGAACATTGTCTTCTATGCGGATGCCGCCGAAGGGCATCAGCTCCTCGACGATGGTCCAGTTTACCTGTCGAGTGTGATCACCCTCTCTGAGGGACCTCAGCAGTTGCGGGATGAAGTACAGGCCAGGCTCGATCGTGAAGACCTGATTTGTCTCCACGGGCCGAGTGAGGCGCAGGGTGGAATATTGCTCCGGGGGTGGGTTCTGGCCCCCCGCCGGGCTGGTCTGGTGTCCGCCAACGTCGTGGGTCTGGAGCCCCAGCAGATGACCGAGGCCATGGGGCAGGAAGCTACGTGTGATGCCCAGATCGAACGCTGCTTCTGAGGAGCAGTGCACGAGCTTGCTTTCCGCCAGCAGGCGCCCCAGCCGGCGATGCATGTCCTCGTGCAGATCCAGGTAGTTCTGGCCGGTCTCGATGCTGGCAATGAGTTCTAGCTGGGCGGCGTCCAGACCGGCAATCAATGCAGCGAACGTCTCGCTGCCGGGCTCGCCGGCGTCGGCTGCATAGGTGCGCGTGATGTCACTGGCGTAGCATAGATGGCGCGCGCCGGCATCGATCAGGAAACTCCTGCGCGCGGTCGGTGGGTCCCGGTCATAGTGCTGATAGTGCAGCACGCTGGCGTGTTCGTTCAAAGCGATGATGTTCGAGTACGGGACGTCGGCCTGGGTCTGCCGCGAAGCTTCGAGATAGCGCAGCTGGATTTCAAACTCGGCGGCGCCGGTGGCAAACGCCTCCCTGGCCGCGTGGTGCCCGGCAACCGCCGCCGCCGTTGCCTGGCGTATGCAGGACACTTCGAACTCGGTCTTGTAGGCGCGCTGGTAGCTCAGATGGCTAAGAAGCTGGGCGGGATTGAGCTCGCTGACGGGCAGGTTGCGGGATGCGTCCTCGCCCAGATTCTCACCGATCTGCTCACCGACATAGGCGACTCGATTGATCTCCTGGGCAGCGCCCAGCGCTGCGGCTTCGAGCTTTGCCGGGTCGCTGTAAAGCTGCAGATCCATGAACGGGCTCAATCGATCGGGGGCCTCGGGGGCCTGATGCCAGTAGTCCTCGGGCTGATAAAAGAACAACCTGGGTCTTTGTCCGGCTGTGACGAGCAGCAGGCTGTGCTCGCAATGGTCGTCGTTGAACCACTGCGTCAGGTGCGGATTAGCTCGAAAGACGGGTGCTTGATCGTCGAGGAAGTAGGGCCGTGCGTGTCCGGCGGCCACCAGGGCTGCATCGAATCCGGCCGCCTCCAGCGCATCGTTCCAGCGTGACTGGACAATCTGCAGGTGCTCGACGTAGGCGGCGTTGTCTTGGGTGTTGTCGGTGCTGCTCATGGGGCTTTAGTCGGAGTCAGGGAGTATACCGGTAATTCACGGTTTGCTCTCCACCCGCCGTGCGCTTCGTGATAGATTGCGCGGCTGAATGAGCGTAGCAAGCGGAGGACCGATGGCAGGATACGCCTACGTGGCGCCCAGCAGTCTCGACGAAGCTGTGGCGTTGTTAAGCGAGCATGCAGGACAAGGCAAGCGAGTTCAGATACTTGCCGGTGGAACCGATCTGCTCGTACAGATGCGATCGGTGGACAACTCGCCGCGCACGATCGTCGACATCAAGCAAATCGCCGAAACCAACAGGCTGGACATCGGCGCCCGTGAAACCTTTATCGGAGCCGCCATAGCGAGCGCGGTTCTCAACGAGAACGCCGATCTCAAGGCGCTGTTTCCGGGCTTGTTGGAGTCTGCAGATCTCATAGGTTCTGCGCAGATCCAGGGCCGGGCATCCATGGGCGGGAATCTGTGCAACGCATCCCCCGCCGGCGATACCATCCCGCCGATGATTGTCAATGCGGGTATCTGCGTCATTGCCGGATCCGCCGGCACCCGAGAACTCGCGGTGCAAGACTTCGTCACCGGCGTGGGCACTAACGTGTTGAAAGATGGTGAAATCCTGCTAGGGCTGAAGTTTCCAAATCCAGCCCCGCGCACGGCCGACGCCTACCTGCGATTCATTCCCCGAACCGAAATGGACATTGCGGTTGCCGGTGCCGCTGTATGCTTGACTCTGGCCGACGACGGCACCTGCACGGCCGCCCGGGTAGCCATTGGCGCCGTTGCAACCACCGTTTTGCTGGTCGCGGCAGCGGCGGATGCGCTCATCGGTACCAAGGTAGACGACACGGCATTGGCGGCGGCTGCAACCGCGTGCTCAGAAGCCTCTACCCCCATAACGGACAAACGTGGCACGGTCAAATTTCGTCGCAAGGTGGTGGGGGTTCTGTGCAAGCGAGCCGCCGCCATTGCCCGCGATCGGGCTTCAAGTTGAGACGCGCTGAGTTTTGTTGCGCACTTTTTGCCGCGGCCTTTTTGCTGCGTTCAAGGAATTCATGAGTCATGAACAAGATTCAAGTAGAAACGTCAATCAACGGTGAATCGGTTGAGTTCCTCTGCGAGCCCCAGCAGACTCTGCTGGATGTGCTGCGCGAAGAGTTATCCCGCACCGGCACCAAAGAGGGTTGCGCCACAGGAGATTGCGGGGCCTGCAGCGTTCTGTTGGACGACCGTCTGGTCTGTGCTTGCCTGGTGCTCGGCGCCGAGGCACAGGGCAAAGAGGTTACGACCATCGAAGGTATCGCAACCGAGGAGGGCCTGCATCCTCTGCAGCAGAAGTTCCTCGAACATGCCGCGTTGCAGTGTGGGATCTGTACTCCGGGCCTGATCGTTGCCTCCAAGGCGTTGCTGGACAAAAACCCGGATCCGGACGAAGAAACCATCCGTTACTGGTTGGCCGGCAACCTGTGCCGCTGTACCGGATACGATAAGATCATTCGGGCGGTGCAGGATGCAGCCCAAGAACTGGCGCACCCGGCTTGATGGGTTGAGCGTAGCTGAATTCTCGAGGAGGCTTGAAGAAAATGGCGGAAGCTGTTGATTATAAATACATTGGCACGAGTCCCATACGCCCCGATGGCGTGGACAAAGTCACCGGACGGGCTCAATTCGGTGCCGACCTGAACCTGCCGAACATGCTCTACGGCAAGGTCCTGCGCAGTCGATATGCTCACGCGCGCATCAAGAGCGTGGACCTCAGCGGGGCGTTGGCCCTGGATGGGGTTTATGCAGCCGTGTCCGGGGCCGACTTCCCCGAGGTTCAACATGGTGAATTGGGCGGCGAAGGTGGCGGCGATGTTGCCGATATCGCACAGAACATCATGGCTCGCGACAAGGTCCGCTATCATGGGCATGCCGTGGCCGCCGTTGCCGCGAAGTCGCTGTCCATCGCGGAGGCGGCGTTGGATGCCATCAAAGTGGAGTACGAGGTACTGACTCCGGTGCTGGATCTCGACGAGGCGATGTCCGAGAACGCCGTTCTCGTCGACGAAAATTGCTTCACCAAGAACCTTCCCGAGACGCCAGACAAGCCGAGCAACATCGCCGCAGTCATGCAGCTGACGCGTGGCAATGTGGACGAGGGTTTTGCGCAGGCCGATGTCATCGTCGAAGGTGAATACCGCATTCCTATGGCCCATCAGGGCTATATCGAGCCGCACGCGTGTACGGCGTCCATCAACGAAGCGGGACAGGCGACGGTCTGGTGCTGCACCCAGGGGCATTTCGAGTTCCGCTCGATGACCGCTAAGGTGCTGGACATGAACATCGCCGATCTGAAGTTCATCGCCTCGGAGATTGGTGGTGGGTTCGGTGGCAAGACCGTGATCTATCTGGAGCCGCTGGCCGTTCTGCTCTCGCAGAAATCGCGGCGTCCGGTGAAGATGATGATGACCCGGGAGGAAGTGTTTCGGGCGACGGGCCCGACCTCCGGCACCCATTGCAAGGTAAAAGTGGGCGCCAAGAAGGACGGCACTATCACCGCTGCGACCGCGTGGCTGGCGTACGAGGCCGGTGGTTTTGCGGGCGCGCCCATGGGTCCGGGCGCCATGGCGATCTTCGCGCCCTACGATCTGGAAAACTTTCATATCGAGGCGTTCGACGTGTTGGTGAACAAGCCCAAGGTTGCGGCCTACCGCGCACCCGGGGCGCCACAATCCATGCATGCCATGGAGATAGCACTGGACGATCTGGCCCGAGAGCTGAAGATGGATCCGCTGGATCTGCGCATGAAGAATGCGGCCGATGAGGGCACTCGGGCCCCGTATGGGCCGAAGTTTCCTGCCATCGGCTTCAAGGCGTGTCTGGAAGCCGCTATGGCACATCCGAGCTACACCAAGCCTTTGCCCGAAGGCGCGGGCCGCGGAGTTGCCGCGGGTTTCTGGTTCAATGTCGGCATGCAATCCAGCGCAGAAGTTCATATCAACGAGAACGGCACAGTCACTGTCGTCGAGGGCAATCCCGACATCGGTGGTACGCGTGCGTCCATGTGCCTCATGGCTGCGGAGACTCTCGGCATCCCCTACGAGCAGATTCGGACGCTTATCGGCGATACCGAGAGCACCGGGTTCTCCAACGTAACCGGTGGCAGCCGAACGACCTTTGCCACTGGCATGGCCGTGGTGCAAGCGTGTGAAGACATCATCACCCAGTGCAAGGCGCGGGCCGCGGCAACCTGGGGAATGGATGAAGATCAGGTGGAATGGGAAGACGGCCGGGCCGTACCCGCGCCCGGCGTGAACGCCGACGTGACGCCACTCACGCTCGCTGAGATCGCGGCCAATGCCGCCAAAACCGGTGGCCCGTTGCTGGGTCGCGCTTCGCTGAATGCCCAGGGCGCCGGGGCGTCGTTCACGGTGAACATCACGGATCTGCGGGTCGACCGAGAGACCGGCAAGGTAGACGTGCTCGCCTTTACCGCCATTCAGGATGCGGGAACCGCCATTCATCCGGCCTACGTCGAAGGACAGATGCAGGGCGGCGCGTCCCAGGGGCTTGGCTGGGCGCTGAACGAAGAGTACATTTTCGACGAGAACGGCGTGATGGAGAACGCGAGCTTCCTGGACTACCGGATGCCAGTAGCTTCGGACCTGCCCATGATCGACACCCAGATCATCGAGGTGCCCAACCCGAGCCATCCGTACGGCGTGCGCGGTGTCGGCGAAACGCCCATCGTGGCACCCTTGGCTGCTGCGGCAAATGCCGTGCGTGACGCAATCGGCGTGCGGATCAACGATCTGCCTTTGTCACCGCCGCGGATTCTCGAGGCACTTGATTGATACGCGGTTGATTCCGGGGGCACGTGCTCCCGGAATCTCTTCCAGGGTTTTTATCGAAGTCAAACAATGGCCAAGATCGTCTTCCCCGACCACCTCCTGCAGCACACCAATGGCGAGCGCGAAATCGACGTCGTTGCCAAGACGTTCCGTGAGTTGCTGATTGATCTGGATCAGCGCTGGCCTGGCTGCGCGAAGGTGATGGGCAAGTGCGCGGTCGCGATAGACGGCCAGATTTACCAGGACGCGTTCTTAGAGCCCCTGCAAGCGGACAGCGAGGTGTTCTTCATGCAGAGGATCGAAGGCGGCTGAAAGCGTGCGCTTGTCACCCAGATGGCGCTGACTCAATCGAGAGCCTGAACCCCGCATCCGTTTGCACTGCAACCAACCGCAGAAAGCGGTTGTGCACACCGAGCATGCCTTCGAACAGTGCAAGCCACACCTCCCGGACGACCGGGTGCACGTCCTCGGCGCTAAACATGCGCCAGCTCGTTTGCAGCAGACAGCCCGGCTCAAGAGTCACGGCGTCGCCGGATGCTTCCAGCAGCCGCGCACTGAGCTCGAGGAACGCATCGGCGGAATCGTTAGTGATGCCGAGCGCCGCGGCGCTCTGATCGTAGTAGTGCATGCCAATCTGCAGGGCGCACAGCCGGCCCAGATAGCGCGCCTCTGCCGGACCCAGCATGGCGACCAGCAACGGTAGGGCGTTGCGAATGTATTCCATTGCATAGTTGCGATGGGCCTTGGCCTGGCGCGCCTGTGGCCAGTTCGCGACGTCAAGCGCGGGAAGATCGGCGGGGGTTATGCGGGGGCACGACTGCTCGGGTCGGAACGTCAATCGTTGCTCGGGCGCAAGGTCGGTGTCGTACTCATAGTAGTAGCCTTCCAGTCCCGGCTGTCCATCCACCGTGGTCTTGGTGCACACAAAACCGAGGCGCGGGTTGCCCAGGCTAACGCCGTTGTGGGCGTGCCAGCCGCGCAGCATGGCCCGGTTTACCGCACTTGGAATGCCGCAGATGGCGGCCCCTTGCCACATCCAGCGCGGCGGTGGGTAACGGACCCAGGCCTTGCGCTGCGACTCCTCGAAATACTCGACCTTTACGCCGCCGAGCTGGTTGGAAAAGTAGTGGTACTTGGCCGCGGCCACGGCATGGGGTTGGCCGGCCAAGCCCAGCTTTTCGAGCCCGGGCAGGAATCGTTGCAGATGCTGCCGACGGAACAGACGAAAGACGAATTCTTCGGCCGCAGCGGCATCTTTGTGCGCGACAAGCGTGAGCACGAGCCCGGTGATCCATCCGTGATAGATGTCGGCAACCGCAGCCGGTGCGCTTGCTGCTTGGAACTGGGATACCGGGGCTGAGTCCACTGTGGAATTCTTAGTTCGATGACATTGCCGGAGTCTAGCGCATCCCCGGGGTGGAGATTGGGAGCGCTGTAGTATGAGCGCGGTTGCAGGTGCTTTGCTTTGCGGGGTGTTGTTAGCGCGTGCCGAAACTCGTCAATCTGGGTTCGTTGTGTATCGATCAGGTGTATCGAGTACCCAACATCGCCAACGCCGGAGAAACCGTCGCGAGCCTCGGCCACGACACCTATCCAGGTGGCAAGGGTCTCAATCAGTCGCTTGCGGCTGCCCGTGCGGGTGTCGCGGTGAGTCACGTCGGATGTGTTGGCGCCGACGGCGAGTGGTTGAAGACTGCGTTACGTGAGTCGGGGGTAGAAGTAAGCGGGGTACGGAGCGTCGCGGGGGGTTCGGGTCATGCGATCATCCAGGTCGATGCGGCAGGTCAAAATGCCATCGTCGTTGTTGGCGCCGCCAATCGCGGGGTGGAGGAGACGGATCTGGAGGTTGCACTCGGCCAGATGCACGCCGGCGACTGGCTGTTGATTCAAAACGAGATCAATGATCTGGAGCGCGTGCTGGCTGGTGCGGCTCGACGTGGGGTTGCCCTCGCTTTCAATCTGGCCCCGGTTGACGGGCGCGAGCGAGGTTACGATCTCAGCTCCGTGAAGTTGTTGATTGTCAACGAAATCGAAGCCGCCGCGCTCGCCGGGGTGAAGCAGCCGTCGGCTGCCCTGGCGCGGATCGGTGAGAGGTTGCCAGACACCGACGTGGTGTTGACGCTGGGCCGCGAGGGATTGCTCTACGCCGGTCCGAGCGGCCAGGGCAGCACTCCGGCGTTCGCTGTTCAAGCCGTAGAAGAGACCGGCTCCGGGGATGCTTTCATCGGCTACCTGATGGCCGGGTTGTTGCAGGGGCTTGGCCTGCCAGACGCGCTCGTGCTTGGCGCTGCTGCCGGTGGCCTGGCCGCTACCCGGGAAGGGGCGGCGAGCTCAATTCCAGATCTCGAATCCGTTCGCGGGCTTATTGCCAGCGCTCGAGCGAACCCAAAAGGCTAGAGTGCCAGCCCGGTAACCGCACTGAGGTCTTCGATCGCTTGCGTCTCGCTGAGCACCTTGATGGTATGCATGCCCAATGCCCGCGCGGGTTTCAGGTTGACGCCGAGGTCGTCCAGGAACACGACAGCCGAGGGCGCGACCCCTAGGCGTTGGCACGTTAGCTCGTAGATGCGTGGATTCGGTTTGCGGATTCCTTCGACGCTGGATTCCACCACCACATCGAACAGTTCCATCACCGCCGCCATCTGCTCGGCTCGCTCTGCGTTGCGCGCCATGCCCGGACCGGCTCCGGATTTCACGTTGTTGGTGATGCACGCGACCTGAAAGTTGGCCTTGCAGCGTTTGAGGGTCTCCACCATTCGCGGGCGCAGGTGCCCGGACAGCAAATCTACGACCTGACGACCCTGGATCCGGTACCCCTGGGCGGCAGATTCCGCCGCGAACTTTGCGTCGAATTCCTCGATGCCGATGTTGCTGGATTCGAACTGCGCCCAGGCATTGTGGTCGGGGTTGGTGGCGTTGATGCCGCGAATGAAATCCTTTGGCATGCCGTGATCGGTCTCGTAGCGATTGAACGCCTCGAATGGACTGGTGGTCAGCACGCCGCCGAAATCCCACAAAATGGCTTTGATGCTCATAAATTGCCTTTCGCTGGATGGTTCGAACTGTTTCGTTCGCGCTTGATTAGAACGTGAAATAGCCGCCGTCAATCAGGAACGTGTCGGCGGTGTGATAAGCGCTGGCATCGCTCATCACGTAGATGGCGATGGCGGCAAAATCCTCCGGGGCGCCCCAGCGGCGCATGGGTATGCGCCGCATGACATTGTCTACGAACTTCGGATTCAGGAAATTCTCCTTGGTCATGGCGGTCTCGATCCAACCCGGTAGGATCGTGTGTGCGGTAACCCCGTAACGCGCGTACTCCACGGCGAGCGCTTTGATCATGGCCACCAGGCCGCCCTTGGTGGCGGCGTAATGTTCCCCGCGCGCCTGGCCGGAGATCGCTGCGAGGCTTGCGGTTGCCACCAGGCGTCCGCCCGGGTCTCCTGCCTCGGCCCGCTTACGCATATGCTGCGTGGCGTATTTGAAGGTATAAAAAGCGCCATCGAGATTGACGCTGGTAATGCGCTGCCATTCAGCGTCGGTGGTCTCGTCGAAGCGCGTTCCGCGACCACCGATACCGGCGTTGGCAAAGCATCCGTCGACGCGCCCGTGGTCGCGTAACGTTGCTTCGAAGCAACGTGCAACATCGTCCTCACGGGCCACGTCTAAGCACTGGGTTGAAATCTTCGGGCCGTAGGACATCAGTTGCTCTTTAGCCGCAGCGTTTTTGTCGGGGTTTGATCCCCACACGCTGACCTCGGCTCCGGCCTGAACCAGCGCTTCGGCCATGCCGAGCCCGATGCCGCCATTGCCGCCGGTAATCAGCACCACCTTGCCAGTTAGATCGAAGGGTTTGAAGCTCACCTGTGCCATTCCTAAACGCGCGTGGATTCTATGTGAATGCCCGCGCGGCGGCCAAGAGTCTTCACCTAGTCGTTCCGGCGGGTCTCTGCTAGCGTTGCGCGACTGCCATGCAATCGGGGTGAGCTATGGATTTGCAGGATGGGGTGGCCATCGTCACCGGATCTTCTTCAGGCGTGGGCGCCGCAACCGCGCGCCAGCTCGCCGAACGCGGTGCTAACGTGGTGATCAACTATGCCCATAACGAGGATGGCGCCCGGGCAACGCAGGAAGCCTGTGAAGCCTATGGTGTGGAAACTGCCGTGGTGAAGGCCGACGTGGCCGACGACGGCGATTGCCAACGGCTCGCCGCTGCAGCGGAGCAACGCTGGGGTAGGATCGATGCGCTGGTGAACAATGCCGGAACCACGAAATTCTGCGCGCACCACAATCTGGATGGTCTGGATCGACAGGATTTCCTGGACATCTACTCGGTCAACGCGGTCGGGCCCTATCAGATGGTCAGGGCCGTGGAGCCCGCCATGCGCCGTGGCGGTCGGGGCAGCATCGTGAACGTGGCCTCCATCGCCGCGGTGATGGGCATCGGCAGCTCGATTGCGTATGCCGCATCCAAAGGCGCGCTGGTCACCATGGGACTGTCGCTGGCGCGAGTTCTCGGGCCGGAGATAAGGCTCAATACGGTCTGTCCGGGTTTCATTCAGGGCGAATGGCTCGAGCAGGGCATGGGCGCGGAAAACTATGCGCGGGCGAAAGCCCACCTGGAAACGTCCAGCCCGCTGCAGCTGACGGCCACGCCCGACACGGTGGCCGAAGCGATTCTGTATTTCCTGGCCGGGGCCGACATCGTTACCGGGGAGACGTTAATCCTCGACGGCGGTTACCACTTGAATCAGCTGCCGTTCGCCCGACGCTGAGCGCATGAAAGTATTGCGGCTGGTGCGGCTGGTGCGGCTGTCGCGGTGGGATCGAGTCGGGTCCTCGAACCGTCCCGATGCTACCCTTCGCACCGGTCTGGTACCACACGGGCGCCTAAGGTTACGCAACAAGAGGTGGTTTGATGGTTTCAACGCGTTCGATCGTACATTCGCACCTGCTCGTTCTGGCGCTGGCGTTTGCGTTCCCGGCCCATGCTGGTGATGTCGATATCCTGATAGAGAAGCTGGTGAGCAAAGGCATCCTCACCCGGGCAGATGCGCAGGAGCTCACCGCGGAGATCGCCCGTGAGTCCCACGCAGCGCTGTCCCCTGCAGCGCCCCTGGCTAACACGGTGACACCGGCAAAGCCAAGCTGGCGGGATCGGATCAGCCTGCAAGGCGATCTGCGCCTGCGGCATCAAAGCCAAGAGTTGAACAATGCGCCCAGCCTCGGGAACCTCGAAATCGATGATCAGGACCGCTGGCGCATCCGCTGGCGTGCCGGAATGGTGGCCGAGGTCAACGCGCAATGGGAGGTCGGGTTCGGGCTTGCATCCGGAGGCTCGGATGCACGCTCCACCAACCAGACCCTGCATCGCGGATTTTCGACGGGCGATGCGCGCCTGGATTATGCATATGCCAGATATGCTGCCAGCGAGCACGTTTCCGTGCTGGCAGGTAAATTCAAGAACCCGCTGTGGACGCCCAAGGATCTGCTCTGGGATTCAGACCTGCGTCCCGAAGGGGTTGCGCTGCCCATTGAGTTCACACTGGCCGACAGTATCGAAGCATTCATGACTGCTGCATATCTGGTGCTGTCAGAGGACGTTGCAGCGGGCCAGAAGGACGCCAGCATGCTGGTGCTGCAGGCCGGCGCGACCTTCGCCATCACCGACACGGTAACGTTGAAGCTGGCGCCGAGCTACTACAACTTCGCAGGCCTCCAAGGCGGTTCCGGCCCTTTGGTCTCAGCGCTCCGGTCAAACACTCGCGATGCGGATGGCAATCTCGTCAACGGCTACGACGCCATTACACTCGGCGCCCAGCTGAGCATCGCCGGCACCGGGCTGGTGCCGATGGTGAGCCTCTTTGGCGAGTGGGTGAACGCATTCGATCCGGATGATGACGACACCGGCTGGCTGCTTGGGTTCGCATTGGGTAATGCGCAGGTCAGCGAGCGCGGTGACTGGCAGTTCAAGTACAACTATCGACGCTTGGAAGCCGATGCATGGCCCGAATTCCTGCCCGACAGCGACCACTTATTCGGCGCTACGAACACCAAAGGCAGCGAGTTCGAATTCGCATGGGGTCTTGGCAGCGGGGTGGACGTGGCGTTGGACTACTACAGCAATGCTGAGTTTATGGGCACCGACATCGAGCAGGATCTGCTGCAGATCAACCTGAACCTAAAGTGGTAGCAATGACACGATCCACCGCAATCGGCTAAGGTTCGGCTCGTTACGTTGAATGACCAGTTTGGCTGACGAGACGAAACGGGAGATCGAGCATGGGCGAGAAAGCACAAATCACATCTGTAGACGGTTTTACCCTGGGGGCTTATCGGGCCGAGCCGGACGGGGAACCCAAGGCTGCGGTGGTGGTGATTCAGGAAATCTTCGGGGTGAACTCGCACATTCGCGACGTGGCCGACGGATATGCAGCGGAGGGCTATTTGGTCATCGCGCCGCAGATCTTTGATCGGGTGGAGCGCGATATCGAGCTCGGCTACGAAGAAGCCGATATGGGTACCGGAATCGAGATTGCATTTCAGAAGCTCGATCAAGCGCTTGCACTGCAGGATATCCAGGCGACCATCGAGGCAGCTTCGGTGTACGGCAAGGTCGGCGTGGTGGGATATTGTTTCGGCGGCTTGCTCACCTGGCTTGCCGCCTGTGAGCTGCAGGGGCTCAGCGCGGCCTCAGCCTACTACGGAGGCGGCGTCGCGGGCGAAGCCGAGCGGAAGGCGAAGTGCCCGGTGATCATGCACTTCGGCGAACTCGACGCGCACATTCCCATGAGCGATGTGCAGAAGGTGAAAGATGCTCAGCCGGATGTTCAGGTGTACGTTTACGCGGCCGACCATGGCTTCAACTGCGACCATCGGGCCAGCTACCACGCCGAATCCGCAGCCTCAGCGAAGCAGCGTACGCTGGCGTTTTTTGCCGAACAGCTGGCTTGAGATGCATTGAGCATGCCGAAAAGCGCTCCAAGCCGCGTCAAGCTTGACTTCCTAGGGGGGTTTGTTGATCCTTCGCAAACGGAAAAGGGGCGGGGCACAAAACGTTGCTTACAATCGTGTGCACTCCGCATTCAGGCTGGAGACGTTTGCGCCGTAGATAGGCTGTAAAATAGCTTCAGATAGGCTGCGAACAGGCTTCAGCCAAGCTGCGCGTGAGCCGGTTAGGCAATCGAGCGAATAAAGTTGGCCTACTTTCGTGAGCGTAAGCTGGAAGGCTTGCTGCCGCGGTGGTGGTTAATTGCCCGCAATCGCGTGCTTTTCCTTGAGCATGGGCGTTGATGAATTTGGTCTTGATGAGAACACGCAAAGGTCTCAACCGACAATCCAATAATCCCTTAGGAAATCGCATGAAGAAACAACGGATCCACGGGCTTTGGGCACCATTGCTGTTGGTCAGCGCCTTAACGGGCGGCAGCGCATCGGCCACGAGCCTGAATGACGTTTTCGGCGTCACGGATCGGATAAACGCCCAGGCAAAACGATCTCAAGCGAAGATCGATGCGTTGACCGACGAAACGCGACAACTGCTCAACGAGTACAAGACCGTGCTCAAAGAGATCGAGGGGTTGCGGGTTTACAACCGCCAGCTGGAAAAGCAGATCAGCAGCCAGGAAATCGAGAAGACGAAGCTTTCGAGTTCCATCGACCAGGTAACGCTCATCGAGCGTCAGATTACCCCGCTGATGATGCGGATGATCGATGGCTTGGAGCAATTCGTCGACCTCGATCTGCCCTTCCTTCCGGATGAACGCTCCAACCGGGTCGAAGGCCTGCGCTCGATGATGGACCGGGCAGACGTGGCGGTCTCGGAGAAGTTCAGCCAGATCCTGCGGGCCTATCAGATTGAGAACGATTACGGCCGCACGATGGAAGCCTACAGCGATACCATCAACATCGGAGGCACTGACCTCAAGGCCGATGTGCTGAAGGTCGGCCGCATCGCACTCGTCTTCCAGACCCCCGACGGCGAGCGGACGGGGCGCTGGAATTTCGACTCTGGCCAATGGGAGGAGCTCGACGATTCCTACACGGGCCCGATTCGCAATGGCATCCGCATGGCACGTAAGCAGCTCGCGGTGAATATGTTGATACTGCCTATTCAAGCGCCGGAGGCAGCAGAATAATGAAGACGTTACTGAAGAGGACTGCAGTTGGCCTGCTCGCATTCATGCTTGGCGGCAATGCATTCGCAGAGGAAGCCGGCGCGGCTGGGTCGTTGGGCGATTTGGTCGTCAACAAGGCGGACAGCCTCGAAGAGCTCCTGCGCAACATCGAGCAGAAGCGTGTAACGGAATCCCGTGAACACATCCGGCGCGAGCAACGGTTCACGCGGGAAAAAAACCAGCAGGCGCGCATGCTCGCAGATGCCCAGGGCGAGCGCCGGCGTGAGGAGCAACGCTCCGAGCGTCTGGAAACTACGTTCGAAGAAAACGAGATCCGCATCGGCGATCTTCAGGAGCAACTCGATAAGCGCTTGGGCTCCTTACGGGAGCTGTTTGGCGTGCTGCAGCAGGTTGCCGGCGACACCCGGGGCCTGTTCGAAGGCTCCCTGATCTCGGCGCAGATTCCTGGGCGCGGTGATTGGCTGGGTGCCCTTGCGGCGAAGATGGGCACAGCCAGCGAGCTGGCAACCATCGATGAGATGGAGCATTTGTGGTTCGAGCTGCAACGGGAAATGATCGAGTCCGGGAAAGTCAGTTCGTTCCAGAGCACCATTATCAAGCTCGACGGCCAACGCATCGACGCTGAGATTATCCGCGTGGGCTCGTTCGCCCTGGTCTCGAACGGCGAGTACATCAAATACGATTTAAGTGATGGAACGCTCACCGAACTCCCCCGCCAACCGCCAGGCCGTTTCACCGGCACCGCCGAAGATCTCCAGGACGCCGATGCGGGCGAGATCGTGCAATTTGCCGTGGATCCCACCCGGGGTTCATTGCTCGCGCTGCTCATTCAGGCACCCACGGTCGGTGAGCGGGTCGGTTCGCCGTTCGGTGGTATCGCCAAAGGCGAATGCTACATGCCGTTCTGTGACGGGCAGGGTGGTAACGTCGGTTCTGTGATCATTCTTGGCGGAATAATCGGATTGCTGCTTGCCATCGAGCGGCTCGTGACCCTGTCTATGGTCGGTGCCAAGGTGGCATCCCAGAAGAAAACGGCTACGCCGAATGAAGACAATCCTCTGGGTCGGGTGCTCAAGGTTTACGATGACAACAAAGACGTAGACGTAGAGACCTTGGAGCTGAAGCTGAGCGAGGCTATATTGGGCGAGACGCCGAGCCTCACCCGCAACATCACGCTCATCCAGGTGATTTCGGTGGTGGCGCCACTACTGGGATTGCTGGGCACGGTTATCGGTATGATCCTGACGTTTCAGGCCATCACCCTGTTCGGCACCGGCGATCCAAAGACGATGGCCGGAGGAATCTCGACCGCGCTGATGACCACGGTGCTCGGTCTGTGTGTGGCGATTCCCATGACGTTGCTGCACGCCATCGTGGCTACCCGAAGCCGCTCGCTGATCCATATTCTCGAGGAGCAGAGCGCCGGCATCATTGCCGATCACGCCGAGCAGTCCGGGCATGCTTTGGGCTAGCGGTAAGACACCATGCTGAACGATGCCTATCTGGCCATTAGCATGTTCATGGAGCAGGGCGGCAACGTTCTATGGCTCATTGCCGCGCTGACGTTTCTCATGTGGACGATGATCTTCGAGCGCATCTGGTATTTCCGCTCGGACCACAAACTGGTGGTACGCCTGGCCACGCAGAAGTGGGAAGACCGCGCCGAACGCCGGTCCTGGAGTGCCGACCAGATCCGCGATTCGATCATTTCCGAGGCGTCTGGCAAGATCACGGGAAGTCTGCCGTTGATCCAGACTTGTGTGACCTTGTGTCCGCTATTGGGCTTGTTGGGAACCGTGACCGGCATGATCTCGGTGTTCGACGCAATGGCGACACAGGGAGGCAATGCCCGCTCCATGGCCGCTGGGGTGTCCATGGCGACCATCCCCACCATGTCGGGAATGATCGCTGCGCTATCGGGCATGCTGGGCGGCACGTTTGTGAAACGAAAGGTCGACTTCGAGATCGAACTGTTTGAAGACCACCTGACGAAGGACCACTGATTGACCACTGCACGAGGGGGGAAGTATGCGCCGAGCAGCTAATCGGTTTTCACGAACGGACGAAGAATCCGATATCAACCTTACTCCCATGCTGGACGTGGTGTTCATCATGCTGATCTTCTTCATCGTTACCGCGACGTTTATCAAACAGGCGGGTATTGAGGTGCTTCGCCCCTCGGCCATGACCGGAGAAAAGCGACCAACGGTGAGCGTGCTCGTGGCGATCAGCGCCAACGGCGATATCTGGATCGATAAGAAGCGGGTGGATGTCAATGCCGTTCGCGCACACATTGAGCGACTGCACTCCGAGAATCCCAAAGGGGGGCTGGTGATCCAGGCCGATCGCGCTGCCAAGTCGGAAAAACTCATGGCCGTGCTGAATGCGGCGCGCGCCGCCGGCCTCACCGAGGTCGCGATATCGACGGACACATAGGGAGTAGCCATCATGATCGCACGCTATGTATTCGCGCTTGCTCTGGGCATCGTTACGACGTTCGTGCTGTTTCTGCTCATGCAGGCGCTCATCAAGAGCGATAAAAGCCCCTTCGAACAAGGGGCCCAGGGTCGGATCGTCGACTTCGTGCGCTTGCAGGACGATATCGACATCCGGACCAAGCAACGCAAGCCCAAGCCGCCGCCGCCGCCGGACGAACCCCCGCCCGATATGCCGAAACCGACTTTCGTCAGCAATATGGAATCGATGGGCGTCGATATCGGCGCGATCGACGTTGGTGTGAATCTGAACATTGGCCAGTTGGGCGGATTTTCCTCCGACGGTGATTATCTTCCAATCGTCAAGGTTGCACCCGTTTACCCACGCAGAGCCCAGACCCGCGGCATCGAGGGATACGTGTTGCTGGAGTTCGTGGTAACGAGGACGGGGGCGGTGCGTGATGTGGTGATCATCGAGTCGAAACCGCCCGGCATCTTCGATCGTGCGGCGCTGCAGGCCGCGGCCAAATTCAAATACAAGCCCAAAGTCGTCAACGGCGAACCCATAGATGTGGCTGGGGTGCAGAATCGGATCACGTTCGAGCTGCAGGATTGAGGAGGTAGGTTTGAAATTGCTCAAACGGCTGTGGTGTCTGGCCCTGGTGACGTGTCTGTATACGGCGCTACCGTTGACCGCCGAGCTCGGATACCAAGGTGCGTTGGCCGCTGCAGCAGAAAGGGAGGCCCCGAGACAAAAGACCCGTCGCGTGCCGTCCATGAGCGAGGCTACGTTCAAGAAGCTCTCTCAAGCTCAGGAGCTGGTCGAGCTGAAAGACTATCAAGGTGCGATCAAGGTGCTCAATGACATGTTGAACAGCCGGCGCAGACGTCTCAATGGCAACGAAATCGGCCAGGTCCATAACATGCTGGGCTTCGTGTATTTCTCAATGGACAACTATGTGAAAGCCATTGAGATGTACCGGATCGTTGCTAGTCAGGGGGACGACGTCCCCGAGGGTTTGGAAGTAACCACCCTGTACACGCTGGCTCAATTGAGCTTCGTCGTCGAGCGCTATCGCGATGCGCTACGCTACATGGAAACGTGGATTTCCAAGGCCGACAATCCCGGCCCTGAGCCCCACATATTCATGGGTCAGGTTTACTATCAGATGGAGGACTACCTAAAGTCCATCGATCAGATCGAGCAGGGAATCGAGGTAGCCCAGGAACGCGGCACCGCGGTCAAGGAAAATTGGTGGGCACTGCTCAACTATCTGTATTTCGAACGGGAGAACTGGCCCAAGGTGCTCGAGATACTCGAGATCCTGGTCAAAGACTTCCCCAAGCGTGACTATTGGATACGCTTGGCAGGTATCCATGGTCAAGAGGGCAATGAGCGTGAACAGGTGGGTTCGATGGAAGCAGCCCACGTTGCCGGGTTCCTCACTCGTGAGCGCGACCTGACCAACCTTGCCGGGCTGTTGATGCAGGCAGAGGTTCCGTTCAGGGCCGCAGTTGTGCTGGACGCGGGCTTGGAAGAGGGCGTGATTGAGGAGACCGCTTCGAACCTGCGAAGCCTAGGGCAGGCCTGGCAGCTCGCGCAGGAAACCAAGAAGGCGATTCCGGTATTCGAGGCCGCTGCCAAACTGTCAGACGATGGCCGCATCTACGAGCGCCTCGCCCAGCTTTATCTGGATAACGACGAATTCCCCAAATGCGTGCGCGCGGCCGGTCGAGCAATCGACAAAGGCGGGCTGCGCAAGGTGCAGAGCACTTATGTGGTGCGGGGCATGTGTGAATACAACCGGGACAGGCTTACGCCCGCCCGCAAGTCCTTCGTGTCTTGTCGCAACGAATCGCGCCGGGTAGACGACGACAGCAACCGCAGGATCTGTCAGCAGTGGATCACGTTCATCGATCGTGAAGCCACACGGCGCCAGCGGCTGAGAGACGCGATCTAACAAGGCCGGTTAGAGGCCTCATGTTTACAGGCATCGTGCAGGGACTGTGTCCGGTCGGCAAGCTGATCGATGAACGCAACATACGTCGACTCACCATCAATCTGGGCAAACTCGGCAAAGGCGTGCAGGTCGGGGCGTCGGTGGCGGTAAATGGCGTTTGCCTGACGGTCGCTCAGCTCGCCGATTGTATGACCTCGATCAACGCGTCAAAAGACGCGTCTTCTGATGTGACTTTTGATGTGATCAGAGAATCCCTCGACCAGACCAATCTCGGCGATCTGGTTGAAGGTTCGATGGTCAACGTGGAACGCTCAGTTCGGGTAGGTGACGAAATCGGCGGGCATATCCTGTCAGGGCATATTTCTGGCAAGGCCCAGATTGCCTCGATCGAGACGACCGAGAACGAACGCAACGTACATTTCGACGTTCCCGAGCAGTGCATGAAATACCTTCACCACAAGGGCTTTGTCGCGCTCGATGGCGCGAGCCTGACCATCGCGAGCGTAGATGCTCAAGCCAATCAAATCACCGTGTGTCTGATCCCGGAGACGATTGCACGCACGACTCTCGGAAGCGCCGGGATCGGCGACTGGATCAATCTCGAAGTGGATTCGCAGACCCAGGCAGTCGTCGACACGGTGGAACGTGTGCTCAGCTCGCCGCAATGGCTCGCGCGCTTGTCGGCTGCAAAAGCCTGAGTTTGCTCAATCGGCTGAGGGCTGGGGGTTGCGCTGCATCTGCCGCAAGTTACCGATCACTGCTTGCAATGCACGGTCAAAGACCTGTGATTCATCGAGAATCGTCAACGTCTTGTTCTTCAACTCCATGGCAAGACCCATTCGGGTCTTTTCGGCCACTTTCATGCCACGGCGATTTACGAAGACATAACGATCGCCGGGTTTGATGATGGCGGCCAGCTTGCAACGGGTTATGTCACCGGATTTCTGCACGAGCTCTATCCAGACTCCTTCCCGTAGACGGTTGATCTCTTCCACCAACTCGGGTTCCGGGGGGTCGACGTCTTTGGGCTCAACGGTTTTTTGCGGCGCGGTCAGTACGATTTCGTCCAACGCTTCAAAGGACTGGTACACGTCAGGGGCTTCGTCATCCTCAAGATATGCGCGGTCATGGGCAGACATCTGGGTGAGCTGAGCCGTCAGCATGGCGACCAGGTCACTACGCTGGGCATCGGGGAGTTTGAGGTGCTCCATGCCCTGTTCGAGCGCTGAAATCAGATCCGGAATGAGCTCCTCCCGGCGTTGTAGGTCGTGCGTGTTGTCCAATGGCTGCAGGCACCACAGAAGATCGTCCAGGGCTTGTACGTCGCGCTGCCATGCAGCCGAGGCGGTGCCATCCTTCAGGCACGCGTATACCAGGACCTTGCTCCAGGTAGCGCTGACGAAGCGCCCGACTTCGGGCGGCAAGCGCATCCCACTGGCCTTCTGATTGATCAGCTGTTGCACGGTCTGCCTAGCGGCAACGGTTTTGGCCTTGCCCGTTTCGGTCTCTTTGAGGCGTTGCTCGACCAGCGCGTGGCGTTTGTTGTCTTTGTTGACGAAGCGCCGCAACTCTCCCACCAGCTCGGTGAAGATGTTGGGGTCTTCCTTAAAGCCGTTCATCACCCGCAGTATTATCGATTCGATCTTGTTGTAGAGCGCGTCGCGTTTGAGTTCGGCTGCCGCACTCCAGCCGATGCCAGCGCTGGAGAGTTCGTTCAGCAGCAGTCGGGCGGGGTGGCCGGACTTCTCGAAGAACGACTTGTCGATGATCACCAGTTTGACGATCGGAATCTGCAGCCGACCGATCAGTGCCTTCATCGGGATCGCGAGGTTGCGATCGTTCAGAATATAGTCGAACAACATGGCAACGAAGTTGACCGCATCGTCGTCGGCCTGGGCCATGCCGGCATCGCTGCGCCCGCTGACCTGCCTGGCCCTGGTGACCACAACCTCGCGCAGGTCGAGTACCGGCGGTATTTCCGTGAGATCGAAGGGTTGCTGATCCACATCGGCCTGGACATCGCTCAGCAAGGTCACCAGCTGGGGTGTGCTGATTCCCTGGCTTCGACCGACACCGGGCGAGGGCGTCGCGCCACGGGCCCTGGCCAGCAAGCCCTGAATCACGCTGAAGCTTCCCGGAGCGCCGGCCCCCGCGGCATCTGATCCCGGACGGTCGCTGTAAGCGCCAGCGCTGATGCGCCCGGCATCAACATCTTCGCGACCGCTATTGGTGTTCGCTGGTCGAGTGTTGCGGCCCTTGCGCATGATCTCTTTCAGGTCGGAAAGAACGCCCGCTTCGGCCAGCAGCTTGTTCGCCGCTTCATACACGGGTCCTAGGCTTTCCATGACGAATCGTTCGAACAGCTTGAGTAGAATGATGCGGATCTTTATGTCGACCTCGAGCGCCGCGATAGCGCTGACAAATGCCTGGCTGACGCGCTCTGGTCCCAACGGGTTCAACCGTTCGGTCACGTCGCGGTCTTTGCAGAGGGAATCGACACGCTTGGTGAGCTGCATGATGGGCAAGGAAAACTGACTGGTCACCTTGGAGACGATGCCGGAGACGGCGACCGAAACTTCCAAATCGTCGCTCCGCACCAGCGACATCTGATCTACGGCCGTATCAAATTCCAACGCTTCGGGTTCCTCACCGGTCTGAAAGATCTGTTCGAATCCACGGTAGAACTCGTCGGTGAACTGAATTGAGATTTTCTTTCGATGCAGACGGATCTGCCGCATGGACTCGAAGAACATCTGCTGGTCTGAATCGTTGCTGGAACGGTCAGCTAGCTCAAACAACGCATCGTCCGTGCTGTTGAAGAGCGTCTGCATCAGATCGATGAGCTGACGTTTTGCCTGTTGCCGCACGCTGTGCAGAATTGGCGGCACCGCGAATTTCTGCCTCTCCGCTATATTGAGCGTTACCACTTTTGGCTGGGTCAATGTCCGCCTTCCACACATAGAACTGGTCTGGTTCGATTACACCAGCTTCGGGGCGCGGGGGCCGCGATGGGTCTTGCGGTCAACGGGTGACGTTCATCACAGTTCGCCATTTCGCAGCATCACAAAGTACTGGCTTTCGCCCGAAACGGCCTGTCAGCGAGCGTAGGTGTTGGCGTGATAGTCGCGCCAGTCGACGATGTCGGTAGCGGCGCCGGTTTTCAGCTGCACGCCGATGAACCACTCTGGTTGGCCTTTGTCATCGATGTTGCCGGTGGGGCGGCTCCAGCGAACCTCGCCGGCGAGAAAAAATTTCCCTGGACGGTTTGAGACATCGACCCACAGATCCAGCAGGGATCCTGCCGGCACTGGTGCGTTGGTTCTGAACTGAATGCCGCCTACCGACAGGTTGACGGCCGTACACGCTAGGGTGATGCCGACGATCTCGGGCTCCTCGGAAGACAGTACCACCTGGGTAAACAGCCGATCGTCGCTCTCCAGGCGTGGATGCAGGCGTTGATCATGAGCCGGAGGCGATTTGCCGCGCGCTGCTTCGAATTCAATGATTTTGGAGGTCATGGCGCTCTACCCGACTCGCTGGTTGGAGGAATTTGCTCGCAAAGTTTCTATTTGCGGCGAAGAGAATGCGAAAATCATGCCAGAGTCGTAGCGTCACCATTTGGACACTAGATAGTACAGGAAAAACAACAAGATATGGAATATGTTTTATGCTGGACTTTAACTTGGATCGCTGCCTTGCAAATGCCCCCCGTGGTCACTGGTGTGACGCGATTCATCACTCTGCGTATAATCGGCCGCGTGACTGAGCGTCTGCCCTTCGTGACCCAGCTGCGCCAGGCCTGGCGCGATCAAAACTCTCTGCTCTGCGTCGGCCTGGACCCGGACCCAGGACGATTTCCCGAAAGATTTCCCGCGCGCGCAGTGTTCGAATTCTGTCGCGACATCGTAGACGCGACCGCCGAGTTTGTCTGTGCATTCAAGCCTCAGGCGGCCCACTTTGCGGCGCTTGGCCAGGAGCACGAACTCGCCCGACTCATTGCACACATTCATGCTCAACATCCGGCCATCCCCGTCATCCTGGACGCGAAACGCGGCGACATTGGCGCCACTGCGCGGTTGTATGCGATCGAAGCGTTCGAGCGCTACAGGGCGGATGCGGTCACGGTGAGTCCCTACCCTGGCACAGACAGCATCGAGCCGTATCTGGAGTTTTCAGATCGGGGGGTCGTCATCCTTTGCCGTACCAGCAATACGGGAAGCGCCTGGCTACAGGACTATCCGGCCGACGATCCGACCTATCTGCGCGTTGCCAGGGCCGCGGTCGAATGGAACGTCAACGGCAACGTCATGCTGGTAGCGGGAGCGACGTATCCCGATGATCTGGCGAACATTCGGCAGATTGTCGGCGACATGCCGTTGCTGGTGCCCGGGGTCGGCGCGCAAGGCGGAGATCTTGCCCGGGTGCTATACGAGGGCTGTGACGGGCAGGGCCAAGGTCTCGTCATCAACGCTTCACGTAGTGTGCTCTACGCAGGCGGCGGCGACGATTTTGCCTGCGCCGCCGCTGCTGCCGCGCGGAAATTGCGCGACGAAATCAGGGAATTCCAGCTGCACACGGAATCGGCCCGGGCAATTCTCTGAACGGGCCAGGTGAAAAGGCTGTCGGGAAGTGATAATTTACTTTCAATATAGTTAATAAACAATTGATTTATATATATAAAAATACGGGTAACGGGATCTTACAAATTGTTCATGGGCGGTAATAACTGGGCTGGGTAGAATGATCCAGTGCGAATACCTGGTGGCGTTGGGGTGGAACGTCCTCCCGATGCTGCCACGACGATCAAACGATTGGCCGTCGAAATCAGTTGGAGTACCTGCGCAGGGAATCGCGGCGACCAGCATCCAATGAGCGATGCACGGCAGTGGCAACGCCGATCGTGCGAGCGGTTGGGGGGAACTAGGGTTGACCCCTGAAGCGGTCATCTACAGATACCTCGAAGCAGCGAACGAGGCCGCAGCCAATGCGGAGGCGTTCGTGCGTTTTATGGGCACGGATGCCGATCTGCTCGGACGCTGGGTTGCGCTGCTGAAGTGTCCCGTGGATCCCGCTGCGTTGCTTGAGGCCATCAGCAACCTCGATCAAGCAACGTTCACACACCTTGCTTACGCGCAAGCATGGGCGGGGTTGCCGGTTTCCGGAAGTGCTCGTTTGAGCCTGGATCAATGGCGCAGCGTTCTACGTGCGGCCTGCCTTGGAGAAACGTTGGCGCAAACCCTGAAACTGGCTGATCCCGAAGCCGTGCGTTGGCGCCTGCTGTTGGCGATATCGGGGGTCAATGTGCCCCACGATCCGGTCATGACGGAGCTGCTGGAATTCCGTGGTACCCGCCCGGAACTACTCGAAGACGCCACCACGCTGCTCAAACTGTTTACCGTAGTCGACGCGCTGGAAGTCATGGATGAGGATGCCGCCGCCGCCCTGGCGCATGAGCTGCTGGATGTGGAGCAGGCTGAGTTCGCCGCTTTGCTCCCGCAGGCAGACGCTCGA
>Ga0114950_10000199_pt1 | contig 37861 bp, 32 predicted proteins | sample N075metaG_FD_83503 | JGI IMG/M metagenome (GOLD analysis project Ga0114950, IMG submission 83503) | Deep subsurface microbial communities from Kermadec Trench to uncover new lineages of life (NeLLi) - N075 metaG | ecosystem: Environmental > Aquatic > Marine > Ocean trench > Sediment | place...
GGCGCAGACGAAGGCGATGGCCATATGCATGAGGCTCATGCCGGCATCACGGGCCACAACATCGAGCTGCTCGATGAGATCGAGCTTCAGCTGGTTGTCGGCACGCGTCATGTCGTACAGGTGCGGTTGCAGATTTTGTCGGTGGGAATCGTTGGGCGGCGCATCACGACGCCACTTTCCGCTCAACCAACCTTGTGACAGGGGGCTCCACGCTACCACACCCATGCCGTAACGCTGACAAGTGGGCAGAATGTCTGCTTCGATGCGCCTGGCGAAGATCGAATACGGTGGCTGCTCCACCATGAAGCGTTCGCGCCCGCGCCGTTCTGCTACCCATTGCGCTTCCACGATCTGTTCCGCGGGAAAGGTGGAGGAGCCAAGAATCCTCACTTTGCCCGCACGTACGAGATCAGACAAAGCACCCAACGTCTCATCGATATCGGTGGTTACATCGGGTCGATGTACCTGATACAGATCGATATAGTCGGTGTTCAGGCGTTTCAGGCTCGCTTCCACCTCGCGGACGATCCAGCGGCGCGAGTTGCCCCGATGATTGGGATCGTCGGTCATCGGCAAGCTGAACTTGGTGGCAAGCACGATATCCTCTCGCTTACCCGCGAGCGCCTTGCCAAGAATGGTTTCCGACTCGCCGTGAGAATACTGATCGGAAGTGTCGAAGTAGTTTATGCCGGCATCGATGGCGCTATCCACCATGCGGGCACATTCCTTCTCGTCGGTGTTGCCGAAGTAGCCGAACATGCCCACGCCAAAGCAGAGCTTGCTGACGCTGACCCCCGTACGGCCAAGTACCCGCATTTCCATTGCGATCAGCCCGTTTCGCGGATCAGGTCGGTGACTCCGTCCCACTCCTCGTGGTCAGTCTTCCAGCGCTCAAACTGGCCTCGGATAAGGGGTGCATCGCCATGCAGCTCCACGTAGCAGCCCAGGTCCTGGCGGCAGTCCATGTATGCGACATAGTCACCGCCCCACAACGTACAAACGGCCTCGTATCCCGCCTCGTTGAAGCGCCTGATCTCACCGGCGAGGTCGTGAACCAGCAGACCGATGTGGTGGAAGCCGTACTCGCCCGGTTTGAACATGTCACGATAGATCGAGGGCGTGTCGTCGTGCTGGGCGATGAATTGAATGTGCGCGGGCCCCGCCTGGCCGAAGGCATAGCTCACGTCCGCTTCGACGTGCTCGCCCTTATACAGGAAGTTTTCAGCAATGTGGTGGCGAACCACGTGGAACGGCCCGGCGCCCATCATCTGATTCCACTTCCGACACGCCTCATCAATGTCTTCTACGAAATAGGCATACTGCCAGATCGGATGCCGAATGATGCTCATGACGTCTTCCCCCATTCTGATTCGAGCTTGCAACGATAGCAGACTCGGCGGATACCGCCGAGTGCTGCTAGACTCCAGTCATCGAACCTAACATCACCCTGCGTACACACGGGGAGGGAAAGCGTGTCTATCGAAAACGGCGAGCGGTTCATCCGCTTTTTGAAATCGGATCCAAAACTGCGGCAACAGGTGAAAAGCGAGGGCCGGGAGCGCTTTCAGGAAGTTTCCGCCCAGGCCGGCGCTTCGTGCACCACCTTTGAGGTGGTCGCGGCCCTGATCCGGGAAATCGAAAACGAGCGCTAAGCGTCTGTATTGAACAGGAGGCAGGATAACGGATGAATAAGAAACTGATTCTGGTGGGTCTGGTCGAGCCGGAAACCGAAGACCACGAAGCGGCGTTCAAGGAATGGTATCTGGGCAATCACGTCGAGGACACCTTCAACTGCCCCAACATCAAATCCGTACGTTGCTTCAAAGCCGTACGCGGGTTTCTCGGGGATCCCCCATCGGGCTACATCACCATCTACGAATTCGAAGGCGCAGATGCCGAGGAAGCCGAACGTGTGCTGGGTGAGTACCAGGCCGATCCAGACGCCTGGCCGAAACGTCAACCAAGCAACAACTCCATGAAGGTCGTTGGGGCCGGGTGGTACGCCGAGGAAGTCGCGTTCACTTGAAACCCTCGTAGAAGCCTTCGTCGAAACCCACTTTGAAAGCCTCCAATAAGCCAACGAAGCGCCGCTGGCGGATCGACGACGCTTTCGCCTATGGAGGTGGGGCGAGCCGAGAAGATGGCCAGGGCGATGGCAGCATTGAGATTGCCGGCCTCGATTGGGGCGGTGACGGGCCCATCGCGCTGCTGCACCACCCCAACGGTTTCTGCGCCGCTACGTGGGGGCTCGTAGCAGAGCGACTGTGCACACGCTATCGGGTCATCGCCATAGACGTCCGCGGCCATGGCGACTCAGATACCCGGCCCACCCCCGAAGGTTACCGCTGGGACTACCTGGTGTCGGATCTCGGCCAGGTGGCGGCCAAGCTGCTCGAAGAGACAGGCGAGACCGCCATCGAGTTCGGCATTGGCAGCTCCCTGGGCGGCATTGTCACCGCCGCGGCCGAGTCGGTGCATCCGGGGCTGTTCCGGCGCATCGCGATGCTGGATCCGCCCATCCACCCCAGCGAGGCGCTGAGGCACGAGCTGAAGTTGGCGCGGCCAACCGAGCCCCCCGACATTGCCGACCAGGCCCGGAAGCGCAATGCCATCTGGCCCTCGCGGGACACGGCCCGGCAGGCCTGGCGCCACAAACCCATGTTCAACGCCTGGCGGCCAAGGGCTTTCGAGCTCTACCTGCAGGAAGGTTTTCGCGATCGCGACGATGGCTCGGTGGAGCTGAAGTGCAATCCTCAGGTCGAGGCCACCATATTCGAAACCGCCGGCAGCCTAGATACCTTCGAATTTGCACCACGAGTCTGCGCTCCGGTACTGCTGATCCGCGCCGGGCAGGGGTTTTTTCCGCCGATCATCTTCGAGCACCTTGCTGGGCTGTTCCCCAACTGCACCTACAAGGTCGTCGACGCCGGGCACCTGCTGCCGATGGAGGACCCGGACCTGGTCCTCGACCTCCTGGACGGATTCGCCTCCGCGCGCTAGCTCTCTCAGCCGGCCGAGCTTGCGCCGCGCAGTCCCTGATCCACCAGCAGTGCATCAGGGGTGGCATCGCGGCCCCTGAATCGCCGGTAGACTTCTTCGGCAGGCAAGCTACCACCAAGCCCCAGCACGGTATCGCGGAACCGCTCGGCCACATCTTTGACCGCTTCGTCGTTGTCGAGGCCAACTTCTCTGAACGCTGCGAACGCATCGGCCGCCAGAACCTCGGCCCATTTGTACGAGTAGTAACCCGCCGCATACCCACCCGAAAACGCGTGGCCAAACGCGGGCAGCATGCTCTCGTCTTCGAGCATGGGGGTGATGATGGTTGCCCTGGCAATCTCGCGTTCAATCTCGAACGGCGTAACCTCGTCATTCGTACCAGGCAGACCGTAGCGTTGATGCAGGGTCATGTCGGTCTTACCGAACAGCAACTGCCGCAGCGTGGCGTTACCCACCATGAAATTACGGCTGTCGATGATGTGATCCAGGGTCTCTTCGTCGAGCGGCTCTCCGGTTTCGAAATGTGACGTAAGGTTCCGCAGGAACGGCTTGTGCTCCATCCAGTACTCGTTGAACTGGCTGGCAAGCTCTACCGCGTCCCATTCCACCAGGTTCATACCCGATGCGCCGCCCTCTTCGATGGTGGTGAACATATGCTGGGTGGCGTGACCAAACTCGTGGAACAGGGTGCGTACTTCATCCAGGGACATGAGTGCAGGTTTACCGTCCACGGGCGGTCGGGCGTTCATGACAAACAGCGCCACGGGCAACGACGAAGACTGCCCTGCACCGGCACGCAGACGGCTGCGATCAACTATGGTGTCCATCCAGGCGCCGCCCCGTTTCTCCCCCGGGCGCGCATACGGATCAACAAAGAAGGCGGCGATCACCTTGCCTTGTCTGCGCACCTCGAAAAACTTAACGCTGTCATCCCACACCGGCACCCCGGGCGGATCGACGCGTTGAATTTCCACCGCGTAAAGCCTCTTTACCAGTGAAAACAAGCCATCGAACACGAACGGCATCTGAAAGTATTCCCGAAGCCGCTCGCTGTCGTAGCCATACCGCGCCTCGCGCAGCTTTTCCAACCAGTAACTGGTATCCCATGGTTTAGCGTCGACCGCTTCCACAGCGCCTTGTTCGTGCATGAACGCGACCAGCGTAGCGTACTCATCTTCCGCCGCGGGCCGCGCCGCGGACTCGAGTTCGTCGAACAACTGCCACACCGATTCGGTGCCGGGCGCCATTTTGGCGTCCAGGCTGCGTGCGGCATAGGTCGCAAAGCCAACAAGCGCCGACTGCTCCTGGCGCAGCTGCAGTATCTCCACAAGCAGAGGCCGATTGTCGAAACCCTCGGACGTCCCCCTCGTGCGGTACGCTCGATAAAACTCTTCGCGCAGGCTGCGATCCTCAGCATACTGAATGACCGCCACGTAGTTCATGCCGTTCACCACGAAGTGCCAGGGGCCCGCCTCCTCTGTGGCGCCTTGAATGCCGTCATCACTAGCAGTGCTCACCGCCAACGCCAGCACGGGGGCGGGCACGCCCGCCACCCGGGCGGCTTTGCCTACCCGGATGCGCGAACGTTTCTCTTCCTTCACCAGGTTCGTTGAGAAATCGTTGCTGAGTTTTGAAAGCCGCTCCTGTATCTCCAGATAACGCACCTTGGCCTCGCCCTCGAGGTGTACGCCCGCACGCTCCATGCCGCGAATGGACTCGGTGAGAATCCGTCGCTGGGACTGATCGAGGGACGGCCACTGGTCTCCGGCGCGAAGACTCAGCATACCCTGGTAAACCTGGCGGCTATGGCTCATGCGGCTGGTGAGCGCGACGTACTCGGGCCGAACGGCGTCGTATGCGGCCTGCAGCTCATCGCTATATTTCACACTTAGAAGGTGCGTAACAAGACCCACGACTCGATCAAGTCGGGTCTCGAGTCGCTCCAGGGGTTCCATCAATCCCTCCCAACTCGGCGTGTGGTTGGATTCGATGTCCGCGAAGGCCGCTTCCGCTTGGCCCAGGAGCGATCGGATGCCGGGCTCGACGTGGTGCGCCTGGATACCCGACCACACCGGCAAGTGACGCAGTGGCCCGTGTGTGGCGGTTTGCTCCAGCACCCTCAGGCTCGCATCCTCAATCTTTGGCTCAGTCTTTGCCGGCACGCTGTTCTCCTCAACCTGGTTCTCGCGCGGGTCCATTCTAATGATTACAAACGTTGGGCGGCTTTCACGGTCCTGCAGGCCCTTCTTCCAGAACCCGTACTTATCCGCCAGCGCTTCAAATCCGCGCTGAAATTCAGCATCGTCGGTCACCGGATGGGCTTGCAACTCGTAGATGGCGTCGCCGATCTTAAGGCGCACGTCCGGGTTCCGGGCAATGTTCTTGTTCCAGAATTTCGTGCCGGGAAATTCGGCCGGTTGCTCATAAATCGACGGCACATAGAGCCGGCCATCGGCCACGGCGACCACCGTGGTGACCGAGTGCGGTATGCCATACCAGGTGGCCGTCTCTACGAAGACCTCCTGATATTCGTCGGTAAACGCCCAGCTCTCAGGCGTTGGTGCCACCTCTCCCGACAACCAAGCTCCGGGACGGCGATCGAGGGGATCACAAGCGCCACACAGCGCCACCGCGATCAGCATCAGCAGGCTTTTGAAGGCGCGCAGGTTTTTTTTACACGCGCTCGGTGCGGTCCCGCGCAGCGCAGAGGTCCAACCGTGCAGACAAACATTGCGGGCGATCACGCTACTGGAAATCCTTGGTCAGTCTGATCTGCAGCGCCACGTCCGGGATCATGTCGGTAATCAGGTTTTCGAGAATCCCCACAGACAAACGCAAATCCTTCTCTACCCACGTATAGCTGCCGCCCGCAACAAGCGCAAGCGAGTCCGATCCGAGCGCCTCGAGTTCGCTATCGAAATAGCTGCTCTGTGCGTAAATCTGCAGATTGAAGCGCCAGCGCTCGCTCAACCGCCAGACGGTGCCAGCACCGGCAAACCCGACTGCGGCGCGTTGTAACTGCCCCAGTACCTCACCATCGCCCAGCAGCAACGCGCCTGCGTGCACGAGCAGAACCAGCTCGCCCAGCGGCAGCGCAAACTCCTTGCGAACCGCAAGATCGAGGAAAAAATCCGTCGCTCCGCTGCCACGCAGGCTGTCTGCGTCGCCTGTGGGCAGCTTCACGCCGGCCCGCAGCACGGCGCCAAGCCCCGCGTGGTCGGATCCCACCAGCCGGTACGCGGCTTGCAGCCTTACATCGCCAATGCCGCTGCCGGACGAGTCGAGCGTGAACACGGCCGCACCGTTGCGCAGATAGCTTATGAACAGTTCGTTGTTCGGCCCGCCGCGCGCGCCGTTCGGAAGGCCCCACAAGTCGTGCCACTTCTCGATGGCACCATCGAATATGCCACCGTTGTAGGCAACCCATGGCACTTCAACACCGAACGTAAGCCGCTCGTTGATGCCGTAACCCAGCACCAGGTCGGTTACATAGGTTTCGCCGTCCAGAACAATCAACTCTCCCGATTTGGAACCGATGTCAGAATGGTTGATGACGGTCGTGGTGAGCGCGACCGAGATTTCTCCGCGATCCAGAACGGAACCGTCGGCAAACCCGGGCAATCCAAACACCCGCGCAAATGGGCTGTAATTGCGCACGCCGAAGAATTCTTCGCCTGCGAACGCGACCGCAGGGGCCAGCAACGACAATACCGAGCAGATCCAGAGGGTGAATCCCGAGTTAACGCTGCGGGCGCGCATCAATCTTCGCGCTTTAGCGCCTTGACGATATAACCCCCGGAGCGCTCGTCCATCTCCAACTGCAGCTGGCCACGGCTTTGCGCTTCCTCCAGCAGATCGCTGAACGAGCGAAACCCATAGAAGCTTTCGTTGAAGCCCGGACGCCGGCGTTTGAGGGTTTGTTTGACCATGGAACCCCATAGCTTTTCGCGCTCACCGCGTTCTGCGTAAAGGGCTTCGGCCGTATCCAGCACGAGACTGATGGCCTCATCGGTACGATCCTCATCCTGCTTATGCGGCTCGATCTTTTTCGTGTCCTTGGGGTCGCCTTTCTGCGCGTTCCCCGATTTCTTGGGCGTTCGCTTTTTCTGCCGCTTTTTGGAAGATTGCAGATCGCGAACCAGATCATCGTAGTAGATGAACTCATCGCAGTTGCTGATCAGCAGATCCGACGTTGAGTTTTTCACGCCGACGCCAATCACGGTTTTAGCATTCTCGCGAAGCTTGCTCACCAGCGGCGAAAAGTCCGAATCACCGCTGATGATCACGAAGGTGTCCATGTGTTCCTTGGTGTAGCAGAGGTCCAGGGCATCCACGACCATTCTTATGTCGGCAGAATTCTTGCCGGATTGGCGGGTGTGTGGGATCTCGATGAGCTCGAACGCCGCCTCGTGCATGGCAGGCTTGAATTCCTTGTAGCGCTCCCAGTCGCAATAGGCCTTCTTCATGATGATGCTGCCCTTGAGCAGCAACCGCTCAAGCACCAGCTGGATGTCAAACTTCGCGTACTTGGCATCACGCACACCAAGCGCGACGTTCTCGAAATCGCAAAAAAGCGCTAGGTTTTTGTCTTCGTTCTCGGTCGCCATTCGTTCCGGCAGGCAGTTTTCTGGCGCTACGGTATCCGCGGCGATACGCTACGTCCACTAGTCCGTTCGCGACCCGCCTGCTCAATCATGTTTTACGTTGTGCAATCGCGAATGCTTCCTCCGGGGAGCGCACGATCCTTTTGCGGGCGTAAAAGGCAAAGTAGCCGAGCCCCGCCAAGAACCACAGCGCAACGCCGATGACACCGGGGCGGAAATTCGGATTCGCAAAAAGCGCGACGAGCACGCCCAGGGAAATCAGCAACGCCAGCCATGCCCCGGTACTGCCCAGCGGGCTGACATAGGGCCGAGGCATATCCGCAAAGCGCCGCTTGAGTACCAGATAGCTCACCATCTGCATGGTGTAGGCGATCACCGCCCCGAACACGGCCATGTTCAAAATTACACCGCCGAACGCGCCACTTTCGTCACCAAAATGCAGCACCAGCAACACACCAAACCCCACCAGCGAGCCCAAGATGAGCGCCACATATGGAGTTTTACGTACACCGTGAGTCACCGACATCCAGGTCGGGAAGTAGCCGGCCCGGCTCAAGCTGTAGATGTTGCGACCATAGGCGTAAATGATGGCGTGAAAACTCGCGATCAAACCAGCTACCGCCACCAGGCCGAGTACTCGGCCGCTGGTGACCCCGAGGGTGGCTTTCAGCCCGTCCAGCAACGGCTCCTCCGTCTGCGAACCGAAGTACGCCGCGCCTGCGCCAATTCCCATGTTGAGGAACATCACCAGCACGCCGGTGATGATCAGCGTAACCAGGCCCCAGATCAGGCCCCGGGGCATGTCGCGTTGCACGTCGACGGATTCCTCGGCCGCCAGCGGCAGCTGCTCGATGGCGAGATACAGCCAGATGGCAAATGGCAGGGCTGCGCCAATGGCACCCCACCCCCTGGGTAGATAACGGCTCTCACCGGGATCGGGCTCGATGTTCCACAGATTGTCCCACTCAAACATCGGCAACGCGCTCACGTAAAACACGACCAGAATGGCAAGCGCCACCAATGTGATGAAAATGACGAAACGAAACGACTCCTCTACCCCGACCACGTTCAATCCAACAAAAACCACATACAATCCGAACCACCAGGCCGGTTGCGCGGCGTCGGGGGTCTGAAAGATGTTCTGTAGATAGGCGGCCGCGAAGTAGCAGACCACCGCGGTGGTAATGACGTACTCCATGTTTTCGGCCAGACCCGTGATGTAGCCACCCCATGGACCCAGCGCAGTGCGCGCGAATGAATACGCACCCCCGGTATGCGGCATGGCAGGCGACATCTCTGCGATGGAGAAACACAGGCCCACGTACATCACCGTGATGATGACCACCGCAGCCAGGAATCCGCCGAAACCGGCCAGACCAACCCCCAGGTTCCAGCCGGAGAAGTCACCGGAGATGACCGCGCCCACGCCCAGGGCCCACAATGAAAAAACGCCGGCGTACCTTTTGAGCCCGCGACGCTCAAAGTACGCATCTTCGGTTTCCCGGTAGCCAATCCCGGCTTCGCCATCTTTGTGCGGTTGCGCCATCGATCGTCCTCAGCGGGCCTTGTCACTGGCCTCTTCAGGGGCCAAAGCCTACCAGATGTTTGAATCCACCGACGGCAAATGCGACAGTGCAGCGCCATGTGAATGATATACAACCAGGCATACAACTAAATGACTCAGGCTTTCACGCGCCAATGACCAGCAATTCGCCGGACTGGTTCAAGCGCGCCCTCGCCACGCCGTTTGCTGATCGCAGCGTTAATGTCGCCGGCGCGTCCATTCACTATCTGCAATGGCAGGGGGGGCGCGACAAACCCGGGCTCGTGTTCGTGCATGGCAACGGCGCCCACGCGCATTGGTGGAGCTTCCTGGCACCGTTTTTTCTCGACCATTACCAGCCGGTCGCCATCGACCTGTCCGGGGCCGGCGACAGCGCACGCCGTGAACACTACACCCCGGAGCTATTCGCCGAGGAAGTGAACGCAGTGGCTGATGCGGCCGGATTCGGGGCGGACACCGTAGTCGTTGGCCACAGCTTCGGGGGTTTCATCACTCTGAAGACCGGGATTTTGCACCATGACCGGTGGGCCGGGGTGGTGCTCATCGACTCAGCCGTCCGCCCACCCGATTTCAAATGGGAGCGCGATCCCAGGCGCTCCCCGATCAAACCCAAACGCGTCTACAAAACGTTCGATGAAGCGCTTGCGCGCTTCCGTCTGATGCCGCCTCAGGACTGCGAGAACGATTTCATCCTCGACCACATCGGCCGCCATTCGCTTACCCGGAACCGCGGCGGATGGACGTGGAAATTCGATGATGGGCTGTTCGGCAAGTTCGAATTCGGCGAGAACATGCACGAGGAGCTCGCGCTTCTCAAGTGTCGTGTCGGGGTGATATACGGCGAAGACAGCGACCTGTTTTCGCAGGATATCGCCGACTTCATGTTCAAAGTGCTCGACGAATCCGTACCGTTCGTCGGCATCCCGGAAGCCCGCCACCATCTGTTCCTCGACCAGCCGCTGGCTTTCGTGAGCGCTCTGCGGACCCTGCTGGCCGAATGGCGCCACTCGAAGCCAAATCGGCGCCCGTGATCCGCGTCACAGTTGAGCTGGCTACCTAACCCGTCCGCACTTTGACACTTTCCAGCTGAGACATGCGTAACTGAACGCACGGCTGGATGCGGCAATATCGATGATCCGCTGTGACCGATTGACGGAATGTTCGAAGATATTGTGGCAGACATGGCGTTTTCGCCCGTGCTCATCGTGCTGTGCGCCGCGATCGCGATCGTGTGTTTCGTGTCCGCCTGGAGGGTAAGAGGCTCGGGGGCCAAACGCCGTGAGCGCGAGCTGAAACGCGACGTTCTCGAAGCCAAGCGCTCCATTCCGCAACTCGAGTCGTCGGTAAGAAATCGTGAGGTGCAGATCGCACAACTGCAGGGCGAGGTCAGCGAACTCAACGAGCGCACGGGGGATCTGCACAGAGACCTGGAATCCACGGGTATGGAGCTGCGCCGCACGACCCGCGAAGCCCGCAACGTCACTTCTGAACTCGATATAGTGAAAGGCAATCGCATCACCTCCGACAACGTCATCATGGACGGGTTCGATGACGAAGAGCCCGACACATCCGGCGACAGCAAACTGGCTGCCCAGCTGAAAAGGACCGAAGCCCTCTACGAAAAGCTCAGGAAGGGACTGATCAAGCGCGACGAACGCATCGAGCAACTGCAAGAACAGCTCGGCGCGAGTTCGGATTCGCAAGGCCCCGCATCCCCCGAGCTGGAAGCCAAGCTCGCCGAGCTCGACGCCTCGTCGGGCGAGCTAGGCGAGAGAATCACCGTGCACGAGCGCACGATCGAAAAGCTGCGTGGCGAGCTCAGCGAAGCTCACCGTGAAAAAGACATGCTGGCCGACATGGCCAAACGCCGCAGCGAGAACAACCAGGCCCTCAAGCAGGCGAGCGCCGAAGCCGAGGCTCAGGTACCAAAGCTCGAGAGGGAAATCGAATCGCTGAGCAAGATCATTAAGGATCGCGAAGCATCCATCAAACGTCTGCTCGAGGAGCTCGAGCAGATAAAGGCCGTGAACGAAGCCCAGGAACAGCAGCTGACCGAGGTCTCAGCGGATATCGATGCTCACCAGCAAGTGCTCGATCTGCGTGATGTAAAGATCCAGACTCTGGAGTCGTCGGTGAGTCAGCGCGAGGAACGACTCACCGCGCTCGGCCAGGAGCTCGACGATACCCGCGGTGAACTCCAACAGGCCACCGTCACCGTGCAAGCCCGCGAGAGAACCATCGTGGAGCAGCAAGCCAAGGTGGATACGGCCGCAGAGAAGGTCACCCAGGAGCAAGATGCTGCTGCTGCCAAGGCTCGCGAACATGCACAAGCTGTTGCAGCCGCGGCGACAGAGCATGATCTGGCAGCCGCGGCGTTGAAAGATACGATCAAAGATCGTGATTTCAAGATGCAAGCTTTGAGCACGGAGATCGAGTCGCTGCAGAGCGAGGTTGAAAATCTGAACGTTACCATGCAGTCCTTCCGCCACAAGGCATCCAAAGCGCAAGCTGTGGCGGAACAGCGCCACACGAAGCTCAAAGCCGAGATGTCCAGCAGCCGGCAACGGGCGAGCGTGTTGGCTCGCGAAGCTCAAGATCTCCAGGCGAATCTCGAGCAACGCGAAAAGTGGCTGGCGAAGCTAAAGGGGTCGCTTGCCGAGAGAGAAGCTCGAAACAAAACGCTGGACACCGATGGCCGCGACTTGCTGAGGCAACGCGATGCGCTGGAACTCAAACTGCACGAACAGGAGCGAGCACGCGAGACAGTTGAAAACACGGTCCGAGAATTCGATCGGCAGATCAGCATGGCTAACGCCAATTCTAAGCAGGCCGCCACCGAGCTCGCCGAACAAAATCAGTCCATCAGCGTGTACAAGAGCGTAGTGCAGGACCGGGAATTCAAGCTTGCTTCTCTGTCAGACGAGGTAGCGAACCTGACCACTAGTCTCGATCTAGAAAAACAGGCGGGCGCCGAGGCAACCGCAAACTACGATCTAGTCACTACTAGGCTTCACGAGCTGGAAAACAAGACACCAAGTGGAACGGCGCAATGCTTAGAAACCAACGGCAAAAGTCCGCGGCAATCTGCTCGGGTGGTTATATTGCGCCGCACACCGCGCCAGCGCATGTCGATAGCCAGCCTTTCGCGGCCATCGCGCGCCGCCAACATCCTCAAGGTGAAGCGCCACGCCAGGACCCGGGCCTCGAGAGGACTGCCGGCGCAATCCCGCAGGCGCCGAAAGCTGCGGGGTTGATCAGGCATCCGTCAAGCCGCCGACCCCATAGCGGTTCGCCGGTCCCCCACCATCCGGACCCAACCGGCCTTCGCGGCCGAAATGACCCTTGCCCGGTACGTGGTTGACCTCTACGCGTATCCCATCGGGGTCTTCAAACAGCACCGAGTAGTAACCCGGTGCAAACTGGGGTCCGTCCTCAGGCGGATGCACAATCCGTGCATCGGGTTCGTTGGCAACGAACGCGTGGACAGCATCGACGTCTTCACGCTGGCGGGCGCGAAAGCAGAAATGATGGAGCCCGGAGTGGTCTTGATCGAAAGCCTCCGCACGCTTATCAGGCGGGGCGCCACGCACGAGAACCCCGGTACGGCCGCCGATGCAATAGACTATTTCCTCACCCCTGATGAGCGTCTTCATTCCAAGGAAGTGACACAGCCTTTCCCAGAACGGAATGCAACGCGCGGGATCGTTGACCGCAAGCTGGATGTGGGCAATCCCGTTGATTTCTACCGACAAAGCGCCACCTTTTCCTACCAGATTTGCTTTCCACCATAGCACTCATCGAGACCCCGTTAGCGGCCCGCCACTCCTGTTATAATGGGCCTCGGCCATCGCAGGTGGCGAGTCACGAAAGCAGCACTGTCAACATCGTTGGTGTTCCTTGCGCTCGCCCTACCGGGGTCCGCTGAAAGCGCCCAGAGCGCCGCTGAAATGTGGGGCTGCGCGCCGGTGGGTGAGCGCCGAAACATCCTGTATCTGACAGACAGGGGATCGCGGAGCTATATCAAATTTTTCGGCCAGCGCATTCCTGCCACGCTTACCAGCGATGCATCTGAAACGCGCTGGACGTGGGGCGCAAACGCCATGGCGCTGGATGCCGACAACGTCGCGCGCTACTACGAAGGTGACACCGTCAAGGCACAATTCAAGTGCAAGAAAATGTCGTAGCGAGTGCTCTCTCTCACTAACGAAAAACCCAACGGCGAAAAAACCGACTAACGAATAGCAATCGGGTTGATGATCATCTGCACCGCGCCGCGCACCTTGGCATGTCCCAGCACGAAGAGGAACTCGAACGCTTCATCGCGTACCAACGGGCCGGTGTTCATCGTCTCCAAGATGTAGATACCGCTGCGCATCAACAGAATCTGATGGCCAATGAAAGGCTCGGCCTCCTTCACAGACGGCACGACATCCAAGCCCCAGGTATCGGCGCCGACGGCAACCACGTTTTTTCCCGCCAGGTAGCTCGCCACCCCGTCGGACAACCCGGGCTCAACGCTGACCCAGAGATCAGGGTCGGATTTGAGCTTGGCGTCGGTCCAGCCGGTGTGAAAGAGCACCACATCGCCCTCACGAACCGGCGTATTTTGTTTGCGCTCAACCGCCTTCACGTCGTCGACGCTGAACACCTGGCCTCCGTCCATGTGTTGCACGCCGAAATGCGCAGCCATGTCGAGCACGATACCCCGAGCGACGATAGGTGGCACCTTCTCGATTCCGAGTTTGGTTAATCCGGTCAAGGCGGCGAAGTCCCGGGCATGATTGCAGTTGTAGTACATGCCGTTCTCGCCGAGGTGCCCGAGCCCGTCGATTTGTGGGCCAATACCAAACCAGCCCTGGAACACATCGTCGTTGTACGTCATCGTCGAGAACGGCCGTGCGCTCTCTTGTTGATTCGGTTGCACGATCTGTAGCGACAAGCTACGCGGCGGAAACGCGGGCGTGGTGCTGTCCACCGTTATGCCGAGGCTGTAGGTCTTGCCGGTTCTGATCAACCTGGATGCCGCGAGCACCGATTCCGCGGTGATCAGGTTGGCGTTGCCGATCTCATCATCGACTCCCCATCGGGAAGGCTGGCAGCCTTCCACGGCGCTCACGTTGTGTGGCGCCAACGCCAGCAGCGCAAACAGGAACCCCGCAATTGTGTTCTGCCTTTTCATGAAATCCCCTTCACTGATTAAGACAAAAGCGTACCACGCCGAGCATTGAGCATCTGCAGCGGACGGCCGCCTGATCGACCTGCTGCACGCGAACGATTTTTCGCATCGACCGACTGTTAGAATTCGGCGCCCTGGTCGACGCAACAACCCGCTACAGATGGGCGGACGCACAATGGGCACGATGCTGGCCCACGGAAGAAATCTGGTGCCTGACTTTGCAAGCCCGCAGCAGTTAGGCCGCCGTCAATCCCAGATCCGCTTGCCGCTGGCGAACAGCAGATAAAAAACCATGCCAAACAAGGTGACGCCGGCGGCTACCTGAAACACCAACGCCCAGGAACCTGTGCGCTCGAGGATCACCCCGCTGATAAAAACGCCGATGATTCCCGGAACCGTTCCCGCCGTGTTGGTAATCCCCATCAGCGTGCCCGCGTACTTTGGACCGAGGTCCAGATGATTGACTCCAAAGCCCCCCACGCTGCAAGCGCCAAGGGCGTTGCCCACGGACATCACGGCAATAGCCATCCACGCGGTCTCTACCTGTGCGACGATCAGGAGCGCAGTTGCGATGCTTGCAAAGCTGATGGTCTGCATGAGCTTGCGCACCCGGCCCACGTCCATGCCACGATCGATCAAGCGGTCCGCCACGTTGCCCGCGACATTTAGTGAAAGGAACAGCGCCAGGTGCGGCATCATCGTGTACCAGCCCACGGCCGCGTAGTCCACGCCCAGGCCCTTGTTCACGTAGGTGGGTAACCAGGTCAACAGCACGTACAACGACCAGTTCGCGCAGAAGTGGGCCACAATGATGGCCCACACGGGCCCCCGGGTAAGGAATTCGCGCCATGGGACAGGCCCAACGGCCGCTTGTCCGGTAGCATCGGAGGAAATAAGCGCCAGCTCCTCGGCACTGATCGAGGCGTGGTCGGCAGGCTTCGAAGTCATCGATCGCTGCCACAGGAAATACCACAACACGCCGAATATTCCGAACAGATAAAAAGCCCATTCCCAGCCAAATCGTACAACGATGATCGGCGTAACCACCAGAGCAAATACCGTACCCAACGGTACACCGCTGCTGGAAAACGCCACCGCTTTCGCGCGCTCCCTGGAGGGGATCCAGCGGGCATACAGACTGTAAATTGAGGGAAACGTCACGGCTTCACCCATACCCATGCAAACGCGCGCAAATATCAACGCGCCAATGCCAAGGGACGCCGCAGGCGGCGTGAGAAATGTGAACAGCGACCACACCAGCACGCCCACGCCGAGCACCATCTTGCCTCCGTAACGGTCGGCCAGACGGCCACCAACCACCTGCAGCGACAGGTAACCCAGGAAGAACGACGAAAGCACCAAGCCCTGGGTTTGCAAGCTCCAGTTGAGGTTCTCGGCCATGGGAATGATGGCGATCGAGATATTGACGCGATCTATGTAGCAAATGAAAACTGAGAGGAACGCCAGAAACACCAATGCGTAGCGACGCGGCCAATGCGCCGGTAGATAAAAGAGCACGATGCCCCTCCCTCAACAGATGAACCAATTTAGCGGCTTCGCGGCCGTAACGCGAACCGGGTTTTCAACGTAAGCTGCCGCAAGTCCGGGCCAACGAATGCCGGATGCTACGCGATGAGCTATATTCCTGGGCTTTCCTAGATTCCCGCAAGGACAGCCAACAGCCATGACCGAGCAGAGCGGTGCTTATGTTTCGCGCCTGGTAGATCGCATGAGTTTGCGCTTGTCTGAGGAGGACTATCCACGCGCGGCGGAGTTTGCGGAGCTCTTCTGGTCGCGCACTTTAGAAGAAGATCTCACCGGTCGCAGCGTCGACGACGACGCCGGAGCCACCATCGACTCCTGGCGCCAGTTCCAACGGCGCGCACCCGAACAGTTTCAGATCCTGGTAGAGAACCCCGAGCGGGCGCGCGATGGCTGGCAGTCGAGCCATACCGTGGTGCGGGTCATGGCGCCGGATATGCCCTTCGTTGTGGATTCGGTACTCATCGCGCTTTCTCACGACGGGCTGATCACGCACCACTTGAGCAACGTCGTATTCGCCGTCGATCGCGACGCATCCGGCGCCATACAACGCATAAGCCTGGACCAGCACCACTCCGCTCGCGAGCTCTTCATCTATGCCGAGATCGACCGGGTAGACACCGCAGACATCCGCGCGCTGAGGGAAAGACTCGAGCAAACCACGGCGGACCTGCAAGCCATTGTGGCCGACTTCGTGCCGATGAAAGAGCAGCTGAAAATGATCGTTGGCGAGCTGCGCGAATCGCTACCGCCGATTCAGAAACAGGTACACGAACATTTACTGGCTCCAGATGTCGAAGAAGCGATCGCCTTCCTCGAATGGCTCTACGCCAACAACTTCACGTTTCTCGGCTACCGCGAGTTCGAGTATGCCGACGACACCATGCGCCAGGTTGGCACGTCTTTAGGCTCCCTTCGGCAGCGCTCCCGCGCAAGCGAACGGCGGTTGTCCGATCAGTCCGAGCGGACCCTTGAGTTCCTGATGGAGCCGGTACTGTTGTCGTTTTCAAAATCCGGCACCAAGTCGCGGGTACATCGACCAGCGTACCCGGACTACGTTGGCATCAAGCGCTTTGATGAGAACGGCCAGGTAGTCGGCGAGCGTGGCTTTCTCGGGCTGTATACCTCACGGGTGTACACCGAGCATCCCCGCAACATCCCGTTGATCCGTCGCAAGGTAGAGCGCGTGATCGCCCGTTCACACCTCGACACCAATGGCTTCGACGGAAAAGTCCTGGCCCAGGTGCTCGCTACGTATCCCCGCGACGAGCTGTTCCAGATCGACGAAGACGAGTTGTTCGAAAACGCCATCGCCATTACCTACATACACGAGCGGCGCCGCATCAGGGTTTTTACCCGTTTCGAACGCTACGGATTGTTCGTGAACTGCCTCGTTTTCATGCCGAGAGATCTGTTCAATACGCAGTCGCGAACCCGAGTGGTAGATCTCCTGATCGAAACCTTCAATGCCGAAGATGCCGAATATTTTCCTTTCGTTTCAGAATCGACCCTGGTGCGACTGCAGATAATCTTACGAATCCGCCCCGGCGCGCGTCCTCAGCCAGACAGACACACGTTGGAGCAGAAGATTGCAGAGCTGATCGGCGACTGGATGTCTGACTTGAGCAGCGCGCTCACGTCCGCCTTCGGTGAAACCCGTGGTCGCCAGCACACACGGGAATATAGTCAGGCGTTTCCGGCCGGATACCGCGAGTACTTCAATGCCCGCAGCGCGGTCGACGATGTCGCTAGCATCGAACAGCTATCACCGGAGCGCAACGTGCTCACCCGCTTATACCGTCTGCCAGAAGATTCGCAGCACGTTCTACACCTCAAGGTGTTCCACCTTGGGGAACCGCTGCCGCTTTCAGACATTATCCCCCAGCTGGAAAACATGGGCCTGCGGGTGGTCGGAGAACATCCGTATCGGGTCGCCAGATCGTCCGGGCCGCTGGTATCCATCAACGACTTCCACCTCACCTACGAGCAATCCCTGAATCTCGCAGAAGCTGGCGATCGTTTCGAAAACGCCTTTATCCGAATCTGGCACGGCACCACCGAAGACGACGGTTATAATCGGCTGATTCTCGGCGCGGGCCTGACCTGGCTCCAGGTGAGCTTGCTGCGCACCTATGCGAAATATATGAAGCAGATCCGCTTCGGGTTCAGCCAGGAGTTCATCAGCGATACCTTGAACAAACATCGCGCCATGGCAGCTGATCTGGTGCGCTATTTCGAAGTGCGCTTCGATCCCGAAACCGACCCCACAGATGATCTCCGCGAGAATATCCTGGCCCGCCTGGACGACGTCGAACTGTTGAACGAAGACCGTATCCTGCGACGCTTTCTCGAGCTGATGGATGCGACCAAGCGCACGAACTACTACACCCGCGACGACACAGGAGAACCCAAACCGTATATCTCGATCAAGGTCGCACCACCCGAGATAACCGATATTCCGCTGCCATTGCCGATGTTCGAGATCTTCGTGTACGCCCCCTACTTTGAGGGCGTACACCTGCGCGGCGGCGCCATCGCGCGTGGCGGGTTGCGCTGGTCGGATCGTCACGAGGACTACCGCACAGAGGTTCTGGGGCTGCTAAAAGCTCAAGTGGTCAAGAACGCGGTGATCGTACCAACCGGAGCGAAAGGCGGGTTCGTGATTAAGGCTGGCCGTGACGCAGGTTCAGTACCCGACGCCGTAGGCTGTTACCGCGACTTTATTCGTGGCCTGTTGGACATCACCGACAATATCGTCCAGGCCGAAATCGTGACGCCGGACGGCGTCCGGCGCTACGACGACGACGACCCCTATCTGGTGGTCGCCGCAGACAAAGGCACGGCAACGTTCTCCGACGAAGCCAACCGAGTGGCCCTACATTATGGATTCTGGTTGGGGGACGCGTTCGCTTCCGGTGGCTCCAACGGCTACGACCACAAAAAGATGGGTATCACGGCACGCGGGGCATGGGTGTCGGTGCAACGCCATTTCGCCGAGCGCGGGGTGGATGTGCAGAGCGAACCGGTGACGGTGGTCGGAATCGGCGACATGAGCGGCGACGTCTTCGGCAACGGTATGCTCCTCTCGCGATCCATCAAACTCGTTGCGGCATTCAATCACCTGCACATTTTCATCGATCCGGATCCGGACCCCGCGTTGAGCTTCATTGAACGTGAGCGGCTGTTCGCGCTACCGCGTTCGAGCTGGGCCGACTACGACGCCACGCTGATCTCGAGGGGCGGCGGTATATTTCCACGCCAGGCGAAGTTCATAGACATTACGCCCGAGATGCGGGCGGCCCTCCATATCCAGCCCCAACGGCTGGCCCCGGACGAGTTGATCAACGCGTTGCTCAAGGCGCCTGTCGGGCTCATCTGGAATGGGGGCATCGGAACCTACGTGAAGTCGTCCCGGGAAAGCCATGTCGAGGTGGGCGACCGCGCCAACGACCACCTGCGCATCGACGCTTGCGAGCTGCGTTGCCAGGTGTTCGGCGAAGGCGGCAATCTGGGGCTGACCCAGCGTGCGCGCATCGATTTCGATCTCGCCGGCGGTGCGGTGAACACCGACTTCATCGACAACTCAGCCGGCGTGGACTGTTCCGACCACGAGGTGAACATCAAGATCGCGCTGAACGAGGCCCTCGCCGCCCAGGACATCACCACCAAGCAGCGCAATAACCTGCTCGAAAGCATGACCGATGAGGTGGCCGAGTTGGTGCTCGCCAACAACCGGCGCCAGGTACAGGCGCTGAGCCTGGCCCAACGCCACTCGCAATCGCGCCACGGGGAGTATCAGCGGTTCATCATGCGCATGGAGACAGACCTCAATCTGGATCGTGCCCTGGAAAGCCTGCCGAGCGACGATGAGCTGGCCGAGCGCTTCGGTGAGGGCAAAGAGTTTTCCAGGCCAGAGCTTGCAATCCTGCTCGCGTACGCAAAGACGCACATCAAACAGCACCTCGTCGAGTCGGCTATCCACGAAGACAGACAGATCAGTCGCGAAGCACTGCGCGCCTTCCCGCAACAGCTCATCGACGCTCACCAGCCGGCGTTGCTCGCGCATCGGCTCGGCCGCGAAATCATTGCGACTCAGCTCGCCAACGACGTAGTGGACCACATGGGTATCACCTTCATGGTGCACCTGATGGAATTTGCCGGCGGTACTTTCAGTGAGGTCCTGCGCGCCTACTTCGCCGCCGCCCACATATTCGCGATCCACGAAAGCTATCGCGGCATCGAAGCATTGGAGGGGGTTGCCGAGGACATCAAGCTCGGCATGCTGCTCGAGCAGATACGACTGGGGCGCAGAGCGACAGGCTGGATTTTGCGCCACCATGACGACATCGGCGGCGTCTCCGCGCTGATTGACTACTTTCAACCCGGCGTACGGGTACTCGATGAACAACGCACAAGCCTTGCCGGAGAGCAGGCGACCCAACGGTGGAACGACCGCGTAGAACAGCTGCTGGCATCCGGCGTTCCAGAAGCCCTCGCCCGCAAAAGCGCAAGCACCGCGGACATCGCGATTGCGCTCCCGGTGATAGACGCCGCCGACTTCGCCAACACCGACCCGCCGCAAGTGGCGGCGGCTTTCACCGAGCTCGGAACCGAGCTCGGTCTCGACTGGCTCAGCGAGCAGCTCAGCAATCTACCCAGCGTAAGTCACTGGCAGGCAATGGAGCAGGACTCGCTGCTTGACGACATCACCACCCACCAGAGCACGCTGGCCGCCCATACGCTGATCAGCACCGGTGGCGACGTGAAGGGCTGGCTGGCGCAGAACCGCCAGTTTACCCGAAGCTGGCGCGCGACCATCGAAGAGGCCCAGCATGCAGCGGTACCGGATTTTTCCATGTTTGCCATGGCTTGCCGCAAGCTCAACGGCCTGTGTCGCGCATTGGGCTCCAAGTGATCTGAGCGCTTCAACGACTACCCGATGCTGCGGGTGAACGCCTCACCCGAGATCGAGACCCACATCATCAACTCCGGCACGGCCCCGCTCTTCATCCAGATAACGGCGGACCTGCTGCAGGAAATCAAGGCAGGGCTCGAACCGGGAGCCGGCAAACTGAGATAGAAACCTCTCCAGCTGTGGATGCGTGCTGGCGATCGCATCTGCCCTTGCCTGGCGGCCCTTGCTGGTGATACGCACAATTTTGCGCCGGCCGCTGCGCGGATCCGCTGCGATGCTAACGAAGCCTTTTTCGGCAAGCTTTCTCAGAGTATTGGTCATGGCGCCTTTGGTGACCTGAAAGGCCGATGACAGCCGACCAGGGGTCGCCTGATCATCCACGCGCACGAACCAGTTCAGCACCCCGAACTGGGACTGGGTCAGCTCATGAGGCATGGCCCGGCGCATCTGGTTCGATGCCAGCTGGGAGATGATGCCGACCTCGTTGAAAAAGGTATAGGCGCGCTCCAGCCGCACCAGATCGTCCGGGGGGGAAGGGGATTTGCTTTTCGCCATCGTTATGGTTTAATACTAAACAGTTTAGTATTAAACATACTACCGAGAAAGCCTCACGACGTGAAGGGTTATCACCCGAGGAGCCCGCATGAAATACGTTTACGTCAGCATCGCAGTCGTGTTTTCCCTCACCGCCGCGATCTTCCTGTTACAGATGATCGCATCGGAAAGCGGAGAGGTCGTGGTCGTGCACACCCAGGACGATACCGGCGCCGAGGTGACCACCCGGCTGTGGGTCGTTGATTACGATCAAGCCCAGTGGCTGCGGGTAGGTGCCGATGGCTCGCGATGGTATAGCCGCATGCGTGCAGAGCCGCTGGTTCAGGTAGAGCGCGCGGGCAACCTGGCCGCCTATCAAGCTGTGCCAACGCCAACCCAGAGCGATACCGTCAACGCTTTGATGCAGAAAAAGTATGGTTGGCGCGACAGTTTAATGGGCTGGTTGGTTGGGGGCCGCGAGGGCTCCATCCCGATCCGGCTCGAGCCTGTGGCTCACCACGCCACAACAAGATGACGCACATACCAATCCAGACGAACGACGCCGGAGAACTCAGTTGCTGATCACTTCCAACGGTGGCATACCCAACGCTTCGCGATAGGTATTGTGATAATGATGCAGGGCCGGTTCGTTGCGCCCGAACGTAATGTACTCCTGCGCGCCGGATCGCGCGCCTTCATGGGCAAGGGCAGCAGCAACGTAATCTTCGTCGCGAATAATTTCGGCAAAACCCTGCATGCGTTGTGTGACATCTCCATAACGCTCGGCCATCTCGGGGTCGAGCAGGGCTTGCTGGATCTGCGGCTCGAGGTAGAAATCAATCTGCGAATGGCTCTGGTGCGGGTTGGCTGCGTCGGGATACACGCGCACCAGGGTAGGGCCGCCCATGCCGGTGATGAGCTGGACGTTTGGAAAAAGGTAGTACACGGGCAACGCCCCCTGGCGCACATCCCAGGTCTCGCGCGGCGTCCCGCGCAACGTATCGATGTTCTTCAGGCACAGCGCCATGCGGTGATTGCGTTCGTAGCGATCGTAGAGCTGCACGTTTCCATAGAAGTCCATCGCCAGCGAATCCCTGTGCAGCGTGTTGAAGTGGTAGGTCTCGCCAAAGGTATCGATCGCGAGCTTCCAGTTCATCGCATGATGGTAGGTCACAGAGTCCTGCCGTACATACCGATCAAGCTGCCAGGCGTCGAGTTCCGGGGCCAGATCGCCCAACAGCTCATCGATGTTCATCGCCCCATCAGGGTTAGCGTTGACCCACAACAGCCCGTATCGCTCCACGGCCGGCAATACCACAAGCCCGTGGCAGCTCTTGTCCACAGGACCGAAATGGTCTTCTTTGGGCACCGCCACCAGCTCACCTTTAAGGTTGTAAGCCCAGGCGTGGAACGGGCAGTTGAATTGTTTCTTCTCTCCCCTGCGTTCGCTTTCCACGATCGTGCCCCGGTGTCGACACACGTTCAAAAAGGCATGAAAGGCGCCGGATGCGTCCCGGGTGCAGAGAATCGGTCTGCCAAGATCTGCGGAAGTGAAGAATGCGCCAGGCGTGGGCAGATCTGCAGACAGGCCCAGCACCTGGGGGTAGTCCTGAAAGAAGGCGAGCCATTCCTGCTGCGCGATGTCGGGGCAGATATAACACGACACCGGATTGCGGACCTGGCCACCCGCATCGACGTTGGTGCCATCGTCCAGATGCTTCATCAAGCGCTCGATCACTCGGATCTGCTCGTCGGGGTGCATATTGACTCACGCTCGCCACGGTCCCAGTTGTTCGGAGTCTCCTACAACACCGAGTGCAATTCCACTTACAATGCGGTTTTCCGCAAGGCCGTCTAACATCAAGTACTCGAGTCGTTATCTCTGGTGGGTCGTCGTGTTGCTTACCCTGGCCTCGACGCTGTCTTTCATCGACCGGCAGATTCTCAACGTGATGATTGGACCCATCAAAAGAGATCTCGGTGGGCTCAGCGACACCGAGATCTCGCTGATCATCGGACTCGCGTTTTCTCTGATCTACACCATTGTGACGGTGCCACTTGCGCGGCTCGCCGATCACCGCAGTCGACGCAACATCATAGCGGCCGGCATATTCGGCTGGAGCGCCATGACCGCGCTCGCCGGCATGGCCAACACCTACTGGCAACTGTTCGCGGCGCGCATGGGGGTCGGTGTCGGCGAGGCCGCCTTGGGACCTGCATCCGCCTCCCTGCTGGCGGATTTTTTTGAGACCCACCGGCTACCGCTGATGTATGGCATCGTTGGCACCGCGCCCTTCATTGGTACCGGGCTTGCGAGCATTGTTGGCGGCCCGCTCATCGACTACCTCGAAGCGCAGCCGAACTTCGTATTGCCCGTGTTTGGCGAGATGTTTTCCTGGCAGACGGTGCTCATTGTCGTCGGCCTGCCCGGCCTGCTGGTCGCGGCTTTGATGTTCACCATCGGTGAACCGAAACGGCGCGGCGTACAGTCGGAATCCAAAAGCGGCTTCCCGGTTCGTGAGGTGTTCGCCTTCATCCGAGGACGCGCCCGCTACTTCACCATGCACTTCGTTGCGTACCTGTGCCTGTCCATACAGGGTTTCGCGTTTCTCACCTGGATCGTTGAGTTCTTCGTGCGCAAGCATGGCTGGACACGCACCGAGATTGGCCTCAGCTACGGGTTTATCGCGCTGATCGTTGGCATCATGGGCAGCGTCGGGGCCGGGTTCTATGCGGGGCGGCTGATCGGCAAAGGCCGTGGCGACAGTCCCATGCGCATCACCTTCTACGGCACCCTCGTTCTTGGGCCGCTGGCGGTGCTGATGCCTTTGTTGGACGATGCCTACGTCGCGCTCGCGCTGGTGGTGCCGATCACCTTCTTCATGGCGGTCCCGCCGGGTTTGAGCAACGCCGCCCTGCAGGCCATCTCGCCAAATCAAATGCGCAGTCAGATCATCGCTTTTTATCTGATCTGCGTATCGTTCTTGTCGTACCTGTTCGCACCGCTGATCATCGGTTTGATGAACGATTACGTTTTCGGCAGCGAGGACGCCATCGGTCTGTCGCTGTCCACCCTTGCCGTGCTCAACTATAGTATCGCTGCCGTCTGCCTGGGCTTGAGCTTAAAGCCGCTACGCAAGGCTCTGGCACAAGCCCGGGAGTGGCAGCAGGTTTAAAACTCCACCTCCAGCGCCCTGCACAGGAACTGCATGAAAGGGGTAGCTTTTTTAAACGTGCGCGCCACGGTGTTGACAAAACCCGGATCGTTGACTGACCGGGCCGCAAAGTCTGCAGAGGCAATGAAGTCTTTACGCTTGAGATCCTCGATGTGGGGGGAATCTTCGCTGTACCCCTTTGGCGGACGCTTCAGGCTCTGACCCCCCATCGCGAACGTCGACTTGAAGCCACGCGCATCCCGGGCCTTTTTCCAATCGGCGGGGCGCGCGGCGATGCGCTCACGAACGCTGGCCAGCGCGCTCGATTCCGGCCGCCATATTCCCACCGCCAAAAAACACCCGGTATTGTCTATGTGCATGTAGTAGCCAGGGGCGTGCACATCCTTGGCATACTCGTGGCGAAACTGAATACCGATGTTGGTCTTGTAGGGAGTCTTGTCTTTGCCGAACCGGGTATCGCGGTACACGCGCATCAACGAGCCACCGACCCGTTTAGGAATCGCAACGAAGTGATCCGAGAGCGCCTGAATCTTCGGATCCATGGTCGCGATAAAATCCAACGCGGGCTCCAGAACAGCAGCTTCGTAGCGTAGCTTGTTAGCCCGAAACCACTCACGATTGTTGTTGCGCTCAAGTTCCTTGAGGAAATTGAGCGTCTCGGGCGGGAACCCCGTAAACTTCGGCATCTACCTGCTCCTTGTCTAATTCCTCCCTGTTCAAATCCTCGCTGTTCAAATCGAGAACGGACGGCTCCTTGCGATTTTCCACCCAGTCGATGAGAGTTTCCCACTGTTCGAGGTCGCGGCGTACCCGCGAGGGCTGCATCTCGTGCACGCCGATACCCAGCTCGGCCGAGCGAATGTAAGCCTGCGAGTCACGCAGCACGGCAGCCACGGGGATGCCCAGAGAGCCGAGAAACCGCATGAGCGACTTAAACACCAGGGTATTGGGCTTCACGCGATTGGCAACCACGGCCAGGCGGTTGTCGTCAGGGTGAACCTTCGCCTGAAGGAGCAGATCGGCGATGCAGCGGGTCGCTGCGTGGATGTCGATCTCCGAGGGCAGCACGGGCACCAGGATCTTGTCGGCGCCGCGAGTCTCTTCGATAAGTTTGTGGATCGGAAGGGCGGCAGGCGTGTCGACGATTACGCGCTCCACATCCTCGGGCAGGCGCATCGCAAACGAACGCGTGATGCCTGTTTGTTCCTTGTAGGTGGCGATTCCGTGAATCTCGGGATTGGCTTCGGGTCGTTTAACCAGCCAGCGGCTGCACGAGCCCTGAGGATCGGTGTCGGTCAGGGCGGTGGGCACGCCCTGCGAAGCATAATAGGCTGCAAGGTTGGTCGCGATCGTCGTTTTTCCTGTGCCACCCTTCGGGTTTAACAGCACGATCTTACGAACCACTGACGATGACTTCTCCATGGTGCCGTTTGTGCACGCTAACCCAGCCTCCCCGTCAGGTGCAAGGGCGATGGCCGCCTATGAGGCCACCGGCGCGAGCGTTCTCTTCGCCGGCGAAGAGGCCGGTGGGGTAGCCGCAAAAAAACACACCGATCCGAGCAACGACAGCAGGGCGAGCAAGGTAAAGCCGCTTTCGTAGTTGCCGGACTGGTCGGCCATGTAACCGGCGATGATCGGGCCCGATGACATGCCAAGCATCACAATGAGCGACGAAAAACCCATGATTGTGCCGAACGATCTGGGACCGAAATAGTCAGCCCGCAACGACACCATCAACGGCCCGCGGATCCCCCAACCCAGGCCGTGCAGTGCCGTGAACGCAAGCACGCCGAGCAACGAATCGGCGTAGGTCAGCAGCAGCAGACCGCCGCAGTGGCCAAACATGCACGCCGCACAGATGAACCGCTTGTTGAACAGATCGCCAAGATAGCCGCCGGAAAGCTGCCCCAGCAGCTGAAACGCGGTCAGCACGGCAACGATCACGCCGGCCGCAGACAGTGAGTAGCCCAGGCCTTCGGTGAGATGCGGGATTAGATGCACGAGCATGGACGATACCGTGAGCAGGGCCAGCGCGTGGCCGATGGAAATCAGCCAGAACGAGCGCGTTCGCATGGCCTGGCGCGCCGTATAGTCTTCGCCCAGAGCAACGTTTTCCCCGGCTTGCGGCGCTGCGTGGCCGTCAACGCCTTCGCCGTGGGCTTCTGGCCGATGGCGCACCACCTGAACCAGCGGCAACCCGATGACCAGCACCAACAGCCCCGATGCGACTGCGGTGGCGCGCCAGCCGAATGCCTCCAGCGCCAGTACGACGAGCGGCACCGACAGTCCGCCGATCGAGAAACCAAGTTGCGAGGCCGCAATGGCTTTGGAACGATGGCGGCTGAACCAGTTGACGATCGACACCATGAGCGTGGCAAAACCACCCAGGCTCGAACCCAGGGCAATCAGCGCAAAGGTCAGGTAAAAAGTGAGCAACGAGTCGACCTGGCTGAACAGCATGAAACCCACGCCGAACAGCACGGTACCGATGCTGAGAATCAAACGTGGGCCGAACCGATCCACCAGCCAGCCCTGAAACGGGCCCAGGAGCCCGCTTTCGATGCGGGTCAGGGCGAAGGCGCCTGCAACGAGAGTTTTGCTCCAGCCAAAATCCTGTTGCAGCAGCACCATGTACGCGCCATAGGAATGCATCCACAGCGCGGCGGCGAGCCATTGCACGCCGCTCGACGCAGCGACGATCCACCAGCCATAGAAAACCCGCCCCTGGGGCCGCACGATGCGGTCCAGTTCCTGCCAGATACCAGCCATGGGCATCATGATACGCGAAGCGCGTACGCCCTACGCGGCGACTCAGTCCACCAGCGCCTGGTAAACCAACGTCTTCAACTGGCGGCGGATGGGATACGACGATGACGGCAACAACTGAGTCATGAAGATGACGATGAGTTCCTCTACCGGGTCGACCCAGAAATAAGTGCTGGCTGCTCCGCCCCATGCGAACTCACCGATCGAATCCAGAACGTTCGCCGCCGCCGGGTCGACCACCACCGAAAATCCCAGACCGAAGCCGATACCCTCATAAGAGGTCTCGCTGAATACCGGTTGTCCCATCGCCGCGAGGTCGCGGCCGCCCGGCATGTGGTTGGTGGTCATGTACGCGACGGTTTTGCGGCCCAGCAGACGAACGCCGGCGAGTTCCCCCCTGCCCAGCAGCATCTTCGTGAACCGGTGATAGTCATCCAGCGTAGAAACCATGCCTCCACCGCCGGAGAAGAACGTGGGGCGGTGCAGGTAGCTGCTTTGCTCAGGATCGTCCTGCAGTTGGAAGGTGTCGTTTTTTGTCACCCGCTCATAACAAGCAGAAAAACGGTCAACCTTATCCGCCGGCACCATGAAGCCCGTGTCTGTCATGCCCAGGGGACCGGCGATGCGCTGCGCGACGTAGGCATCGAGATCCTGATCCGAAAATAGCTGAACCAGATAACCCAGCACATCGGTGGCCACGGAATAATTCCACTGGCTGCCCGGGGTGAACTGCAGCGGGATGTCGGCGAGCTTCGCCACCATGTCCTGCAGAGTACCCCCCACCACCATGCCGCCGATCTTGTTGGCCCGATACATGGCATCGACCGGATGGCTGTTCATAAAGCCGTAGGTGAGCCCGGAGGTGTGGGTGAAGAGGTCCTTGATGGTCATCGCACGCGCCAGATCGGAAACCTCAAAGGCAGATTCGTCGCCAGAGGTGAAAACCTTCAGGTCCTTCCACGCGGGAATGTAGCGCGCCACCGGATCATCGAGCTGAAATCGTCCCTGCTCGTAGAGCATCATCAACGCAACGCTGGTGATCGGCTTGGTCATGGAGTAGATCCGGAAGATCGTATCCCGGGCCATCGGCTTGCTGCGCTCCACGTCCATGCTGCCGTGAGCCAGAAAGTACGCTTCGGCTCCGTGGCGCGAAACCATGCACAGATAGCCCGGCAACTTGCCGTCTTCGACATACCTCTCCACGAACGCCTGAATATTTTCGAGCCTCTGCTCGCTGAACCCCTGACTCATCAATATCTCCGTTTCCTGCCTGTTCCCGCACTCTCGCAATCTAGATCAGTCAGCGGCAATGGCCTCGAGCACCAACGCCATTGCCCGATCTGCATCCAGGTCGTAGGCCACCTCGACGTTGGTCGGTTCCGGCTCGCGACCAGACCGCCGAAAGGCACGCTGATCCACCACGGTCATACCTCGCGTATGCGTGCCTTGCAGCTCCACGGACACCGCGCGGGATTGAAACCCCAGCAGCTGCGGATGCGTGACGGCAAGCACCGCGCAGGGATCATGCAGAGCCGATTCCCGTACGCCGAGCAGACCAGCCATGCGTTCGTGGAGAAACTCGAAAAGATCCGCTACGAAATCACCGCGAGCGCTGCCAAGAGTCCGCAGTCCGGCGACAGTTGCATCCGATGTTCGCAGCTGCTGGGTAAGATTCAGCCCGCACATTCGCAAACGTGCTCCGGAGCGAAACACGATGTCGGCGGCTTCGGGATCGGCCCAGATGTTGAATTCGGCAACGGCCGTTGCGTTACCGACAGTGGTCGTGCCACCCATGATGGAGATACCGGCAATACGCTCTGCGAGCCCAGCGTCGCGTTGCAGGGCGATTGCCACGTTGGTGAGCGGACCAATGGCCACGATCCACACATCCGAATACGCGCGCGTGGTCTCGATCAGAAATCCGGCGCCGTCCTCCCCGGCAACGTGGCTGCTCGGTGCCGGCAGGCTGGCGCCACCCAGACCATCGACGCCATGCACGTGTGTCGCATGCAGCGCCTCGCCGATCAGAGGCTGCGCGGCCCCACTGTGAACGGGCGTGCGTGCACCGAGCAGCTCCACCACCGCAAGCGCGTTGCGCGTAGTGTGTCGAAGAGGCGCGTTGCCACTCACGGTGGTGATGCCGAGAACGTCCGCGTGGGTATGGGCAAGGAGCAGGGCCACGGCATCGTCGGGACCGGGATCGCAATCGATGATCAATCGGGCCGTCACCCCCGCATCGATAGGCCCCACCTTATAATCTCGCCGTGCTCATCCTCCTTCGCATCATAAAAGCAGTCCCGATACAGTGCCAACTGGGTCACAAGACGAATACCGACAGACTGCTAGGCTGGTAGCGGCCAAATGGATTTGCACCCATGAGCTTTCGATGACGAAGGATCTCTGTACCTACCATCAGACCAAACCGGCCATCTGGCACTGTGAGGAATGCGCGCGACACTTCTGCAGCCGGTGCGTGGTCGTGATCGGAGACAACCCGCAAGGCACGCCGCGCTGTCCGCTGTGTGAAAAATGGCTGGAATACCTCGGCGGCGGAAACAGCGCGAAGCCCTTCTGGTCGGTCGCACATACGTTCTTTATCTACCCTTTCAGCACCTCCGGCATCGCTTTCATGGTGCTGGTGGGATTGCTCAGCCTCGTGATGCCCTTCGGCCTGATTGGATTGTTCGCTCTGCTGTTCACTGTGGCCGTCGCGGTCAAATACTGCTTTGCCGTGCTCGAAGCCGTCGCAACGGGATCCATCCAGGCACCCTCTGTTGCCGAAGCGGTTTCCGGTGACGAGGATCACCTGTTTCTGAAACTCGTCGGAATTCTGATCGTCGCCACCTTTCTCCGTGCGGTGGCCGATATCCTGATCAGCCCAGGTGCCGGCACCTTGTTCGGATTGCTTTTTACCCTGATCACGCCTGCCATGATCATGCTGCTCGCGCTCACCAAGCAGATCGGCCAGGCGCTGGCCCCAAACCGCATCCTAGGGTTGATCGTGAGCCTCGGCTGGCCTTACGTGCTGGCCGTGTTCCTGACCAACGTCATCTCCACGGGCCCGTACCTGGTGGTCGGGTTTTTTGCCGAGGCGTTGTTCGCGAGCATCATCGCGCTGCCCGTTCTTGCCTCCCTAATGGCCTATTTTGCCGTCGTGAACTTCGCCATGCTCGGCTACCTGCTGTTCGAGCATCAGGGGAGTCTGGGCTTCACGGCCGGCGACCCCGATGAAGAGCGCCTGCCGGCGACCACCGACAACCTGCGCAAGCAGCTCATTGGCGAAGTCAACGTACTGGCTAGGGAAGGCCGCCAGGATGAAGCCTTGAAACGATTCGAAGCCAGACGCTCGGAGTTTGCCGATGACATGGTGTACCACCAGCGCTACTTCGATTTCGCCAGGCAATATAAAGACAAGCACGCCATCGCCCGCGTCAGCGAACCCTATCTTGAACTGTTGATCAGCAAAGATGCCCTGGATCAGGCATTGGACGTCTGGCGCAACGCGGCCCTGATTGCCAGCACATACAAACCGAAGAACCCAGCGATCGCGCACGCACTGGCCGAACGGGCTCACTCCAAAAACCTGCTCAACGAAGCGCTTCGTCTGCTGGTCAATCTGCACAAGCGGGCGCCCCAGTATACGGAACTCGGCCCGGCCTACGTGTTGGCAGCCACGGTGCTGCGGGACCTGGGAGACACCGCCAAAGCCGCACAGCTGGAGAAGTTCATACGCGCTTTCTTAGCGAACAGACTCGACAAGCGGACTCAAACGGCGTCGGGAAACCGCGCCGCGAGCTCAGCCCGGTAATGCCTAGCCAGCTGTCCCGACCCGGCGATTGACAAGCCCGCACATAGAGCGCTCAGCAGCTGTGCAAGCTCAGGCTCCCTGCGTTGCGCTTTCAGTAAACTGTTTGCGATCTGTCCGGCAATATCCAGTTGTTGCGTTTGTGCAAACTGTTTGCCCAACGCGCACAACAGACGCGGATCGCGAAGTGCTGGCTGGGGATGCTTGCCAGCGACGTACTCGCGATAGGTGGATGCCAGCAAACGGCCCACCCCCGAACGCCGAAGCGCCTGCTGATTGGTGCACAGTCGCAGCACCTGCTTGATCGCGCGGTGGTATTCCGGGTCGTCTTTGTTAGCGCTCAAGACGTGCAGATACTTTTCCCACGTCCCGACATCCATGGGATGCTCGCTCAGGCGACGGGCGGCGAGCGCGCGTGCCTGGTCGAACTTGAAGTCATCGATCAACCCTTCGAGCCGCTCGATATGGATTCGCGAGTCTTCTTCGCGGTGGGAAGTCTCCAGGTAATCGGTATCCACCTGGTTAGACACTCTGACTGCCAGAGCGCCGAGTAACGCGCCCCCGAGGAGGCCACCGATGTGGTCCCAATAAGCGATTCCTTCATCACCGTACACGTAGCCGTATACCTCCTTGAGAATCCAGGCCGGCAGGATTATCAGGGCCGGCGCGCGGAATTCGCCAAAGTAGACGAGCACGCTGTAGAAGAAACGGATCTTACGTAGCTGATAAACCGCAAGGTAGCCGCCCATCAACGCCGACACCGCGCCAGATGCCCCGATGGTTGGTACAAAGCTGCCCGCCTGTACCAGCACATGCAGGGCTCCGCCGGCCAGCCCACCAAGAAAATAGCACGCCGAATATTTCAACATCCCGAGCGCGCGCTCGAGCGCGAACCCGAAAACAAACAGGAACGCCATGTTGCCGAGCAGGTGATCGACACCGCCGTGCAGAAACATGCTGGTCAGGTAAGTCAGCCAGCGAGCGTCCCCAGGCACCAAGCCCCAACGAATCCAGGTCACCTGATCACGCTTGTTAACAAAGTCCGCGCGCGCTTCACGCCAGCGGCGATCCTCGGCAAGATGCGGCGCGAGGTAAGCGTCAAAGCCGCGATCCACGACGATGAGCTGGATCATCGCTTCGTATGATTCGGGTGGCTCGCTGTCCGCGTAGTCCCGGAAATGCTCCGCCTCGCGGACGATGAGTTGGTTTGCGACGTAGCTGTGGAAAGCGCCGGCCAGGGCTTCCTCGTCGGCCGCGGCAAATGCGACGTAGACCCACACGTTGATGAGTATCACGAGCAGGGTCACCACCGGTGGATGACGCCAGTCGGGTTTGTTCTCAACGGGAATGATCAACATGCGCGTGCGCCAGAGGGCGCGATACTCACGGGCAGTATCAGTTCACCTGGGTCTGAATGTTCAGCAGCGCCGGCACGTCTTCGGGTGCGTACAGCGACAGATACTGCAGCTGCTGGGGTTGCAACGGTTGCGCGGTAATCGTGATCTTCGAGCCTTCTGCAACGAACTGGCTGTACGCCTCCATTAGCGGCTGATCCGGTTTCATCGGTAGATCATCGAACACGGTGAGCAGATCTTCCATCAACAACCCGATCACATCCTGTTTCGAGAGCTCATCGTTCGCCGCGCAGTAGTCGAACACCCGGTCGAAATACCCCTTGTCGGTGATCTCGAGGCTCGCTCGGGCGATTTTCGGATTGGACAACGCGGTCATTATGGCCAAAGAATCGAACGAAGGCATGACCACGGCAAGCTCACCGCTGATTTCGTACGCGTCGATCCGCCCTGCCGTTCCATGAACCACGAAATGGCCGCGATCGAGGTCATAGTAATAGCCCACCTCGAAGCTGCCACGAATTTCGTCGTAATCGAGCAGGTACATCTGAGACGGCAGGCTGGTGCGAGTCACACAGTTCTCAAACGCTGCCAGGCGACCCGGCGAGTCGTCGGAGAACATCTGATCCTCCCACGCTTGCACGAGCTTGCCGCGAGTGGAGACCGCGATGTTGTGCACCCTCACCGACAGCGCCTCGGGGGGATCCTGATTTTGCACCCGGGTTTCCAGGTCGAGCAGGTACTTCATGCTGGGTAACTTGAACGAGACTTCCTGAATCCGAATCTCGTCGTCGATGAAGCGCGGTCGGATTTTGATATTGCTCACGCCGATGCGGCCGTCGAACGTCGATGTGACGCTTTCATAGCTTACGTCGGCGTATGGGCTCATTTGCGCAACGACCGCATCGACGGTCTTGCCGACCTGAATGTGCAGGTAGAGCTTGACGCCCAAGTATCCAATGACGGGCAACGCAAGCAGCAGCAGAATCTTACCTTTCATGCGCCTGGTTCCATCCTGGGGGATGTCCATGGTATCGGCTTGCAGGGCACAAAAACGTGTGCGCCGTCACGGCCGAGCGGACACCAACGGCGCAACGTGACCCGTCGGGTGTGCCTGGCGGCATCCATGCCGACACCGTTGTCCGTCACCTATACTCGACGTGTGGTCCTGTTGTAGACACTCGAAGACACGCGCTGGAGCAGCATTTCGTGCAACAAGCCAGTAAACGCGTCATCCGGGAAAGGCGCATTCGATTCCCGATTCGATTGGCGCGCGTCCACAAACCCGTCGATGAATCGCCCAGTGAGTTCAATGCATGGATGGAGGCTTCTCCCGTAACGCTTTTTGTTCTGACCAGCCATCCACCGCTTCACTCACCTCGGGGTATTTGCCGGCAAGCTCGCCGACACCGCGGACAAACGCATCGACAAATTCGATGGAGCGATATTCTTCGTGAGCGGCGATGTACGCACAAATTCCGTGGAACGATCGCGCCGAGTAGTAGCGGGCAATGGCGCGAGCACCCTCGTCGGGTGTTGCCTGCCATAGGCATTTCAGCACCCACTCCTGCTTGCCCTTCAGGGCCGGGGTTTTCAGCAGCACGTTGCACGCCTGCCAATCCGCCGAGCCAGACAACGCCCTCGCCCAGTCGTCGATCATCTGTGTCGGGACACGCTATTGCGGATCCTGTTCAGGAGAGGGCAACGGAGCAAGGGTCTGAATTTCGTCTGCAAGGTCCATAAAGCCTGCCGCGCGCAGCTGCTCGAGCAGCTCAGGCGCCCCTCCCAGGCTGTCGGCTACCCGCCGCTTGCATTGGTCGTTGTTTTCAATGGTTCCACCGATACCGCTTTTCTTGCCACGCCATACGATGCGGCAGCGCCGGCCATCGGTGTAGAACGTGGCCGCGGTTTTCGGCCATCTTAGATCGAAAGTACGCATGCCCGACTCCTTCGCCGACAGCGGTTTGACCGACACAGTAAAGCCTCTGTCGGGGAGGAATTCTGCGGCCTGGATCGCAAGAGCGGACCCGTCGGGCGGCACCGGGGCCCCGCACACGGACGCCGGTCACGAGCGCGGCGTGACCCATGTCTCGCATGATCAGGCGCCCGGCACCAGCGGTACGAACGCCACGGGAAGCACGTCCCGGGCACTGACCCGGCCTTCGCCATCCAGGGTGATGCGCTGAAGCATCTGGTGCATGCCGTCGTTCACCGGGATCACCAGGCATCCCCCGGGCTTGAGCTGCTCGACCAGGGCCGGTGGCACCGCGGGCGCACCGGCGGTGACTATGATGCCATCGTAGGGGGCGTGCTCGGGCCAACCAAGGTTGCCGTCCCCATGGTGGGTGATGACGTTAGTACAACCAAGGCTTTCGAGCCGCTCGCCGGCGCTAGCCGCGAGCTCGGCAATGACCTCCACGGAGTACACCTGGTCCACCAGCTGGCTCAGCACGGCTGCCTGATAACCACTGCCGGTTCCGATCTCCAGCAGCACATGATCCGGTCGCGGATCCAAAAGATCGGTCATGAGCGCCACAATATAGGGTTGGGATATGGTCTGTCGGTGACCGATGGGCAGCGGGATGTTGGCATAGGCGCTATCGGCTTCGAACTCAGGCACAAACCGTTCCCGCGGTACGGCCGAGATTGCTTCGACCACCCGTCTATGCAGCTTGGACCGTCCAGTGTACCCAGCAGTCTCGCGGACCTCACGTTCGATGAGGCGCACAAGGGCTGCGCGTTCACCACCCCGATCTGACTCAGTCGCATTCATCGCTCATCCCACGCTCCAAACGCAGTGTATCAAGGCCAACTCAGTCCATGAACCGCGCCGCACAAATCCATCCAAGCTGGGCTGGTTGAGTTGCTAGGCGCGATCCCCATCGCTGCACGCGCTTCTGAGCATGGATGAGATCGAGGCTGCGGGAGGCTGTCTGATAGAATCCGCCAACCTTTCTCGCTCGCAACACAGGAACAACCGATGAGCGGCGACAACTCAGATCAGATCGAGTTCTGGACAGGATCCACGACCGGCAACTGGGTGGCGCACGAGGAGCGCATGGATGAGTTGCTGGCCCCACTGTCGCAGTGCGTGATCGAGCGCGCGGGCGATGCAGTTCTCGACATCGGCTGCGGCAACGACGCCACCGCGCGTCGTTAGGGCTTGTATGCGCCGCTCCACCGCACTGTTGTTCTTGTGGACGATGCTCGCCTCTCCACCCACGCAGGGTTCACCGTTCGTCGACCAGGCGCCTGAACGGCTGTCCGAATACATTCGCATCGATACGCAGAACCCTCCCGGCAACGAAACCCGCGGGGTAGCGTTCATCGCTCGAATATTCGACGCAGCCGGTATCGACTACGACGCCGCAGAATCCGCCGACGGGCGCGGCAACATCTGGGCGCGCTTGAAAGGCGGTCGCAAGCCGGGCCTGGTGCTGCTCAATCACATCGACGTGGTCCCCGCTGACCTGCGCTACTGGACCAGCAACCCGTTCGACGGCGCCATCCGCGATGGCTACATCTACGGCCGCGGCGCCCTGGACATGAAGGGCCTGGCTATCGCGCAGCTGCAGGCGTTCCTGGCCTTGCACGCCGCCGACCCCAAGCTCAACCGCGACGTCATCTTCGTTGCTACCGCCGACGAAGAAGCCGGCGGCGCGTACGGCGCCGGGTGGTTGCTGGAGAATCGACCGGAGATCTTCAAAAACGTCGGCTTCCTCATCAACGAGGGCGGCCGCGGCACTGTCATTGGAGACGATACGGTCTTCAGCATCGAAGTGACCCAGAAAGTCCCGCTCTGGTTGCGCCTTGTCGCCCATGGCAATCCGGGTCACGGCTCCATGCCGCAGACCGAAACGGCCGTGACCCGACTCATGCGGGCCGGAGATCGGCTGGCCCGCACCCGTTTTGAAGCGCGCGTGATCCCGGCGGTGCGGGTCATGTTCGAAGGAATGGCGCCGTATCAGCCAGCGGCGCTTCGCGCCCGCTACGCGAATATCGTCAACTCGGTTGCCGACACTGAATTCATGAGCTACCTGCAGCTGACAAACCCCCTGCACCATGCCTTGCTGCGCAACACCTGCTCGCTGACCCGCCTGCAGGGGAGCAGCAAGATCAACGTCGTGCCCACGGAGGCCGTACTGGAGATCGACTGTCGACTGTTGCCTGATCAGGACCCGGACGCCTTCATCACCGAGCTCACCCTTATCGTCAACGATCCCAACATCACCATCGAGAAACTCATGAGTTTCACGCCGGCCGTGAGCTCTACCGACACCGACTTCTACCGGCTCATCGAGGAGCTCTACATCGAACGTTTTCCAGGCGCACGGGTCATACCCGGGGTAACAACCGGATTCACGGACAGCCACTTTTTCCGAGACCTGGGCATTACCAGCTACGGCGTTGGCCCGTTTGTCATTCCCGCGGAGGACAGGCAAGGCGTGCATGGCAACAACGAACGGATCTCCGTTGAAAACCTAAAGAAGGGCACCGAATACCTGGTCGAGTTGTTGAACCGATTTACGGCCCGTTAACGGTATGTGCCTATGAAGCTACCCTTGAGCCAGGTCGCCAGGCGTCTACAAACGCCGGAGGCAAACGTGTGGGAGGTGCACGAAGATGCACTGGCCCGCAAACAAGCGGGCGAAGACATCGTGCTGCTGAGCGTGGGCGATCCGGACTTCTCAACGCCGGGCTACATTGCCGATCACACCGTTGCGCAGATCCGGCTTGGACGCACGCACTACTCTCCGGCAGCCGGAGAACCCGAGCTTCGACAAACCCTGGCTGAGCTTGAGAACAGCATTTCTCCCGGCGCGTTCGTCGCCGAACAGTTCGCGATATTTGCGGGGGCGACCTCCGCGCTGTACGCCACGTTCAGTTGCATGCTCGACCCGGGCGACGAGGTGGTCGTTCCAGAGCCGATGTACGCAGCCTATCGGGGGCTGTTCGCCGCCGTCGGCGCGACCATCGTGGGCGTACCGCTGAGCGGCAAAGATTTTGTCCTGGACCCCGAAGCCGTCATCACCGCCATCGGTCCAGCAACCCGAGCGGTGCTGGTCAACACCCCGGGCAATCCCTGCGGCAACATCATCCCCGCATCAACCCTGGAAACGCTGGCCGCCTACTGCCGCAAAGCCGGCATCTGGTTTGTCTGCGATGAGGTTTACTCGCTAATCACCTTCGATGATCCGCATATCTCGGCGCTGCGCGCGGCCAAAGATCTCACCAACGTGGTGGTAATCGACGGGCTCAGCAAGTCTCACGCCATGAGCGGATGGCGGGTGGGCTGGGTGGTGGCCCCGGCCACACTGGTGGAGGAACTGGCCCGCTTCGGCAAAGCGAGCCAATTCGGCTGCTGCCAGTTCGTTCAGGACGGTGCAGCCTATGCGCTGCGCCACGACCCACCCGACGTCGAGTTGA
>Ga0114950_10000200_pt1 | contig 37802 bp, 37 predicted proteins | sample N075metaG_FD_83503 | JGI IMG/M metagenome (GOLD analysis project Ga0114950, IMG submission 83503) | Deep subsurface microbial communities from Kermadec Trench to uncover new lineages of life (NeLLi) - N075 metaG | ecosystem: Environmental > Aquatic > Marine > Ocean trench > Sediment | place...
CAGGAACATTTTTTCCGGCAATCCCGGAATCTGAAAGAAAAAGACATACCAGGATTTTTTCAATTGCGCCAATTTGAAATCCCGCAACATTGCCTGGGGGTGCGGTACGTTGCAGATCACCAGGTGTTGCAACTCTCGGATCTGGCGAATCGCAAAGAGCCAGGCGATAACCGCACCCCAGTCATGAGCCAACAGAGTGACCTCCGTACAACCGCTGGCATCAATGAGCTGCGCGACATCCTCCATCAAATTTTCAATGCTGTAGGCCGACACACCTTCCGGTCTGGACGAGTTGCCATAACCGCGCAAGTTTGGCGCCCAGGCCAGATAACCCATTTCCGCCAGCATGGGTAGCTGATAGCGCCATGAAAAGCTGTGCTCGGGAAAACCATGCAAGCAAATGGCGAGGCGCTTTCCTTCGCCGCACATATCCACTTCGAAGCGAAGCCCATTGGCATCGACAAACTCTGTTCTTATGCGCGGGTCACGGAGCTCCGCGGACACTATTTCAACCATATTCCTACCAATTTCTCACCCTGATTATGCTGTGAACTGTATCACGACTGACCCAGGTGCAACTGCCTCTACAATAGCCTCGGGGCGACTGTTCGACAGTTGCGAGGCTTAACTTACGGGCCTGTGCTCGCCGTCCCGAAATTGGTGAACCAGGTCACATAGCCTACCGCTCAACGCCCGTACTATGAGGCCTTCAGGACTTATGCATACGGCGTCATGGATCCACAGCCGAAATACAAAGGATTGCAAAAAACCTCTCCGACCGACCTGACTGTTGGCATGTACGTCGCACAGTTGGATCGCCCCTGGGAAGAAACCAACTTTCCCCTGCAAGGTTTTTACGTTCGCAGTCAGGGCATCATCGAGCGCATCGACAAGGAGTGTGCGTGCGTCTACGTCGACCCACGCCGTTACGACTCGAAGCTCGGCGAGGTCAAACTAAAAGCTGTCATCAACAACGATCGCAAAGCTCAACAAGATCGGACAAAGCTTTCGGCCAGAGAACGCCTGGCCCCGAAACAACCGGTAGTTTACAAAGACACGATCAGCATTACCGATGAAATGCCTTCCGCGACAACGTCGCTTGTTGACGCTGAGGATATCCTCGCGACCTGCGTCGTCAAATTACAAACCAATGGTGGCTTCGACGTAAACGCCATCGAAGAGGCCATTACCCCACTGGTGCAAAGCGTCATGCGCAACCAGACTGCGATTGCTGCGTTAACGCGCATGCGACGCATGGATAACTACCTTTTCTCTCATGCCATTTCCTGTGCAGTATGGGGGGCGGTACTTGCGCGGGAACTCGGACTGCCACCGGAAGACATCAATCAGATCGCGTTTTCATGCTCGCTGATGGATATCGGCAAGACCACCCTACCTTTGGAACTGCTCACCTCACCAGAAAAGCCATCGGACGAAGAGTGGCTGCTGCTGCGCGACCACGTTAAGCGCAGCACTGACCTTCTCACGGAAAACGGCATGCTCGACACAAAAGTGTTGGCGACCATCGCAACTCACCACGAACGCTTCGACGGCAGTGGTTATCCAGAAGGTTTGGCCGGCACCAAAATACCCACCTTTGGCCGCATTGCCGGTATTGTCGACAGCTACGATGCGATGATCACAGAGCGTCCATACGCTCCGGCGCGATCTTCGTACCAGGCGATACAGGAGATTCAAAAGAACTCCGACAAGCTTTTTCAAGCTGAACTGGTTGACTATTTCATTCGAGCGATCGGTGTATTTCCGGTTGGTACCATCGTTGAACTCAACACCGGAGAAGTAGGTGTGGTGGTGGCGCAGACGGTAGATAGCCGTCTCAAGCCAAAAATAATGCTCATTCTCGAAGCTGACAAGCAGCCACGCCAGCATCTGGTGATTATAGATTTGTCCAATCAGCTATCCGAAAGCCACCAACCCCTGCTGTGGTGGATCACCAAAGAACTTGCGGCGAATGCATACGGTCTCGATCCACAAAAGTATTTTTTGGATTAGTTGCGAGCACAATCATGACAAACGCTGCAAACACCGCTCACACGGCACCAGATCGAGTGTCCACGGCCATCGAGGCATGCAGCGGCAAATTCGGCCTGGGCATCGTCTCGCTAACCAATTTTTCTGATCTGCAGGATCAACAGACCAGCACAAATAGCCGGGACATCTCTGAAACGTTCCAACAACGTATTGCTTCGGTATTGCGCCCCTCGGACCAGATGTTGGTGATCGCCGACGATACGGTTTGCGTGGTCATTGACGAACTCATCGACAGCAATCACCTGCACCTGGCCGGCATCAAGATTGTCCGGGTTTTCGAAACGCCGATGGAAGCCACAGGCACCTCCGCCGTCATGGCTGTTCATTGCGGTCTGGTTTACGCCGGAAGATACACCCGCGCCAGCAGGACCGCAGCCGAACTCTATCAACTCGCAGAAGAGGCGTGTTTCACTTCAATTGTTTCCAAAAAGTCCTTTGAGATAGTCAACGCAACAGACGACCAACCAATGGATAGCGATTGGCTGCTCAATCAACGCGTGCAAGCGGCCATGGAAAATCATCACATCAGCTACGACTACCAACCAAAGATAGATCTTTCGAGCGGCGATCTTGTTGGCGGAGAAGCGTTAATCCGTTGGCGGGACAACGGGCGCATTATTCCGCCAGACGAATATCTGGTGACACTCACAGATGAAGTACTCTGGAAAGTGACGATTTACGGTTACCGTAGGGTGTTACGGGAAATTCTCGACCATGAGATCAAGGTGCCAATTTCCTACAACATCGACCCAAGTTCCCTCGCCCAACCTGACTTTCTCGAATTTATGCGCCGGGAAACCAAGCTATGGGGCGTTCCAGCAACTCAGATCATTCTGGAAATTACCGAAACCAACGAACTGCTCGACCTGACCCGTTCCAAGGCACTATTGGAATCGATACGGGCCTCTGGATTTCGCATCTCTTTAGATGACTTCGGCACCGGCCATTCAAACATGCAGCGCATCAGCGCCCTGCCGCTGGATGAAATCAAACTCGACCGCGTCCTTTGCAGCAACGTGTTGCACGACGCCGACGCCCGGCAGATCACCCAATCCATCGTCAAGCTTGCCCGTACACTGAAAATCCTCACTGTTGCTGAGGGTATTGAAGACGCGGAGACTATGGCGTTGCTGGCAGAAATTGGCTGCGATATGGGACAGGGATTCTACCTCGGCGCACCAACCTCAGTTGAAGACTTCGCCAGCCTGTAACGGATTGGGTGCCAGACCACACTGCCGCTTACAACAGGTAGGGGAATATTGCCTTGCGCGTAGTCGGATAGTGGGGGAATTCCTGTAGATACCAGCGATGATGCGCTAATGCACGAGGCACCAGATTAGCCGCGGTCCAGATGGCAAACGCGAGTGCCGGCAGGTTCCAGCAGAACACCGCAAAACCACACCACTCGACGATCTCACCAAAAAAATTCGGACACGATATGCGTTCGAACAAACCACCGCTCGGCAAGCTGTAACCTTGTTCGTCAGCCTGACGCAGACCAAGCAGGGTGTTGTCTGCCTGCAGATTAATTATCCATCCCGTCACAAACAGTAACAAGCCAAACAACGACCGCGAGCCCAACAAGCCCGCGTCGCCACCTTGGAGCAAGTCAGCACCCGTGTAGGTACCATTGACAAGGCTGTTCACGGTGTTGAAAAGCATGGCGAAAATCATTACCACAACCGGCATGCGCTTGCCCCGGGTGCGGGTGCGTAGTGGATAGATCAGCGCACGATTAACGTAGTGAACGCTCCATAGACAGGCTGCCACCCAGGCGACCGGCGACAACGGCTGCCGGGCATGCAGTGACGCACCCCAGAAGCCGACCAAGGCAACCAGTTCCATCGCGATCCAAGCCGAGGTATTATTTATCATCGGCCCCCAACCAGACACACTGTGTCGGCCGTAAGGTGCAGTGATGACAAGTTGGACGGGTAACAGGACGACCGCCAGACCAATCCAAACGTACAGCCACAGGGTCAAATCAATCACGATTTCGACGCCAGGGCAGCACATACCGACTATTCTCAAAGGTACCCGTCAGCGCCTCGATCCCATAGACGCTGGCCAATAACTCATCCGTCAACACTTCAGCTGGCGTGCCTTGCGCGACCATACTCCCAGCATCCAGCAGTACCAGCCTATGACAATAACGCGCGGCCAATGCCAAATCATGCAGCACCAACACCACACCTTTTCCCTGAGCGGCTTGTTCGGCAAAAAGATCCATAAATTCCAGCTGATAGAAAGGATCGAGAGCGGCAACAGGCTCATCGGCAAGCAAAATAGCCGCCTCTACAGCCAGCAGGCGAGCGACCAGCACACGCATTCGCTCACCACCGGACAATGTCCCGATGCAGCGTCGGGCAAGACCGCTGATCTTTGTTCGTTGCATGGCTCTAGTGACAGCATCTTCGTCGCTACGGCTGGGTGAGGCAAAATATCCCATGTGGGGAACACGACCCAGGGCAACGACACTGGCCACTGACAACGGCCAGTCCACCTGTGCGCCTTGCGCAAGATATGCAACACGCCTGGCACGGTGCAGGCTGGTCAAGCCGGCAGCATCGACACCATCAATCCTGACCTCGCCATGGCTGGGGGCCAATACGCCAGCCAACGTACGCAACAGCGTGGTCTTACCCGCACCATTCGGACCGAGCAAGCCGACCACTTCGCCGCTGCGAACGCTGATATCCACACCATCAAGAATCGTCTGGCCATCAATGCTCACAGCAATGCCACAACCGCGTAGTTCGCAGTTGTCGTTCATGTCAACTCGCGCCGCAATCGACGTACCAGGTAGATGAAAAACGGCGCGCCGACGATTGCAGTGAGCACGCCTATCTTCAGTTCGGTGCCCGTGGGGATTACGCGCACCGCGATATCAGCGGCGAGGACCAGCACTGCCCCACCGATAGCGCTGACCGGCAACAAACGTCCGGGATGATAGCCCACCACAGGCCGCAGCAGGTGCGGGACAACCAGGCCGACAAAGCCGATCACGCCACTAACGGCAACTGCACTACCAACTGCCAGGGCCGTGCCGCCAATAACAAAGAGTCGGATACGGTTGAGGTTAACGCCCAAACTAACCGCGGTCTCTTCGCCAAGAGACAACGCATCCAAACCGCGAGCCGTGCTCAGGATCATCCACCAGCCGACCAGCATGAGCGGCGAGCTCAATGCCACATGATCCATACTCCGATCCGCCAGAGAGCCCATCTGCCAGAAGATGATTTCCAGAAAAGCAAACGGACTGGAAGATAAATTCAACACCAGAGAGGTCAACGCACCGGCGAAGGCATTAATCGCCACCCCGGCCAGGATTATCGTCAGCGTGCCTGCTTTGCTACCTGCCAGCAGGTAGAGTAAAACGACCGCTATGACCGCCCCCGCAATACCGCCCAGGGGTAGCGCCATGGGCACAATCAGGGCCAGGCCAGAGTAAAACACCAGCACGGCACCCAGCGCCGCACAGCCAGAGACACCAATGATTCCAGGCTCTGCCAACGGATTACGCAACAACCCCTGCATCGCCGCTCCAGACAGGCCCAGGCTGGCGCCGACCAACATTGCCAGCAATGTCCTGGGCATACGCAGTTGCGTTAACACCACGGTGGAAACTGATTCTTCACCTCTGAGGATTTCTAACAAGGTATCAAATACAGAAAGCGTTGCGTGCCCAACGGCAATCGAAACCATAAGCAACAACACTGTGATCGCACACAGCCAGGCGATGAGCACTCTATAACTCACGAAGCACCCAACGTGGTGACAATTGAGGCAATTGCTGCGTCCCTGAGAATTTCTACAGCACGTACAACATACGGAGACCCACAGGACCAAGCCTGTGGCGGCATCATCACGGTGCGGGAGGCACTGAACGCTTTCTTTAAAGCCGGATGCCTGAGAAGCTCCTGTGCTAACGACGGTGCAGAGGAATCATCTTTGATCATCACCAGCAAATCTGGCTGGTCAAGGAGCAGTACTTCCATCGGTAACTGGGCGTAGTCGGCCAGCGAGCGCATTCCCGCAAGATTCCGCATACCCGCTGTGGTCATCACATCGTGGACTAACGTGCCCTCTGCGGCACCCAAACCGTTTGGTTGATACAGCGCAACTGTTGGTGGTGTCCCTCGCAACGGCAGGGATGGCAACGACGCAAGTCGATGCTGCATGTCGGCGACGACCGCAGCCCCTCGCCCGATCTGACCCAGGGCCCGCGCCATGACGGTAATCTGCGCCTCTACCTCTTCGATCGTTCTGGGCATAGCAAATTGCAAGACAGGGATACCAAGCTTTTTAAGCAGAGCAATTGTTGCCGGTGCGGTGAAGTTACCGGCGACTACCAGATCTGGTTGCAGCGTTACTATTTCTTCCGCCCGCCCATAATTGGCGGGGATATTGCGAGCCTGAGCCGCAAACCAAGACAGTTCTGGATCTTGCACCAGGTGGCTCACTGACAGCAGCTGATTGCGATCGGCCAGCGTCAGTACCAGTTCATCCGTACACAAATTTATTGATATGACACGTTGGGGTGCAGGTGCTGCAGCTTCTGCAACAAGGCTCCCAGTGACAAGGCAGACAGCCAGCAACGCTCGAATCCGTCTTAAGCAAAACGATGAATGCCATACCAGCAATGTCATGTGGAAACCCCATATGCCGTCATTCCTCGGACGGATTCAGTCAAAAAAAGTGCTAGGCCGGTCTACGGACTTAAGAGCTGAGATGATCTCTATCGGCACCGCCTTCCCATGCTGATAGCACAGTGGCTTGTATAAACTTGGCACCTGTTTCTCAATTACCGTTGCGAGGTCAGTATCAGTTTTTCACTGATTTCCCGGACACCCAACACTGGTGTCCATACTAGAAGATCGGTTTTTGTACCACAAGCCAACTAGTCATCGGCAAACTTTAGGCGCAGTCTGCGGTCTGACTAGCAGATATTTTCCAAAGGAATCTTAGCTATGTTCAAGCGACGCAATTGGCTGGCCGGGTTGATCATGCTGGTGTTGACCTACACGGCGTCGTTCGTTAGTGCGGAAACCGACCCAGCACCACGTTACAAACCATCCTCACGAAGCCCCCAGGCGCAAGACATACGCAGCAACGCCTACGGTGCCAGCCGCTCCGCACCTGATGCGCTGGAAATTGGCGATCAGGTAACGGATTTCTCTGCAGCAATGCCAGGTGGCGGTCTGGTTTCGTTAAGGGCCGCCAGGCGACAAGGGCCGGTTGCAATCGTCTTTTACCGCGGCCACTGGTGACCCGCTTGCAACGTGCAGCTAGGTGAGTTGCAGAGTCAGTTCGAACGTTTTGAGCGACGCGGCGTAAGCATTATTGCCCTGTCAATAGATCCAGCAAAAGATTCTGTGGCGATGATCGAGCGCCTGGGTCTTGCATTTTCTCTGGCCAGCGACCCCAATCAACGCATCATTCAGATGTTTGGCGTACAGAACCCCGACACTCGGGAGCTTGCCCTGCACGCTGTCTACATCATCGATGAACAGGGCAAAATATTCTATCGCAAGGTCGGCCGGAGGCGACCTACCTCGACGGAACTGATCGATGCTATCGATGCGTTTCGCGGTGAATATCCGCAGCATGACAAAACCGAACCACGCAGCGGTCCACTCAATGTCGCCTACCCACAGAACAATTATCAGGCGCTGCTGGAAATCAGTGCGGTCACTGAGTTGTCAGCGACGGTCAACAGGCCGGCGCTGGACGAGGTCATGGCACTCATCGAGCAACGACGCAGCGACGATGCCGTATTTGCATTCAGGCGCCTGATAACTCTCAGCACGGACGCAGACACCCAAGCGCTTTTCGATACTGCCGCCTGGATGGCTCGCGAGGTTTATGTCGGCAATCAGCCCGCAGCAATTACCGCTGGCAAAGAGCTCCGAAAACGGCTGTCTCGCGTCAATCGACTGAGCACCGACCTTGAACAGGCCGACAGCGATAACGGCAAAGACGAGTTGTTGCACATGCTGGCCCGCGCACGAGCGGGTTTGTCCGTGACCCGAGCAGATATTCAAAAACAGGCTGCTGGCTGGAATCTGCGCTATGCCAAAACCATGTTACGTTCATACCGGGAGCTTGCACGCGCGGGCACCCAATGATTTCGCGGAGAGCATGATATGGCTGCCCAAAAGATCGTACTTATTCCCGGCGACGGGATAGGCCTTGAGATCACCGATGCAGTCCTGGAAGTATTGTCTGCAGCGAGCGCCGAGATTGATTGGATTCCACGACAAGCGGTTATTACTGCGCAAAACTTTTAATCTATACGCTGCAGTGAGACCGGTGCGCAATCTGCCGGGTGTGCCGGGCTGGTAGGTGGGTTGGGCGACGTACCTGGGACGAATTTTGGTGACGACAAAGCAATCTTCGAAGCAGCACATGGCTCGACGGTTCACTGAGAACAGCGGAGTTCGCCAAGGCTTGTGTCGCGCGGCTATAGGTGTCTACTCGGGGTGTAGCCCAGGCGTTGCCCACTGCCCTTTCACGCACTGTGTGCTCTGGCGTATCGCACCGAGTTCAAACGTGACCACAAGGTCCTGCATGCGCACCACCTTGGCCCCTGGCGGTAACCCGAAATTCTGAGAACAAGCGGGATGAACTGCAAACACTAGTTCATCTGCAATACATATCCCCTGTTGGATCGTGCTGCAATCAGGCACTAAAGTAGTCGGTAAGTTACTGGGCGGGCTTGCGGCGAACACGCTGACCTGGCGCCGCTTGGAAACTTCTTGGGCTCGCTCTTCAAGTTGGCTGTCATCGGCATCCAAAATCCCCGTATCCGCCTCTGGAGCAGTGTTTACGCGCTGCATTAAAAACCCGTTGCGCGCTTCGTCTTGCCCTGATTTTGCCAGTGTTTCTGCATTTTGTTCCCTGGCGGCGGATACCTGAATCTCTGCTGGCGCCGGGCTGAGCATCTGTTCTGTTACCTCCCCGCTGAAGAAAACACTGGCAGTGATTACAACAATGGCTGCAGTCGCCAATCCACCTGCCCATCTGTTGCGTTGCCGATGTTCTGATGACAACGGGGTATCAAACTTTTTTGCCGCAGCTTGCAGGATACTTGCATCCAACGCCTGGGGCGGCATAGCCGCATCCGCATCATCATAAAGCTCACTTATCCAGCGATCAGCATCATCCTGACGCCCACGCTCATCGTGCTCTGGAGGGTTATGCTCTGACATACCGTTGCATTCCTGCTTTCAGTTTCTCATTCGCGTAACGTAACCTGCTCTTGACGCCCTCGAGAGTCGCACCGGTCAGTTCTGCAATTTCACTGAGGTTCATTTGAGTCTCCTGTTTGATCAGCCATACCGTGCGTTGATTCAAAGGTAAGCGAGCGATTTCAGCATGTAGCAATGTTCGCAATTGCATGTCGCTTACCTTCCCCGCAACATCACTTTCTTCTTCGACAATGTCACTTGGCGCGTTGTCAGAAATCCCTGAGCGCATGGCGAGACGGTGATAGTCCATGAGCACATTGTGAGCCAGCTTGAACAAATACGCTTGAAACGCGCCGCGAGGTTCAAACTTATCAACGTTGGAAATTAACTTGGTCCAGGTTTCCTGGAAGCCGTCGTTGGCTTGGGCCGGCGCCAACTGACGCAAGAAAAAACGATAGATAGGCCCTTTGTGTCGCTCATACAAAAGCTCAAAGGCGCCGCTGTCGCCTTGTCGATAGCGCAGCACCAACGCATCATCAGAGTCATCCGTCTCTAACCCATCCGCCAGGGTTTGATCGGCAGGCGACACATCACTACGCGACATCGCCTGCCTGTCCAAGTTTTCAAATCCGTGCGTCATGCAATGCTCAACTATCCTGCACCGATCCCTCAGAGGTCTGGTCTGTGCTCATACTGATCAGGGACAACGCCTCCGCCGTCCGAACCAGATTGATGAACTCACTGCGATAGCCAAATCGGTCAGTGCCACGCGCGGCTTGTGCGAGTTCTATCACATTCTTGTAGGAAACGTCTGCAACGAGATCATTACGCCTCAGTAGTTGTCCGAGCCAGGCCACCGAAGCACTGAACCGGTAACTCTCACTGGTCGCGGCCAGGTCCGCAACCATTGAGTTCCGGTACAACGGGTGCTCGATCAAACGGCTGATCTCACTGTCCGGCGCTTTGTAGCGCAACTTGAGAAAGGCGATTTCAGCATTATCCTGCCGCGCTGAAAGTTCGGCTGCTGGCTGCGCGCCATAGCGCAGCGGATCTACCAGCCCCGCATCGCCATCGACCAGGGTTAATTCATATAGTGCGGTCACTGTATGTCCCGCACCGATTTCACCCGCATCAACCTGATCGTTGTTAAAATCCTCGCGATTGAGATGACGCGTTTCATAACCGATCAGCCGATACGACTCTACCACCTGGGGATTGAACTCAATCTGAATCTTCACATCCTTGGCGATCGTATTCAGAGTGGCGCCCAGTTCGTCAACCAGCACCTTGCGCGCTTCGTTGATGCTATCGATGTAGGCAGCATTGCCATTGCCAATCTGGGCAATTTTCTGCATGAGATGATCGTTGTAGTTACCGGTGCCAAATCCAAGCACGGTCAACGCGACGCCTGATTTGCTTTCCATTTCGACCAGACGTTCGAGTTCGCCGATATCGGTGGTGCCGACATTGAAGTCTCCATCTGTAGCGAGAATGACGCGATTGACGCCGTTGTCGATGAAACTCTGCCGCGCTAGATTATAGGCCAGACGGATACCTGCCCCACCATTGGTCGAGCCACCGGCGTGAAGCCGGTCAAGTGCTGCATAGATGGTCGCCTTCTGATCCCCGGCAGTGGGCGCGAGCACTTCACCGGAAGATCCGGCATAGACAGCAATTGAAAGCCGGTCCTGGGGACGTAACTGCTCGACCAGCAATTTCATTGCGCTCTTAAGAAGCCCTATTTTGTCAGGTGCCTGCATGGAGCCTGAGACATCGATTAGAAATACCAGATTAGAGGGCGGCAGAGCAGAATTTTGCGCAGGCTGCCAGCCGTTGATCCCGACATGGAGTAGATGTCGTTTTGCATCCCAGGGACTCGGACCTAATTCGGTATAAACGCTGAATGGTATGGAGCGATCATTGGATCGCGGATAGTCGTAGCTGAAGTAGTTCACCAGTTCCTCAACTCGCACTGCATCCGGGTTTGGCAACTGCCCCTGGTTGAGTATGCGACGAACGTTTGCGTAAGAGGCCGTGTCGACGTCAATGGAAAACGTCGAGACCGGATCCTGACGCGCCCAGTGCACAGCGTTATTCGTAAACGCCTGATAATTTTCGCGGCCAAAATCCAGATAAGCAGGCACCCGTCTCAGTATGCCCCGCATGTCTTTATCGGCGAAGCGAGATGCCGCCACGTTATGGGATAAGACAGCCAGTTCGCTTGAAACCGGAGCCGGCTGTGAGCTTTTCGCCGAGACCTCTGTGGGTGCGTCGAATTCCTCCAATTGAGGGGCAGAATCTATTCGTGGACCCTTGCTTCGATCAGCATCCTGTTGATAGGCACCACAAGCCGCCACAGCGATGAGCAAGGCTAAAAGTAGCGTATTTCTGGTCTTCATATTGGTGTTCCTTATTCGTTAACACCATTTACAACGTCACTAAACCGAATAAGGGGTTAAATTTTTTCCATCCAGCGTACATCCGAGGTATAACTTAGCGCCGTGGACATCGTTGAAGCACAAACAACAGCACGCCAGTTGATGGACCAGCATGGCCTTGATGACTGGCGACTGCATCTCGACAACGCCCGGCAACGCTGCGGATCCTGCAACTTTACAAATCGCCAAATCAGTCTTTCAAAGCACTTTGTCGAACTGAATGATTTATCTGAAGTACGCAATACCGTCTTACACGAAATTGCCCACGCACTGGCTGGACCCAGGGTTGCACACGGTGCGCGCTGGCAATCGGCAGCACGCAAAATTGGCGCTCCCATAGCTGCTACCAATGCTACTGCTGACATGCCAGAACCAAACTGGCTGTTGCAATGCTTGTCCTGTACGCGAGTGGTGGCAAAACGTCACCGTCGAAGTCTAAATCTAGAACTTACACGTTGTCGTCATTGCGGCTTCGAGCGCGGCAAATTGCAGTGGCTGCACACAACCCAAATGACTTCAACATGAGTGTGACCATAAGAACTGTTACCCGGGAAGAGAAGGCTCGTTTCTGATGACCGAAGCTGTAAATGTTGCACGGCTTCGCGGCTGACAGCGATTAGGTTTCACTTAATATGCTGCACTCAGTAGCATGTAGCCCTGACAAGGTAGGACAAGGTAGACAGACCCTATGCGATTATTACTAAGCGCGAGCTTCAGCGCATTGCTCATTGCCGGCTGTTCCCCGCAATCACCGCTGACGGATGTGCCACCCGGTGTTGTCACGGATTGGCCAGCCTATGGCTCGACTGCCGGCGGCACGCACTTTTCCCGTGCCAATCAGATCACCCCGCAGAACGTACAACACCTGACTAAAGTCTGGGAACACCGTTCCGGCGATATTCGTCAGGCCGGCACCGAGCCTGGTCAGTTCATGACTCAAAGCTCATTGCAGGTCACGCCAATCGTGATAGAAGACAAGATGTACTACTGCTCTCCATTTAACAAAGTGTTCGCATTGAATGCAGAAACTGGCGAAGAGCTGTGGGCATTTGACCCCGAAGTAGACCGTACAGCGGATATTCTGCCTAATTGCCGTGGTGTCAGTCACTGGTCATCCGGTGCTGTGGGTTTCTGCGAACAACGGATTATCGTTGGCACCCTGGACGCACGGTTGATTGCGCTGGATGCGAAAACCGGCAAGCGGTGCACGGATTTCGGCGATAACGGCGAAGTCGATGTCAGCCAAGGCTTGTCCGAGCACAACCCCATGGAGTATTCCATCACTTCACCACCGGCCATTCTGGGAGATCGCGTGATAACCGGCGCCATGGTTCTGGACAACCAACGCGTTGGCGTACCCAGCGGCGTGGTTCGAGCTTACGATATTCGTAGCGGTGAGTTTTTGTGGGCTTGGAACCCGGTGAAACCCGGCAGTCCGGAAACCAATCCGGATGGCACATTTCTGGCTGGCACGACCAACGTATGGTCGATTATCGCCGCAGATCCGGAGCGAGATCTGCTGTTTGTGCCGACCGGAAACACCTCACCAGATTACTATGGCGGCCATCGCGGCGACCTTGACTACTATTCGAGTTCGGTAGTGGCACTGCACGGCGCAAGCGGCGAAGTCGCCTGGCACCGCCAACTGGTGCATCACGATGTGTGGGACTACGACACCCCGGCACAACCCAATCTTGTCGACATGACAGTGAACGGTGAAACCATCCCCGTTGTTGTACAAGTCACCAAGATGGGACTCACCTTTGTGCTGCATCGCGATACCGGAGAACCGGTCTGGCCCATAGAGGAAAGACCAGTACCGCAAAACGGTGTGGTCGACGAACCGCTGGCGGCGACGCAACCATTCCCAACCCATGTGCCGCACCTGGTCAATCCACCACTGACGCCGGATGACGCCTGGGGCATGATGCTGTGGGACGAAAGCGTTTGCAGCGACAAATTCGCCGAGATGCAAAACGACGGTTGGTATACCCCACCTTCGCTCAAAGGTTCCATCAACTACCCGTCTAATGGTGGCGGTAACAACTGGGGCTCCCCGGCGATAAATCCGGATTCACGGATAATGGTGGTTTACACCATCCGCGTGCCGGGCTCCACCCGCCTGATTCCGCGGGAAGAGTGTGCTCAAGTGGGCCAAAGCCAGACCGGCACACCATACTGCGTGGAAACTGGATTCGTCAGCTCGCCGTTGGGCGTGCCCTGCTCAGAGCCGCCATGGGGCACCCTGGACGCGGTAGATATTGAAGCTGGCAAAATATTGTGGAGCGTGCCCATGGGTACAACCCGTGACATGGCGCCGTTTCCTTTCTGGTGGATCAAAGGCATTCCCGGTTTTGGCGGACCTATGATGACCGCTACAGGGTTGGTTTTTTCCGGCATATCAAACGAGCACAAGATCCGCGCCTTCGATATCAAAAACGGTGAAGAACTCTGGTACGCAGATTTGCCGACCGCAGCCAACGCGGTGCCGATGACCTACCAGGTGCGCGCTACAGGCAAACAATATGTGGTGGTTGCAGCGGGCGGTCACTGGAGTGGCGGCAGCCCTCCAGGCGATCACATTATCGCCTTCGCCCTACCCGATCCACAGCAGTAAACATGTTAACGGCAAAGGTTATCTGGTGAGTATCAAGTGTTTAGATGGCGACGACATCAAGGTGAATCTGTCGGATAACCCTTATCAACTAATCAGTTCCACTGAAATTCAAAACCACATCAACAAGACTGCTGATGTCTTCATCTGACAAGTTTGACCACGGCGGCATCAACGGCGAGCCACCATAGACCTTCGTACCGTCCTTAATGACATTTGCGATGTCTGCCCGGGTGCCACGCTGCCAGTCGGCGTCGGTATCAAACTTAAAAGCCGCTGCGCTGAAGGGTCGTGGTCGAATCATCTCCTGGGGCACGCCTGGCCCGTCACCTCGACCATCGGCACCATGGCAGGTCGCACACAACGTTTCGTAGAGCTCCCGACCATCGGCAAACGCGGCGCCTGGCATAAGTGTCACTAGCGCGACCAACGCAACAAAATAGCAACGCATATTCATGACTCCCCTTCTTCAACATCAAATTCAAGCACTACAACCTCGAAGTATTGTAAATCTACCACCCCGTTAGCGCTGTAGATTGCGCCATTGGCGTTTACGCTAATGGCGTATGCCGCCGGCGCTGGCGCACGTTCGCCATCGCAGCGACGCGGAAAATCAATACCCACTCGATAGCGGCCTGGCCAGAGATTCGCAAAACGCACCTCTTCCACCCTCGGCCCGACGCTGTCGCAGCGAACGTCGTCGCTGATCACACCGCCAGTACGACTCTCATGACGGGCAAAATAGACCGTATCCAGCAACGGGTCCGTGACATACAGATCCAGATCTGCTTCCGGACCAAACGCCAATCGAATAACGACTGCACTCTGTTCGCGCTGCACCTGGCCGCGCAGGCTGTTCGCCAGATTCACCGATTCTGCTTGCACCGCTGCTAACTGTTCGTCCGAGGTCGGCGGCTTCGCACAGCCGCAAACCAACATCGTCAACAACGCAGTGGCAAGCAACCGGCCCATCATTGCCCGCCCGAAACCTCCACTGCTTGAATCGGTGCCGGCGTCAAGCGCACTACCCGTGGAATACCCGTTTCGATCTGCCAGGCAGGCACATTCGAATTGCTGGTCCACACTCCACCGTGCTCATCGAAATCGATATCTCTGGTGTAGGTGACTCGAGTGGGTAGAGGATAAACAGTGAATTCTTCAGTTTGCGTATTGAACGCCAGCAGCGTGTCGCTGTTGGTCCCGCAAATCCAAACCGTATCCGTTTTAAGATCGACATTGAGCGCGTAAGGCGTTTCGGTTCCCACCGGTTTGATGGGCAACTCAAACAATTCAAACTCCTCGGTCGCAGGATCGAAACGCGCCAGTACATTGGACGAGAAACCCGGTATCCAGAGATTGCCCTTGGAATCAAAGCGTATACGCCGCGGCGCTTTAAAAGGCGTGTCTATCATCGTCAGTTCAAACGTCTCTGGATCAATGCGACCTATGCGGTGCGCGTTCAGCTGGCTGAACCAGATATCACCATTCGGCGCAATATCGATGCCGTACGGAACGGGGCCGCCGCCTTCACCGCCACCGCCACGCAGGCCGCTGAGATCAACGTATTGGCTCAGCCAGATAAATGCCGGCAGCATGCGCAACATCACCGCTTCACCGAAGCTGCGAGCAGGCACCCGTATCGTTTCATGCTGGCCGCTTTTCGGATCGTACATGCCCACGTGATTGGACCCGGCAATGGTGTACCAGACGCGGTTTTTAGAATCTATGCGCAGCGTGTGGGGATAAATACCACCCGGCAAAGGCTCGATGGTAAATGAGCTGTCTGTGGGGTCGAACTTGGCAAGGCGATTGCCCGTCGCCAGGGTAATCCACACTGCACCGTCGAGATCGACCTGCAATGAATGAGGCCCGACATGCATTTCTGAGTTTGACGGTAATGCGCCGGAGCCCATGGAACCACCGAGGGGCACATCCTCACGCGGGATACTGAACCATTCGCGCTGACCGCCAGGCACTGATGGATCCATGCGAAATAAGGTGTCTGTGGTCATATCCACCGAATAAATATGCCCACTGGGGTGCACGATCATGTCGTGTTGCATGGATGACCTCCCACCGAGTTGAAATTCGTCGATTATTGCGCGACGCACCTTTTCGCTGGGAGGGGGCGCAAAGCCAGGCTCTTGCCACCCTTTGGTCAGCGCGGGTACCGCCGTTGCCGGATCGTAGGCTTTGTTAAACAAAGCCGGAATGCGCTTGCGCAGATCTTCATCCAGACCTGCACCCATGCGTGCCATCAGCGCCAGAATTTTGTCCCATTCAGCTTCGTCGCGTTGCAGGCGGGTTGCAGCGTTACCTTGCTGGTGGCAATAGGTGCATTGACGTACGAACTGTTCCCGGTCCTGCTCCGTGTCCAGTTCGTTGAGCAGCAACTCATACCAATGGTTGGCAGGTAATTGCGCTGCGACTTCTGCCGGATCTGTATGCCTTTGCATAGCAAAATCCAAATGCGTAAAGCCCGCGCTTGGCGTTTCGTGAGCTACGCTACGTATGTCGTGCCAGCCGATACGACGAACACGCATCATGTACTGCGTATCAGGCGGTACGCCAGGGAGCTGGTAATGTCCCCGATCGTCGGTGAACACAGTACGTTCCTGGAACGGCAGATTGAAACGCGCCGTAACCATCGCGCCTACGATCGGCACACCTGCCTCATCTAAGACCTCACCTTCAAATCCCGCCGCCTGGATGCTGCCGCCGGCAAAAAGAAAAGTGGCTGCAGCGATGCCTGCCGCCAACAGTCGATTGAAAATACTGTGGTTCATAACGTTCTCCTCTGAACGGATTTCGTAACGTTGCGGCTAAATCTACTCCTACCGACCCTTCGTTGTCACCAACGCAGGACGCAGCATTGGCTCCAGGCCGTTGCGTTTGATCTCATACATAACAGCTAATCTGGTACCTAACTTGCCGCTGGGAAAGCCTTCGTTTTTGAACCACACGAGGTAAGGCTCGGGAAGATCAATGAGTTTGGTCCCCTTGAAACGCCCGAAAGGCATCTCTGAATTGATCGTGTCGATCAACTCTTGATGATCGGGATCAGTGTAATCTGGCATAGAAGTCTTTGATTTCTTTACCCATGTGGTCAAAAAGGTCGTTGGGAATGGGTAAGGTAAGATTGTATTGCACCACCCGCCAGCCGCTGGAATCATGCAACAACACCCCCGTACCCCGGGTCTCGCCATAAGTTTCATGTAACAGGCGTTCTTCAAACCAGGCGACGTTGCCGGCAACGTGTACAAATCTTTGCGTTGGATGATAGGTCCAGCCGGTGCCGCTGGCAAAGCGCGTCCGGGTATAGGTTTTGAATGCCGCCAGCGGCCAGTATTCGTCCCGATCGGTGCCGAGGAACACCGCAGATTCATGGTACAAAGCAAAATAGCCGTCGAAATCTGCGGCCGATGCACGTTCGTGCAACGCATCTAGGACCGCCGCCACTGCCGTTTCACTAACCGAATGCTGCGCTGCCTGATTTTCGGCAGACACGACACCAGGCGTTAGGATTGCCAGACTCAACAGCAACCCGGTCCACCACACCAGGCTAAGGCCTTACTTCGTAATAGAGATTACTGGGATCGTCAAAATCGTGTTCATGAAATCTGCTGAAGCCCGCTTCGGTGACCATGCGTTGCGCCACCTCGGGATTAAAGCCAAGGGTACCGAGACCGGCTCCGCCAGGCTCTGACAGCGCCGACGACATGCAGGCCGACACAGAAAAACCATAGAACATTGCCAACAGCGGGTTGCGCATGTTTTTCTTGAAATCCGGCGCACTGCGAATATCTTTGATCAACCAGGTGCCGTCTGGTTTCATGGCGCCGCGGATAGCGTCTATAACCTTCGCAGGATGTGGCATGTCGTGGATGCAATCGAAAGTGATCAGAAAGTCATAGGTCGGCGTGTCAGGCAGGTCTTCACCCCCTGCCACATGAAATTCTACGTTGGTCAGACCCTGTTCAACGACCTTATCCCGACACCGTCGAATCGCATGCGAACTCGGATCGAAACCGTGAAATTGTGAGTTGGGAAACGCCTCTGCCATGGCCATCAAAGCCACGCCACCGCCACAACCCACATCGGCAGCCTCCGCCCCTTGCTCCAGCTTCGCCACCACGCCATCGAGCGCCGGTAGTATATTCGGTACCAGTTCACGCTTGGTCCACGGGCCCAGCATACGCTCAGTGCGGTGCGCCGCATTCGGCCCGAGTTCCTCATAGGACAAGCCAATGCCGGTTTTGAAAGCGTTGATAAGCTTATCAACGATCTCCGGCGGTGTTTGTCCGGAAAACGCACCCGCCGCAAAAGAGGGGCTGTCTGTCTCGTCAGCGAGTACCGCAGCACCGACCGATGTCAGTTCAAAGCGGTCTTCATCATGATAGGTAACCAAGCGTGCAGCAGCCTGTCCACGCAGCCATTCAAACAACCACCGCTCCTGCAAACCGGTGCTTTCGGCAAGCTCTGCGGCAGAAACCGGCCCGGCACCATCCATGGCCTGATACAAACCCAGCCGGTCGCCAATGTGGATCATCAACGACACCATTTCGCCTTGCTTAAAACTCCAAACCGAAAACGCATACCGTTTCAGTTCATCTGCATCAATTACTGCTTCACTCATTTTTACTTCCTAAAGTTATTAATCAGCCGCTACGGCCCAGACGAAATTCTCTGCATTAGGCATACTTACCAGAGGCAAATTCCCCGCGTTCAATGTTTGCCCTTCTTCGACGATCCCGTTGATAAACAACAAGTACGCAGTCAGCGCATAGATTTCATCCGCAGACAGGCTACCCGGAGCGGTATAGGGCATTGCCCGGCGCAGGTAATCGAACACCGTGGTGGCATAAGGCCAATAACTGCCTACGGTCTTAACCGGCGAGTCGGTGTCGATGCTGCCATGCCCTCCGGCGAGGCGATCATTGATCCCTTGCTCTCCCGCAGTGCCGTGACAAGCTAAGCAATGCACCTGATAAAGCCCGGCACCGGTTTTCGCATTGCCGGAGCCAACCGGTAGACCCTGGCCGTCGGGCTGCACGAAATAATCTACCTGCGCTATGTCCTGAGCGGATAGTGATTCCCCCAGGTTCGGCGATTGGGCAACCGCGGACAGTGTTGTTACCGCGATCACCACCGCCATTGAGCAAAGCAGAGAAGACTCAAACATAGACATTCTCCGCCTCACCACTGGCGCTGATCTGCCAGGCCTGGATCGCATTAACATGATAAAACGATCCTGCTGAACGATCCTTCAATACGCTGCTGCGGGTCGGTTGAATCGCACCACTTTCATCTATGGCACGACTCAAAATTACTGCCGGTCCACCATCCCAACGCCACGCCGCACGAAATCTGGTCGCGCATTTGGTCAGCACATGTTCATCCAATTGCGCTTTCACCCACGACCGACCGCCGTCTACAGAAACTTCAACGTCGCGGATTTTACCAACACCGCTCCAGGCGAGCCCGGAAATCTGATACCAACCGGCTGACTTCATGGTCAAGCCCGGTGACGGGCTTGTGATGACCGACTTCACACCCATCGGAAAGGTGAACAACTCAGCGACACCATCAGGCCCCAGATCGGAATACTTGGATGTCTCATCCTTGGTCATCGCCGGTTGATCGGTGATTTTTATCGAGCGCAGCCACTTGACGCTGGCGTTACCTTCCCAGCCGGGCAGGAACAGGCGCATCGGATATCCGTTACCCGGGCGCAGGCGTTCGCCGTTCTGGTACAAGGCGACGATGGCATCGTCTAACACTTTATCCAATGGCACGCTGCGGCTCATCATGGCTGCATCCGCGCCATCCGCTACTATCCACTTCGCCTCTGGCGAGATGCCTGCCTCATCCAAAAGCACTGACAACGGCACGCCACCCCATTCACTCACCGACAAAAGACCGTGCAGGGAACTCGCGCTGCCGGCAACTGGTTTCGGTGCAATCATGGCACCGCTATTGCCGGAGCATTCTAAAAATTGAATTCGTGACACCATTGGGTAACGTGCCAACGCTTCCAGATCAAAAGACAGCGGACGCTTAACAAGGCCATGCACATACAGTTTGTGTTGAGCCGGATCGATATCCGGGATGCCGCTGTGATGACGTTCAAAGTGCAAATGGCTGGGCGTAATCAAGCCATCTAAGAGCTGTAGTGGTGTACGCGACGCGCCGCTGCCGGTAGTACCCGGTTGGGACCCGATGGGATCGCGTTTTACATGGGCTTCAAAGCTCGAAGGGCCACCACTGGGGCTCATCGGTCCACCCGGAGCCTGCATCCAAGTTTCACGCTCAAGACCCGTCGCTGCCTGGGCTGTCAGCAAAGCTGCACCTCCAGCAACACTACCTTTGAGAAAAGATCTACGTCCGAACAGGCCGTTACCCCCTTCGGGGGACAGGCTATCCATTAACCGCTACCGGCGGTTCGCTTTCCATCGACCCCCACATGACATCATCTGGAACACTCATCACCGCCTCGTAACCTCCCGCCGGGTAATTAGTCATATGTGGCCCAGCCCCAGCCAAATCAGGCTGTTCCACGCTACCTTGTTGATCTTCGAAATCTGCCGGCTTCTTAAAACGCGCTAGTTCTTCCGCAGTAATACCGGCAAGTGCAACCACCTCGGGGTCGATCCAGGCCTCCTGATCGATCGCTTCAGTGGAATAGGAAAGCTCCAGCGACAGATTTTCGAGACCGGCAAAATACATGGAAACACACATGCCGTGATCCACCGGCCCCATAACCGGTACACCTTTGGAGCGCAACCGGTCGCGCATGGCCATCATGTCGTCATGGTCTTTCACCTTCATCGCCAGGTGCTGCATGGTGCCGCGCGCGCAGTTAGCCCCGGGATTGCCCGCATGGGTAGCACCTAACTCGACTTGTATCCCTTCGATATCCGGGTTGCAGACAAACGCGATCGAACTCTCGTCGTTCAGTCGAAGAAACCCATGCCAGGTGTTTTCCACACCATGCATCCAATATAGTGCCTGCAGTTCCATACCCAATTTGTCGGTAAAGAATTCAATCTGTTGTTTCATGTTGGCGGTACAAACCGCCAGATGATGTAAACCCGCTACCTTATTCATATCTCTCCCATCCCCTTGATGATGCACTCTCGCCACGAACCTTGGCAGAAAATCAGCTCAGAGGGAACAAAGAGAACACTGGCAGGTATAATTGGATTCAACCTAAGATACCATCGCTGACGAAATCAGGTAGCACCTCGTTGACCGAAAAATCTCTAAAATCTGACCTCAAAACACACTTCGACTTCGGTGAGAATTGGTCTGCATACGCAACCACCATTACCGAAGCCGACATTCTCGAAGCCGAAAAAGGATTGTTACGATTACTAAGCCTTGATCAAATTCAAAACGCAAAGTTCCTGGACATAGGATGCGGATCTGGCCTGCATAGCCTTGCAGCAATTCGTCTTGGCGCAGCATCGGTATCTGCTTTTGATTTTGATCCCCTTAGTGTCGCAACAACCGAGCAAACGCTGAATCGCTATGCACCGGATGGCAATTTTACCTGCCAGGTAAACAGTATTTTGGCCGATCACAATGCTTCGGCAGGTGCATACGACATTGTTTACAGCTGGGGGGTTTTACACCATACCGGCAGCATGTGGGAAGCGATAGAAAACGCGACGAAGATGGTGGCACCGGGTGGCAAGCTGGTGATCGCAATCTATTTAAAAACTCGTTTTTGCTGGTTTTGGAAACGCGAGAAAAGACTATTTACCACCCTGCCTAACTGGTTACGTTTGCCTATCGTGTGGAGCTACGCAGGGTTGTGCATCTTGAGAATTCTCGCGCGCAAGGAAAACCCATATACACATATCGCGCACTACAACAAGGATCGCGGTATGAACTGGTATCGAGATCGCGTCGATTGGTTGGGTGGTTACCCCTACGAAAGTGCGTCGGCAGAAGAAATCATCGCCTTTTTGCAGGCACGCGATGGTCGCCTGGACAAATCCCTGGCAACCACCCCTGGCCTTGGCGTATTCGGATCTGGTTGTGCGGAGTATGTGTTCACCATCGGTTGAAGGTTGCGTAGCCGCGCGTTGAGGAAGGATTCATTTGCGAACTGGGTCTCGGATACGGGCCAGGTAAATGGGTAACAATTTGACGATATGAAAGATCGAATCATAGGCATCGCTTTCTTCACCGTCGCACTATTGCTGATTTGTGTCGTTGTTGTCAGTTTGATATCCGGACTGATCGAGTGGCTGCAATCCGGCCGTTGGGAAAGTCCGAGTTTACTCAGAGCCGCCTACGACGCCCATTTGATTCGCGCACGATGGTTCCTGTCAGCAGACTGGGGTTGGCGCCTGCATGAAATACTCGACCAGATCCCGATGCTGGTCGGCGCCGCACTTGCCGCGTCGCTGTCCTGGTGGGCAGGACTATGGTTCGTGCGCCGCTAAACAACCAGATGATCTCTTTGCTGCACCATAATCTCAGACCGCTCCTTGTTCGCGAAACCGGGTAATTTCTGTTGTGCTGTAACCATGCTCAGCAAGTATTTCGTCGGTATGCTCGCCTAACGCTGGCGCGTGCGCCTGCGGCACGATGGGTGTGCCGCTCATCGCAATCGGCGTACCGACTACCGACGTCTGCGCCCCCTGGTCATCGGTAACTGTCTGTAGATAGCCATTTTCCCAGACGCCCGGGTCCTCAGCGACACCCCGATAGTCACGGACCGGCGCATAGCGAACGCCCATGCGACGTAACACCTCACACCACTGGTCCGTGGTTTTCTGCTGAAATGCTGGTGTTAAACTGGCGAACAAGAACTTCATATCTTCCGGCTTTGCCAACAACCCCTGGAAGCGGGGATCAAGAGCCAATTCAGGCTGTTCCATGGCGATGAAAAAAGCATCGCGAGCCTCTGGCGGCACGCCGATGATGCCGATCCAACCGTCTTTGGTTTCAAATATCCCGTACACGCCACGTAACAGAGGATGCCCGCCATTAGCGCGCCCTGGCACCTCATCAGTCATTAAAAAGTGTGTATATTCAGCAGCTTGCGCCCATATCTGCCCGCCGAGAAGAGATACGTCAATGCGCTGCCCAAGCCCGCTGCGGGCACGACTGACCAAAGCTGCGAGAATGCCCGAAACCATATTCTGCGAAGCGATGTGGTCTGCAATGGTGACACCAACGGGTGAACGCGCGGTGCCATCGTGACCGACGGTGCTGATTAATCCGCCCGCTGCCTGGCCCGCTAAGTCGGCGCCCTCTCGGTCAGCGTCGTCGCCAACATGACCAAACGCGCTCCCGGCAGCCCAGATCAAACCCGCATTGTCTGCACACAAATCCTCATAGCCCAGACCCCAATCATCCATGGTGCCGGGTTTGAAGTTGCTCACCACAACATCAGCCTCACTGGCCATGCGCTTGAAGATGGCTGCGCCGGGCGGCGTTCTCAAATCAACGGTAACGCTCCTCTTGCCACGATTGCAGGCGTGAAAATAAGCACTGCGCGAGTCTGTTTCACTGACAAAGATCCAGCGTGCATGATCACCCACTCCGGGTAGTTCGACTTTGATCACATCTGCGCCCATGTCGCTCATCAACGCTGCTGCCTGGGGCCCTTGCACCAGCAACCCAACGTCCAAAACCTTGATACCTTCCAGTGCTCCCGCCATTGAACGACCAACCTGCTAATTTCACACTATCCTCGCTCATGGGTAGACTTGGAGCAACTTCGTCAACTTCGCAACATGTCAGGGAACAAAAACTAATCATGCCGAACAACCATGACGTAATCGTAATTGGTGCCGGGGTAGTCGGATGTTCCATCGCCCATGCCCTGAGCCGGGCAGGTATGAAAACCCTGAACATTGATGCTCTACCGGCAGCAGGCTATGGCTCGACAAGTCATTCCTCAGCGATAGTGCGACCGTTTTATTCGCACATCACATCCTGCGCGGTAGCGCACGAATCTCGTAGCCGCTGGCTGCAATGGCCGCAGTTCTTAGAAGTTGAGGATCCTGGTGGTTACGCCCGATACACAGAAACTGGCGGCTTGATCCTTTTTAACGAAGCCGACCGCGCCAGCTACGATCAAAACCTGATCATTCTGGATGAGGTCGGAGTCGAGTATGAGATCCTCGACAGCGCTGGAGTTTTAGCGCACTACCCGAGGATTTCGCTGCAAAACTTCGGCCCACCCAGGCGCCTGGACGATGAACTATTTGGCACCACCGGCCAGAATCCGGTCTGCGGTGGTATTTATATTCCGGCGTGTGGTCACGTCTCCGACCCGCAGCTAGCTGCAAGAAATCTACAAACGGCGGCAGTCGCGAGGGGTGCCGAGTTTCGCTTTGGTGCGGCTATCACCGAAATTCTGCGCGACGCGACCAAGGTTCACGGCGTGAAGATCGCGACGGGAGAGGAACTTCACGCGCAGGTCGTGGTAAATGCCGCAGGACCTCACTCATCGATCGTCAATGCGCTGGCGGGGATTGTCGATCAGCTTTCAATTTCAACACGCGCGCACCGTCACGAGGTTGCCTATATAGCCACGCCGCCAGGCTACGCCGCCAAGCAGCATGGATTTATTGCCGATATGGATACCGGTACTTATCAGCGAGGAGATGGCGCAGACCTGTTGATCGGTTCGACAGATCCGGCTTGCGATCCCGCGGATATTGTCGACCCGGATGATTACCAGGAGAGTTTTTCGGAGCAATGGACCCTGCAGGTTTACCGCGCGGCGTTGCGCGCTCCGGACCTGCTAATAGAGAGTAAGGCGCGGGGTACTGTCGGTTTATACGATGTCTCGAACGACTGGATACCCATCTATGACAAGACGGACCTCGAGGGCTTTTATCTCGCTATTGGCACCAGCGGGAATCAATTTAAGAACGCCCCTATCATCGGCGACATCATGGCAAAGATCATTCTGGCAGGAGGCCGCGGAGTAGATCATGACCTGGCACCCGAGATGCTGGAACTCCCCCAGCTAAAGCGGCGTGTAGATTTATCTTTTTACTCACGTAATCGCGAGATCCAGCTGACCCGGTCGGTCATGGCCTGATCTAAAACAATCTGCGCTGCCATCACACCGGGGTGATGGTGATCAACACTGCCGTCTCCCGAGCTTTGGCAAAATCCTCAGCATCGAATTCACCGCCATGTATTTTGACCTCCATATAGGCCGCATCGGCTGGATGTCGCGCCCACATTTCGCGCATCAATGGGTCTACCAGGTCTGGCCGATCGACCGTTGCCTGTACCTCGCAGGCCACCCAACGGCCCACCAACAGAACATCAGCACCTGCATTGTGCATAAAGTTCGGCCACCATTTGGTTTGCCGGGAAGTCAGCACGACTAGACGCTCATCTTCACGCAGATAGCGTGCGGGAACCGTGAGAACTCTGCCTGATTTGATACCCGTGTAGCGGATCGCAAGAATACTTTTACTACAGACGCTGTGGAGTGGCGAACGTAACAACAACACCAGAATCTGATTGATGAGAACAAACAAGCGATGGGGAATTTTCACTGCGATGCAAACTCTCATTGTGGCCGCGTCAACGAGCGGTATAACCACCATCAACAGGCAGCGTCACGCCATTTATAAAGCTCGCTGCATCGCTGGCCAGGAAAGTCGCAACAGCGGCAATTTCTTCCGGTTGGCCGAGCCGGCCTAATGGATGCAAGCTGATGATGTATTCCTTGGTCGCTTCATCCTGACGAAATTCCGCGGTCATCGGCGTTTCTATGTAACCCGGCGCAATGGCGTTAACGCGTACACCATGGGGACCAAAACTCACCGCGTATTGTTTGGTTAACCCAACCACCCCATGCTTGGCGGCAACGTAGGCACCCGCTCCGGCCTGCACTTCATCCAGCGGTGGTGTTGCCGACCCGGTCAAACCGACCAGGCCTGCCACCGATGCGGTGTTGATGATCGAACCACCACCCCTGGCGGCGAGAAACGGCGCGCCATAGTAAAGGCCGTGAAACACTCCAGATAAATTAATGGCGATGGTATCGTCCCAACCACGTCCACCACCGACGCCGGCGTTATTAAACAGCACATGCAAACCACCCAGCTTAGCGACGGTCATTTCTAAAGCCGCACGAACCTCGTCTGCGTTCGCAACATCCATAGCCAAAGAATCAGCCCGCCCACCAGATTCTGCAATCAGAGCAACGGTGCCTTCAGCGGCCTGAAAATCTATATCTGCACACATCACCGCGGCCCCATTGGCCGCCATGTGTTGTGCGCTGGCACGACCAATGCCGCTGCCAGCACCCGTTATCAAGGCGACTTTGCCTTGCAAATCACTCAACTTGTTCTCCTGATTATCCGTATATCTACACAACCAATGAGCTTATCAAGGTTTCCAGGTAAGCTCCGTGTTATTCGAGTTAAACGCGATGGAGACACTCAAGTGAGTAGACTGGAAAAGAAAACTTTTGCCGAACTGACACCGGAACAGCAAACTACCTTCGAAGAAATTGTCGCTGCCCGGCCGGTTAAACCCAAGGATGGTCACATTGGTGGGCCTTTCGACATCTGGCTGCGCAATCCGGAGATGGGCAAGCGCCTGGTCGGTCTCGGCGGTTTCTTTCGGTTTCGTACCTCCGTCGATCGGCGCTACATCGAACTGGCGATACTGGTTACCGGTGCGCATTGGCAAGCCCAGTTTGAGTGGTATGCCCACGAGCCCATGGCGCGCGAAGCCGGTGTGCCGGAAGCCGTTATCCAAGCAGTTAAAGTCGGTGACAAACCGGATATGAGCGACCCGGGAGATATCGCCATCTACGCACTAGCCATGGAGATGCACAATGATCATGCCGTGAGTCAAACTACCTTTGATGCGGCCAAATCCATGTTTGGCGAAACGGGCGTAGCGGAACTGGTCGGGCTCTGCGGTTTCTACGGACTGGTCTCAATGACGCTGAACACCTTCGATGTTGATTTACCCGAAGGCGCCGAATACCCGTTCACGAAAGAAGGTTATTCGTAAAAGTCTGAAATTATCTGTTTGAACCGCAACACGCAGAAAACATCAGCCTTTAAGACAAACCTTCGCTGGTTAGCGTACTTCGGCTTCATCTATGGATTCACCTAGTGCCCGCGCTCGGTCCAACCGACTTGCTTCGTCCTTGGGCAGATGTTTCTGGGCCAGGACCAGAAAGAACAGCGCGGGTATCAGGGTCAATGTTGAAACTGCGATGGCGGTTCGTAGCGCGTTAGCGTCATCCATACCCTGGGCGTAGAAGATATCTGACAACTGCCCCATCACATAGGGGCCCAAGGCAAGACCGATAAAGGTGTTCATCAGAATATAGTAAGCGCCAGCGACCGCACGCATTCTCGGCAGCACCAGATCGCTGGCAGTACTGGGCGGCACCCCACCACTACACGCCGAAAACGCCGTGAGCAGGAAATTCAGCCAGTACACGGCGACCAAGTTATCTGTGTATAAAAGCACCAGCAGCAATGGCACCTTGCCAAAAATAACGATATAACCAAGCACCAGGCGCCCACTTGGGAACTTCTGTTTCAGCTTATCTGCAAAAATGCCACCCAGGGTAATGCCAAGAAAGCCTCCTGCCGCGGCACCCAAGCCTAGAAAGAGACCAATCTGAGTGACCGAGACGTCGTGCAGTCTTAACAACAAAGGTGGAATCCAGAAGCCCGCCCCGTAGCCGACAAAGGCCATCATCGGGAAGGCGAGCATGGTGTAGACAAAGGCCTTGGAGCCAAACATCATATGGTAGGTAACCGGATCGCGTATTTTCAGCGATTGAGCCCAGGTAATTGTCACCCAGACACCGAACCCGGTGGTTATCCATTGGGCGACACTGCCAGTCAGCAGAATCAACAACCACGCACCCAGCACAATCAAAGCCGCCCCGGCAAGATTGGTCCACAGGACTTTCTTGTGACTACGCAAGCCGATGAGATTGAACGGCGGGATCACGGCGAGAAGCTCATTGCCCAGCACGCGAAACGGATGAGGATGTTTTTCTGTCACTAAGCCTTCACTGAAACCCCGCGTCGGTTCGCGCAAGGTGCGAACCCAGATCGCCATGAACAAGCCCGGTATGCCGACGGTCAGAAACGCAACCTGCCAACCCCGCAAACCAAAAGGCGCATCCGCCACAACAGGATAAGCTGCCGACCACTCATCCAGGATATAACCGCCCAGGAAGATGCCGATACCTGCCCCGATGTACACACCGGCAGCGTAGATTGCGATAACTGTGGCGCGTAACTTTGGTGCGTAGTAGTCCGACAACATGGAATAAGCAGCCGGTGACGCACTCGCTTCGCCGATACCCACGCCAATTCGAAAAGCTGCCAATACAGGAAAAGACCGTGCCAGCCCGGAAGCAGCAGTCATGAAACTCCAGACCGTGAGTCCCATGGAGATCAGTGAACGACGCGTCCAGACATCTGCAAAACGTGCCAAGGGGATACCGAACACCGCATAAAAAACTGCAAATACGGTGCCGTACAAAAACCCCATCTGCGAATCCGTAATTCCCAGGTCTGCTTTGATATCTTCGGCGAGAATGGAAAGGATATTGCGATCAATGAAATTGAAGATATAAACCAGGAACAGCACAAACAGCACGTAGTGCGAGTACCACCCACCTGTCTGGCTCTGTTTAGCAGCAGCCATTAACTACCTCCCAAAAAACGTCTTGGATTGTCGACAAACAGTGTCGTGATGACTTCATCTCCCACCCCCATCGACTGTAGTTCAGGAATGACGTGACGTTTCATGTACAAATATTGATCTGGGTTGCTGCGCATGAAGTCGTGTTCTTCCGGGATCGACCCATCCGCTTGCTCATTGTGAATGTGCAGACAAATACAGTCATGAGAAGGACACAGGCGGTCAGCAAAGCCGTCATCGATGAGCCGTTTCAGGGTCACAGTGCGCATGTGCGGGCTGACCAATCTACCTGGATAACGGTCCAGACCAAGGTAACAACCTTGATCCAATATCCATTTCAAATACTCGGTGTCCGTGGTGTCGTTGCAATGATCTATTTTGACCCGGGTCAAATCGACGCCCTCCTCCTTGAATATTGCGATCTGACGCCGAGCAACCTGGCCGGTGGGATAGGAATGAACCATTATCGGCAAACCTGTTGCAACATGTGCTTTGGCGACAGCGCGCGCCATCGTCTCCAACGGCGCTGTGACGCCTTCAACATCAGCCGCGCATTTAAGAATGCCCGCCTTCACATTCGTTTCGCGAAAACCTTCCTCTATATCGCGGATAAATTCCCGCGCCATTTGATTTGGCCCCACACCCCAGAGAAAGCGCGGCACATCCAACCACCAACCGGTGACATTGATGATGTTGACGCCAGAGGCTCGCGACACATCGGCTAACAGCTGTGGATCTCGGCCCAAGTCAAAAGTAGTGGCGTCGACGATAGTGTCGATGCCATCTGCTTTAGCGGCTTGTAAACAGGCAATGGCTCGTTCTTCGCGTGAATGGCCAAGCAAGTCCGGATAGCTGCGATACAAACCGCTTGCGCAGACCATGACATGCTCATGCATGAGCGTGAAGCCAAGCTCAGCAGGCTCGATGGTCCCTAACACAGTGTTGATCGAACTCAATTCAGCCACTCTCCCCAAAGTGAGCTGGCAGTATGCCAAAACACCACGTTAAATAGCGACTTGCATGTTATGGGGAAAGTAATGCCGCAATTTCTGTTTGATGGCTTGAAGGTAATCGATTGCGCAACGGTGATCGCCGCGCCGGCGGCGGCAATGATGCTTGGGGATTTTGGCGCAGATGTGATTAAAATCGAGCAGCCCGGCAGCGGCGATATGCTGCGCATGTTGTCCGACATCTCCACCACCCCGGATGCCGGCAACGATTGGTTCTGGCAACTCGATGGCCGCAACAAGCGCAGCCTGGCATTGAATCTAAAAGACCCACAAGGCAAAGCCATACTGCAGCGATTGATCACCGAGGCTGATGTCTTCATCACCAATCAACCTCACCCCGTCCGCGAGTCGCTGGGTCTGACCTATGAAGAACTCAAGCTGTTAAATCCCCGACTCATTTACGCATCGCTCACCGCCTATGGAGAACAAGGTCCTGAGCGAAACCGCAAAGGCTTCGACCAACTCGCCTACTGGGCACGCAGTGGGCTCATGGATCTCATGCGCGAGCCGGGCACCATGCCGAGCCAGGCGTTGCCTGGCATGGGCGACCATCCGACCGGTGTAGCAATCTACGCGGGCATTGTCACCGCGCTATTGCAACGGCAACGCACCGGCGAAGGCGGCATGGTGCAAACCTCGCTGCTGGCTAATGGACTCTGGTCCGCGGCCGGGGTGGCCCAAGGGGCAATGGCGGGTGGTGACATGCCTGCATATCGAGAAACGAACCGGGTATATTTACCGACGTTGCGACCCTATCAGACCCAGGATGGACGTTGGCTGCAGTTCAACATGATTCGCGACGAGGAACTGCTATCTCTGGCATTGGCAGCAATGGAGGCCCTGCATCTGCTGGCAGATGAGCGCTTCAGTGATTTTGAGACCATGCGGGTTAATCGTGAAGCATTCGGCGCCGAGGTCCAGGCCATTATCGAAACCAAGACTGCAGCCACATGGATGGGCATTTTCGAATCTTTTGGCGTACCTATAAATTTAGTCGCCGTGGTCGAAGACACCCTGAACGATGAGCAGATTCGGATCAACAAGATGGCTGTTGAACCAACCGATAAGGGCGTTCGTTCGCCATGGATCATCAACCACCCGATAAAGATCACCAGCGTGCCCCAGGTCGGTCCTCGGCGTGCGCCGGAGTTAAGCGAGCACGCGCACCAGATTCTGTCTGAGCTCGGTTACACGGCAGACGAAATCGCACTTCTACAGAAAAAACAAATTATCTAACGGGGCGCTCTAACTTTCGGCACAACCTCACCAACAGTGAGCAGGGACTCAACACAATCCCGTATAGACTCATCCAGCGAGCGAAACGTCACGTCGGTGACGGTGCGAATGAGATCGTTACGCAATTCACAGCCGGCCCAAATTGCGCGCAACTCAGATTCACGAGCCTGCACACGTTCGGGAAAAGGATCGGTTATTGCCGGTGTATCGTGGGACAATTCCGGTAACAAGCGATCAATGCTTGCGCAGACATCTTCAACATTGCGCGTATCTGTGGACCAGGCGATATACCGCTCGCCATTTTGGACATGCACACTTTCCAGCAAACCGATGTGGCATTCTGCATCGTCGCGTACATCTACCGTCATCCACGGACGATAAGCGCCGGTCTGAAAATATTCACCCAGCAGCATGCCTTCGATAATGTGCTGCCATGGCCCCATGTTTTTTTGATGCCGCGACTGTATAGGTCCTACGTTGTCGGCAGGACAACAGGTAATCGCGTCCCAGTCACCGTTTTCCTGCGCCGCATCGGAAAATGCCTGCTGCGCTATGACTTTGCCAATCGCATAGCCATGCCCTCGCGCCGCGGTACGTTTTGGATTTTGTTCATCGGGCATACGGTCTTCATAAAGTACCGGGCGTTTCACCAACTCCTGCATGTCACCCTCTGAAATGATCGCCGCTATACTTGAAGTGACAATCACCCGATTGACCGAGCTGGATTTGTTGACGCTGGCAATGATGTGGGCACAAACACGGCGAACATAGTCCGCATCGTCGTAATCGCTGACATGCGAAACGTGGCACACACCCTGACAGCCAGCAAAAATATCATCAAAACAACCGTCGTTGTCCAAATCAGCGGCATGTAGAGTCAGTCTGCCAGATGCATGTCCTGGCATTGCTTTGAGAAAGTTCGTGCGTTCAGCATCGTCCACATCACGCACACAAGCGCGCACACGATAACCTTTGTCCAGCAAACGCCGAACCACCCAGCCACCAATAAATCCGGCGCTGCCGGTCACTGCTACCATTCCATTCTTCGGTACGGGTGCCATACTTCCCTCTTCTAGTTAGAACGCCACAAAGTAGCCTAGCATGCCACATCAAAAGGTTCACAAGACGGCCCGCCACACTTCTTTTTACCTCGAAGCAGGGCCGGCAGAAGGGACACCCATCATCTTTGTGCACGGCTGGCCTGAATTGAGTCTGAGTTGGCGTCACCAATTGCCGTTCGTCGCAGACCTTGGCTTTCGCGCCATCGCCCCCGATATGCGCGGTTACGGACAATCCAGCATCTACCACAAGCACCAAGACTACGCACTGCGCGAAGTGACCGCAGACATGCTCGAACTGGCAGATGGATTAGGCATTGAGCGAGCAATATGGGTAGGCCACGATTGGGGTAGCCCGGTGGTCTGGAGTATCGCCAGCCAACACCCGGACCGGTGCCTGGCAGTAGCGAACCTCTGCGTTCCCTATTTTACCTTGGAAAGAGGTTGGCAAGGCATATTGCCGCATATCGACCGTAATCTTTACGCCCTCAAGGACTATCCAGCAGGCCAGTGGGAATATCAGTGTTTCTATGAGGAACAATTTGACCAGGCAACCGCCGCGTTTGATGCCGACCCTTACAAAGTGGCCAAGCTGCTGTTTCGCAAAGGGGACCCACAAGGCATTGGAAAAATTTCAGGAACCGCTCAAACGCGCCACGACGGCGGCTGGTTTGGTGGCGGTGAGATCCCCGATCTACCCCGGGATGATGACGTTATCTCGGAGGAGGATCTGCAAACTTACGCTAACTATTTACAGCAAAACTCATTCTTCGGTCCTGATTCCTATTACATGAACCATGCTGCAAATGCCGTCTACGCTGATGAAATAGTCGACCAACGACTGCATATGCCGGTGTTGTTCCTGCATGGCCGTTTTGACTATACCTGCGAAACAATCACCTCAAATTCTGCAGAACCCATGCGCGCACGGTGTGACAACCTGACCGAGCAGATCATCGATAGTGGTCATTGGATGGCCCAGGAACAACCCGCTGCAGTCAATGAGAACCTGGCAGCCTGGCTGACCAGCGAAAACTTAACCTGAACCGATTTAAAAATTCGTCAGGTTCTGACCGGCGAGTTCACCAAACCGCTCGGTAACGACATCGATGGCCACACCAGAGCGAGGCGACATGGCGTCTCCGGATCGAACTTGATAGCTGCCAGGATGTTCCTTGCCATGGGGCGCATTGCCCGCTTGAACAGCATCGGCGGCGGCAAACATCATTTGCCGGAAACGCACAATGGCCAGATCGGTCTGACCGAGCAACTCAGCAGTTCTGTCAGCGATCAATCCCTGGCTGTCGGCGATGGCTGCATCCTGTTCAGAAATGCCGGTTATGCCGGTAAAGTTGGCATGCTGCTGCATATCCCGGTCTTGCAGATAGTTGTTTTCGCGATTACGCAGAGGCACATAATTTTCATCCACGTTGGCAAAAATACCAGAGCCACTGGCGTAGCCGTCTACCTCCTGCTCGGTCAACGGACGCTCAGGATTGTATATGTAACAAAATATCCAACACGAGTGATCGTCGATGGGCACCCAGGTATTGCCCTGATGGTTATCGCCAGGAAAACTGTTCGGCGCCATGGAGTGATTTGGCATCAAAAATTGTGTCAACCGCCAATAGAGCTGTTCGTTGTCTGCCTTGCGTGCCGCACACATCACCAATCCCGCGTCGTGTTTGAGAATAGTAAATTGCGGCACGCTGTCTTCAATCAACCATCGATAACGACCTGATTCTGCCGGTTCGTTGATGCCTTGGGTTGGCATCAGCCCGACGCGCTGATCATCCTGCAGATTGGCATGAAGATAAGAAAAGTGCGCCGTGTCGATACCACCCTCCACGGCCTGTGCCCAATTGCACTGCTGGAGTTTCTTGGAGACAAAATAGTGATCGTCGGGCAATGCCGAGAAATCCAGTTTCGGTAGCGCCGGCGGCTCCTGATCGGGTGATTCGTCGCCGAAGTGCACCCAGATTATGTCGCACCATTCCTCGACCTTCAGTGCGCGCAATGCAGCCTGTGGTTTGAGGTTCTCGGCGATGCTTGCTTCCGAGGTGGGAATGTCAATGCAGCGACCTGCCACATCGAATTGCCAACCGTGATATACGCAGCGTAAGCCTGCATCTTCATTGCGCCCGAGCACGAGATTTGCGCCACGGTGAGAACAGCGAGGTTTGATCACCCCGACCCGATCTTGAGCATCGCGGAACGCCACAAAGTCCTCACCAAGAATTTTTACCGGCTTTGGAGCGCCTCGAGCTTGCAGCTCTCGTGACAGCAGCAGCGGCTGCCAGTATTGGCGGAACACCTCGCCCATACCTGTTCCCGGACCGGTCTGAGTGAGCAAAACATTCTGTTGGGCAGTTAACATGAGAGACCCTCGGTGTTATTTGGCGCGAAGTCGCGATACCAGTTCGGTTACTTTATCGATCACAATCTGCGGCTGTTCCATTTGAATCACATGACCACTTTGGTGCGCAATGTAGCGCAGGCCTACCGTAGATAAGGCGGTCAATTCATTCTGCAACTGATCCCAAATTACCGCCATTTCCTGCGCATCCGCCAGAGTCATACCAAAGGTCTCATTCGCTTCCGGCGCTTTGCCTTGAGAGATGACAACAAGCGGCAAATCACCGAGTGATACCGGTGGTTGGCTGTCGGATACCTCTCGTTGAAAACCCTGAGTCTCCAGCAACATTGCGCCACAACGATGACTTTGATAGGCATTAGCGCGGGCCAATGCGGCCATCTCTGGTGGCAAATGCAATTGATCAAAAAATGCATCCAGCAAACTAAAGACGCGGATTACCCCTATCGGCTGCAGCCAACTGCAAAGCGATAGGATTGTAGACATCTGGGACGGATCGCCAATTTCTGGCAAGCGATCTCCTTGCTGCTCGTGAGATGAATCAACCAGAACCATACCCACAATATTTTCGGGGTAGCGCTGGTAGTACTCTCGCACGAATACCCCGCCGGCGGACATACCGAGGAGAATCTGCTCACCTTCGATTCCTGCGGCAGACAGAAGCGTATGTAGACGACGGCTCACGACAACGGCATCAATGGGCTGGTCAGAAATGGCACTCCAATCCATTCCGGAACGATCGTAGGCACAAACACGCGTCGTTTCACTGAGGGTGTCGTGCACCAACCCCCAGGAAGAGGACCCGGACATCAGACCCGATTCCAGAATGACGACAGGCTCACCCTGTCCCCGACAGTCGAGATGCATCTCCAAGCCGTCGACTGAAAACATCTCACCCGGTGCTGGAAATTTCGCGCGATCGCTGCCAGCGGCCTGCCATTGATAGATCGTGCCAGCAACAATTAAAACCGCTATCAATACAACGAAGTATTTAGCCAGCTTCAAAACGATCCGCATCACTTTAGTCATCAATGAGATTTGTGACCACGTATACTAGCAAGCGACAGGTCACCGGTTACGTTTTTTTGAACATCCTGAGTCTGAACAACGCTGAGCTTGCCTACGGTGAGCAAAAACTACTGCACGGTGCTGCATTGACTTTGGTTGCGGGTGAAAGAGTTGCGCTCGTTGGCCGCAACGGCACCGGCAAGTCTACTTTGCTGAGGGTGCTCAACGGCCAGAGCGACCTCGACGACGGTGAATGCTGGCGTGCCGATGGGCTCCGTATTGCCACCTTGAGCCAGGATTTGCCAAAGACGCTCGACCAATCAATTTCCGCGGTGGTCGCGGCCGGTCTCGAGACTAATGGCGCAAGCTGGGATCACGATCATAAAATCGAACGCATCATTGATCTGTTGGACTTACCGGCAAATCAATCCATGGCTGCCAGCTCAGGCGGATTAAGACGCAGAGCGATGCTCGCTCAGGCGTTGGTGGGCGAGCCGGATCTTCTGTTGTTGGACGAGCCGACCAATCATCTCGACATCCCTACTATCGATGCCTTGCAAAAACTGCTGCTGTCCTTATCCAGCACGCTGGTGCTGGTGAGCCATGACCGCACCCTGGTTAACAATATCGCTACTCGCATCGTCGAACTGGAACACGGTACCTTGACCAGCTATCCGGGTGACTTCGCACAATACCGGTCGCGCAAAGACAAAACAGACCAGGACGAAGCGAGCGCAAATCGTAAATTTGATCAGAATCTCGCCAACGAAGAAGTCTGGATCAGGCAGGGTATTAAAGCACGCCGCACACGCAATGAAGGCCGTGTGAGGCGCTTACAAGCCTTGCGCAAAGAGCGCGCCGCAAGATTAAGCAAACAGGGTAACGTCAAGCTGAAACTCGACACCGGTGCACAATCCGGCGACATTGTTGCACTTTTGGAGCATGTCACTTTTGGCTACGGCCAGCCGCTTATCGAAGATTTGTCAACGCAAATCTCACGCAATGATCGCATCGCCATCATCGGTGCCAACGGTTGTGGCAAAAGTACCCTCATTCGCCTGATTTTAGGTGAGCTGGAACCGACCGAAGGCAAAGTCACGCGCGGCACAAAATTACGCATCGCCTATTTCGATCAACAACGTAGCTTGCTGAAGGAAGCTGAAACCGTTCGCGATAATGTATGCGAAGGTTCAGATTACCTGGACATCGGCGGCAAGAAAAAACATGTTGCGGGTTACCTGGCCGACTTTCTGTTCCCCTCAAATTATTTGAACATGCCTGCCGGAAAACTTTCCGGGGGCGAAAAAAATCGACTCTTGATGGCAAAGTTGTTCGCCCAGCCAGCGAACTTTCTGATATTGGACGAACCAACCAACGATCTTGATATTGAAACGCTGGAGCTCTTTGAGGAGCTGCTGGCCGACTTTGCCGGCACGATTTTGCTGGTGAGTCACGACCGGGCCTTTATCGATGCCGTGGTCACCAGCACCATCGTCTTTGAGAACGGCGGTCTACAGGAATACGTTGGCGGCTATACGGATTGGCAACACCAGACAAAGCCGCCACCGGTAGAAATGACAAAGGGCAATGCCACCTCAACCAAACGCTCGATGCGCAAAATAAAGACCAATCAACGTCTGGGTTACAAGGAACAGCGAGAACTCGATGCGCTGCCTGAACAGATCGAAAAATTGGAACATGAACAAACAGAAATACAAACTGAAATCATGGCTGGCGATTTCTATCAAAAGCCTGAAGATGAAATAAAGGAAAAATTGGCCCACCTGAAAACGTTAAATGTAGATATCGAAACGGCGTACAATCGTTGGCAGTCATTAAGCGAGCGTAGCGAAGGGTAATCGTTCCATGAGTCACGTGGTGATTGTCGGGGCAGGACCTGCCGGTGCAAGTTTGAGTTATCTACTCGCCCACCGCGGCATTGAAGTTACCTTGTTGGAACGACGCCGGGATTTTGCGCGGGAATTTCGCGGCGAGATATTGATGCCGAGTGGCATCGAAGCGTTGCAGGAAATGGGTTTAACCGAAACCCTCGACCATGTCGCAAGTTTTACCCTACAGACAATTGCCGTCTACATGAATGGCAGGCAGCTGCTCGATGAGGCCCTGCAAGGTGATTTTCTTAACG
>Ga0114950_10000201_pt1 | contig 37722 bp, 34 predicted proteins | sample N075metaG_FD_83503 | JGI IMG/M metagenome (GOLD analysis project Ga0114950, IMG submission 83503) | Deep subsurface microbial communities from Kermadec Trench to uncover new lineages of life (NeLLi) - N075 metaG | ecosystem: Environmental > Aquatic > Marine > Ocean trench > Sediment | place...
AGCCGGAGCAGGCCCATGACGTATTGGTCGTGACTGGATCGGTGCCGGTGGTCCCGGAGCATTTTCTAGGCTGGGTTAACCCCCGTGGCCGCATGTTTGTGGTGTGTGGAGAATCTCCGGCCATGGAAGCGAAATTATTTACCAAATTGAACGCCACTGAGTGGCGGGAAGAAAGTCTGTTTGAGACTGACCTAGCCAGGTTGTCCAATGCGGAAAAATTACCGCAATTCGAATTTTAGAAGAATTCAGGAGTTAGTTATGCAGTTTAAAGCCAAGAGTCAGAAGCTGATATTGATCGCAGCTTTATCCATATCAACACCGCTGTTTGCGGTCGACCTGATTGGTGTCCACGATCTTGCGATCAAAAATGACCCGCGCTTGCAGGCTGCGGCTTATCGCAGAGACGCTACCGGAGAAAACACGAAACAGGCGTGGTCCAACTTGTTGCCCCTTTTGACCGGCGGCGTCGGAAGGACCTGGGGAGACAGTGAAACCAATATTTCAGGCACCGACTCCTTTCCTGATATCAAGTCCAAGACTGATATTGATACTGAGACCTGGCGAATCGACCTGCGCCAATCCCTGTACAACCAGGGCAACTATGAAACGCTGGGGGTTGCCCGTGGTCAGGTGAGCCAGGCAGACGCCATTTACAATATCGCCCACCAGGATTTTCTGGTTCGGGTAGCGGGTAACTACTTTGCCGTATTGACCGCGAAAGACGGCGTTATTTTTGCAGAGGCGGAGGAAAAGGCGTTACAACGTCAGTTTGAGCAAGCCGAACAACGATTTGAAGTCGGCCTCACAGCGGTTACAGATGTACATGAGGCACGTGCCAGCTATGACAATGCGCGTGCACGCGCGATTGTTTCACGCAATACACTGGCGGATACCTATGAGGCTTTGTATGAGCTTACCGGCCAATATTTCAATGACGTTGATCCGCTTCAAGACGTTCTTCCAATGGTCAGGCCGAGTCCGGACAACCCTGCCGAATGGCTTGTGATTGCGATGCAGCATAACCCTTCAGTCATTGCAGCGTCACTTGGTGTGGATATTGCAGATGCGACGGTTCGTCTACAACGATCCGGTCACTATCCATCACTCGATCTGGTTGGCAGTATCAGCCAATTTACGAATAACAAGGTGGCGCTTACGGGTGATTTCGGCGATATCCGTGCTATCACTGACCTGGTCAATGACGACAAGCGCATCGGTTTGCAATTGAGTGTGCCGATTTACCAGGGAGGTTTTGTTTCGTCCAGAACACGTCAGGCACGTTACACCATGAACGCGGTCAGTGAAGACCTTGATCAGCAACAGCGGGCAACTGTCAGGCAGACCAATAATGCATTCCGGGCCGTGATTGCCGGTATCGAGCAGGTTGGTGCGTTTGGTCAGGCGATGATATCTGCAGAAAGTGCGCTGAATGCCACCCAGGCGGGTTTTGAGGTCGGCACACGAACGATCGTAGATGTGTTGATTGCCCAGCAAAGATATTACCAGGCACAAAGGGAAAATTCGCTGGCGCGCCACACCTACACGGTTGACCACCTCAGGTTAAAAGCAGCTGCCGGCGTGTTGGCAGAGGAAGACCTGCGCAAGATCAATACCATTCTGAAATAGATCGCTTTCAGTCAGGCTGTTCAGGCTTGAAAAGCTGGCGCTCGATGGCATTCAGCGTCAGTTTCAGGGCCCCCGTGTTTTGTTCAACCAGGGCTTTGCCGGCTTGACCCATGCGGGTGCGTAAGCCGCTATTCGTCAATAAAGTTTCTGCGGTCTGCAGAAACTCCTGTTGATTGTTGACCCGCAAAGCGGCCCCGGACCCAAGCAAAAGTGCAGCAATTTCGCTGGCGTTTTCTGTATTCCGGCCGAGCATCACCGGTTTGCCGAGTGCGGCAGCTTCTAGCGCGTTATGGCCTCCCGCATCGCCCATGCTGCCACCGACAAACGCGACATCGGCACAGGCGTAATACGTCATCAGCAAGCCCATGCTGTCGATCACAAAACACTGTGTCATTTCCGAACAACTTTCTGCTTCGCTGTGTAAGGCAACTTGCAGACCGGCGGCTTTTGCGAATTGGGTGGCACGGTTAAACCGTTCTGGATGCCGTGGAACCAAAATCAGAAGCGCTTCGGGCAGGTGCGCGAGCAGTTCACAGAATGCGGGCACGATAATCGCTTCGTCAGATTGGTGGGTGCTGCCGGCGACCAGCACTGGTCGATGGGGGTTCCAACCCGCTCGCAGAACCTGGGCTTTTGCAGTCAGATCGGCAGAAACATCCAGATCGAATTTAAGATTGCCGGTCCGTTCGGCGCGCCGCGGGTCAGCGCCGCAACTGATAAAGCGGTCCTCATCATCGGCTGTCTGTGCTCCAAACCAGCTCACACTGTGCATAATTTGCCGGGTAAAATTCGGCATCTTTTGATATCGGTGCGCTGACCTTCTGGAAATCCGTGCATTGGCAATCATCAGCGGAATATCAAGGCGCGCGGCCTGTAAATAAAGATTTGGCCAGATTTCAGTTTCCATCACAATAATCAGGCGGGGTGCCAGCCGTTTCAAAAATCTGGCAGCAGCACCCGGAAGGTCAATAGGAATAAACACATGAGCAAGTTTGTCACCTGCTATGTCTCTGACCTGTGCAGCCCCGCTGGGGGTCAGTGTGCTTATGGTAAGGGGTAGGTCAGGGTAGCTGTCTTGCAAGGCCTTTATCAGCGGCCGGGAGGCGTTGAACTCACCAACAGAGGCCGCGTGCAGTAAGATCCCGCCGGCTTTGATATTCGCCGGCACAAAGCCAAAGCGTTCGCCCCAACGACGCAACCAGCTACGGTCCCGTAATCCGCGCAGGCAAAAGTACAGCAGCACAAATGGTGTGCTGAACGCGATTACCAGGGAATACAGCACGCGCATTGTCATGTTTGCCTATGCACGGTTGTCTTCTTGCAGTGGATTGCTATCAATACATGAAGCCCACAAGCCAAAAAGAAACCAGATCAGGGATGACATATAAGTGCCGTAAAGAGCGAAGTGAGAATTAAGCGGGAATAACACCAGGGCCAGTGCCAGTGAAAATGGAAACGCTTCATTGCGTCTGGCGGGTGACATTTTTCTCCAGAAACGAAGCGCCAGCACAAAACCGATAATCATGCCCAACAGACCAATGCTGCCGGTATCGGCCATGACCTCAAGCACCAGCGTGTGGGCATGGGTCGCGCCTGATTTACCACCGGATTTTAAAACGTGCGGGTCATCGGCTGCAGCATATTCCAGGTACGCCTTCGGGAACGCCCTGACGCCAACGCCGTTAATGGGGTGGGCCTTGAACATTTCGATACTGGTCTTGAAGATCGGCAAGCGATAAGTGCTTGCTGCGTCGATCGCGGCCTGAGAACCTTGCGTGATCGCCAATGACTGTTCGAGGCGGGCCTGGAACAATGGCGAAACCAGGTAGCTGCCCATGATGGCAGCCAGCACCAGCGCGGGTATGGACAGGGAGACCCGCCTTAGTTCGCGGTTCTCCTGTCGGAACATCAACCACAGGTAAACGGCCAGCACCATGCCCATTGCCAGCCAGCCAGCCCGCATTCCGGCGATCAATACCGCACCCAGGGTCAATGTAAATGCCATTACCCAGGCCCAGGCCGGCCAGCGCCGCCGGGCATGGTCCAGTAGTATCGGGGACAGCATCGCCAGTGTGGGCCCGAAAAACTGGTATTTCTGTACGAATAAGGCGTTTAACCGGTCCGGGTGCATTGCAATACCGAACAGGTCATTGCCGAAAATCAATTGAATAAAACCGTCCACTGCCCAGAAAATCAGCAGGAACGAAGTCCAGCGAACCACCCGCCATCGGGCAGAATCTGCTTGTAACAAAACAGACAAACTCAACGCAGCAGCCAGAAACCTCAGCGCGGCCAGGGATTGAACCCAGCTTTTTTGTGGCATGAAAGAATCGGGGCTCGATAGCAACATTGGTAACCAAAAACACAGAAACAACGGAATGACGATGACCGATACACTCCGGATGCGGGCGCGGTTGTCCGCGGAGCGCGCAATAAACGGGAGCGCGAGTGCAAAGGCTGACAGCGGGATTTCTGCCAAACGGCCAAACGGCAACAGTGCGAAAAAAGATACAGCCAGCCAGCAGGGCCAGTCAGTGAGCAGACGTTTGAGTATCAAATTCATTGGCTTTCCAGTTTAAGGGCATCCCGATACAGCTTCATGGTCTGATGCATCGATTCGGACAGTGAAAAAGCATCACTTTGTTTTACCAGTGGACGATGGTGCAGAAAAGAGCGCGTTTTCGCTTCAAGGGCGGGTAGCTTATCGGGCTCAACAGCCCCTTCCGGGAACATTTCCTGCAATATTTCTTTGACACCGCCGTGGTTCCAGGCAATCACCGGCACACCGAGACAAAGTGCCTCTGGCACCGTTCTTCCAAACGCCTCGGGCGGGTCGCTGCATAAATTAAATACCGCCGATGAAGCGGCCATCCAATCCCGCATATCCGTCCTGGTTCCGGTAAAGGTTAAGCTGTTCGACACGCCGCTGCGGGCGGCGAGACCCTCGAGCTCATTGATGTAACGGGAGCCGGGTTTTGCGCGCCCCAGAATAATGCCATGAACATCGTCCAGATCCCGCAGCCCGCTTAGCAGCTCTATAAACACCGGATGACCCTTATAACGCGACAATCGTCCCGGAAGCAGCAGGATGCGCTTGTTTTTCAGTTGTGGAAATTCTTCCAGGGTGTTTTCCCACCAGCGCTCAGATGGTTGATAACCGTACGGAAAGTCAGCCCGGCTGGTTCCGCCATAAATGGTCTGAAGCTGCGGGCTGTCCGTCGGCAGATAGTTTTCAATTGTGTAGTCACGGATATGACCAGACACCGCAATCACATGATCACCGCGCGACATAATGGCGCTGTAAGAACTGACTGAATATTGGCCGTGCATGGAGGTGATAAAAACAGGTCGTTTGTCGGCCGGAAGTTTGCGTATCGCCAGCAAACAAATCCAGGCAGGCAGACGGGAGTGGGCATGCACGATATCTGGTTGGGTTTCGAGTAACCAGGCCCGGAGTTTGCGGATATAGCTCAAGGTCGCTAGCCGTTTGCGACCGATCGGCCAGTCCAGCAGTTCCGCTCCAGCGGCACTGACGCGAGCGGCGAGTGGACCGTTGGCCGCCACTACAGTCACCCTGTGACCGGCGGCTCGAAGATGCTCAGCAGTTTCTACTGCGACCATTTCAGAACCACCAATACCGAGAGACACGAGTGCCTGTACCACGTGCATTGTATCTGGAGTTCCGGCTCAGTCAGCCAATACGAATCGTGTACCGCAATATGGACAATCGGCCTCACCGCTTTCCTCAATGGGTAAATACACCCGTGGGTGCGCGTCCCAAAGTTTTTGGTTGGGCAAAGGGCAGGAGAGCGGCAAATCGGCCAGGTCGACTTGTACCAGCTTCTGTGTGCTTGCTTCTTGCAGGCTGTTGTCCCGGGCATCGGTGCGATGAGTCACGTTGTCATCTCCACTAAATAGATTGCTGTATTCTACCCTGAGACCTGCATGCTGGCATGGTGTTTCATGCTTTAAATTTTACCTGGTCTGAATTGCTTGTCAGTATTTCGCGGCACAACAATTTCGCGGCGTCATCATCACTGGTGGTATCGGTAACGGGCGGCTCATCGTACAGGGCAGCTTTGTTCCGCGCCTCATCCAGCTTTCCATAGGTGCTTGTCAATGCCTCGAAGGCATTGACATCCAGCCACCCGCAGTCATGAAGTGCGTGCAGTTGCAGTTGCAGGCGGGTAGAGGCGATGACTTCGGGGTGAGATGCTGCATTGAGCAACAAGCCCAATTGCACGACGAATTCAATATCCAGCAAGCCACCGTGCATGTGTTTTGGTGACGCGTTGCTGCGGTACTCTTTGCGAAGCCGTACCCGCATATCCAAAACATCCTGCGCAACCGTGTGACGATTACGAGCAACGGTCAATGCCCCTATTCTGGCTTGTTCAAACAAGTGTGCAATTTCCTTGTCACCAGCGATCGGTCGCGCTCGAGTCAAGGCCTGTAGTTCCCACACCCAGGCTTGCTCCAACTGGTAGCGGGTGAATGCTTCAACGCTGGAAACCAGCAGACCGGCCCGGCCATTGGGTCGTAACCGGGCATCGATCTTGTAAAGGCGACCGGAGGGAGTGGTCGCGCTGAGCAAGCTCAGTAAGCGGCGGGCGACACCGGTGTGGTAACGCTCCGCAGTTATCGCGCGCGGACCATCAGAATTTCCATCGACGACGCAATAAAGAAAAACCAGGTCCAGGTCGGAATCTGATCTCAGCGAGCACGCACCCAGGCTGCCGTAGGCAATGACGGCCAGCGCCGGGCCGGACAGGCGGCCATGTCGGCTTTCCATTTCCATCATTGACAGGGTCAGTGTTGCCTGAATCAAGTGTTGGGCAAGCTGGCTTTGAATGGATTGCGCCTCTGTTGCGGACATCGATGTGTGTAACACCGCGACAGCAATGCGTAAATTTGTCACTTGTTTCAGATAGTTGAGATTTTGCAGTGTGGTCTCGGTGGTGCTGTGTGCTTTCAGTATCCGCTGGATGTCTGATTTAATGCCGGCGTCGTCTGGTGGATGGGCGCCCAGACTGGGGTCGATCAACTCATCCAGAAGTGCCGGGTAGCGCGTAACCACGCTTGCAATCTGTTTACTGGCGGAAAACAAATCCAACATGCGTTTGTTTGCGCCGGGGTTTTGTACCAGCAGGGAAAGATACGCGCTGCGGCGGCAAATGGCAGAAACGAGATCAAATATGCGGATGATGACCGCGTCTGGTGCCGATAAGGTCTCGAGTTGCTCCAGTAACAGCGGCATGTACTGGTCAAGCCTTGTGGACGCGCGCTGGCTCAATGACAAACGGGTCAAGCGTTTAACAAAATGAGCCAGCGGCTTGCGGTTAGCAACACCGGACTCGATATCGCCGCCGGCATTGCGGACCATTTGCCATTGAGCGCGCCACTTTTCGTTATTGGCAGCAGGTTCAGGGGGGGGCGGCAGGCTTTCCTCAAATAAAAGTTGCACACTATCACGGCTGTTCTTCAGTGCCACGCGAAACAGAGCCAGGTCATCAAAACCCATCGCCCGCGCCACCCGCAGACCATCTTCTCCATCGGGCAGCAGGTGGGTTTGCTGGTCGTGCAGAGACTGAATCCGATTTTCCGTATTGCGTAATAAGCGATAACAGGCAACCAGTTCTTTGCCCTCAGTTGGGGACAATACCTGCAACTCGAGCAGCACCCCAACAGCAGTTAACAACGAGGGCGTTTGCAAGGCTGTTTCGCGGCCACCCCGCAGCAGTTGAAAAGCCTGTACCAGGAACTCGATTTCGCGGATGCCGCCCGGGCCACGTTTTATGTCATCAAACCGGTCCAGGCGGGCGGCGTCCTCACGCACCTTCTGGTGCATTTCATGCATTGCGTCTATCGCACCAAAATCTATGTATCGACGGTAAACAAACGGCCGTAATTCGTCCAGCAATTGAGCACCAGCCACCAGATCACCGGCTACGGGCCGAGCCTTGATCATTGCATAACGTTCCCAGTCACGCCCCTCGCGTTGGTAGTACTGCTCCAGCGCCGCAAAGCTGCTCACCAACGGTCCGGATGCGCCGAACGGTCGCAATCGCGTATCTACCCGAAAGCAAAAGCCATCTGCATTGACTTCTGACAGGCTGCGGATGATGTTGCGGGCCAGGCGTGTAAAAAACTGTTCATTGGACAGACCCCGGCGACCGCAGCAGTTGCCACCATGTTGATAGCAGAAAATAATATCAATATCGGATGACATATTGAGTTCAAGACCGCCCAGTTTACCGAGACCAATGATAACCATATGTTGGACTTGCCCATCGGCATCACAGGGTTCGCCGTGACTGGCTACAAGAGCCTTGGTGTGGTGTTCAAGCGCGGATTGGAGGCAAATTTCTGCGAGGCAACTCAGGTCGGCCATTGTCTCTTCAAGCGCCGCGAGTTGACTCAAATCCCGCCAGATAATACGCATCATTTCGCGATTTCGATAACGCCTCAAGCCAGCCATCAGGCCACTTTCTTTAAGCATCAGTTTCAATTGATCAGCCGTGGGGTGGCTGCTGTTTTGAAGGCGCTCAGATGCATCCAGTTCCGGCAACCAACCTGGATGGCGGCTGGCCAGTTGTTTTAGAAAAGGGCTGAGTTCAAAGATGGAATTTTGGTTTTTTAAAGACACCAACGAATTATAGCTGTGCGAAGTGATTGTTACCCGTACTGTCATCCCCGCGAAAGAACGTCATCCCCGTGGAAGCGGGGACCTCGGCACGCTTACTGAGAGTTTTATTCGTGCGTTTTTTCCCCCTCGGGATCGTTGAGAGGTCCCCGCTTCTGCGGGGATGACGTTGCGAGGATTGGGGATGGGGTATCTTAACTACGCATAAAAAAACCCCGCCGGTTGGCGGGGTTTTTGATCTGACAAGAGCTTGAACGGATGATTTACATCATGCCGCCCATGCCACCCATCCCACCCATATCAGGTGCGCCCATAGGGGCATCATCTTTAGGTAGTTCAGCCACCATGGCTTCAGTGGTAATCATCAGCCCGGCAATTGAAGCAGCATTTTGCAGCGCGAAACGGGTCACCTTGGTCGGGTCAAGAATACCGGCCTCGATCATATCGGTGTACTCGCCGCTCTGGGCATCATAACCGTAATTGCCTTCACCCTGTTTCACATTGTTTAATACGACAGAGCTTTCTTCACCGGCGTTACGAACTATCTGCCGTAATGGTTCTTCCATCGCCCGGCAGGCAATTCCGATACCAACATTCTGGTCTTCGTTGTCACCCTGCATGTCTTGTACGGCAAGCAATGCGCGCACCAGCGCGACGCCACCACCGGGTACAACGCCTTCTTCAACGGCCGCCCGGGTTGCGTGCAACGCATCTTCGACGCGGGCCTTCTTTTCTTTCATTTCAACCTCGGTTGCGGCACCAACTTTGATCACGGCAACACCGCCAGCCAGCTTGGCCACGCGTTCCTGCAGTTTTTCGCGGTCGTAATCGGATGTTGCCTCTTCGATCTGCGCACGCACCTGGTTCACACGTCCTGAAATGTCGTCACTGCTACCACCGCCGTCAATAATTATCGTGTTTTCCTTGGTGATCTGAATCTTTTTGGCAGAACCCAGCTCTTCCATGGTGGTTTTCTCCAGTGCCAGACCAACCTCTTCCGAGATAACGGTTGCACCGGTAAGAACCGCGATGTCTTCCAGCATGGCTTTGCGACGATCACCGAAGCCCGGTGCCTTGACGGCAGCGACCTTAACGATTCCGCGGATGGAGTTGACCACCAGCGTCGCCAGCGCTTCGCCCTCGATGTCTTCTGCAACGATCAGCAGTGGGTTGCCGGATTTGGCAACGGCTTCGAGCACCGGCAGCAGGTCACGTACATTGCTGATCTTCTTGTCGTGAAGAAGAACATACGGATTTTCAAGCTCAACGCTCATGCTGGCCTGATCATTGATGAAGTAAGGGGACAGGTAACCACGATCAAACTGCATACCTTCGACCACTTCCAGTTCGTTGGACATACCGGTCGCATCTTCAACGGTGATCACGCCTTCCTTGCCGACCTTATTCATGGCTTCAGCGATCAACTCACCAATCTCTGTATCAGCGTTGGCCGATATTGAGCCGACCTGTGCGATTGCCTTGTTGTCGGTACAGGGTGTAGAAATTTCGGCCAAATGTTCTACAGCACCAATGACTGCTTTGTCCAGACCACGTTTCAGGTCCATAGGATTCATGCCCGCAGCAACGGCCTTCAGGCCTTCGCGCAACATGGCCTGGGCCAAAACGGTAGCGGTCGTGGTGCCATCACCTGCGACATCAGATGTCTTGGAAGCAACTTCCTTGACCATCTGTGCGCCCATATTTTCAAAATTATTTTCCAGTTCGATTTCTTTAGCCACAGAAACACCATCTTTGGTAACGGTCGGAGCACCAAAGCTCTTAGCCAGAACCACGTTACGGCCTTTGGGGCCAAGTGTTATCTTGACCGCATCGGCCAGAATGTTAACGCCACGCATCATCTGATTGCGGGCATCTTCGCCAAAACGTATGTCTTTAGCACTCATTGTTTATTCCTCAATTCGTTCAATATTTAAAGGGGTTATCAGCTTTCGATAACCGCCATAATGTCTTCTTCCCGCATGACAAGCAGTTCCTCGCCATCGACTTTTATGTCGGTTCCCGAGTATTTGCCGAACAGGACAGTATCACCCACGCTGATATCAAGTGGACGTTTGTCGCCGTTCTCGAGGATTTTACCGTTACCTACTGCAAGCACTTCACCGCGAACCGGCTTTTCTGTTGCAGAATCAGGAATAACGATGCCGCCAGAGGACATGCGCTCTTCTTCCATTCGTTTCACAATCACTCGATCGTGCAGAGGACGAAGTTTCATCAGAATTTCTCCCAGAAATGTTTTTTTAAAAATAGTTAAATTGATCACCGCAACGCATTCCATTGTGGTGTGTTATTTGCCTGTGGACTCAATTCAGTTGTAATCCTCAGCCTGCCTGCAAAGTTGGGGATACGCGCTCTACATTTCAAGAGCGTGACAGCGGATTGTTCAAAAGTATTTTTTCGGCGATTGAGACCAGTGCGCGAACAGAGCGCATCTGTCAGACAAATACGGGCTTACTCTTTGGCTTCTGCGCAAGAAATACAAAGTGTTGCGGTGGGGTCGGCTCGCAGACGCAGGGGGTTAATATCTTCGCCACATTCAAAACACTCCCCGTACTCACCCACATCCAACCGTTTCAACGCAGCATCAATTTTCACAATGTATTTGCGTCTGCGTCTGCCGGTTTCCCGGGACATGGCCTGCGCCTGCATGGCATCCATCCGCGACAGCCGGCCCACACGTGTTTGATCAAGCTCTACGACCTGTTCCGCTGTTTCTCCGGTTTTATTGGCACTCACAAGCTCGTTCTTTCTGTTTTGCAGTAACCTGCGGAAGGCAGTTGGGCTGTTGTCGAAGTCATCCATCGGCTGTCTCAGTTCTGCTCCGGTTGAAAATTTTATACGACAAACTGTAACCATTTTCCCACCACTGCGTATATTCTCATGTCATGAGCAGAAGATACCGGCAATGGGTACGGGAGTACCAGAATCAGGCGTGGACGCTGGCCCGTTATCTTTTGAAAGATGCACAGGAAGCCGAGGACGCCACGCAAGAGGCTTTCGTAAAGCTTTGGAATCACCGGGACAGTATAGACCCCGATCGCATCAAGCCCTGGCTCATGAAGGTGACACGCAACGGTTGTCTGGATCGATTGAGGCGCAGACGGGATATTGTCGAATTGAATGAGAGCCACGTTTTAATTGAAGCCAAAGGGCCGATGGATGACGTGGCTGGTCGTGAGTTGGGCAGGTGGCTGAAAAATGCCATCGGCGGTCTGAAAGAACCATACCGGTCGCTGGTGGTATTGCGCGACGTGCATCAGCACAGCTACGAGGACGTAGCGCGGATGTTGGAATTAAGCCTGTCGCAGGTAAAGGTCTATCTGCACAGGGCAAGAAAAGAGCTGCGCGAGCAACTCGCCGAGGTAAGACCATGAATGAATATGACGAAAAGCGGGAACAACAGATCAACGCACTGCTCGACGGTGAGCTCAGCGACACAGATTCTGATCAGCTTAAGACAGCGGCGGATGGTGATCATGATTTGGCCAGGGCCATTATTGAAGCCTGGCAATTACACGAGGCAATGGAAGCGGTTGATGTTGAGCTCGCACCGTCCAGCCTCAGAAAGCGTCTGAAAGCCATTCCCCGCGAGCAAAGGCCGGCGGTCGGGTGGCTACAACCCCGCTGGGTGATGGCACTTGCAGCGATACCATTGGTGGTAATTGCAATTGGTCTTTCGCAACCGCAAACACCCTCTGCAGACGAGGTCGTACAGGCAAGACAGGATCTTGCAGTTGCATTTGCCTACCTGGACAGGGCAGGCAACCGTGCCGGACACCAGGTTCAGTCACAGGTTGGGGACGCAATAAACGAGGTGGTAACCGGAACAGTACTCAGAAACATTAAATCGCAACAATTATTTTCCAAGGAGAAAAAAGCATGAAACATTACAACAAAAGGAAGTCGGCATTCACTGCGCTTTTAACCGGCGCACTATGTGTATTACTTTCAACGCCGGTGGTCGCACAGGAAGATGAGCTCAAGAATATGCCGGGTTACATTGATTTCGGCGACCTGGCGGAGACTTATGGTGAACCCAAAGTAAGCATCAACATCGGCGGAACGCTGCTTCAGTTCGTTGGTTTGATGAGCGAAGAGAGCAACCCGGAAACCTCCGAGATGATGTCAAACCTCAAGGGTGTCAGGGTGCAGATTTTTGAAATCGGTGAAGATATGACGGCCGCCAGAGAAAAGTTTGCCGACGTTAAGCGTCAGTTGCAGTCAGCCGGTTGGGAAGCAGTCATCCAGATCAACGAAGACGATGAGCAAGTGCTGATGTTTCTGAAAATGAACGGTCAGAAGATGGATGGCATGACGGTAATGGTCGTGGATGAAGAAGAAGTGGTGTTTGTGAACATCATTGGGCAAATTGATCCGTCTCAACTGGGTAAGGTGATGGATAGCTTCGATGTTGATATCGATGGCGCGCTGGAAATGGATTGATTCAAACCATGAACACATCTACTACACACACACAAACGGCGAATACCGGGTTTTTCCACCGGGCCAGAATCGTAATACCGGTGTTGTTGCTGGGTCTTAGCGCCTGCGGCCTCACCGCACCGCGCAGTAACGAAGGCTTTGCCAACCTCGATTCGCCGGGTATGAACGACACCCACCGGACCATGGCAATTTCGATAGGGCCGACGGTGCTGCATTTTGCCGCGCGGCATATCGATGACGACCCGGAGACACAGGCATTGTTGAACAGCCTGGACGGTGTCCGCATCCGGATCTATGAAGTCACTGGTGACAGTGAAAAAATCGCCAGAAACTTTGAACGCATGGGCGCAAAGCTGGAACTTGACGGTTGGCAGCCTGTTCTGCTGGTACGTGAAAAGGGTGAACTGGTGCAAATGTATGCGAAAACGTCCGGCAACACGATCCGCGGTCTGACGATCGTGTCTGCTGAAGAAGATGAGGTTGTTGTTATTAACCTGATGGGCGATATCGAGCCAAAGTACTACACCGATGTGATGCTCGCGCTGGATGTTGATAATGTACCAGCGGTGCAGTTGGCCGTCGTCGATTAGCGATTGCATGTTACCCGTTTCAATCGGGGAATAATTCCACCCCGAACGACAAGCACTACAATCATCGCGCTGTTATGATTCGGTTATCTTTGAACCGGGTGGCAGCAATGCGGTTACTACTCAGCATGTTAATGGTGATGGCCTGTACGGCCTGTGTTGCAAGCGGGCCGTCGGTTGAGCTTGCAGGTCAACGCTTTAGCGTTGAGTTGGCTCAAACCCGGGAAAAACAAACCCTTGGCTTGATGTTCAGAGACGAAATGCCGCAAGACCACGGCATGTTGTTCATCTTTCCGGATGAAGCCCTGCGGTCGTTCTGGATGAAGAACACCCGTATTTTTCTGGATATATTTTATTTTGACAAGGACCTGAAACTGGTCAGCGTGTCGTGGGATACACCCCCTTGCCGAATCAGCCGGTGCCCGTCTTACCCCAGTAAAGGCCCCGCAAAATTTGTACTTGAGCTCAATGCCGGAAAAGCCTCAGAACTTGGGGTCGAGGTTGGTGATGTATTGACGCTCATGCTTGATTGAACTGTCGTGGCGGATACAACCAGTTGGCTAAGCAATGGTCAGAGCTGTAATGCCGCGTAGCATCCGTGTCGTCCAGATTACTGATTGCCACCTGCCGGCAGACAAGCTCCAGCAATACCGCGGTATCAATCCCCATGTAAATCTCGAACGATTACTGGCAGTCGTCAAGAAAGTGAAGCCGGATGTTTTATTGGCCAGTGGCGACCTTAGCGAAGATGCCAGCCAACAAAGCTACCGTGTTTTGCGACAGCTTTTTTCGACCCTTCATATTCCGATACTGGCGTTACCGGGAAACCATGATGACCCGGAGTTGCTGGCGCGGACCTTTACAGGGAGCCCGGTTGATCATCCTGAGGTTACAAATCACGGTGACTGGCAGATCATCCGTTTGAATTCGTGCTTGGAGGGGCGGCCGGAAGGTCAATTAAGTGAACCCACCATCGACTCTCTGCAACAAATCCTAAGTGAAAACGCAGGGCTTCCTGCCCTTATCGCACTGCACCATCAGCCGGTTTCAGTCGGCAGTCCCTGGATAGATAAATACAGCCTGAATGACCCTGAGCCTTTTTTGAAACTGACAGGCCTGTATCCGCGTGTGAAGCTGGTTGTTTGGGGTCATGTCCATCAGGTGTATGCACAACAGCGGGGTGGCAGTTCGTGGCTCGCGGGGCCATCGAGCGCAATAAACTCCATGCCCGGAGTAAATAAATTCACTGAAGACCCTGCAGGACCGGCCTGTCGATGGCTGGACCTGTTTTCCGATGGAACGATGCAGACCGGTATATACCGGTTGGTGAAATATACGGGCTAGAGCTCTATCATTTCGAAATCTTCCTTACCTGCTCCGCAATCCGGGCAAACCCAGAATTCCGAAACATCATTCCAGCGGGTGCCGGGTGCCAGACCCTCTTCAGGACAGCCTTTTTCTTCTTCGTAAATCCAACCACAGATGATACACATCCAGATTTTGTACTCGTTTTCCGGCACCGTTGCATTCCTGTCCAGTCAAAAAAACGTATTTTGCCACGTCACGCGTGAGGCTTAAACAAAAACCCGCGTTTTGTTGCCGAAACATCGCTATTTTGTGTTCTCGTTAAGGGTAAAATGGCATCCTCAGTCAGCCAGGGTTTCAGCACATGACCACGAGTAAAGAGTTAATTGAAAGAGCGCGCATTCATATTCCCGGCGGCGTGAATTCACCGGTTCGTGCTTTCAATGGCGTGGGCGGCGACCCGGTGTTTATCGATCACGCTCTGGGAGCATGTTTATACGATGTCTCCGGGCGTTCCTACATTGATTATGTCGGCTCATGGGGGCCGATGATCGCCGGTCACGCAAACCCGTCGGTGGTGTCGGCAGTATGGCAGGCGGCAAGCAAAGGACTGAGTTTTGGGGCGCCGACGGCATCAGAGGTAAGCATGGCAGAACGACTTTGCGGCTTGATCGATGGCATGGACATGGTGCGCATGGTCAATTCGGGGACCGAGGCAACAATGAGCGCGATCCGGGTCGCCCGCGCTGCAACCGGTCGCGATAAAATCCTGAAATTCGAGGGTTGCTACCATGGCCACGCCGATTCGTTTTTGGTCAAAGCCGGTAGTGGTGCGTTAACCCTGGGCGTTCCCACATCACCGGGCGTTCCGAGCGCCTGTGCCGATCTTACGTTGACGCTGCCGTTTAATGATCTTGCTGCCGTTGATGCGTGTTTTGAACAGCAAGGTGATGAAATCGCCTGCATTATCGTTGAGCCGGTCGCCGGTAATATGAACTGTATTCCACCATTGAAGGGCTACTTGCCGGGTCTGCGGGAGGTGTGTGACAGGCACGGTGCACTGTTGATTTTTGATGAAGTCATGACCGGGTTTCGAGTGGCCCTCGGTGGGGCGCAATCCTTGTATGGAGTCACACCGGACCTGATGACGTTTGGAAAAGTAATCGGCGGTGGCATGCCGGTGGGTGCGTTTGGCGGCAAGCTTGAGTACATGGACCTTGTTGCCCCATCCGGACCCGTGTATCAGGCTGGAACATTGTCAGGAAACCCGGTCGCTATGGCGGCGGGCCTGGCAACCTTGGATTTGATAAGCGAACCAGGATTTTATCAAGCGCTGGAATCAAAAACAAAAATGCTGACCGAAGGCATACAACGACAAGCGGATTTCTATTCAATCCCTTTTACGACCACCCGCGTCGGCGGCATGTTTGGCCTGTTTTTCAGCGACGCCAAAAAGATTGTTAACTTCGAGCAATCCGGATCAGTCAACGTTGACATGTTCAAACGCTTTTTCCATGCGATGCTTGGTGGTGGCATTTACCTGGCCCCCTCGGCATATGAGGCGGGCTTTGTTTCCTCGGCACACACCGAAGAGCACATTAACGCGACCATAGCCGCTGCCAGAGAGGCATTCAGAATTTGCGCGGAAGCTCCGTAGGGTGCGTTACCTGTAACGTACCAAAATTGTCCAAAAGCGGTGCGTTAAAAAACAACGCACCCTACGTGTCCAGGAACAGGTCCTTCATTAAGGGCTCGTCGGGGCTGATGGCGTAGCGGTCGAAATCTGTGATGCCCTCCTGATGTAGTACATCTTCGTCTATGAAGAAGTTACCGGTTGTGGTTTTGCTGTCCCGGCAAAGGATGGCGTGTGCGGCGTCGGCCATGATGGCTTCGTTTCGGCAATTGTTACGATTCACCATGTCGCCGAGCATGCTGATGGCGGCGGTTGCGATCACCGTGCGTGGCCATAGGGCGTTTACTGCGATCCCCTGGTCGCTGAATTCTTCTGCCATGCCCAGCACGCACATACTCATGCCATATTTCGACATCGTGTATGCCAGGTGGCTCTTGAACCATGCCGGGTTCAGGTTTAAAGGTGGTGCAAGGTTAAGAATATGCGGGTTGTCGGCTTGCAGCAGGTACGGGATGCAGGCTTTGGAGCAGGCGTATGTACCCCGCACGTTAACCGAGTGCATCAGGTCGAAACGCGACATGCGCAGCTCGAGCGTGCCTTGCAGGGTGATGGCGCTGGCATTGTTGATGAGGATGTCCAGACCGCCGAATTTTTCCACGGCTTTCTCTACGGCCTCAGTAATGGCGTGATCGTCTCTTACATCGAGTTTAATCGCCAACGCCTGACCGCCGGCCTTTTCAATTTCTTCAGCGGCACTAAAAATTGTGCCGGGAAGCTTTGGGTGGGGTTTGCTGGTTTTGGCAGCAATAATCACGTTGGCGCCGTCGCGGGCGGCCCTTATCGCGATTGCTTTGCCGATCCCTCGCGAGCCACCGGTGATAAAAACGGTTTTGTGTTTAAGCGTTTGCATTTGGTTTTCTTTCCATCAATGATCTTAAATACCATTCGCTGTCGTTAATCGTCAGGCAGTTGCCATTTCAATCCCGTATTATAGCCATTTCCGAACAAACCAAAGAGTGAATTGTACGCAGATGGATTCCAGTTGGACACAGGACTTGCTGAACTGGTTGACAGCCAACCCTGGCTGGGCGGGTTTCTGGGTTTTTGTCATGTCGCTGGTTGAATCCTTGTTGTTCATCGGCATACTGATTCCCGGCATCATTATTCTTTTCGGGATTGGAGCAATGATAAGTCTCGGCTCCATGGATATGATGCCAATCTGGATATGGGGCTCAATCGGTGCATTTTTTGGTGACATCATCAGCTACCACCTGGGCCGTCGATATCGCCAGCACATTGCAGACCTGTGGCCATTTTCACGTTTTCCTGAAATGCTGGGCCGGGGTCATGAATATTTCCATAAGCATGGTGCAAAAAGCGTGTTCGCAGGCCGGTTTATAGGGCCACTCAGACCCGTAATTCCAGTGACGGCAGGAATAATGGGTATGCCCCCCAGGAAGTTTTTGATGGTTGCCATACCGGCGTGCATTTTGTGGACGCCGGTTTATCTTGTTCCAGGTATGCTTTTTGGCGCATCGCTTGCGGTCGCGTCTGAGTATGCAGGCCGTTTGACCTTGGTGCTGGTCATCGGCATGGTTGTTTTATGGCTTACCTGGTGGGTGATATGGACCGTCTATGAACTGATGGCCAGCAGATCGGCGCGGTGGTTGCGACACGTTGTCCGATGGTTGCGAAGACACCCCGTGTTCCGGCGTGTAGCGGGGCCGCTGCTCGACTCAAACCAGCCCGAAGTATTATCAATCATGTTGATGGGCCTGCTGTTGGTGATAACGTTTTGGGGGGCCGTCATGCTGCTGTTTTTATCGCCATTTTCAGACCAGCCACAGTCTATTGATACTGCGGTGCAGGCATACGCCTTATCGTTGAGAAACCACATTGCAGACCCGGCGATGGTGGCATTGACCCAACTGTCGCGTATGTGGGTGCTTGTTCCAACTTCCATGGCAGTTCTGTTGTGGTTGGTTGGTGCGGGACGTAAGAAGGCCGCCATGCACTGGCTGGTGGCCATGGGTGGTGGCATGGTTTTGCAATTGCTGCTCGGCTGGTCGCTGCGTTCAACTCCGATGCTTAGCAATACAGATGCAACCGAATTATTTGATCCCAGTGCGGCGCTTACGCTGGCAACCGTTGTGCTGGGGTATTTTGCGGTGATGACTGCGGGGGAGTTAAGACGTCGTAAACGGAAATGGCCGTATGTGATTTCAGGCCTGTTGTTGTCGCTGTTGGTGCTGGCAAGGCTATACCTTGGGCTGGACTGGATCAGCGGCGCGCTGCTGGGTGTGCTGCTGGGTTTGGCGTGGACGTTTGTGGTCGGTATCGCCTACCGGCAACGAGCAGTCCGGCCCTTCAACGGGATGGTCGCCAGCATGATTTTTTATAGTATGCTGGCTGCAACGGTGGTGTGGCAGGTCGACCGGAATTTTGACGCAGACAGTGCTGCGCTCAAAGTGCAACTGCCGCGAATGGATATCGCAGCGGAACACTGGTGGGATGAAGCCTGGCAGAGCTTGCCGCGAACGCGAACACGGCTGACAACGGCCCCGGCGCAAAGGTTTAATTTTCAATATGCAGGTGACCCACAAAAGCTGGCGTTGTTGCTGGCAGCCCATGGTTGGCAGCAAGTGGAGCCCGCGAACTGGCGCTGGACTGTTCTATCGCTTAATCCGGAATCCAATGCGCTCAATCTGCCGCCGCTGAAAAGGGATTACCTCGGTCACCCCGACACTTTGTTGCTACACCGGCCTGGCGGGGACCCCCTGGCGCAGGAGACGGTTCGATTGTGGGATTCCGGTGCCAGGTTGGAGCCCGATGGACAGCCACTGTATTTGGGCCAGGTCGCGGTGGAAGTGCTGGAACAATGGATTCGCTTGTTCAGTTACTGGCGCGTCACGCCAACCGAGCCTGCAATGCTTTCCGGGTTGGCCGGGGAGCTGGAAGGATTGCAAATAAAGTGGGCCGACAGCTCCATGTTGTTGTTCAGTGCGTCTTCGGAGGATCGATGAGACACACACCAAAGCAGGTGTTTTTGGCACTGCATTCCGACACCATGTCGATGTAGCGTTGCTCGAAAATCCTCAAAGGCAGGTGACCGCTGGAAACAACACAGGGTGGAGTGGAAATAACGGTATGCCCGGGCTAGCCGGCATTGAGGGCTTCGCCCAGCCTTCGCGGTGCGGCGCCGAAGCCACCGTTGCTCATAAACACCACATGGTCACCAGCTTTCATACTATTGCTTATCTGTGCCAGCATATCGTCCACACTGGTCACGATTTTGCAGCGGCCTTCCAGTGCTGCCAGCACAACCTGTGGGTCCCAATCGATGCCATCCACCGCTTTGATCCAGACATGGTCAGCGGCGATCAGCGCAGGCCCGAGCTCATTCACATGTACGCCCGCTCGCATGGTGTTGCTGCGCGGCTCAAGTGCGACCAGGATTCGGGCATTGCCGACCTTGCGCCTTAAGCCCTCAAGGGTCAGCCGGATGGCGGTCGGGTGGTGGGCAAAATCATCATAGACCGAGATGCCCCGTGAATCTGAGATCAACTCCATTCTGCGTTTCACACCCTTAAACTCTGACAGTGCTTGTATTGCCGTGCCGGCGGAAACGCCCGTTGCGGCAGCGGCGGCAATGGCCGCACAGGCATTCATGGCGTTGTGGCGCCCATTGTGGTCCCACACCAGCGTGCCTATGATATTTTGTTGGTGGGAGAACCTGAGTTCACTGCCATCCGGCTTGAGCATTTCCACTTGCCAGTGGTGTTCGCCATCAATCGAAAAGCGCTGCAACTCGCTCCAGCACCCGCGCAAAAGCACATCCTCCAGATTTGAATCGTCACCATTGCTGATAACCGTGCCAGTTCCGGGAATGGTGCGCAGCAGATGATGAAACTGCGTTTCAATGGCCGCGAGGTCAGGGAATATATCAGCGTGGTCATATTCGAGGTTGTTCAGAATGGCGATGTGTGGTCGGTAATGGACAAATTTTGAGCGCTTGTCAAAAAACGCCGTGTCGTATTCATCTGCCTCTACGACAAAATACTCAGACCCTTCGCGTGCAGATTCGTTAAAGTTCAAAGGTACACCGCCGATCAGAAAGCCCGGGTTTAGTCCGGCGAACTCCAGTATCCAGGCGACCATACTGGAAGTCGTGGTTTTGCCATGTGTTCCGGCAACAGCCACAACCTTTCGATGCCGCAGATAGTTCTCGCCTAACCAGCGTGGCCCGGAGGTGTAATTGAGACCCTGGTTCAAAACATACTCGACCGCCGGATTGCCTCTGCTCAATGCATTGCCGATGATGACCAGGTCTGGTGTGTCATGCAGGGGTTCCGGGTCATATCCCTCATGCAAAACAATGCCTTGATCTTCCAACAACGTACTCATCGGAGGGTAGGTGTTCTGGTCCGAACCGGATACCTGGTGACCTGCACGGCTGGCCAATAAAGCCACCCCGCCCATAAATGTTCCGCACACGCCGAGGATATGAATTTTCATAGCATGTACCTTATATCGGCCGGCAGTGAAACATCACGTGGTTGGGACCAAGAACAGCAATTCAATCATTGCATAGCTTGCTGCGAGCAACAGCACTGTGATCAAAACGCCCACGGACAGGGATAAAGACAGCGCGTGGCGATAAATATTCGCGTCAACAAACAAACTCCAGAAAAAAACCGAAAACCACAATAGCGCCATTATTGGCTGGTTTTGTTCCGTGTTTAGTTGGCTCAACAGCGCCCAGGTGACCAGGTTGAACACAATCCCCACCCCGGCGAACGCACTCAGGGTTTGTGTAAATCTTTCCAGGTGACCCCGCCAGCCCAGCAAACCCAGCAACACGATCACTTGCAGGCTCATCGCAGTCAGGCTTTTCGCTGCTGCGTTGTCATCGTCCAATTGCACACCGGTTAAAAGATTCTGTATCAGGTAGGCACTGATCAATATCAGCGTCAGCGGCCATGATGCTGGTAAGTATTGCGGGCCGGAGCGCAGGCGCAACAGGTTAAAAAAAGTAATGATCAGCCGGTTCATGTACGTTCGGACGGTTCCATTGGGTTTTGCGGGCTGTTGGTATTCAGACTAAGTCAACTTGTCGCGGCGTTAATCTTCAGTACACTCAGGATGCGTTGCAAAACCTCCTCAATACTGCCATCACCAAGTACTCGGGTCAGCAGGCCCTGTTCGGCGTAATAATCACCTACCGGCGCTGTTTGTTCCTGATATACCTTTAAGCGATTACGCACGACTTCCCGGGTGTCATCGCTGCGGCCTTCTTCGCTGGCGCGCTTGGCGATGCGGTCGATAATTTGTTGCTGGTCAATGTCAATCAGGATGGCTTCATCTGCAGGTTGACCAAGACGCTCCAGAACGCCGTCCAAAGACCTGGCTTGTTGCAAATTACGCGGATAACCATCCAGTATAAAACCGTTGCTGACATCACTTTGCCCAAGCCGTTCTTCGATCAGGTGCAACATGATGTCGTTGGGCACGAGATCGCCCCTGTCCATAATGGACCTGGCTTTCAATCCCAGTTCAGTGCCCTGTTTCACTGCATTTCGCAGCAAAACGCCGGTTGAAATATGTGGCAGGCCAAGATGTTCAACCAGCAGCGTTGCCTGGGTTCCCTTACCGGATCCTGGCGCGCCCAATAATACAATTCGCATGGGAGGGTTCCCGTCCTCTAAAATAGGCGCTAACGCTAACCGTTCATGCTTCCCCAGTCAATGCAGATTGACAGGGTTTTTAAGGGAAACCAATGTTAAAAAAGAATTTGCTATACGCACAATCCGGTGGTGTCACCCCGGTGATCAACGCAACCGCCTGTGGCCTGATTGAAACCGCACGTCAGAACAAGGAAAAGCTTGGCAAGGTTTACGCCGGAAAGGATGGCATTATGGGCATACTTAACGAGGAGTTAATCGATACCGGCAAAGAAACAAAAGCTGATATCGCAGCATTGCGGCATACGCCGGGTGGCGCGTTCGGCTCCTGCCGTTTCAAATTGAAGGGCTTCGAGGAAAGCCGGGCGGAGTACCAACGGTTGATCGAAGTATTCAAGGCTCACAATATTGGATACTTTTTCTACAATGGCGGGGGCGATTCTGCTGACACCGCTTACAAGATTTCCCAGATAGGTGACACGCTGGGCTTCCCGGTGCAGTGCATTGGTGTACCCAAGACAATTGATAACGACCTGCCGATTACTGACAATTGCCCGGGTTTTGGTTCGGTAGCCAAGTACGTTGCGGTATCAATTATGGAAGCCAGCCTGGATGTTGCATCAATGGCGTCGAGTTCCACCAAGGTGTTTGTGCTTGAGGTCATGGGTCGTCACGCAGGCTGGATAGCCGCAGCGGGTGGTCTTGCCCAGCGTGAAAAGGGGGACCCCCCGCATATTATTTTGTTTCCTGAGATACCACTGGATGAACGGGCCTTTTTAAAGAAAGTAGACCGGGCGGTTAAAACACACGGTTACTGCTCCATTGTTGTTTCCGAAGGTGTCAGGAACAAAAACGGCAAGTTTTTGGCCGACTCGGGTGTTCGGGATGCATTCGGACATGCGCAATTGGGCGGGGTGGCACCCGTGGTCGCCCGTATGATCACCGATGCATTGGGTTACAAGCACCATTGGGCAGTGTCGGATTATCTGCAACGCTCAGCACGTCACCTCGCCTCGAAAACCGATGTGGAGCAGGCGTACGCGATGGGAAAAGCTGCCGTGCGATTGGCGTTGCAGGGCAAATCCGGTGTCATGCCGGTGGTGGTTCGCACGTCCGACAAACCCTATCGCTGGAAGGTGGGTGAAGCGCAGTTATCCCAGGTGGCCAACCGTGAAAAAATGATGCCGAGGCGATTTATTGCGGCTGACGGTTTTGGAATTACCGCTGCCGCACGGCGCTATCTTGAGCCGCTGATACGGGGAGAGGACTACCCGCCCTATGACCGTCAGGGCCTGCCAAAATATGTCCGATTGAAAAATCTGCTGGTAGCAAAAAAGCTACCGGATTTTAAGCCCTGAATTACGGGAAGGGAGTCTGAATATGAGAAATATCGTGTGTATATCCGGTACCAGTCGACCGGACAACTTCACTTCCAGAGCGCTGGCCGTGGTGGTGGAAGAGTTTAAGCAACAGAATGAAACAACGCAGGTTTTTGACGCGCGTGACATGCACCTGGGGTTTCCTGGCAGCGCTCCCACCAACGATGCGAAAGAACTCAAAGCTGCCGTAGAGCAGGCGACCGGTGTCGTGATCGCGAGCCCTGAGTATCACGGTGGCATCTGTGCAATGACCAAGTTAATTATTGAAAATCTGGGGTTTCCTTCCCTGCTGGCCGGCAAGCCGGTGGGGCTTGTTGGTGTGGCGGCCGGTCGCATCGGAGCGATAAAGTCTCTCGAGCAATTGAAGAGTATTTGCTCTCATGTGGGCGCAATTGTTGTACCCGGGGCGATATCAATTGCTGGTGTTCAAAGTGTGTTTGACGATGACGGTCGGTGTCTTGATGAAGGCAGTGAGGCCGCTTTGCGTAGTGTTGCGACAGCCATGTCGGGTTTTATGCGGGACTTCATTTGTCCAAAATATATTCTGGAACAAGCCGTGCGTGGTGGCGATGGCCCGTGGAGTACCAGCACCTGACAACCCCGGCGATTCATTTTGGGTTTTTTGGGCGCCTGATCGTAGTAGCCTTCTGTGGCTTTGTTAGCCTCGATGCCTACACACAGATCGTAGATGACGCGGATGGGCTGTTGCAAAGTCGACTACAAGCCCATGTGGAATTCCTGGCCGATGACCTGTTGCGCGGCAGACAGACCGGGAGTGACGGCCATAATATTGCCGCAGCGTATGTAGCAAGCCAATTCCTCCAGTTAGGATTAAGGCCGGCCGGGGACAACGGTGGTTTTTTCCAACAGGTGCCATTGCGCAGTGCAATACTGGTGCCGGGTTCAGCCAAAATGACCATAGCCTATGGCGGCTCTGAAACCAAGCTTGTTTTTGTTGATGAGTTTTTTATGCGCCCCGACCTGGGTCGCAAACAATCAGAGCTAACCGCGGGGATGGTGTTTGTTGGCTATGGCATCGATGCCCCGGTGCTTGATTACAACGATTTTGAAGGATTGGATGTTGACGGCAAGGTGGTTGTTTCTCTTACCGGGCAGCCGGAGAATTTTCCCAGCGAAGAGGGCGCACACTTTGCGTCATCAACCGAAAAAGCACGGGCAGCAGCCAGACATGGCGCGGTGGGGCTGATCACCATTTTCACACCCAGGGCAACGGATCTTTACCCGTGGGAACGCAGAAAAAGCAGCCTGGGTATGCCATCAATGGGCTGGTTGAATAAGGAACAGCAGCCAAACGCAACAATTGAGCAGTTGCGGGCTGAGGTGGAGATAAACCATGCAGCAGCGGCTGTTCTTTTCGAGGGCACCGGCGTTGAGTTATCGGCGCTGCTGGAAAAGGACCTGAAAGGAGTACCGTTGAACGGCTTTAAGCTTAACGGCACTGTTGCCCTTCGACAGCAAAGTGAGCACGAAACGATTTCCAGCCCGAATGTTGTGGCAGTGCTACCGGGTAGCGATCCATTACTTCGCGACGAATACGTGGTTTACATCGCGCACCTGGATCATATCGGTGAGCTGCGCGCAGACCGAGCGAATCCGCAAGCAGACCTGATCAACAATGGCGCATTAGATAACGCCTCCGGTGTCTCGGTGATGATCGAGACTGCGCGTTTGTTGGCACGAGGAAAACCACCCAGGCGATCCATTTTGTTTGTGGCGGTTACCGCCGAGGAAAAAGGACTGGTGGGTTCGGAGTACTTTGCCACCAACCCAACCGTTCCTGTCGCTTCAATGGTTGCCGCTATCAACCTTGATATGCCGGTTCTTTTGTATGAATTTGCAGACGTGATTGCTTTTGGGGCGGAGCACTCCAGCCTGGGCCTGTCGGTACGTCAGGCGGCAGACAGTTACGGTGTCAGACTGACGCCTGACCCATTTCCGGACGAAAATATTTTTGTACGCAGCGATCATTACCGGTTTGTACAGCAAGGCATTCCATCTGTCTATCTGGTGACAGGTGTGTCTGCATTGGATGGTAGTACGGACAAGCAAGCTGTACTCGAAGCATATCTCGCAGATCATTATCACAAGCCGGGCGATGATCTGAACCTGCCGATCCACTACGGCGCGGCGGCCAGGTTCACTCGTATCAACGTTAAAATTGGAGAAATAATAGCCAATGAGGCGACCCGGCCGGTTTGGCATGAAGGTGATTTTTTCGGCAGGACATTCGCAAAATAAATTGCGCTCGGAAGCTGTTGAAATATAACCCCGTTTATCGGTATTTCCGGGTCAAACTTTTGGTCTGTTGTGGTATAGTGCGCGCGGTCAAAATAATCATTTAATCCTGAAGAGAGAAAACACGTATGTGGGGAATTACAATAACCGTCAGTACAGCACTTGCGTTGCTTGGATTGGCAATCGCTTTTTTCTACATGAAAAAGGTCATGAGTGTGCCACTGGATATGGGTTTGAACGATAAAGACAGCAAACGTCTCAGGTTCATTCATGGTGCAATTGCACAGGGCGCAATGGCCTTTCTTAAACAGGAATATAAATTCCTGACGATTTTCATGATCTCGTTTGCGGCCATCATCGTGCTCCTGATTGATGATGCTCATACACCGGATGTACGCGAAGGCATCTATACCGCTATTGCTTTCCTGTTTGGTGGGGTCATTTCAATTATTTCGGGCTTTATTGGTATGAAGGTAGCCACGCAAGGAAATGCGCGCACCACCGTATCTGCCAAGAAAGATATTGCCCATGCATTTGATGTGGCTATCAACTCGGGTGCAGTGATGGGCTTCGCCCTCGTAGGTCTGGCGGTGCTTGGCATGGTCATTATTTACGTGGTGATGAGTTACCTGCTGGCCGACCTTGGTCCAGAAAATAATCACGTTTTGATGGAAGTGATCGCCGGCTTCGGTTTGGGCGGTTCGACCATCGCGCTGTTCGCCCGTGTGGGTGGTGGTATTTTCACCAAAGCTGCCGATGTCGGCGCTGACCTGGTGGGCAAAGTCGAAAAGGGAATACCGGAAGATGATCCGAGAAACCCGGCCGTTATCGCCGATAACGTGGGTGACAATGTAGGTGATGTTGCGGGTATGGGCGCTGACCTGTTTGGTTCCTGTGCAGAGAGCACCTGCGCCGCCATGGTGATTTCCGCCGTCGTGTTTGCGGCTGACCCCAATGCCCTGTTGTATCCAATCCTGATTAGCGCGATAGGCATCCCGATCAGCCTGATCACCAAGTTGATGGTTAAGGTGAAGACCGAAGATGATGTTGCACCTGCACTGATGAAATTGCTGATCTACTCCAGTGTAGGGATGGCGGTGGTGATGTATTTCGTTACCATGGCCCTGATTCCAGGGTCGTTTGAACTGGGTGGCAAGATCTACTCAAACATGGGTGTTTACTGGTGCTTCCTGTCCGGCCTGGTAGCCGGCCTGGCGGTTGGTTTGCTGACGGGTTATTACACCTCGGACAAATATAATCCGGTGAAGGAACTCGCCAAGTCCTGTGAAACCGGTGTTGCGACCAACATCATTTTTGGCCTGGCACTGGGTTACAAGAGCACGGTTCTGCCGTATTTGTGCATTGCGGTCAGTATTTTTGTTTCCTGGGAGTTAGCTGGCATGTACGGCGTGGCCATTGCTTCGCTGGGTATGCTCGGCACACTGGTGATTGCACTGACGATTGATGCCTACGGCCCGGTCGCCGATAACGCGGGTGGCATTGCTCAAATGGTTGGCCTCGACAAAGAAGTCCGTCGTCGTACCGACATTCTTGATTCCGCAGGCAATACAACTGCCGCGATCGGTAAAGGCTTTGCCATCGGCGCAGCCATCCTGACCTCGCTGGCACTGTTTGCAGCCTTCATCACCGCTTCTGAAAAACTGATGGGAGAATCCATCACCATGAGCCTGCTTGACCCATTGGTCTACACCAGCGTGTTCATCGGTGCGGTGCTGCCATTCCTGTTTACCGCCATGACCCTGAAGTCGGTCGGTAAAGCCGCATTTGCCATGATCGAAGAGGTGCGTCATCAGTTCAAGACCATCCCGGGTATCATGGAAGGAACCGGTACGCCCGATTATGAAAGGTGTATCGCGATCTCAACCCAGGCGGCGCTCCGCGAAATGATCGCTCCTGGCGTGCTGATCATGGGTACGCCCCTTTTGACCGGTTTCCTGTTTGGCGTTGAAGCCGTAGCCGGCATCCTGGTTGGATCACTGGTTACAGGCGGCGTGCTCGCCATCGCATCCTCCAATAGCGGTGGCGCCTGGGACAATGCCAAGAAATATATCGAAGCAGGTAATCTCGGCGGCAAGGGATCGGACGTGCACACCGCCGCAGTGGTTGGCGATACGGTAGGTGACCCTTTGAAAGACACTTCAGGCCCGTCGCTGAATATCCTGATCAAGCTATCAGCCATCCTGAGCCTGGTGTTCGCACCGTTTTTTGTTCAGTACGGTGGGATATTGCTGGGTTAGTAACCTATTGGGACAACCTGCGTTCCAATGCACCCTCTACCAGCGAATATACAGCAGGTACCACCACCAGCGTCAGCATGGTTGAACTCAGCATGCCGCCGATAACGGCAACCGCCATCGGCGCGTTGGTATCCGAGCCTGCGCCGACGCCAAATGCCGCTGGCAACATGGCCAGGATGATGGTCAATGACGTCATCAGGATGGGGCGCAGACGTATCGGGCAAGCCTCTTTCAAAGATTGTTCGATGCTCTTTCCGCTTTCCCTGCGCTGGTTGGTCAGGTCAACCAGCAGGATGGAGTTCTTGGCTACCAGGCCCATCAACAGCACCAGGCCGATCATCGAAAACATATTCAGCGTATGGCCTGTTGCCCACAGCGCAACCACGCCACCAATGATCGCCAGAGGTTGTGCAACCATGATAATCAAGGGCTGGATGAACGAGTTAAACTGGCTTGCCAGCACCATGTACACCAGGATGATGGCAACCACAAACGCAAACAACAGGTAGAACGCAGTCTTGCCGAATTCCTCCGCACGACCGGACATACTGATTTCGTAACCCAATGGCAGCAAATCGGCGGTCATCTCATTGACCATGGTAACGGCCTCACCGAGGGATACGGTGGGGGTGCTATAGAAATTGGCTGCATACTGGAGGTCATAGCGTGAAATTACCGCAGCACCCAGCGTTGGTTCCAGCTTTACCAGGTTGGCCAGGCTGACCATTTCACCATCTGACGAACGCAAGTAAATATTGGCAATATCATTGCTGCTTTCAAACTTGCCCTGGCCCGCCTTCAGTCGAATGTCATAACGCTCACCGTCACCGGGGTCATCGTTGTAGCGGGCAATATCCACACCGCCGGCCAATACGTTAATGGCCATCGCAATATCTTCAGACGAAAGGCCCAGGCTGCGAACCAGTGATCGCCTCAATTTTGTCTTTAGCTGTGGCAGGTCAAGCTGTAACTCCATATCCAGGTTGCCGATGCCGTTTTGTCCGGCAAGACGTTGCTGGATGACATCGGCCAGGCGGGCGACTTCATTCAGATCCGGGCCGCTGAGAATGAAATGCAAGGGCTCTCCACGCTGACCACCCACCATCGGCATCGGTGACGGAAAGGCCTGTATACCCGCAATACCCGCCATTTCTGCACGCAGTTTTTGAATCATATCTGTCTGGGAAATGTCCCGCTCACCCCACGGCACCATCCTGACCAGAAAACTGCCTTTGCTGACCTGGCGGGATTGGTCGGCTCCTATGGTTACAAAGTATCCGGCGATATCTTCATGCTTTTCCAGGATATTTTCAATTTCCTTGAGCTTGCCTTCTGTATAGCTGATGGATGAGCCCAATGGTGTCTTGATGCTGATCATAAAGCGGCCTTCGTCCTGCACCGGCATGAAACCCGAGCCGGTATGGGTGAAGAAGTAACCGCTGGAAAGCACCACTGCAAGCGTGATCCAGGCGACCACGCGACGATGACCCAGTGCCAGATCAAGCAGCTTGATATAGGCCCGATCCATTTTGTGAAAGCCGTGGTCAATCAGGTAGTAGAGTTTTCCATGTTTCTTTTCGACCTTCAAAAAACGTGAGCACAACATTGGTGTCAGTGTCAGTGAAACGAACAGGGAAGCCAGCACACCAAAGGTCACCACCACGGCAAAGGCCTCGAAAAATCTCCCGATGATGCCCTGCATGAAGATCACCGGCGCAAAAATCGCGACCAGGGTCAAGGTGGCCGCCATCACCGCAAACACAACCTGCCGTGTACCCTGTATTGCTGCATCCACCCGGCTTGAGCCATGTTCTTCGGCGTGTCGATAGATATTCTCCAGCACCACGATCGCGTCATCGACCACCACGCCGATTAGCAACAGCAGACCCAGCATGGTCATGGTATTGAACGTGTAGCCCAGAAAATACATGACTGCGATCGCGCCCAGCAGCGAAACCGGTATGGCCACCGCGATGATGAGAGTAGAGCGTATGTTTTTGAGAAATAATAAGACCACGAGGGCTGTCAGCAATGTACCGGACAGCAGGTGCTCCTCCAGCGAGTTGATAATTCCTTTAATCAGCGCACCGTCGTTGTGGGCGACACGTAACTCAATTCCAGGCGGTAAGCTGGGTATCAGCTCTTCATTCATGCGCCGGGTGATTTCATCCACCATCGCCACAGTGTTGGCGTTTTGCACTTTGATGATGCCAATGCCCACCGTTGGCTCGCCATTGAAGCGTGCCAACTGGCGAAAATCCGCAAGACCATCTTCGATACTGGCAAAATCATGTAAGCGTTGTGGTGCACCACCGGTATAGCTGACGATCATCTCGCCTAATGCTTCAGGGCTGTGGTATTCAAGATCCAGTTCGAGCAATTCTTCCCGGCCCTCAGAGATCAGGAAGCCGCCGGGCAAACGCAGGTGCTCGCGGTTGAACATGCGCACGACATCGGGCACGGTAATGCCAAGTTGCTTCATCCGGGCGGGGTCCAGATTAACCCGGATGGTGCGCCGCTGCTCCCCGCCTAACTGGACTTCACCCACGCCATCAATGGTTTCGAGGCGCTTTTTGATAACATTGCGGGCGTACTGGTTTAGCTGCTGCAGCGTACGGTCGCCAGTTAAAACCAGCCACATGACCGGCAATGCTCCAAACTCAATCTTGGCGACCACCGGGGTCTCAGCCTCATTGGGCAGGTCCCTGAGTGTCCGGTTGACCCGGGACTGAACTTCGTTGAACGCGACGTTGACGTCTTTATCCATGTTGAAGCGGATATTGATGACCTAAATACCGGGTGAGGAGTTGGATTCAATATGGTCGATGCCGGGAGTGCTGTTGACCGAGGATTCGATCAGGTTGGTAATGCTGGAATCGATGATTTCCGGCGTGGCCCCGGGCAATATTGTGGTGACAGAAATCATCGGAAACTCAACGGTCGGATAGCGGTCAATGCCGATATCCTTGTAGCTGATCACACCAAACAACACCAATACCGCGGAAAGCATGTAGGCAAATACATGCCGCCGGATGGAGATCTCGGGCAGATTCAATTTACCGGTCCCACGAACTTGACCGCGGCCCCGTCTGTCAGGAAAGCGGCGCCATCGGTTGCGAGTGTTTCATCGCCATCCAGACCCAGTGTAATCTCAATCAATTCATCTTTTTGGTGACCGGTGGTGACCCGTCGGGCGACAGCTTTGTTGCCGACAATGATATAAACCACCTCACCCACCGGTCGGCGCACAACACTGATTTTCGGAACCATGACGGTCTGTTTGCGTGTCTCAACAAGGGCTTTACCGGTAAGCGTGGCGTCAGGCCGCAAGTTGCCGGGGTCATCCAGGTCAATGATCGCCATGATCGCGCGACTACCGAGCCCGACCGATGGTTGCAGTTCGGAAATTTCTCCAAGGATCACTTCGCCCGGGGTCAGCGGGCTGTAAATTCTTACCGGCTGGCCAACACGAACCTGCATTGCGACCGTTTCGGGGAAGGGTAGCCAGGCTTGCAGCCGTTCGGGGTGTGTGATTTCGAATAATGTGTCTCCGCGTTTCACAAAGTCACCTTTGGTAATAAATCGTCGCTGAATCACGCCAGGTACCGGCGCAACGATGCGTGACTTGGCCAGCGAGTCATTCACAATCGCAAATTGTGCCTCGGCGGCTTTGTAATCAGCGGTATAGGCCTCGAGTTGCTCGCGGGCATCATCCAGCTGGGTCTGTGAAGACAGGTTTTTTGCAGTCAGCTTTTCGAAACGATCCACCCTGCGCTGGCCATTGTTGATGTGGACCTTGAGACGTTCAAGCCCGGCGCTCGCCGCCTGCTTTTGTAACAACAGCGTGGTGTTATCGGTTTCCGCGAGTAACTGCCCAAGTGCAACCCTGTCTCCGGTATCTGCGATGACCATGGTGATTCGCCCTTCAACCTCAGCAGCCAGAGTCGGTGCGAACATGCTGTGTACCCGGCCAACCGTCTCCAGCCAGATTGGCAGGTCCATGAGTTGTGCTTTCTGGGTCGTGATCAGCACCGCCTTTGCATTCCCAACATCGCCCGCAGCGGGATCCTGATCCTCGTTACACGCGCTGAGAAGAAACAATGTCAATACTGAAACTATGATTTTGCCTTTCATGGCGCGCTCCGTTCTTTCCTTAGAATGCCGTTGAACAATATATCCATGATTCCCTCGCTGTAGACGCCGGCGTCGCCAATGAATCCTGTGCCGGGAATATGCTGCATCACCGGTGCAGACTGGAAATAAAACATGTTTGCCGCGACGATCATAAAGGCTGCCAGGGCCGGATCGATGTCAGCGCGGAATTCGTTTTCTTCCTGTCCCTGGTGAACCATTGCCACCAGCCGTGTAAAGCTTTCACCCACCACGTGCTTGGCAATATCCCGGCCCCGTTCAGACCCACCCGACAGGGCCTCGCGCAAAATCAGCTGGGTGCGGCGCTTGTGTGCCAGGATGCTACCCAATTGCCCGTTGGCGAATGCAGAAAGCTTGTCTTGAAGTGAGCCGGGCTGTTCTTCCAGCCTTCCAAGCAACTCCTGTGAATGCCGGGCAGCGATTTTCATCACCGCGATGTATAAATCATTCTTGTTTTCAAAGTGGTGGTAGATGTTGGGCTTGCTGGTCCCCGCAAGCCGGGCGATTGCGCTCATTGAAACCGCGGCGAAACCTTTTTCAGCAAACAGATATTCGGCTGCTTCCAGGATCCCCTGTTCGCCGCGTGGGCGATTTTTTTTAAAGCTGCCCTGATAGCTGTCTTGATATTGTATGGTCATGAGAATTACCGGGAATGCTGACCGAACGGTCGGTTAGTATAGCTGTTTGCTACCCCTTGAACAAGAATTGCTCGTTTCCACATCCTGCCTTCGGGTAAAATTCGCAACACTCTGCATGAAACTCTTAAGGCGTCTCAGCGTCTATTGCGGGGATGAATGAAAGTATGGCAAACAACGGTCAGTTCTAGTGATAAAAATCTGGTGTGAAAAATCTGGTGATGAAAAAAATGAAAATTAACTTGCTGCTCAGCATGCTGTTGATGCCGGTGCTCGGATTCGCGCTGGAGATGAGTGAGGTAAAAGAATACGACGAAGTATTCAGCGTGTCGGCGTACGCGACCGACAGGCAAAGCATCGAGGTCAATTGGGATATTGCCGAGGGTTATTACCTCTATAACAACAAATTCCTCAGTTTTTCTACCGATACACCGGGTGTTGTCCTGGGTGAAGCGGACATTCCTGACGGCGAGCGAAAGTTTGATGAGTTATTGGGTGAAGAGGTCATTAAGTATCACGGTCGATTAAGCGTAAACCTGCCGTTGGTATCTGTGCCCACCGGCGTTGATTCAATTGAATTGCGTTTGCGTTCGCAAGGCTGCCTGGAGAATGTGTTGTGTTATCCGCCAACACAGCAGTTACTTGTTGTACGCCTGCCTGCATCTGCCACAGCATTGACCGCCTCCCCGGCAGCAACGCTGGCTGAAGCGCTTAATCAGTCAGCATCAGGGCTGGGTCTGGCGCTAATGAACGATGCCGCTGCGCTGCAACCGGGTGATGCGTTTGTGTTTGAGGCGATTGGTTTATCTGCCGATACAATTCTGGTGCGCTTTACTTCGCAACCGGGCTACTACCTGTACCGCGATAAGTTTGATTTCAACATTGCGGGTGCTGATGGATTCGAAATTCGCGAAGTTGTTTTTCCTGAAGGGACCATTAAAGATGATCCCGAGTTCGGGTCCGTCGAAGTATATTTCGGCCAGATAGAAGTGCCGGTGCACATTAACCGGCCGGCCGGTTCGGGGGAAATGATCACCCTGGAAGCGGACTACCAGGGCTGCAGGGATGGTGATATTTGTTATCCACCGCAGAATTCGCAAGTGGACTTTCTAATGCCCGCAGCGGCGGATGCAATACAGCAGGACGAAGTAATTGCAGTTCCCGAAACAGCACCAACCAGCATGCAAGCAGTGGGAGCTGTTTTTTCCGAACAGGACGTGCTGGCGCAAATGCTTTTGAACAATCCGGGTCGCGCGCTGTTCGCATTTTTTATTGCCGGTTTGCTGCTTGCATTTACGCCCTGTGTTTTTCCGATGATACCGATTCTTTCCGGCATCATCGCGGGCCAGGGCGAACGAATGACAACGGGCAGGGCTTTCTGGTTGTCGCTGATTTATGTGTTGGCGATGGCGGTCACCTATACGGTGGCTGGCGTGCTGGCCGGATTGTTTGGACAAAACCTCCAGGCAGTGTTTCAAAACCCATGGATTCTCAGTTTCTTCATTATGATATTCATCGCTCTGGCGCTGTCCATGTTCGGTTTCTTTGAGCTCCAGTTGCCGGCAAGCCTGCAAACCCGACTCACGCAGGCCAGCAATCAGCAACGCGGTGGCAGTCTCTGGGGCGTCGCAGTGATGGGGTTTTTATCTGCACTGATTGTCGGTCCCTGTGTGGCGCCACCGTTGGCAGCAGCTTTGATCGTTATCGGTGCGTCCGGTAGTGCCACCCTGGGCGGGTCAGCATTGTTTGCCTTGTCCATGGGCATGGGCGTGCCGCTGATTATATTTGGCGTTTCGGCGGGCAAACTGATTCCAAAAGCTGGCGCCTGGATGGACGCGATCAAGGCCGTGTTCGGGGTCGGTCTGCTGGCGCTGGCGATCTGGATGCTGGAGCGAATTGTCCAGGGCCCGGTCATTCTGCTGTTGTGGGGTATGTTGGCGATAACAAGCGGTGTCTTCGCCGGTGCGCTCGAACGGATCCCCGAGGGCGCATCAGGGTGGCGGCGTTTATGGAAGTCACTTGGACTGGGGTTGTTGCTGCTTGGCGCAATCGAAATCATCGGCGCTGCTTCCGGTGGCGATGATTGTATGAAGCCGCTGGAGCGCGTACGTGTCGGTGGGTACGAGGAGTCTGCACCGCTGGTAATTTTCCGCAGAGTAAAATCGCTAGAGGATTTGAGCCAAGCGGTTGCCCAGGCCAACGAAGCTGGCAAACCGGCTATGCTTGATTTTTACGCAGACTGGTGTGTTGAGTGCCTGCGCATGGAGCGCAATACGTTCAAAGTGCCTGAAATCCAGGCCTTGTTTCAGCAAATCCAACCACTGCAGGCCGATGTGACCGCGAACGATAAAACAGACCAGGCATTAATGAAAAAATACGGCATCATCGGGCCACCGGCAATTCTGTTTTTTGATCGCAATGGCAATGAATTGCGAAACTACCGGCTGGTGGGTTATTTTGCGCCTAAGGAATTTGCCGAACATCTTTCCCGCGTAATTGCGATCCGGTAATGCAAAAGCTGGCAATCATCGCTGTGGCGGTGCTGGCTTTGGCAGCCGGACTGTTTGTATCAACCCAGCATCAGCCACGGCAGCAACCACAATCTGCAGCACCGGTGAGCAGTGACCTGCTGGGTAGCACACGACCGGATTTTCGTCTCAGTGACACTGATGGCAAGTTTGTTGGCCCGCAAGATTTTGCCGGCAAGACGATGTTGATCAACTTTTGGGCAACCTGGTGTATTCCCTGTCGGGAGGAAATGCCGATGCTGATGGAACTACAGGACGAGTTTGGTTTGGCGGGCCTGCAGGTGGTCGGAATAGCGCTGGATGATGTGCAGAGTGTGCGGGATTTTATACAGAACCTTGGTATCAGCTATACGGTTCTGGTTGGCGAGGCCGACGTGATGGATACCAGTCGGGCCTATGGAAACCTGAGCGGCATGTTGCCATATTCCGTGTTGGTGGATCGGCAGGGGGTCATCCGCTGGCAATTCCTTGGTGAAATCCAGAGAGAAGAAATCACCCGGGTACTGGCTGATATTCTGTGAAATGGCGGACCGGGGTACAGCGCTGGTCCACTGTTGGTGCCAGACAGAGGTTTGGTGAATGGTATTGATGAATAACGTGCTGATATTGCCGCTAACTTCTGCAATATGGTATCGAACGGTAGACAAAATGCATTTTATCGGGCAAACTTGGCGCCCCCTGAAAAGGAATGTCAAACATGGTCAGTATCCGTGTTTTTAACGGACCCAACCTGAATCTCCTTGGTCAACGCGAGCCTGATCAGTACGGACAGCGCAGTTTGCAGGAAATTATGCAGGAGCTGCAACAGTTCGCTGCTGATTGCGGGTTGACCCTTGATCATATGCAAACCAATTCGGAGGGGGGGATGGTGGATGCCATCCAGCAGGCGGGACAGGACAAGGTGGATTACATCATTCTGAACCCGGCTGGCTACACCCATACCAGCGTTGCGATCCGGGATGCGCTGCTGGCTGTAGACATACCATTTATTGAAGTTCATCTCTCTGCCGTGAGCGCTCGTGAACCTTTCCGGCAGGTGACCTACTTTTCAGACATCGCAATGGGCGTCATAAGCGGGTTTCGCGGAGAAAGTTATTTATTGGCCCTGCAAGCCATTTTGAATCAAATAGAACCCTGAAGCGGGAGCGTCAGCACGTGGATATCAGAAAGATCAAAAAACTTATTGAGCTGTTGGAAGATTCCAGCCTGACTGAAATTGAAATTGTAGAAGGTGAAGAGTCTGTACGACTGGTACGGGGCGGGCAAATGGCTTATGTGCCGGCTGCACCCCTGGCACCGGTTGCCGGGCAGGTTCCGCTTGCAGCAGCGGCCACTACCTTAGCGCAGGCCGTTGAGGATGATCAGGACCAGGTTCCGGAAGGCGAGACCGTGCTGGCACCCATGGTGGGTACATTTTATGGCGCCTCCAGCCCCGAAGCCCCGCCGTTTGTAAGTTTGGGGCAAACCGTCAGTGTTGGGGACACCTTGTGCATCATTGAAGCGATGAAGATGTTCAATCAGATTGAATCTGATTTTTCCGGCACGGTGGTCGCAATACTTGCTGAGAGTGGACAGCCAGTAGAGTTTGACCAGCCATTGTTCGTTATTCGCTGATCAAGGGCTGAACCAGCATGGCTGTACTTGAAAAAATTGTAATTGCCAATCGTGGTGAAATCGCACTGCGCATTTTGCGTGCCTGTCACAGCATGGGCATCAAAACCGTTGCGGTTCACTCGACCATAGACCGCAACCTGAAGCATGTCGCATTGGCGGATGAGGCGGTTTGCATCGGTCCCGCCCCCAGTGTGGACAGCTATCTCAACGTGCCTGCAATTATTGCAGCGACCGAAGTGACAGATGCGGTTGCGGTACACCCCGGGTACGGGTTTCTGGCCGAAAATGCAGATTTTGCCGAACGTGTCGAAAAGAGCGGGTTTATTTTTATCGGGCCGCGTCCGGAAACCATTAGGCTGATGGGCGACAAGGTTTCCGCGATCAAGGCGATGAGGGACGCCGGTGTTCCCTGTGTGCCCGGTTCTGACGGGGCATTGACAGATGATATTGAAAAAAGTCTCGAGATCGGGCGCCGCATTGGCTACCCGGTGATTATCAAGGCCGCGGCAGGCGGCGGCGGGCGTGGAATGCGTGTGGTGCACACCGAAGCACATCTGTCCAACGCGCTTCAACTGACCCAACAGGAAGCGGTGGCAAATTTTGGTGATGGCACGGTTTATATGGAAAAGTACCTGGTAAACCCCAGGCACATCGAGGTGCAGGTGATTGCCGATCAGCATGGCAATGCCATTCACCTCGGCGAGCGTGACTGCTCGACCCAGCGCCGCCATCAGAAGGTCATTGAAGAGGCACCGGCGCCGGGTATTACCTCCGAGCAACGCGAACAGATTGGTACTGTGTGCGTAGAGGCGTGCAAAAGAATTGCTTATCGCGGTGCGGGCACGTTCGAATTTTTGTATGAGGATGGCTGTTTCTATTTTATTGAGATGAATACGCGCATACAGGTAGAGCACCCGGTCACCGAACGTATCACCGGTGTAGACCTGATCAAGGAGCAGATTCG
>Ga0114950_10000206_pt1 | contig 37390 bp, 35 predicted proteins | sample N075metaG_FD_83503 | JGI IMG/M metagenome (GOLD analysis project Ga0114950, IMG submission 83503) | Deep subsurface microbial communities from Kermadec Trench to uncover new lineages of life (NeLLi) - N075 metaG | ecosystem: Environmental > Aquatic > Marine > Ocean trench > Sediment | place...
CGCGTCGATCACTGGGCTCGTGGAACTGGATCGTGCGCCCGGCGTATATGGCACGCCGTTCGCCCGCCCGTCGATCCGACCAGTGCTTATACACACAGTGGCAGTCGCCTGGCTGGCTGCATGCGTTCAGCGGCAACATCGGCGCTTCCCCGGCGAGAAACCGCTGCCGCGCGAGCTTCCGCGAAGCTTCGCAACAGCCGCGCCAGTCGGATTCGATCGAGACAGCCCCAAACTGCCTGGTGCGCTCCTTGGCTGTACTTAAGGCCACGAAATTATCCTTTGTTTACAACTACCTGCGGCAAGCCTACTCCCGCAGGCACATCCATCGGTACGACCGTCATGTAACGAATCGTGGGCACATTTTTCACATCCATGGTGCATCTGCCCTAACATCAACGCTCGTGACGTGACGGGAACTGCAATGGCTAGCGAAAACATAATCGCTACGGATCTGGACATCTCGGACTGGCCGGGATTGGTCGATCAGCTCAACCGCATGTTGCGGCTCAGGACGACACCCATCGGCATGAAGCTGTTCGAAACCGTGGCGGCGATGGAGGCAATTCCACGTATTCGCCGACCCAGACACGTCCACACCACCGATCAGATCGTCGGCCAGGCGGCTCGCAACGGCTGGACGGTCGGCATTACCGCGCAAGACCTGGTCGGCGCCCAATGCCAGACCGTGATCGGCCTGCATCCTCGCGACGACGACTGGCTGTCCGGCAATCGAATGGCAGGGGTCTGGTACTCCGACGATGCCGAGGCGAGCGTGCACCAGCATGCAATGGACGTGGTCCCCTACGGCCAGTTTCAGGCCATGGCGGTGAGCCCCCTCGCGAGTGGGCGCCTCGACCCTCCGGACATCGCGCTCATCTATGCCACTCCCGCCCAGATGATCCTGTTCATCAACGGGCTCCAGTGGACCGGTTATAAGAAGCTCGAGTGGGGCTGCGTGGGCGAGTCTTCCTGCGCTGATTCCTGGGGTCGGGCGCTGGCGACCGGGGAGCCCAGCCTGTCGATTCCGTGTTTCGCTGAGCGTCGCTATGGCGGCGTCATGGAGGATGAGTTGCTGATGGCGATTCCACCCGGCTATCTGCCGAAGGTCATCGCCGGACTCGAACACCTCTCACGTAATGGGCTGCGCTACCCCATCCCAGGCTACGGCGTGAACAACGACGTGCGTGCTGGGATGGGCGTGAGCTACGCCGACACGTAATCAGTTGGAGCGATCATGGAACTGTATGATGCAATGAGCAGTCTGCGTGCGGTTCGCCGCCTGCGTCCCGATCCCATCGACACGGTGACCCTCGAACGGATCTACCAGGCCGCGATCTGGGCGCCTACCGGCGGCAACGTTCAGCCCTGGCGGCTGGTTGCCATAACCGATGCTGCAAAGAAACAGGCGCTGGCGGCTCTGTACGCACCACGGTGGAAGGACTACAGCGCCAATTACCGGGAACGGATCGATCACCTGGGCGAAGAAGCGAAGGCTCGGGCAGAACGGACCCTCGACGCCGGCGATCATCTCGCGGCGAACATGGGCCAGGTCCCGGTGATCGCCGTGTTCTGTTTCAACCCGTCGCTCATGGCGCTGACCGACTCCGAGCAGGCACGGCCCACAGTGGTCGGTGGCGGATCCGTCTACCCGGCGGTGCAGAATTTACTGCTGGCGTGTCGCAGCGAAGGCGTAGGTTGCGTGTTGACCACGCTGCTGTGCATGGACGAGCCGGCCGTGAAGGAACTGCTGGGCATGCCTGAGGACTGGTACACCTGCGCGCACGTGCCGATGGGGTATCCGGTCGGCGGCGGCTACGGGCCGATCAACCGCCGCCCGGTGGCGAAGATGGTGTACCGGAACGCCTGGGGATCCAGCTGACACGCCAAACATCTGAACCATCTTGTCATGCCAATGTGTCCGCTCGGGGTCTGCGCGGTCTACATGGGAGTTAACCCGCTGCAGCTACCGAGTCGTGCAAGTCCGAAATCGCATCGAACTCGCGCAGGATGCGTTGTCCATCCGATGCTTCGAGGATGCGCTGGCGCACAGCGGCGTATTGGTTCTCGGCCGCCAGCCGCGGTTGCTCGACGGTCGCCCAGCCGATCAGCCCATCCCAGAAACGATCCAGCAGCTCGGCGCCCCTGATGGTACCGCCGTCCACGGTCTTGAAATTCAACTCGCGCAGTTCGCCAAGGTACAAGCACAACGAACGGACATGGATTTCCTCATCGGTGCGAATCCGCTCGATGATCTGCGCGGCTTCCTCGGCATCGGCACGACGATCCGCGAACAGGTCCGGCGTCCTTAACACCTCCTGGGTGCTGGCAAAGCCGATCTCGGCGCGGAACTCGATGACCAACAGGTTCATCAGGAAGCTCAACAACCCCTCGTACTGCGGCTCGATTTCCGGCATCGAGCGGGTGCCCAGCTCCGGCCTCGAAATGTTCTCGGGGGGTTCGACGTCGGGGTACGCATCGGGTCCAAACGCCAGATCCCGAGCCACGAACCACATCACATCGTGACCCCCGATGCCCTTGTCCGGCTCACCCCCCTCATCGATGCCATGGGCCGCAAGCAGGCCTTTGTTCAGGTGCCCGATCGCCATCTCGGAGATGTCTTCCTCGATGAGGTCCTGCAAGTCGGGAAACTGCATTTCGGCAAGCATCCGGCCGCGGCCTTCGATCTTGCCGGTGATGGTCAGGCCGTTCCAGAAGGTCTGGCCGAGGCCTTCTCGCAGCAGCATCCGTTGCTGCTCAGTGTTCGGCACGCGCGGGCCGGACAGCAACGAGGAGTCCGCGTCCAGCAGGTCTCCACCCCGCGCACGCAGCGCTTCCGCCCAATGGGCAAGCGCCTCTTCGCGATCCATGGCGCGCGGTGGCACGTAGTTGCCCTGCGCATCGAATCCGCCATGCAGGCGTTGACCGCCGATTTCGTGCGGGCGAGCATAGTCGTGGCTGCGAAACAGCTCTTCTTCGGTGTACGTCAACTTGGTCATTGTCTGTCCTTGCTACGCCGTCGCGGTCCGGGCCGGGTGACGATCGGGTAATTGGATCGGGCATTCTTTCGACCCTCGCGAAGCGTGTCAACTCGGTGAATGTACGCAGTGCGCGTCGCCATTACCGGGAGCAGCACACACTGAGCTATCCTTGGGGTTCAAGGGGAGGCAACCATGGCAACTCGCACGGGACCGCTGGCGGACGTCACCATCATCGACTGCACCATGGCGCTGGCCGGTCCGTTCGGCACCGCCCTGCTGGCCGATCTGGGCGCGGACGTAATCAAGGTCGAACCACCGACGGGCGATATGTCACGCAGCCTGCCCCCGTTGCCGGCCGACTATGCGAACCCCAACGCCAAGGACCCAGCCGGTTGCGATTTCGGCGGCTACTTCGCCAGCGTCAACCGCAACAAACGCAGCATCGTCCTGGACCTCAAACAGGTCGACGATCGCGAGACGTTCCTGAGGTTGTGCGAGTCCGCCGATGCGGTGGTTGAAAACATGCGGGTCGGCGTGATGGACCGACTCGGGCTGAGCTACGAAGTCATCGCCGCGCGCAATCCCCGCATCGTGTATGGGGCGATTCGCGGGTTCGGCGATCCCAGAACCGGCGAGAGTCCCTACGCGCGGTGGCCCGCCTACGACATCGTCGCACAGAGCATGGGCGGCGTGGCCCACATCACGGGCTCTGCAGAGGGCTCCGGCTACCCCTGCGGCGCGAGCGTGGGTGACATCTACCCGGGTACATTAATTGCGCTGGGCGTCACCGCGGCGATCCATCACGCCCGCGCCACAGGCGTCGGCCAGTTCGTCGATGTCGGCATGTACGATGCAACCCTGCTGCTGTCGGAAACCGCGATCGTGAACTACGGGTACAACGAGACCGTGCTGGGTCCTCGCGGCGCCCACCACCCCAACCTCTGCCCCTTCGGCATATACCCCGCCCTGGACGGCGGCGTATCCATTGCCGCACCTGGACCGGCGCACTGGCAGGCATTGTGCGAAGCCATGGACCGCGAAGACCTCGTCACCGACGCGCGAACCCACAACACACACCTGCGCAGTCGCAATCACACGTTCGTGGAACAGGTCGTGGCGGACTGGACGGGACAACGCACCCGCCAACAGGTGATCGACGCGATTGGCGGCCGCGTCCCCTGCGGACCGGTCAATACCGCCGCAGATATCTTCGCCGACCCCCACGTTCGAGCGCGCGCAATGATTTCCGAGTTCGAGCTACCCGGAGACAACGGCCGGGTCTCAATCGCGGCCAATCCCATTAAATTCACGGCTACGCCCACGAATCTACACCGGCGCGCGCCGCTGCTCGACGAACACGGCGATGAGATCCGTGCGGAATTCCAGACAGGAGGCAATGCATGAGTCGCTTCGAGGATCAGAGCGTGATCGTCACCGGCGCCGGTTCCGGTTTCGGTGCCGCGATCGCGAAACGCTTCGCCAGCGAGGGCGCCCGGGTGGTGGTGTCTGACATTGACCAGGACTCAGGCGCACGCGTTGCATCGGAAATCAACGCCGACGGCGGCACCGCACGGTTCATTCCCGCCGACGTCTCCTGCGAAGCAGAGGTGCAGGCACTCATGGAGGGAACCTGCGCGGCCCAGGAACGCATCGACGTGCTGGTGAACAACGCGGGCTACTCGCACCGCCAGAACCTCACCTGGAAAATCACGGTCGAGGAGTTCGACGCCGTGTTCGCGGTGAACGTGCGCGGCGTGTTTCTCGGCGTGAAGTACGCGGTGCCCGTCATGATCGAACAGGGCGGCGGCGCCATCATCAACATCGCCTCGATCGGCGCCGTTGCGCCGCGCCCCGGCGTCACGCCATACAATGCCACCAAGGGCGCCGTGTTGACCATGACCAAGGGACTGGCGCTTGAAGTCGCCCGCCACAACATACGGGTCAACGCGGTCAATCCGGTGGCCGCGGACACCGGATTCATGAAGAAGGCCACTGGTCTCGACGAGCTCTCGGACGAGCTTCGCGCATCGTTGATCAGTACCATTCCACGCGGGCGCATGGCTGAGCCACGCGACATCGCCGCAGCGGTGACATTCCTGGCGTCTGAGGATGCGGATTTTCTTACCGGCACCAGCATCAACGTCGACGGCGGGCGCAGCATCTAAATCCCGACGCAAACAAACGGAGAACCACGATGAACGTTTCGCCCGAGGCACTTTGGGACCGTTACCGGGGTCTGACTTACGCTGAGCTACCCGACGACGTGAAAACCGTGGCCGGCCATTGCATTCGCGACTGGTTCGCTTGCGTACTCGCCGGCGTGGATGAACCGCTTGCCGCAATCCTGCGCGAAGAATTCGCAGACCGCGTTGGACCCTGCACCCTGGTCGGGACTGGCCTCCACAGCCACGCTACGGTTGCCGCGCTGATCAACGGCGCGACCAGCCACGCGCTCGATTTCGACGACACCAGCATGTCGATGGGCGGCCACCCGACCGCACCGGTCTTCCCGGCAGCGTTGGCACTCGCCGAGGAACGCGGCGCGAGCGGTGCCGAGTTGATCACCGCGCTGGTGGTGGGTATCGAAATCGAATCACTGCTGGGCTCGGCGATCGGTTCCAAGCACTACGCGAAAGGCTGGCACGTCACCTCCACCATGGGAGTGTTCGGTGCCGCGGCGGCCGCGAGCTTTCTCCTGCGGCTGAATACGGAACAGTTCGGCCACGCCATGGGCTTGGCGGCATCCCAGGCTGGCGGGCTGAAGGCAAACTTCGGCACCATGACCAAGCCATTTCACGCGGGCCACGCGGCGGAGCGTGGTTTGCTGTCGGCGCGTCTGGCAGCCCGGGGCTTTACCGCCAACCCCGACGCGTTTTCCGGCAACCAGGGGCTGGTGGAAGCCGCGGGGGTCGGCACGCTGGATCAAGCGCGCCTGGCCGCCACCGATGGGCGCTGGCTGATCTCCGATACCCTGTTCAAGTACCACGCGGCCTGCTATCTGACGCACGCTGCCATCGAAAGCTGCCTGCAACTGCACACTGCGGTCGACCCGGTTGATCTGAGCACCGCGACCGTCACAGTGCACCCTTCCCTGCTGGACATTTGCGCCATACCTCGGCCCAGCACGGGCCTGGAAGCCAAATTCAGCCTGACCGGAACCACCGCCATGGCGATCCTCGGGTTCGACACCGCAAGTCCGGCAACCTTTGTCGACCACATCGTTCAACAACCCACGCTGCAGGAGATGATCAGAAAAGTTGTTGTCGAAACTGACTCCGCGCTGCGCAGCACCCAGACGGTGGTCGAACTCGAGGACAAATCCCAGAACGCCTTTCGAGCCGAGTTCGACAGCGGCGTTCCGAGCACCGATCTCGAAGAGCAAGGACGCAAGCTGGCGGCCAAATTCGCAGCCATCGCGGCGCCAGCGCTGGGCGACGATGCGAGTCGATTCACGGCGGGCCTCGAGGCACTACCCGACCTGCCCGACGTTCGCCAATTGCACTAGCAGCAAAAGTGCGGAAAGCCCGCGTAGCTCAATAGCCACCCAGTTCGGCAAATCGGTTGCGATGGTAAGTCGAATCGCCAAGCAGCAGTTCGGATACGCGCGCACGCTTCATGAAGAAGCCGATGTCCGCTTCATCGGTCACCCCCATCCCGCCGTGCATCTGAATGCCTTCCTTGCCGCACAGTCGGTAGGTGTCCGACGCGCGAGCCTTGCAGGCACTGGCCAGCATGGCTTGTTGTTCGCGTTGCTCATCGATGGCCCGCAGCGCATCCATGACGATCGAACGCGTCAGTTCCACCTCGCAGAACCAGCGTGCGGCGCGATGCTTCAGCCCCTGGAAGGTACCGATCTTGACGCCAAACTGATCGCGCTCCTTGAGGTATTCGACGGTACGATCAAAAGATTCCTGGATGCCGCCCAGCATCTCCGCGGAAAGCGCTACCGCGGCGCGTGCAAACACCTCGTCGAGCACATCGGCCCCGGTTCCCGGGGCACCCAGCACCGAGTTGGATTCCACCCGGACATTATCGAGTTCGATGTTCACCGCACAACGGCTGTCCAGCAGCACGTTCCGTTTCAGGGTCAGTCCGGGGACGTCAGAGGCCACCAGGAACAGAGTCAGGCCGTCCCGGTCGCCGGTCGAGCCGCCGGTCCGCGCGGCAACAACCAGCAAATCCGCCGACTCACCATCCAGCACCAGAACCTTGCGCCCGCTCAACAGATAGTCGTCCCCATCCAACCTCGCGGCCGTTGCGATAGCGTAGGGATCGTGGCGCGGACTTTCCTGGTAGGCCAGCGCCAACAGCCGGGTTCCGTCACACACGCCCGGCAGCAGCGATTTGCGCTGCGCATCGTTACCGCCGAGTGCAACCGCGCTGCCCGCCAGCACGATGCTGGACAGGAACGGCGCGACCACGAGCCCACGCCCAAGCTCCTCGAGAACCACGCCAAGCTCTGCATAGCCGAGCCCCAGGCCACCGTATTCCTCCGCGAATGGAATGCCCGTCCAGCCCAACTCGGCCATCTGCTTCCACAGGTCCTCGTCGTGACCGCGACCGGAACTCATGGAGCGCAGCTTGCGCAATCGATCGATGTTCCATTGATCCGCCACAAAGCCGCGCGCGCTGTCACGCAGCAATTCCTGTTCTTCCGTCAGCACCAGGGCCATCCTCGATCCTCAGTCCGGCAAGCCAAGCACCCGCTTGGCGATAATGTTCATCTGAATCTCGGAGGTACCACCGAGAATGGTCCCGGCCTTGCCATACAACCAGCCACGGGTCATCTCACGCTCCTCCGCGGGCACGTCTTCGCCGTCCCAGACCAGCGAAACGTGGCCCACGAGGCGTTGCCGCAGGTCGGACCCGCGTTGATTCATTTCGGACAGGTAGAGTTTGAACATGGAACTCTCCGGGCCCATCCCCTGGCCCGCTTTGGCCGCATCGGTGCTGCGTTGATACGTGGCGCCGTAGCAGAGCCTATCCATCTCATACTGCACGAGTTCGTCGCGCAGGCCTGCGTCCGGGAGCTGCCCTTCGGGGGTCGCCAACGACTCGCGAGCCACCTCGAGCAGCGATTGGCGGCGCGTCGATGCGCCGGATCCGACCCCCGTGCTCTCGGCGAGCATGGAGCGTTCGTACTGAAGCAGCCGCTTGGCGATGGTCCAGCCCTTGTTCTCCTCGCCAACACGATTCCCGATGGGCACCCGCACGTTATCGAAGAAGGTCTCACAGAACGGTGACGCACCACTGATCAACTCGATCGGTGACACCGACACACCTTCGGTTTCCATATCGACGAGCACGAAGCTGATGCCGTCGTGCTTCGGCACCTCGGTGTCGGTGCGTACCAGGGCGAAGATCCAATCGGAGACATCGGCGTCCGAGGTCCAGATCTTCTGGCCGTTGATGGTGTAGTGGTCGCCCTCCCGAACCGCGCGACACTGTAATCCCGCCAAATCCGAACCGGCACCCGGTTCGCTGTAACCCTGGCACCAGCGGATCTCGCCCCGAGCTATCTTAGGCAGGTGTTCGAGTTTCTGTTCTTCCGTGGCGTATTCCATCAGCACCGGGGCCAACATGGCCATGCCGAACGAAAACAGAGGCGAGCGCGTCCCGATGGCACGCATTTCCTCGCGCAGCACCTTGTCCTGCTCCTCCGTCAAGCCCGCGCCACCGTACTGCGTCGGCCATCTCGGAACCGTCCAACCGCGCTCGATCAATCGCTCCAGCCAGATTTTGACGTCGTCATGTGCGAAGGTTTGCCGCCGGCCGCCCCACACCACATCCGGGAGTACGCTGTCCGGGCCACGGGCGCCGGCGGGGCAGTTGGCCTCCAGCCAATCCCGGGCTTCGCTGCGAAAGGTCTCAATGTCGCTCATGTGTCCTTCCGGATCAGAATGCGCGCCGGATCAGAACGCCCTTCGGATCAGATGCCCTCTAAATCAGAATGAATAGTAACCGCCGTCGATGAGAAACGTCTCCGCGGTGTGATAGTCGCTCGCGGTGCTCATGATGTAGACCGCGATACCCGCGAAGTCAGCCGGATCCCCCCAGCGACGCATCGGCACCCGCTTCATCACATTGTCATAAAACCTGGGGTTGGCAAACGTCGCTTCGGTCATCGAGGTTTCGATCCAGCCCGGGAGAATCGTGTGCGCGGTCACGCCGTAGCGGGCATATTCGATGGCCAATGCCTTGATCATCGACACCAGCCCACCCTTGGTGGCCGCGTAGTGCTCGCCTCGTGCCTGACCCGAAATCGCGGCGAGGCTGGCCGTGCCGACCAAGCGACCAAAAGCATCGCCCTGGGTGGCGCGCTCCTTCATGTGCCGGGCAGCGCAGCGAAAGGTATAAAACACTCCAGTCTGATTCACCTCGACGACCCGATGCCACTCCTGACTGGTCATCTCGTCGAAGGCGGTGCCACGGCCGCCGATTCCCGCGTTGGCAAAGCAACCATCGACGCGTTGGTGCAGTTCCAGTGTGCGCGCGAAGCTTTCATTCACCTGGGTTTCATCGGCGACATCACAGATCAGCGCCGACACCCGTGGTCCGATGCCCGACAGCGTCTCCAATGCCCGGGCATTCTTCTCTTCATTGGTGCCCCAGATGCACACTTCGCAACCGGATTCGGCCAAACCGCGGGCCATGCCGAGCCCAATCCCACTATTGCCTCCGGTGATCAGCGCCACCCGGCCGGACAGATCAAAAGCTGCCAGGGTCACAGGCCGCTCAGTCTCGCTTCGCGCCGGTGAACGGCGTCATCTTCTTCAGCAATCGATGTTCATCGGCGCTGGCGCTATTGCGCATCGAGGCATCGATCATCTTTTCGTATCTGGGATCGAGCTTCGCGGTCTTGGCGTTGTTCGATGCGTGGTACGCACTACTGCCGATCACCCGGTAGGTGTCATCGCTCTGACAGTGCTCACAGCCGATCGCGGCGACCTGCTCAGCCACCGACAACAACCGATCGGTCAGCTCGCCGCATCTGCGGCAGCGGTACGAGTAAATCGGCATCTGAAACTGCGGCGACCTGCGGCCAACGTCAAGCGGCGCGAGCGCCCGCCTCGGCGCGCGCGCCTGCATCAATGAACGCCTGCACTGAGAGGTGATAACGCAGGAAGTCGAGCTTTTTGCGTGGATTGATCGCCTTCACCACGCCATCCACGTTGTCCAACTCCGCAAGTGTTGCGCCTGTGCCGGTGGTCCGCCCCTCGAGAAACGAATCCCAGCCGTCCTGACTCATCTCGACGACGAAATCGGCGTCCCGCAGCTGCGCGACCTTGATCTTGCGCACGTCGTGACAGGTGAAACCACCGAAGGTCACCAGGAACGCGGCACTGCCCACCTTGATCCCCATCTCTACATCGACGCTACCCAGCGCGCGGAACGCCGGATCACCATTAATCGCGTTCTGCGCCGTCTTCAACCACTTTGCGGTGAGTGCCACGAGCCGTCTCCCTAGTCGAACGTCGTTTCGACGCGCGAGCTCGCATCGAAAAAATCCTGAAAGTTCTGGTTGAAGCGATAGAACAGATCCTGCCGCGCCTGATCGTCTTCCGGCGAGTACGCAATACTGTCGTCCTGCCGCAGATCGATACTGTTCAGCGTTTGATCGTCGTGCGCAGCGCCGTGCTCCTGAATGTTCTCCACCATCGCCTTCCACAATTCCGGCGCCATCTCGATGATGAAGTCGGTCTCGGGGGATGCCAGCTCCGCTTCGCTGGCGGAGCGAATCTCCAGGCACTGGTGGCCTTCGAACACGATCCGGTAGCACTCGTCGCCGACCTTGAAGGCGGCCGTGGTTTCACACGCGCCACCGCCTCCCGTGTGCAAGCTGCTGTCAGAATTGTAAACCTCCTGGACTTCTTTGAACCAGGCTTCTGAAGGGAATCGTGCCATTGCGCTAATACACCAGGTACTTCTTCAACATCGGATTGAGGTTTTCTTCACGCGGCACACCGATCCATTCGCCCAGCGCGAGGTAGTCGCGGACAAAATCTCCGACGCCGTGCAGATAGGTTTCCATGCCGATGGTCCGCCCACCCTCGATGCCGCCGCCCAGCAGCACCGCCATGGCCGACCCCATGGTTCCCTCTTTGAGCTCGGTTCCCATGATGCTCTCGCCGATGGCCAGCAGGGTTTGCAGGATCCGATCCTGGCCGACATGGTGGGTGACGGCGTACTTCAGATGATCGTAGCCGTAGGTCAGATGACGGGCATGATCCTCGATGCAATGGCTGAAGATGAAACGTTCCGCATCGTTATGCGCCGCGTTCAACAGCATCCGGTACAGCGCCATCGTATAGGTGCCCCGCAGCAGGTACAGATAGGTAACCGACTCCGTCCAGCCGCCGCGGCTCTCCAGAATCATCCGATTCACCGATCCGCGCTGTTCGATCCCCAGCCCACCGCCATTGGCCAGTGCGCGCTTGCGGAAGGCCTCAATGTGTCGCGCACAGTCGAAGGTGGCCGTTGCGAGGAACTGCTTCACCTCGAAGTAGCCATAAGACATCTGACCCTGCCAGTAGGTGATTATCTCGAGTTCGGTATTGGCATACTGGCAGAACTCGGTGCAGATCTGGCAGATTGCCCGTTCCACTTCTTCGGGCAACGGCTCGAGGCTCCCCCACGGGACTTCGGTGGCCGGAATCCAGCGACGTTGGATGGCTTCCTCGTAGAGGTCGGCGGCGCAGTCTGCCCACATCTCGTGCTTGCGGCGCAGGTTGTAGGGTAGCGGCGGAATGCCGGGACGCGGCAAAGCGCCACGCGGCCGGCGCGTGTGATCGTTCCACTCTTCGGGGACCTCACCGTAGATACCCACGTTGAGATCGCCAAGGCGCAGACCGTGTTCACCGGGCTTGACCCGCACCCCCCATTCGTTCGACAAGCCCATCCATTCATAGGTGGGTTCAGGCACACCCTCCACCTGAGGGCCGTCGTCATCCCCAGCTGATACGGCAGCCGGCACCGCGGCGCCGGCGTCTTTGTCCGCCATAGTCTCCCCCAGCTTTTGTTGGTGCGCTCGGCCTGTGTTGCTACCGGCGGGCGCTACTAGTATGCGGCTGCGTATTGCTCCGGAATCGACGACCGCCCGTTCTCGAAGCGCTCGCCGAACCCGGCACTCTGCACCCGTTTCATGTACTCCTTGAGCTGTCGACGACGGATCACCAGCAGCATCTTATGACCTTCGTCGTAGTGCGCTTTGCCGCCCCCGAGCAGAATGGCCAGCGCCTCGGAGGTTTCCGCCTGGGTACCCGCCGGATTCTGCAATCCCGCCATGATCTGGGCTTCGGCCTCGTCGAGGTAACACTCTATTTCGGGGCGCCGCTCCGGCGCATGTTCGCAGAGAAAACGCAGATGCATGACGCCAAACGCGACGTGTCGTGCTTCGTCCTGAGCGCAGAGTCGATACATGCGCTTTTCGGCGTCGTTCTGACCCATCAATTCGCCCATGCGGAACATGGTCAGCACCGCGCCTTCACCCGAGATATGCAGCCGGGTCGACATTTCGGTGAAGTCGCGCGCCAGATCGATGCTGCCGATAAATCCGGACGTGGCCCCTGACATGCGCATCAGGCCGCCGCCGTTGGCCAGCGCCCGCTTGCGAAACACGTCCATGTGCCGTGCTTCGTCCATGACCTGAGCGATCAACACGTGGCGCGCCTCGAAAAAGTCCGGACTGGTCTTGGCAATCCAGCGTGCCGGTACGTCTCCCGCGACGAATTCCACCTCGTTGAAGAAGGTGCACAGCAGACATTCCGCCTCCTCGATATCGTCCGGCAGGGGCTCGATGGTGTGCCAGGGAATATCAGTCGCCGAGCTCCATTGGCGTTGCAGCGCTTCCTCGTAAAGGAAGGTCGCATTCTCGAGCCAGATCTCCGAAAGATTACGAACCCCGTAAGCACCGACCCGGTAGGCCTCGGGTCGTGGCGTCGCACCGCGGGGTCGCCCGGTCATGTTGTCAGTGGTCTCCGGCAACTCGCCGTACTCGCCGATCTGAATTTCAGCCAAAGTCAGGCCGCGCTTGCCCGGTTTCGCCTTGATACCCCACTCGCCCATCTGGTCCATCCAGCTGGTATCAAGCTCGTGCTCCTGCTCGCGAACCGGTGCCTCGCTCATATTCCCTCACCTTCGCCCATGGCAATTCGATCAACCGCTTCGTATACCACGATTGGGTCGATTTTTGTAGCACAGGCTCTCGGGCCCGTGTGGAAAACGCCTAGATGAGTTCGAGTACCCGCTCGACGCACTGCTCCACCGACAGATCCTTTGTCGACAGGATCAGCTCGGCGGTTTCCGGTTCCTCGTAGGCGCTGTCGATGCCGGTGAAGTGCGGCAATTCGCCCTTTCGGGCCTTCTTGTACAGACCCTTGGGATCCCGTTCCTCGGCCACGTCCAGCGACACGTCGAGATAAACCTCGACAAATTCATCCGCATCGAACAACGCCCGCGCCATGTCCCGCTCAGAACGAAACGGTGAGATGAACGCGGTCAGCACCACCAGCCCGGCGTCGACCATGAGCTTGGCCACCTCCGCGACACGGCGGATGTTTTCCACTCGGTCCGCGTCGGTGAACCCGAGATCCTTGTTGAGTCCGTGGCGAATATTGTCGCCGTCCAGAACATAGGTACAGATGCCGCGAGCGTGGAGCACCTGTTCGGTGGCGTTGGCGATGGTCGACTTGCCGGACCCGGAAAGACCGGTGAACCACAGCACCTTGCCCTCGTGACCATGCAGTTTGGCGCGCGCTTCCTTGTCCACAGTGAGCGCCTGACGATGCACGTTTTTAGCGCGTCGCAAGGCGAAGTTGATCATCCCGGCCGCCACCGTGGCGTGGCTGTACCGATCCACCAGGACGAACGAGCCCATGCCCGCACAATCCTTGTAGGCTTCGAACGGTACGGCTTTGTCGAAGCTCAGCGTCACGCGGCCGATTTCGTTCAGTTCGAACTCGTGCGACGACATCTCCTCGAGGGTGTTGATGTTGTACTTGTGTTTGATCTCGGTGAGCGTGGCATTGATCCGCGTGGTACCGAGCATCAGCCAGTAGGAGCGGCCGATGAAGCCATGCTCCTGATCCATCCACACCAGGGACGCATCGAACTGGTCCGATACCTCGCATGGATCATCCGCCGCCACCAGCACGTCACCGCGCGACACATCGACCTCCCGATCGAGGGTGATGGTCACCGCCTGATCGACGATCGCCGAATCCAGGTGGTCCTTGTACAGCACGATATCGGCCACCTTGGCAACTTCGCCCGAGGGCAGCACGCGCACCTCCTGACCCGTGCGGATGGCGCCGGCCACCACGGTACCCGCGTAGCCCCGGAAGTCGGCGTGGGGCCGGTTCACCCACTGCACCGGAAAGCGGAAGGGGTGCTCCAACTGCGCGGTGCGCACCTCCACCGTTTCAAGGTACCCCAGCAGCGTCGGGCCGCTGTACCAGGCTGTACGTCGTGAACGCTCGATGACGTTGTCCCCCAGCAACGCGGACAGGGGAATCGCAGTGACCGTCTTAAAGTCGAGTTGGCGCGCGAATTCCATGTAATTGCTGAGAATGTCGTCGAACACGATCTTGTCGAAATCGACCAGATCCATTTTGTTGATGGCGAGCACCACGTGGCGAATGCCCAACAGGGAGGCGATGAACGAATGTCGCCGGGTTTGCGTCAGCACGCCTTGCGATGCATCGACCAGGATCACCGCTACATCGGCAGTCGATGCCCCGGTGACCATGTTGCGGGTGTACTGTTCATGTCCCGGCGTATCGGCGACGATGAATTTGCGGTGATCGGTGTTGAAGAAACGGTAGGCGACGTCGATGGTGATGCCTTGCTCGCGCTCGGCAGCAAGCCCATCGACCAGCAATGCGAAATCGATCTCTCCTCCCTGGGTCCCCTGCTTCTTCGAGTCGGCTCGCAGCGCCGTCACTTGATCCTCAAAGATCATCTGCGCTTCGTACAGCATACGGCCGATCAACGTGCTCTTACCGTCGTCGACGCTGCCGCAGGTAATGAAGCGCAGTAGGTCGAGACCCGATTGAGTTGCAATGTACTCGTCGACGCGTGCTTCGAGTTCCGCCTCGACCGAGAGTGCTTCGCTCATCAGAAGTACCCCTCCTGTTTCTTTTTCTCCATGGACCCGGATGAATCGCTATCGATCGCCCGGCCCTGGCGTTCGCTGGTGCGGCTCTGCAACAGCTCCAACACGATCGCCGGTAGATCGTCAGCCGTGGAATCGAATGCCCCGGTCAGCGGGTAGCAGCCCAGCGTTCTAAACCGAACGCGCCTGAGCTGTATCTGTTCGTCCTCGAACAACCGCATCCGATCGTCGTCAACCAGGATCAGCATGCCGTCGCGCTCTACCACCGGCCGTTCAGCGGCAAAGTACAACGGGACGATGGGGATCTGTTCGCGATAAATGTACTGCCAGATGTCCAGTTCGGTCCAATTGGACAGCGGGAAAACCCGGATGCTTTCGCCGGGATTCTTATAGCCATTGTAGAGGTTCCACAGTTCCGGGCGCTGATTCTTAGGGTCCCAGCGGTGTGTTTTCGTGCGAAACGAGAACACCCGCTCCTTGGCCCGGCTCTTCTCTTCGTCGCGCCGCGCACCACCGAAGGCAACGTCGAAACCGTGTAAATCCAGGGCCTGCTTCAGTCCCTGGGTTTTCATCACGTCGGTGTGCAGCGCGCTGCCGTGATCGAAGGGATTGATGTCTTTCTGCACCCCTTCCGGATTGATGTAGACGATCAGTTCCATGCCGCTTTCGCGCACCATCTCGTCGCGGAACCGATACATCGCCTGGAATTTCCAGCGGGTGTCGACATGCATCAGCGGAAACGGCGGCACGCTGGGGAAAAATGCCTTCTTTGCCAGATGAAGCATCACCGAGCTGTCTTTGCCTATCGAGTACAGCATCACGGGGTGCTCGGCCTGGGCCACGACCTCACGCATAATGTGCATGCTCTCGGCTTCGAGGCGGTCGAGGTGGGACAGGCCCTCCCCCGGTTCGGTCCTTGGAATGATCGACTCGTAGTCCATCGACGCCTGGGTCGCCTGGTGGGCAAAGGTCGCGATGCGCGCCAGGCCGCCACCGGGAAGTTCGAGGCTGTGGGTTTTCGCCGCCGAGACGAGTTCGCGGCAGAGCCGGGTTACCTCGCCGTGCGGCCAGACGATCAGCGACTTGCCTGCCGCCAGAACTTCGAGTCCCTGCAGCAGGGCGTCGCCTTCCGGCGCCGCGGCGTCGAGATAGACCCAGCGCCGTCCCAGTCGGCCGTCGTTGGCAAACAGCATCAAACCCGCCTCGTGTGTGCGATGCAGCTGTATCACCAGCGACAGCATACGTTTACGTCTGGCTTCGGCTTCAAAGTACTGGCACACCAGACGCAGGGGTGCACGGCCCTGTTCGTCGCGCAGCTGGTCCAGTTTCAGGGAGTCGGGCAGAAAGCCCGACTTTTCCAGCAACCGCTCGGTCGAGCGCAACGTCTGGTCGCTGCCGTCCTGCGTCAGCACTTCGTGTACCGATGCGGTGTCCCAGAACAGCGGGCGGTTCCCTTCTCCGATCCGATTCGAGTAGATGTCCTTCGGAAGATCCATGCAAATATACCGAGACGGGATGGTGTCGCAAAACGCGATTGTACCGATAAATAGTACATTCGCAATGCCATAAATCGTCAAACTGGAATTTTCGGACGCGCATGACGTATTGCGACACCCTATCCAGGCCCGATTGCGTCACCGAAGCACGCAATGCGAGTCACGCAATGCGAGAATTGCAGCCACATCGCGCTGGGAGGACGCACGATGGACCGAATGAACGAACTCGGCTTCTACACGCTGGCCGGTGCGCCACGCTCGCCCCGGGATCTGATCGCCGAAGTTCAACAGGCCGAGGTGCTGGGACTGGGGTCGGCGTTCATCTCAGAACGCTTCAACATCAAAGAAGCCGCCACCCTGTCCGGCGCGGCGGGCGCTGTGTCCACGCATATCGGCATCGCAACGGCCGCAACCAACCACAACACCCGGCATCCGATGGTGACCGCCGCCTATGCGATGACCATGCACAAACTCACCGAAGGCCGATTCTCGCTCGGTCTGGGACGAGGCATTGATCGGGTGTTCGATGCCTACGGGCTGGCCCACATCAAAACCGCGCAGATCGAAGACTTCGTCGGCCTGATGCGGCGCATCTGGCGCGGCGAAACGGTGATCGCTCACGACGGCCCGGCGGGGAAATACCCGCTCCTGTCCATGGGCCCCGAATATGACGAGCACATTCCAATGACCTTTACCGCATTCGGACCCAACTCGCTGGCTCTGGGGGGCCGAGCGTTCGACGCGGTGGTTCTGCATACGTTTTTCACCGACGAAACGACCACCCGTGCCGTCGCGACCGTCAAGCAGGCCGCCGAGCAAGCCGGCCGCGATCCCGCCTCGGTCAGAGTGTGGTCCTGCTTTGCGACCATCGGCGACCACCTGCCCGAGGCGCTACGCCTGAAAAAAACCGTTGGGCGCATGGGCACCTACCTGCAGGCCTACGGCGATCTGATGGTGCGCACCAACGACTGGGATCCCGCCGTGCTCGCGCGCTTCAGGGCGGATTCCTTCGTGGCCGGGTTTCAAGGTGCGCTGGATGCCCTGGCCACGCCCGAGGAGCTCGAACACGTGGCCACCCTCATTCCGGAACAGTGGCTGGCCGCGGCCGCGACCGGGACGCGCGAGCAGTGCGTGAAGATGATCCGCGCCCAGTTCGATCTCGGCTGCGACGGCGTGATCCTGCACGGCGCCAGCCCTGCCGAACTGGAACCGATCATCAGCGGGTATCGGGATGCACGACCCGTTGGACGGTTCGATCGGCTCGCTGCCAACCCGGCGGGATACGCCGGCTAACTGCTGCTGACACCCGGATTTTCAGTCCCAACGAAATCACAACAGGCTCGCGATCAGCAGAGCCCCAGGATCCATCCTTCGAGTCTGGCTTCGCGTAATTCCGGAAGGCTGAGCGGCGGTTTGAAGTAGTAATCGAGCGTGCCGCGCCGGTCCATCTCGCTAAGCCACGCAGCGACAGACCAGGCGTCATGTTCGTCGGCGCTGCGATCATCCCTCGCGTACCGGCGACGAAAGAGAGACGGATACACCTCCGCGATCACCGACCTGCCGTGCGGAACGTCGAAGCCATCAAACGGCCAGAAGTGAATGCGGGATTCTGCGTCCGGCATCAGCCGCAGCCACAGCAACCATGGCAGACCTGCATGTGTCGACTTGGCGACCTGCCCCTGCACGTCGAAATGAAACACGCTCTTGGCGCCGGCTGTCCACTGCTCGCAGAGGCGCAGCTCGCTCGGGTCTCCCGAGCGTGGGTTGCCCTCACGCACGAAGTCGACGTAGATGTGCGGATCGGCAGTCGGCCAGTGGCGCATGAAGTCGTCGAGGAACTGATCCCAAGTCTGAATGCCGAAGCGGTCCATGTAGGTCATGGGAAACGAGAAACCGTGGTCGATGCCGATGATCAACGGTTCCTCGGTTTCAAGCGCGGCAGCGCAGAACTGAGCGACCTCGACCCGTGTCCAGTTCTTCGCTCCATCGGTGGGTGTGCTCACCTTGATCGGTAGTTGTTCGTCGCGCGCCTCGTAGACTTGCAGGGCTTTCAGCCGGCTTTCCGGCGTCTGTGCGCCGGAGTAGTCGATGCCAATGTAGCGAGTGAACCTCATTCGGACCCACTTGTTTCGGGGGTCGTGCAGGGTCTCGACAGGAAATACTCGTAGACGCGGCCGAGCACGTCCCTAGCCCACGCGGCCTCGTCGCCTACCTGGACGTTGTTGACCATGTCGAGAGATTTCAGGAAGATGACTCCGAGTACCACATGCTTGTACTCGGCCGCATGCATGGAACCGCGCAGCGCATCGGCCACACAGGCACTCTCCGCGAGTGGGCCACCCTCAGGTCACATGCTGGCCGGCTGCCTGCAAGTCGGCCTTCAACGTCCGGCCGGCCAGGTAGTAGTGCAAGGCACACCAGAGGTTGATGAAGCAAAGCACGAACAACGCCATGCGCAGCGACTCGTTGCCGAACCTGGGCGCAAAAAGGTCGCTCAGGATACCGACCATCTGGGGACCGAAGCCCATCCCGATGATGTTCAGTACGAACAAGGTGATGCTCGCCGCCAGGGCACGCATGCGCAGGCTAACCAGGCTCTGTATCAGGGCGAAGGTCGGGGCCAGGTAGAAGCCGCCGAAAAACGCCGGAATCAGGTAGACCAGCAACGCGGTCCACAGATCATCGATCAGGAAAAACGCAGCCAGAAATGGGACGTAACCTGCTTTGGCCAGGGCAACAACCCAGACACGCCAGCGAACGTCACGCTCCGCAAGATAGTCCGCGAGGCGGCCGGCCGTAAAAGTCCCCAGGCCACCGACTACGCCCGTCATCAGCGCGAGGGTGATACCAACTTCAGTCGGGCTGAGCCCGTGAGACCGAATCAGAAACGACGGCATCCACAGCACGAATCCATAGCCGACGAACCCGGCCAGGGTGGATCCGAACACGGTATGACGCACGCTGCGCACCCGCCACATATATGCAACGACGTGACGAAAGGACGGCGCCTTCGAGTCGCCCTCGGACCCGTCACCCTCGGACAGGCCGGTCACGCGCTCACTCGCCCCACGGTTCGGCTCTATGGTGGTCAGGTAAACCAGCAGCGCAATCAACACGCCCGGTAGACCAACCGCGATGAAGGTGGCACGCCAGCCCCAGTGTTCGCTCATCCAGCCACCGGCAAGATAGGCGATCAGCAACCCGAAATTGACCCCCAATGCGTACACGCCCATCGCAGTACCACGGGTCTGAGGCGGGAACAGGTCGGCCACCAAGGAGTGCGAGGGCGGCGACGAACCCGCCTCGCCGACGCCCACACCGATGCGCGTCAGCACCAGCTGCGCGAAGCTGCCGACGTACGCGCAGGCAACGGTCATGACGCTCCACATCGACACCGCGGCGGTAATGATGTTGCGCCGGTTGGAGCGGTCCGCCAGCATGGCGATCGGCATTCCGAGCGTCGCGTAGAACAACGCAAAGGTCAGGCCGATCAGGAAGCCCATCTGGGTATCACTGGCGCCGAGTTCGAGCTTAATCGGCTCGAGCAGTATCCCCATGATCTGTCGATCCACATGGCTCGACGTGTAGACCAGTGTCAGCACTCCCAGCGCGTACCAACGATAACGCGGTGTCGCGGCTATTCGTTCACGGAGCCGGTCGCGCATCCCGCCGAGACCGGAGCGATCATCGACCAATTCAGCGGCGCTCCGGTCCATCAGAAACGCTCCGGGCTGTTGATGCCATCCAGTGGAAAGATCGGCCGCCGTACGTTCTCGAAGGTCACCTCGGAATAATCCGAGGTGCATACACCCAGCCCCGCGCACTCCACCACTTCCTTGACCAGCGGCTTGAAGCCCGTGCGGTAGTGAATGCGGCTCTTGAGCATCAGAAACCGGCGCTCGGTCGGCTCGATGCCCAGCGAGCGGAAGCAGCCCGGATCGAAAGGCTCGATGTGCCGGGACACCACCACGATGTCGACGCTGCCGACGCTCAGCACGGCCGTTGTGCCCATGTTCATCGTCAGGCCCCGGGACATGGGCACCGTCGCTCTGAAGCGGCCCTCGGAGATGAGTTTCACCCTGCCGGCCAACTCGAGGGGCCGACTCTGACGTGCCAGCGCGGGCATTTCCAGCTTGCCGCCCAACGCGATGCAGACCTCATTGCCGACGCCCGCCGCAACCATCGTCGCGACCGCTTCGGGGTCGAAGAAACCGAACACCGCGACGTCTTCGAGGCCCTGGCGCAGGATCTCAGCCAGCACTTCAGTGGTATCCATCGTGCCGCCGGACGCCGTGTTGTCGTAGTGATCCAGCAGCAGTACGGGGCCACCCGCATCAGCCAGGGTATTCGCCCGCGCGACCGAATCCTCCAACGGCTCGACCTCGTAGACGAAGGCCTCGCGTTCGCCCCAGGCAAAGTCCAGCAGTTCGTCGCGATATCGTTCGGCCAGAGCTTCGTCGTCGTCAGTCACCACCACGACCGAGAGCCCCGCGTTGGCAATGTCCGCGTGGGGGAATCCGGTGAACACGCTTACCGCCAGCGCCCCCTGTGATTCCATTTCGCTCGCCCGCGCCTGCAATCGATCGTTGGGGAAGTCGTCCGTCCCCTGGCGCATGACGTGCGGAAGCATGGGCGCGTTACCCCATACCATGGTCGGGTGCGCCTCCCCGCGCAAGGTTCTAAGGAGTAGCCGTCCGGCGTGCTCCGCGGTCACGTCCATGTCGATGTGAGGATAGGTGTGATAGCCATAGACCAAGGTCGCGAGTTCCACGATATCCGGATAGAGGTTGGCGTGCATATCCAACGCCACGGCAATCGGCACGCGCGGCGCCACCGCCCGAATGCGCCGAAGCAACTCGCCCTCGCCGTCGTCCACGGACCGGGTCACCATCGCGCCATGCAAATCGAGGAAGATCGCATCGCAACCCAACCCAGCGGCTTCGACGATCTTGCCGGTGATGTATTCGTACGCATCGTCCTCCACCGGTCCCGACGGCGGCGCGCCAGCCACGACCGGAATACTGATGTCAGCCCCGGCCTCCTCAGCAACCTTCAGATAACCGCCCATGCAGCTTGCGGTGCCCCGATAGACATCCCGCGCCACATCACCACTCATCGGCGCGTCACGCCCACCGGCGAATCGCGCGAGGTCGGTGAGGACCGGGGAAAAGGTATTTGTTTCGTGGCTCATCTGAGCGATGACGATATGCACGCTCGATCACCACTCCGGCGTCGTGGCGGCGCGATGGTTGTCGATGCGTCGTTTCAACGCCTCGACCTGTGGCTGCAGCATGTCGTGGGGGAAGCCCGGGCTGATCGCGCTCGCTTCGTTCAAGCGATTCAGCTGATCATCGCCGAGCTGCACCTCCAGAGCGCCGAGGTTTTCGACCAACTGGTCCCGCGTGCGCGCACCCAACAACGGGATGATATTGCCTTCTCCCGCCCGGACCCACGCGATCGCCACCTGAGACGGGGTCGCGTCGACCTCTTCGGCGACCGCGATCACCTCCTGCGCTATCGCCAGACCACGCTCCGTCGCCCCGCCACGCATCTGTACGCGACCTTCGGTATCCGGGTCTTTGTTGTACTTTCCTGTCAGGATGCCGGAGCCGACGACACCCCAGGGCGTAACCGCTAGATCCAGCGCCCGGGCCATCGGCAACAGCTCCCGCTCGACCGTGCGGTCCACGAGGCTGTAGCGAATCTGCAAGCCGACGAACGACGTCCAACCGCGCAGCTCAGCCAGCGTGTTGGCCTGTGACACCACCCACGCCGGCGTATCGGAGACGCCGACGTAAAGCACCTTACCCTGGCTGACCAGATCGTCAAGACCGCGCATGACCTCTTCGATCGGCGTCAGGTAGTCGCGCGCATGCACCCAGTAGAGATCGATGTAGTCGGTGTTCAGGCGTTTCAGACTGGCATGGATCGAATCCATCATGTTCTTGCGCGAATTGCCGACCGCATTGACGTCCCGGCTGCGCATGCCACCAGTGTACTTGGTGGCCAATACGATCCGTTCGCGCTCCTGCGCCATGAACTCGCCGAGAAAGGTCTCGCTCGTGCCGGCGGCGTACACGTTGGCGGTATCGATGAAGTTGCCGCCGGCTTCCCGGAACGCATCGTACACGGCACGGCTTTCGTCTTTGTCGACGCCGAATCCGGTCTCGGTGCCAAACGTCATCGCACCCAGGGCAAGTTCGGACACCCGCACCCCGCTCCGGCCCAGCAATCGATAGCGCATCACTCCCTCCCCAAGTAGTGGTCAATCGGCAAGACGTCTAGTATGCAGAATCGCGACGGATGCACCAATGCTAACCAGGGGCCAAAAGGGGGCAAGGAATGAGAGTGGGTGTTTCGCTGCCGGTCCGGGAGCTCGAGAACGACATAGGCGCGATTAGAGCATTTGCCCAGCTCGCTGACGACCTTGGTCTGACGCATCTGCGTGTACCAGACCAGGTGCTGCGACCCGACAGCGGACATCTGCACGAACCAATGACACTGCTGGCCTACCTCGCCGCGGTAACCGACAGAATCGAGTTGGTTCCTTCGATCATCGTGCTGCCATCGCGACAGACCGCACTGTTCGCCAAGCAGGCCGCGGAGCTGGACGTTCTCTCCGGTGGCCGCCTGCGGCTGGGTATCGGTGTTGGGAACAGCGCCGACGAATACCGGGCACTGGGCGCGGACTTCTATACCCGCGGCGTCCGCTGCGACGAGCAGCTTGAGCTACTCAAACTGCTTTGGACCCGGGATGTGGTGGACTACCATGGCCGTTGGGACACGGTTTCGGGCGCAGGCTTGAACCCGCTGCCGGTGCAACGACCCATTCCCATCTGGATCGGCGCGAGACCCGTACCGGCCGCTTCGGTTGCGCGCCGCATCGGCCGACTGGCCGACGGCTGGTTCGTGTTGTGTTCGCCTGAACAATTCTGCGACATCAACGGCGCGATCCGCGGCGAAGCGGAGGCGGCGGGACGCAATCCCGATATGATCGGCACGGAAGCCGGTGTCGCGGTCGTCGGCCCTCGCCAGTCCGAGTGGAAGGATCGCGTCGCGGGCTGGCGCCGTACCGGGCTGAGCCACCTCTGCCTGCGCACTCTCGGCGCCGGTCTCGAGGCCAGGCAACACCTCGACACCCTGAAGCAGGCCGTGGCCGAGCTCCCCGAAACGGAGCAGTAACCAAATGCCCCCGATTCCCGAATCACCCGCGCTCGACAACCTGCTGGTCGACCCGGCGACCTGGGCCGACGAACAGACCATTCACGAATACCTCACCTGGTTGCGCGGCAACGATCCAGTCAGGTACCTCGAACCCGAGGGCTACGAGCCGTTCTGGGCGATTACCCGATACGCCGACATCAAGGAGATCGAGCAGAACAAAACCGGGTTCATCAACGACCCGCGCCCGACCCTGGCGCCGAAGATAATCACCGAAGCGATGCAGCAACTGATGGGCCGCAAGCACCTGGTGCGCTCGTTGGTGCAGATGGACGATCCGGATCATGCCAAATATCGGATGCTGACCCAGGGCTGGTTCATGGGCAGCAACCTGCGCAAGCTGCAAACGCGCGTGGACGAACTGGCGACGAAGTACATCGATCGCCTGGTCGAGCTGGACGGCGAGTGCGATTTCGTCAAGGACGTGGCGATCTGGTACCCGTTACGCGTGGTGATGTCGATCCTCGGGGTACCCGAGGAGGACGAGCCGCTGATGATGAAGCTCACCCAGGAGCTGTTCGGCAGCAGCGACCCGGACGTGCAGCGCTCCTTCGAAATCACCGACTTCGCGCAGGTTGTTAAGGACTTCGAAGGCTACTTCGCCGCGCTTACCGCCGAGCGTCGCGCCAACCCTCGCGACGATGTCGCCTCGATAATCGCCAACGCTAAGATCGATGGAAAACCCATCCCGGAGCTCGAAGCCAACGGCTACTACATCATCGTTGCGACAGCGGGACACGACACCACCAGTTCATCCATGGCAGGCGGACTGCTGGCACTGTTGGAGCATCCTGACGAATTCGCCAAGCTGCGCGGAGACCCCGACACCTACCTGCCTAGCGCGATCGACGAGATGATTCGCTGGGTCACGCCCGTTCGACACTTCATGCGTACCGCAACCGCCGACTACACGCTGCGAGGCAGCAACATCAATGCCGGCGACTCCGTCATTCTCTGGTATCCCTCCGCCAACCGCGACGAGGACGTGTTCGCCGATCCGTTCCAGTTCAAGGTGGATCGCAAGGACGCCAAACAGCTGGCGTTCGGATTCGGTGCGCACGTTTGTCTCGGCCAGCACCTGGCCCGGATGGAGATGACTTCCCTGTACCGTGAACTGTTGCGGCGAGTCGATCACATTGAGCTCGCGGGCGAGCCCAGGTACGTTCAGTCGACTTTCGTCGGAGGACTGAAGAGCCTGCCGATACGCTACCGAATGCGTTGATACCGAGTTCATCGTGAGCGAGGCCGAACGGGAAAGCATCTGGCGCAACCGGGCATTCCATGCCTACCTGGGCGCGCTCAGCTTCTCCGGAATTGCCACGTCGATGCACCAGCTGCTGGTGAGCTGGTTACTGATCGGCGTGCTGGTCCTCCCGGCAACCCAGGTGGGCTCCCTCCAGGCGTTGATCGGCCTGCCCGGTATCTTCCTGGTACTCTGGGGCGGTGTGATCGCCGACCGAAGCGACCCCCGCACGATTCTCATTTACCTGTTTGCCTTAGCCCCGGCGTTGACCCTTGGATTGATCGCTGTAGACCAGGCCAACGCGCTGACGGTCTGGCCCGTGACGCTCTGGGGCCTGGGGATGAGCGCGGCGATCGCTTTTTCGAGCGCCCCGCAACTGACGCTGTTGAATCGGATCGCGGGCGATTCGATGCAGCAGGGCGTAGGTCTGACCACGGCCCTGACCTTCCTGACCCAGGTCGTCGGGCTCGCCGTCGCGGGTCAGATGGAACGCCTGGGCCTGACGCCGGTACTGGTGGTTCAAGCAGCGTCTCTGGCGCTGGCCGCCGTGACCCTGCGCCGCCTCGCGCCGCAACCCGCGACGCTCAGCCGGGCCCGGACGTCCGCCTGGCACGGGGTCCGCGAGGGGTTGCATGCCATCCGGGACCATCGCGTACTACGCGATACGTTGCTGATCAACTTCGTCTCGAGCATCTTCAACGCGGGTGCATTCATGACGGTGTTTCCGTTCATCATCAAACGCCTCTACGACGGCGATGTCTGGCTGCTGGCGACCATGCTGGTGGTGTTCTACGCCGCCGCGATGCTCGCGAATCTTCTGCTGATCAAGATCATGCCCATTGCCCGACCCGGGCGGGCGTTTCTGCTGCTGCAACTCTCACGAATCGTGTTCCTGATGTTGCTGTGGATCGAACCGGATTGGTGGCTGCTGGTGGTCGCCATCATCGCCTGGGGCATGAACATGGGTGTGACCACGACCCTTGCTCGCACCGTTGTTCAGGAGTCTGCTGCTGCCCGGTTTCGCGCCCGAATCCTCTCGGTTTACCACCTGAGCCTGCTCGGCAGTCCGCTCATTGGCGCGCTCATTCTCGGTTGGATCATCGAATCCTTCGGCACGCTGAGTGCGCTGCTGCCGGGAATGATCACGTCCCTGGCGCTGTTCATCTACGGCGCTGCGCTCACCGACGTATGGCGGTATCGTTCGCCCTGGCAAAGGCGAGAAAACGAGAAGGCGAACCCAGCATGAGCTCACTACCCGATTCCGTGACGATCACGGACGACACGATGCGCGAAGGTCTGCAAATCGAGCGCGCCGACATTCCTGTCGCACAGAAGCTGCGGCTGCTCGACGCGCTCGGCGAAACGGGGGCAAAGGTGATATCCATCGGTTCGTTCGCGCATCCGAAGTGGACGCCGCAGATGGCGTGCATCGACGAGATCGCCGAGCAGTTCGTCCCGAAGCCCGGTATCCGGTACACCGCCGCCGTGTTCAATCGCCGCGGCTTCGAACGCGCCGATCACTGGTACCCCAAAATCGATGTCCGGGCCCGGCGCCACGCGACCCATGTCGAGCTGTGCGATACGTTCGCGCGCCGTAACTATAATCGCACTCAGGCCGAACAGATTGCCGGCATGGATGCGACCATCGCCGCGGCTCGCGACGCGGGCGCGGAATATGGCGCGGTCGCGCTGGGCAATCCATTCGGTTCCAACTTCGAAGGACCGTTCAGCCTGGCCAAGCGCATGGAAATGTTCGCGCTGATGATCGATCGATGGCACGAGGCGGGATTCACCGTGTCGCGCTGTTCATTGCTGGAGGCCATGGGTTGGAATCTGCCGCATCAGGTTCGCGAGACGATTCTCGCGGTGCGCGAGCGCTGGCCAGAAATCACCGATTTTCATTGCCACCTGCACAACAGTCGCGGCTCGACCATCGCCAGCTACTACGAAGCATTGCAGCTGGGGGTGCGAGAGTTCGACACCTGTCTCGGCGGTATGGGTGGCTGCCCCTACTGCGGCAACGGCCGCGCCGCGGGCCACGTGCCCACGGAGGATTTCGTGGACCTCTGCCATGAGATGGGTATCGCAACGGGGTATGACCTCGACAAGCTGATCGAGGCGGCCGCTATCGCAGAAGAAGTGGTGGGACACCCTCTGTGGGGCCACATCTCGAAAGCCGGAACCCGACCCCGCAACAACCAACTCTACCCGGCGGACATGCCGTTCATCGAAACGCTCGAGGAGGCTGCGCACTTTCGCAAGGGCGCCGAAGTCTATGCGAATCAGCTTTCCCCCTGGCGCGAGGGTGACGCGCTTTCGCGTCCATGACTGAGCAGGCCGAGACGTACGAAGGTTCCTGCCACTGCGGCGCTATCCGATTCAGATTCAAAGGCAAACCCATCACCGGAGCGATGCGCTGCAATTGCTCGATCTGTCGACGCAAGAACGCGCTCATGTCGCGCGCGTACTATCCACCCGCCGACTTCGAACTGCTGTCCGGCGCGGACGATCTCGTGGTCTATCGGTTCGAGCCGAACATGGTGAATCACTATTTCTGCCAGCACTGCGGAATCTATCCCTTCCACGACGCGGTCGAAGACCCGGAGCTCGGCTACCGGGTAAACCTGGGATGCGTCGAGGCGATCGAAGACCCACACGCCTTGCCGGTGCGCGTCTTCGACGGCCGCGACACCTGGAAATATCTGGCGTGCTAGAGTTCGCGGCTTTTGCGCAGGGCGAATCGAATGCAGGACATTGAGAACAGAGTCGCGGTGGTCACCGGCGCCGCATCGGGCATCGGGCTGGGCATTGCCGGAGCGTTGGTTGCGCATGGTGTGAATGTCGCGATGCTGGACGTTGAGGAAAACGCGCTGATCGTGGCCCATGAATCACTGGATACCGCCAACGTCGATGTGCAACGTTACGTAACCGACGTGGCCAGCCGGGACGCCATGTCGAGCACAGCGGCCGCCGTGCAAGCCCACTTCGGCAAGGTTCACATCCTCTGCAACAACGCCGGCGTTGCTGCCGGCGGCGCGGTGGACGAGTGTTCCTACGACGACTGGGACTGGGTGCTGGGCGTCAATCTGAACGGCGTGATCAACGGCATGACCGAGTTCCTGCCGCTGATCAAAGCCCATGGCGACGGCGGGCACATCGTCAACACCTCGTCGGTGCTTGGCCAATTCGTGTTCCCCGGGCAGTCGATTTACTGCGCGTCGAAATACGCGGTAGTCGGCATTTCCGAGGCAAGCCGAATGGACCTGGCGCCGCACAACATCGGGGTATCGGTATTGTGTCCCGGTATGATCAACACCCGGATTTTGAGTTCCGATAGAAATCGTCCGGACGCGCTGGGCAACGTCGGGCGCGATTTCGATGAAGTCATGCTCAAGGAAGTCGAAGCCACGTTCGCGACCGGCATGGATCCGGATCGGGTCGGTGAAATGGTGGTCGCCGGAATCGTCGAGGACAAACCCTACATCTTTACCCATGCATCCTTCGAAGAGCAGATCCGCGCTCGCTTCGAGGGTATCCTCGCGGGATTTGACGGGAGTCAGGACTAAGTGCCGCAACTGACGCTGCAGGAACGAACCGAATTTCTGGACACCCCCGGCGTGTTGATGCGCATCGCGGTCGTCCGTGACGACGGCAGGCCCCTGGTCACGCCGATCTGGTTCCTGCACGAGGACGACGCGATCTACTTCACCCCGCGCGCGCAATCCGAGTGGTTTGCATGCCTGAAGAGAGATCCCCGCGTCGCGCTCTGCATCGACGAGCAGCCGTTGCCTTACCGCAAGGTGATCGTCGAAGGAGCCTCAGAACTCCTGGCGGATCTTGGCGACGACGAGAGCTGGCGGGACCGCTATCGGCGTATCGCGTGTCGCTATGTGCCCGAGGACGCGGCCGAGGCCTACATCCAGAACACCATCGATCAACCTCGCGCCCTGTTCAGGGTAGACCTCGGCACCGCGACAGTACGCAGTTGGCGGATGCCGCTCGGCGATGAACCCGACGACGGCATCTGGCACCAGCGTTACTACGGAGCAGGCACGAAACTGAAGCGCGATTCGTGAGTGACGGCCTGAACCTCACCGATCGGGACGCACTGTTTGCAAGGTTGGGTGAGACGACCTATGACGTGGCCGTCATCGGCGGCGGCATCACCGGTGCCGGCGTCGCACGCGACGCCGCCATGCGCGGCCTGCGCGTCGTGCTGCTGGAAGCTCGCGACTTCGCCTCAGGCACCAGCAGCCGTTCGACGAAACTCATCCACGGCGGCATTCGCTACCTGGCCCAGGGCCATGTCGGTCTGGTGCAGGAAGCGGCAACCGAACGCCTGATCCTGAATCGGATCGCGCCGCATCTGGCGCGGCGCATACCGATCGTGTTGCCCGCAACGAGTTGGACCACCTATCTGAAGCTGCGGATCGGCGTAGTCGCCTTCGAGGCGCTCGGGCGGGTCGCGCCGGGCGATCGACACGAGAGTTGGAACCTGGCCCGGCTTGCCGAAGAGGTACCATCGCTGCGCCGGGACAATCTGGTGGCCGGGCTCGTGTACACCGAGTACCTGACCGACGACGCGCGTCTGACGCTCGCGAACATCCGCAGCGCTCATGGTCATGGCGCGGCTGTCGCCAACTACATGGAAGTCACCAGGATCAGTCGCGGACTGGGCGGCACGCTGGCGTTGGAGTTCACCGGCACCTCGCCCGGTGCCGATCAGCGGGGACGCATCGTGGCCAGAACCGTCGTCAATGCGGCAGGGCCGTGGGTCGATCACGTTCGCAAGCTAGAAGATTCGCAATCCGCCCCGCGCCTCACCCTGAGCAAAGGCGTCCATCTGGTGTTTCCCCGCAGCCGGATTCCACTGGACCAGGCGATCTTCATGACCGCCGCCGACGGGCGCGTCGGTTTCATCGTCCCTCGCGCGCGCGCCGTTTATGTGGGCACAACCGACACGTTCTATCCCGACTCCGACTATTGGCCGTCGGTGGAAGCGAGCGACATCGACTATCTGCTGGACGCGGCCAATCGAAACCTCGCGATTGCGCCACTGACCCGCGACGACATCATCAATCAATGGTCGGGCATCCGCCCCCTGGTGGCTGCACCCGGCAAGAGTCCATCCGAGATCTCCCGCCGTGACGAGATCATGGACGGGCCGCTGGGCATGATCACCATCGCTGGCGGCAAGCTGACCGCCTACCGGCGCATGGCCCAACGCATCGTCGATCGGTGCGTCGAGCGGCTCCAGCGGAAGCATCGGCCCTGCAGCACCGACCAGGAGCCCCTGCCGGGTGGGGACCTCGCCCAACGGATTGCGGAGCTGGGTGCATCGCTGGAACGGCCGGGCATCGATGCAATCGACGGACTGCGCCTGGCCCGCCTGTACGGATCGGAAGCACCCGCCATCGTCGCCGATGGCGGCGACGTTGCCGCCGAAGTGCGTCAGGCGATCCACTGTGAAGGAGCCATAACCCTGGAAGACTACTGGCTGCGTCGTTCCGCGCACGGGCTGTTCGACCTGGACGGCGGGCGTGCCGCGCTCGCCGAGGCCGCCACGGTTATGGCGGATCTGCTGGAGTGGTCCGAGGCAACCCGCGCAGCGCAGCTGGAGAGTTGCGCGATTCGCCTGCCTAACTGACGCCGGCTGGATCAGTCTCGTTCTTTCAGCATTCGGGCGGCAACCAGCTAGCGGGCAAGTTGTCCTCCAGCAGTTGCTTGATGCTGAACGCATTGATCCCGTGCTCCCGGCCTACTTCCAGTGCCAGTTCGGAGATGTCGTTGGTGCGCGCGAACACCAGTGCGTTTGGAAACTGCCGCTTGATCCACAGCGCCGTGCGCAGATTATCCTCGGCGTTGCCGGTGCCGAGAATGACCGTCGGCTTTTCAATCGATAGATCCGCCAGTTCTTGAAGCTTCTGCCACACTTCCGGGTGTGAGATATCACCCTGCAGAATCAGCCGTTCGTAGTTTCCGCCAAGCCGCTGCTGCTCCTCGGCCACCAGCACGCGCCTGTCTGCATCGATATCGATCAAAATGACCTTCTCCAACTCCTCTTCGGCCCTGGCCTGCAGTTCTTCCATCACGGTCTGACCGAAACGGCCAAACCCAGCAATCACGACCACGTCCCGACTGCGGGTGGTTTTGAAGTGTTGCAGAAGCGTCTGCTCCACCAGACTTTTCGCCGCCAGGTGGTAGGAGTTGAACGTGATAGATAACTTCGCCACTTGGGTGTCATGCATGGACCGCATGAAGCGCAGGTTGTGGCAATGCAGAACGACCCTGTGGCGCAGGTTCGGGTACAGACGCAACACCTTGCTGGCTGCTTCGTACGCCTGGAAGTCGTTATCGCCAAGAAAGATGATCTGGCGCGCCTTGGCAAGCTGCAACTCTCGCAGCAGAAAGTCATGGGTGATATCGCCTGTAACCAGCGTGACATCGAACGTTTGCCGGAGTTCCTGGGACCGCGCCGGCTCCACCGCCACATCGACAACCACCAACTGCGTAGCGGGTTCGTGTTTACGCAGCAGACGCAAATAGCTGGTCGTGAGTTGTCCGGCCCCGACGATCACAATATGGTTGCGCAACCTCCGCAGTTGCCAGCGTTGCGGCGCCATGGCCTTCAGCAGCGCATCAATGACCGCGGAGGCCATGAGCAGCGGCGCTCCGAAAAAAGCCGTCCAGAGCATGATCCGGCCCGTCAGCGGACCACCGGTGGGGGTGCCCAGGTCCAGGCCGCCAACCACGAACAGTCCCAGGCTGTAGTACGCCTTGGTGAGGTATCCGGCGCTTTGGACATCGGGACGCTCCGTGAGAGAAACACCGGATGAGAGTCCCACAAAGGCGGCAGCGAACAGCAGCAGCGCAGCCCCCCAGCGCCAGCTGGGTCGGTAGCTTCGTGGATTGAGGGGCGATCGTGATTGGGTGTCTTCGGCACCCGATGAAGTGGTCTGGTTCACGGGGCGCAAGGGTCTTGTTAGGGCGCCTCCTTGTCAATACATTAGTTGCTCGGAACTCCGCGGCCCGGTGAGGGTCACAGCAGCAACCCACCGTGGGTTAGGTCAATGACACCAGTGCTCGGGTTCGCCGTCTGGCTGTTCAGCGCATCGGCGCTGGCGGCCGTCGACTGGCAGGAATGGTCGGCCGAGACTTTCGCCGCCGCCCGGATGCAGAACAAACTCATTTTCGTGGACGTGGGCATGGAAGGCTGCACGGCCTGCCGCAACATGGACGAGGTCACGTTCACCCATCCCGACGTGCAGCGTCTGCTCAACACGCATTTCGTACCGATCAGCGTGGATTCCGAGGCTCGCCCCGACCTCGGGGAACGTTATTCCGACTGGGCATGGCCGGCGCTGATCTTCATGGCGCCGGACGCTACCCAGGTGCTTGCGATCCGCGGCAATCGCCGCCCGGGAAACTTCATTCCCATCCTCGAACGGCTAGTCGAAGAACACAGGACGGGTAAGCTCGAACCCGACGCCCTGGCACCCTACGCCACGCCACCCGTGCCCGTGGAGACCGACCTGATCACCCTGCGCGGCAGGATCCGAGGCCAACTCGACCGGTCGCTGAACGAAGAGGACGGCGGTTGGAATCGCCGTGGGATTTCGCTCACGTCGGGACCGCGCCTGCGCCACCTGATGATGCGTGCCGACATGTACGGCAATGCCGAATTGGAGGCCATCGCGTTGCGCACCTCGGAGCGCTTTCTCGATGCGCTGGATCCGGTGTGGGGCGGAGTCTACAACGCGTCGTTCGGCGCGAATCGCTACATTCCGGAGAAGCGGATCACCCCTCAAGCGAACGCGATGTGGGCATTCGCTGACGCGTTTCAACTCACGGGCGAAGCGCACTACCTCGAGGGCATGCGCGCTGTGCACGCCTACCTTGCGAACTGGATGACCTCCCCGCGGGGAACGTTCTACACCAGCCAGGAAGATCGCCCGGTCGGCTATGCCGGGTCCACCCGAGACTATTGGCAGGCGCCAAGCGACGCCGAACGCCGCAGGCATGGCATTCCTCCGATCGATCGCGCGGTCTACACGGACAAAAACGGCCAGATGATCGCCGCCTACGCCCAGGCCTTCGAGGCTACCGGTCACGCTCCGTATCTGACGGCGGCCACAACAGCCGCCGGCTCACTCATCGCGACCCGGCAGACGGAAGCGGGCTGGATGCTACAGACTGAGGATTCACCGGAGATCCAGCATGCCGTGAGGATGCGGCCTCACGCCACCGCGACCCGGCCCTTTCTCGCGGCCCAGGCCTGGTTCGGGACGGCAGCACTCGCGCTCTATCGGGTGACCGCCGATGACACATGGCTGGAAACCGCAAACACCATCGGCAAGCGACTGCTGGTTACGCTGGAGGATCCCGAACTGGGTGGGTTCTTCGCAACGACGCCGGATGCCACTGACCAGATCTTCGGGGGGCGAAAACCCCTGGAGCAGAACGCACGCGCCGCACATTTCCTCTACGACCTCTGGGTCTACACCAGGGACGATCGGTTTGCCACGCCGCCGGAACGCGCCGTGCTGGCATCGGCAAGCCCCGAGGCCGTCCGCCGGGAAGGCCGCGTTACCGGAGAACTCGGGGTGGCGCTCGAGAAGCTCGCCGCGGGCTACGTTGAATTCTCCGTGGTCGGTGATTCGTCAGATCCACGCGCGATCGCGCTGTTCGACGCTGGCATGCGCGTCTACCAACCGCGCAAACTGCTGCATTACGAATCGCCGGGGCGCTATCCGGACCGCGGTCAACCGTCCATGTATATCTGCAACCCAGACATCTGCTCTGTGCCGATCGAAAATCCAGCGGAGGTTCCCGCACAGACGGCACGAATCAGAACCCCGGCAACCAGTCATCTGGTTGGCACGGTCGCCGGGACAGATCGCTGAATCAGGGACCGTCGGGCGTTGGCAAACCGATCGCCTCGAGCACCCGCGCCATGAACCAGTCGACGCCGGGGTCGCGCCCCTCGGCACGGCGCAGCGCAAAGACAGTGAACGGCGGCGATTCCCAGGGCGTATCCAGCACCTGCAGGCGGAGCACTTCGGCCTGGCTCTGGGCCAATCGCCTGGGGCAGGTCGCGAGCACATCGGTGACAGACACAAGCGCCAGAGCAGTCAGCCAATGCGGAACTTCGGCTGCGGTCCGAAACAGGCTGTAGTCGCTGTACAGATCATCGGGGTGCACTTCGCTCCCTGAACTGGCCCAGACGTGGTCCATCTTCAGGTACTCAGCTTCACTGATCGCGCCCCGCAGTCGCGGATGATCGCGGCGGGCGACGATGCAGTACCGGTCTTCGAATGCCGGTTGCCGGCTGAGCCCACCAACGTCGAGTGTTTCGAAGCGCCCCAGGGCCACATCGATCTCGCCGCGCCGTAGCCCGTCTGCCGTAGCTTCCGGGCTCAGATGGCGGCATGCGAAGGGCACCCTCGGAGCGTAGGGGCCGAGTAGTCGCAACAGCGGCGCCGCGATCAGCGCAGTGACGAACTCCGGGGCAGCCAGGTTGAACGTCCGGGGCGTGGTCGTCGGATCGTAGCTGTCCTCGACGTCCAGTGTTTCAGAGGCCAGTTCCAGCAGCGCATCGATCCGCGGCGCGAGCGCCTGCGCACGACGGGTGGGTTCCAGACCATGGGACCTGCGCACGAACAGCGGGTCCTGGAAGAGGTCGCGCAGGCGCTTCAACGAGTGGCTGATCGCCGACTGACTCAGGTTCAAACGGCGCGCTGCCTCCGTCGCGCTACGACAGCGCAGCAACTCTCGAAGGACCAGCAGCAGCGCACCATCCAGACGTCTAATTTTAGCTATATCAATATCACTCATGATGAGATATCAATATCACAGATGGACCGATGTGGGTAAGGTCTCGTCCAGGTTCGTTTAGACGGGAAGCACGCGACGCGGTGACGATCTGGCACCTGCTCTGGTCGAACCTGTTCCGGAAGGCGACCCGAACCTGGCTGACGTTCCTGTCGTTGGTGATCGCCTTCCTGCTGTTCATGCTGCTGCGCTCGATCGCCATCGCATTCTCAGGCGGCGTTTCGGCGGAGGGACTCACCCGGCTGATCGTCGATGCGAAGTACTCGATGACCGACAACCTGCCGATATCGTACGTCCAGCAGATTCAGGCCCTCGACGAAGTAGCCGTGGCTACCAACCTGAGCTGGTTCGGCGGCTACTATCAGGACCCGAAAAACTCCTTCGCTAAATACCCGATCGATCCGATCAGCTACTTTGCCGTGTACACCGACTTTCTGATCGACGACGAAGTGCTGCAACGGTTCGCGAGCACCCGTGTGGGTATCGTGGTATCAGAGTCGCTCGCCGCCCGCTTCGGCTGGCGGACCGGGGACGCTATTCCGATAAGAGGCAACATCTGGCCCAAAGAGGACGGCTCCTGGGACTGGCAGTTCGAGCTGGTCGGGACCTTCTCCTACGCAAGCAGCCAAACCGACGTCCCACTGTTGCTGTTGCATTACGACTACTTCAACGAGTCGGTGATCGACTGGGCCAAGAACCAGGTCGGCTGGATCACGCTGCGGGTCGGCGACTCCTACCACAGCGCCGATGCGATTCACGCCATCGATTCGTTGTTCGAAAATTCATCGGATCCCACACGCAGCACGAGCGAAGCAGACTATCAACGGCAGTTCGCTCGCCAGCTGGGTGACATCGGGCTGATGACGACCATGATATTGAGCGCTGTGTTCTTCACGATTCTGTTGCTGACCGCCAATACCGCGTCCCAGTCGTTCCAGGAACGCATTCCGGAACTCGCAGTCCTGAAGACCCTTGGCTTCCCGGATCGAACGATTGCCGTGCTCGTGCTGAGCGAAGCCGTGCTGCTGAGCCTGACCGGCGCGGCAGTCGGAATCGCTTCGGCGTTCCTCCTGGAACCGTATCTCAACGCTAACCTGTCGAGCTTCGTCGGCGGTTTCAAGATGGACTCTGCAAGCGCAGCAATGGCACTGGGAATGGCGCTGGGCATCGGTCTGCTGATCGGCGCCCATCCCACCTGGCGCGCGATTCGGCTCACCATCATCGACGCGTTGCGGGAACGGTAGAACAGGAACCCCAGCAATGCTCAAACAGATCCTCGAAGTGACGTGGATGAACCTGCTCAACCTCAATGCGCGGCGCGGCGCATCGCTGGTGATCGTGGTCGGTATGGCCGGAGTGGTGGCGGTCCTGGTCGGCTTGCTTGCCATGTCTGCGGGATTCACGGCCGCGCTCGAGAGCAGCGGCCGCCCGGATCGAGCGATTATCCTGCGTGAAGGCTCGACCCAGGAAATCGACGGCGGGATCTCTGCCGAGGCCCAACAGATCGTTTCGCAGCTGGAGGGCATCGCACGAGCCAGTGGAGAGGTCTACGTCGGATTGGATCTGCCTAGCCGCGCGACCGGCAAGCCCGCAACTGCGGTCGGGCGCGGTGTGGCGATGGCTGCCTTTGACGTTCGACCCGAAATTGCCATCGTGGCGGGACGCCGCATGAATCCCGGCCACAACGAGATGATTGCCGGGACCGCTGCGGTGCAGCAATACACCGGCCTGGAGATCGGTGACGAGGTGGAGCTCAGAGGCTCGACCTGGATGGTCGTCGGTCACTTCGAAGGCGGCGGCGCCGCCTACGCCTCGGAAATCTGGATGGATCTGTCGCTGACCCAGGCGACGTTCCGGCGCGCCGGCACCGTGAGTTCCATCCGCGTACAGCTGGAACATCCGGGAGCGGCCGCCGACGTTCGCGATCGACTCCGAGCGGACCCGCGGCTCGAGCTTGATCTGACTACCGAGTTCGACTTCTACGCCACGCAATCACGGACACGCGCCGAACTGATCGAATCGTTTGCTTATCTCGTCGCAACGATTATGGCGATGGGTTCCATCGTTGCGGCACTGAACACCATGTACTCCGCGGTCAGCACCCGGACCATCGAAATCGCCACCCTGCGAGCACTGGGTTTTGGCGGATTGCCTATCGTCGTGTCGGTGATCACCGAAGCGCTGTTGCTGGCGTTCGCCGGGAGTGTGCTTGGCGGTGCGCTGGTTTATGTGCTGTTCGACGGTTACGCCGCGTCCACGCTCAACGCCGAAGCCTACTCGCAGGTTGCCTTCGAGTTCGCGGTTACTCCTGATCTCCTGTTACTGGGTGTTTCCTGGGCGCTGATTCTCAGCCTGATCGGCGGGCTGTTCCCAGCGATACGCGCCGCGCGGTTGCCAATAGTCGCCGCGCTTCGCGGGGCGTAACCTAGCGGTTCTACATCACGACGAGTCGCGATGAGCGATGTATTCCTAAGCTACGCCTCGGAGGACCGTGACCGGGTCGAAACGC
>Ga0114950_10000207_pt1 | contig 37194 bp, 43 predicted proteins | sample N075metaG_FD_83503 | JGI IMG/M metagenome (GOLD analysis project Ga0114950, IMG submission 83503) | Deep subsurface microbial communities from Kermadec Trench to uncover new lineages of life (NeLLi) - N075 metaG | ecosystem: Environmental > Aquatic > Marine > Ocean trench > Sediment | place...
CCGATACGTCAAGCGTCGAGCATCGGCTCACGCGTAAAATCCTTCACACCCTTGCAGGATGCCGATTCGCGACGATTATGGCGAAACAAGCCGATCGGCGAGATCAGGAGGTCTGACACTGGTGACGCACGCCCCCGGCCGCTGTGAGAAAAGCACGCCGGTTCATCTTGAAGACGTCCGCGATGCCTATTCTAGTGGTTGACGCCCGGCACGCGCTTGAGATACATCCTCATTACGGGAGGCAATCATGCAACGTTGGATTTTCTGTCTCTGTCTATTAGCGGTGCCGGGTTGGGCATTCGGCCAAACGTGGGAATGCCGGGAAGTCATGGTGCCGATGCGCGACGGCGTCGAGCTGGCAACCGATGTCTACGTTCCCGAGAATCAGTTCGAAGGCCCCTACCCGGTCCTCATCGAGCGCACACCCTATAACAAGCGCGGGTGCGAGCACTTACACGCGCGCTATTTCGTAAAGCGCGGCTACGTCGTCCTCATCCAGGACGAAAGAGGACGGTACAACTCCGAAGGAACGTATTACTGGTTGCGCGATGAGGGCTGGGGCGAACGACAGGACGGCCACGACACGATCGAGTGGGCCGCAAAGCAGTCTTGGTCGAGCGGCAAAGTCGGGACCATGGGGCTTTCCTTCACCTGCGCGAATCAATACCTCACGATGGTAACGAAACCGCCTCATCTCGAAGCGATGTTCTGCGCTCAATTCGCGACCAACATCTTCAAGGACCTCTACTGGGCAGGCGGAGCGCTCCACATGATCATGCCCACCTGGCTCTTGACCCAGAACGAGATGGTGCAGCCTCTCGGCCAGAACTTCCCCGCGCATCGCGGCTATCTCGGGGACGGCGAGACGTGGATGCGTTGGTATGGCCGCAAGAGCGAATCCGAGCGGACCTTCGCTCAGAGCATGATGTCCCCCATGCTCGACGATTTGATCGGCAAGCCTTATTACGACGACTTTTGGCGCCAATTTGCCGTGGACGAGAATTGGGACAAGGTCGACGTGCCGATTTATCACTATAGCGGCTGGTACGATCGCTACCCGCATGCTGCCGTCAAGCATTTCAACGGCATCAACAAGCTCGGCGGTGAGAAGGCGCGCGGCCACCAGAAACTCATCTTGACCCCGCACCTACACGGGGCCAGCGAGATCACCGCACGCGTCATTGGCGATATCGATTTCGGCCCAGAAGCCTCGATCGACTACAACGCGCTTCGGCTCCGCTGGTTCGACTACCACCTCAAGGGGATCGACAACGGCATCATGGACGAGCCGCCCGTACGGATTTTCGTGATGGGCGACAACGTCTATCGGGACGAGAACGAGTTCCCTCTCGCGCGCACCGATTATCAAGACTTCTATTTTCGCGCCGGTAAGTCCGGTTCGATCGATTCGCTGAACGACGGTGTCTTGTCGCGTGAAGCGCCGGCGGAGGAGCCGCCCGATATCTATGAGTACGATCCACGCAACCCCGTGCCTTCGATTGGCGGCGACCTCTTCGTCCAGCCGAACGGCGCGCGGGATCACCGTCCCGCCGGGAAGCGGAGCCTGACCTACACGACGAGCGTACTCACCAGCCCCGTCGAAGTGACCGGTCTGCCGAAGCTCGTGTTCTACGCGTCTTCGAGTGCTGTGGATACGGATTGGGTCGTCACGATCACCGACGTGCATCCCGACGGCTATTCGCAAACCCTCCGCCAGAACATTCTAAGGGCGCGCTATCGCGAGGGAGACGAAGCTCCGGTCTTCATGAAGCCCGGCGAGATCTATCCTTTCGAGATCGAGATGTATCCCATCTCGAACGTGTTTCTCGAAGGCCATCGCATCCGCATCGTTGTCTCGAGCAGCAGCTTTCCCAAGTGGTATCCCAACGGCAATACCGGAAAGGAAATGGACGAGGATTTCCCCGGGGTGGTCGCGAAGAACTCGATTTATCATGATCGGGAACACCCGTCGAAGGTGGTGCTTCCTGTCATTCCTCGCGGAGCGACAACGAATTGACGTCGTCGACGGCGACCGAAGCCCTTGCCGAGTGGGCCACCGATGAGCGGGCGCGCGGTTTCGACGAGGAGGTTCTCGAGCGGGCGCAGCTCTTCGTGCTCGACTGGCTAGCGAGTGCCCTTGCCGGTCGCGGGACGGAGCCGGGCCGCGCGATTTTGAAATATACGCGCGGCCAGCCGAGCGGAGACGCTCTCGTCATCGGCGAGACGGTGGGCCGGTCGGCGGAAGCGGCCGCGTTCGCCAACGGCGCGCTCTCACATATCGTCGAGATGGATGATGTCGACCGCGTCTCGATCGTGCATCCCGGCGCCGTCGTCATCCCCGCCGCGCTGGCCGCCTACAGACGTGACGGTCGGAACGATAAAGAGCTGCTATCCGCGATCGTAGCCGGCTTCGAGGTTGCGATCCGCTTCGGCTCGGCCGTCGGCGCGAAACACTACTACCACTTTCACAACACATCGACTTGCGGGGTCTTCGGCTCGGCCATGGCGGCGGGGTGGCTACTTGGGCTCGACGCCGAAGCGCTCACGTGGGCGCTCGGCAATGCGGGCACGATGGCTTTCGGCCTATGGGAGTTCAACGCGGAAGGCGCGATGTCGAAACACCTTCACACGGGACACGCCGCGGCGAGCGGGCTTCGGGCCGCAGAGCTCGCCGCGCATGGTTTCACGGGCGCGCGCTCGATCGTGGAAGGGGAGCGCGGGTTCTTCGCCGGACTGGCCCCGGAAGGCCAGCCGGACAAAGTCACCGCGGGACTCGGCGAGGCGCCCTTGGCGCTTCCGGGCGTGTCACTCAAGCCTTACGCGTCCTGCCGACATACGCACGCCGCGATCGATGCCGCGATGGCGCTCCGTGAAGAGCTGGACGGGGGCAGGATAGAGCACGGGACGATCTCCGTGTACCAGGCCGCGGCCGACCTCTGTGACAACCCGAGCCCCAAGACCCCGTACGAAGCGAAGTTTAGCTTGCAATATTGCGTGGCGAAGGCGCTCGACGGACGCTCGATGGGGCTCGACGATTACAGCGCTACCGGCGATGTCGCCAATCCGGTCGCCGTTGTCGTGGATGCCGAGCTCACGGCAAGATTCCCGTCGCAGTTTCCCGCGAGGCTGTCACTCGAACTCTCGAGCGGGGACAAGCTCGAGCGCGAAGTCGCCTTCCCTCTCGGCGATCCCGAGAACCCGCTTTCGCGAGAGCGCGTGGAAGCGAAGCTGTTCGAGCTCGCTGCGTTCGGCGGCGCGACGAAGGAGGAGGCGCAGGGCCACCTTGACTGGGTTGATGGTCTTTTGGAACGCGTCCGGGGTTGAGCGGCGCGCTTACTGCTGCGTGGATTTCTCTTTCAGATAGATGCTCTCACGCCAGTCTTCACCCCACGCGCTTTCTAGGCTGCGCTCGAGCTCCCCGCGGTCATAGCGCATCAAGAGCTCGTACCAAGCGCTGGCGTCGAGGGTATCGCCTAGCTCGTTCAGATGCACCTGATCGGGTTGCGTAAAGATCTCGGGCCAGCGCGCTTTGCTCGCGCGCCAGAGCTCGGGGCCGGGCCAGACGTAGGGAAGGTCGCGCTGCAACAGCTCGTCGAGCGCGTATTTTTCGTGCTCGACTTGGGGCTCGTGCGTGTACTTGTAAATATGGGTCGCGAAGAAGATGAGCTCGACGCCGTCTCGGTGCAGGGACTCCACGAGCTTTTGCATCTCGTCCGCGCACGCCACGATGTTCTCTCGGTCGTCCGGTCCTTGAATGATCGGACACGTCCGCTGTAGCGATTGCTGTAAGAGTGCCACAGTCGGCTTGGGGATGTTCCCGAAGCGCATGCGGCCTTCCATGTTCGGGCGACTATCGAGCGGCAGGAACCAATCCCGCAACATGCGGCCATAGCTGCGCTGCCAGTCCTCGCTGTCTTCCGCCGCAACCCACGTGCCCACGGGAGCTCCCCCGGAAGCGGCGTTCATCACGTGATTGACGATCGCGTCCTCGAACTGGCGATTGATTTTGTGCTCGAGAATATTGGGCCAGCGATAGGACGTCGAATAGCCGACAAACACAAAGGTCTTTTCTTCTCCGTCGAAGAGCTTCCCTGCGGCGAGCAATGGAGTGGCCGCCAAGGCGAGAAGAACACAGAGGCTGATGATGCGTCTTTGCACGAGATACCTCCCTCAGGGGTTTTGTTTCTCGTAGGTCCGGACGACGACCTCGCCGCCGTCCGAGCCGTCGGACAACGATACCTTGACGAGGAGCTCACCGTCGAGTCGGAGCTCGTGCCGCCAGGGCGCGCTCTCGTCATGACTCTCTTCGAGCAACATGGCCCCTTTCTCCGAGAGCCAGGTCACGCGGTGGCGGACGAAGAACTCCGGCACCGTCACATGCCACTCACCATCCACGCGGATCGAGATGTTCCCGTGATCGTAGACGAGGCCGTCCTCGTCCCAGCGAAAGGCGATCGTCTCCGGCCCCGCCACATAGCGGCCGAGCCATGGCTCGATCTCGTGGCGCTCCGGGCCGACGGCTGCCAGCAAAAGGAAGAGCCACCACATAGGGGCCATTCTATATTGTCCAGAAAGACTCGGGATGCGGACACAAGTTTGCCGGCTGGCGAGAATTGCGAGGGTCCCGCCAGACGATTTCGATTCCGTCCTCCTGCCCACCCTTCGAAGAGCGACGGCTGGATAGCATTGTGGCAACACTTCTTGTTTTTTTGCCTAGCGCCGCCAGCGCCGCCGCACGGGCATTGGCATTCCGCCCGAATTTCGTTACCCTCACCGGCACCTGGGCCTGGGGCGCGGCGTCCGTGAGAGCGGACACGCCCCACGCTCGATTTTTTTCAGGCGATCTCGAACTTCCCTCGCTTCTTTCTCGCGCCCAAGGTCCGAATAGAGAGAGACACGGGCGAATGCTAAAACAATCCGACTGAGGCAGGCTTCGCACAAGCACACGCGCGAACATCAGCTCACGCAGTGTCATCCCTGCCACGGACTGCAAGACGATGAAGTGGACACCGGACTCTTAGAGAATCGTTCCGAATGGGGCAGATCTACGGTTCGCGCCGCCGAGCCATAAGATGATTAGCTCCGCTTGGGTTAGCCGGGACCCAGTCGTCCGGAACTGACTTGCGGCAACATAGTTAGTGTCATAAAATGACACTATGCGATTGCGAGCTAAGCATCGCAAGACACTTGCCGCGATTTTCATGGACCCGGTCGGAAACATACCGTGGCCCGACATTGAAAGATTGTTGCGCGCGCTGGGAGCAGAGCTGAGCGAAGGGCGCGGGTCACGCGTTCGAATCTACTTGAACGGAGTCCGAGCGGTCTTTCGGCCGCAACCCGAGAAAGAAACCAACAAGGGTGCCGTGAAATCTATGAGGCGGTATCTTGCCGAGGCGGGCGTCAAACCGGAAGGATGAGAGATGCTAGAACATAAGGGCTATCGGGGCCACGTGGAATTCGATGCTGAGGCAGGCATCTTCCATGGCGAAATCGTGGATACCCGGGACATGATTACTTTCCAGGGTAAGTCGGTCAACGAGATCAAGAAGGCCTTCCGCAACTCGATCGAAGATTATCTGGAGTTCTGTGCGGAGCGCGGCGAAGAGCCAGACAAGCCTTTTTCGGGTCGGCTTATGGTCCGCCTATCTTCGGAGCTGCACCGGCGACTATACATCGAGGCTCGAGAGCAGGGGAAGAGCTTGAACCAGCTCATTGCTGAAAAGATCGACCGTGCCAGCTAAATCTTACCGCGAAGAAGCTCGCGATTGAGCCCGTTTTTGAACCGTCTGTACTGGGTCGCAGCGGTTCATGCATAGCTCTGGGATAGCTCTCCCGTAAGGAGCTAGCGACCTGCTGATTAAGTCACAGGGAGAAGCCGAAGTGAAGTTTCTTCGCACACCATCACCGGCGCTCCGCTGTAACCGAGACCTATTTCTTGCAAGACGAAGGCAAGAACCGAGCAAAACGGCTTCTCGAGATCGGAGAACCTGAGGGGTCCAGTTGCTGCGCATCGCTTTGTCAATTTTTCAGAGCGACGCTATCATGACGCGATTGGAGAACGCTTGACGAAATTCGCGGTTCGATTCCTTACTTGCCTGCTTCAGGTTTCGAGCGCGAGCGCTTCCGAGCGTGCCATCTCGATCACCATGGACGACCTTCCCGTCGCTCCGGGCAGTGTTCGCTCCCTCGAAGAAGCGCAAGAAATCACCCGGAACATTCTCTCCACGTTCCAGGAGTACCGCGTTCCCGCCATCGGTTTCGTCAACGAGAACAGGCTCGAGGTCGACGGCGTGGTCGACCCCGCGAGGGTCGCACTGCTCGAGCAGTGGCTACAGGCGGGCCTCGAGCTCGGAAACCACGGCTACGCACATCTCGACCTCCACCGGGTCGACGTCGCCACGTGGGAGCAAGACATCGTGAAGGGAGCGCGCGTCCTGGACCCATTGCTCGCCCGGCACGGTAAAACGCCTCGCTTCTTCCGGCACCCTTTTCTCCATACGGGGAAGAGCGTCGCTATCAGGGATCGTACGAGCGCCTTCATGAAAGACCACGGCTATCGCGTGGCACCGGTGACCATCGACAACCAGGAGTGGATGTTCGGGTTCGCCTATGCGCAGGCATCGACGGACGCAGATAAGAAGCGCATCGCCGAAGCGTACCTGCGCTACATGAAGTCGGTCGTCGAGTTCTACGAAGAGCAAGCCCGTGCGATTGTCGGCGAGGAGATACCGCAGATCCTGTTGGTCCACGCTTACGCCTTGAATGGCGATTCGCTCGGCGAGCTCCTCGGGTGGCTCCGGGGTCGGGACTATCGCTTCATCCCTCTAGAAGAGGCGCTTCAACACCCCGCCTACGCGTCGGAGGATCAATATACGGGTCCCGCCGGCATTACCTGGCTGCACCGTTGGGCTATCACCCGGAACATGCCGAAGTCGATTTTCGCGGGTGAGCCAGAGGCGCCGGACTGGATAAAACACGACGATCGATCGATTTCTAAACCGCTGGCAGCTTTGGATCGTAGGCTTTCCAGACGTCACCCATTCCACCCGAACCGAGCTTTCCCTGGATTTCGTAGTGGGCGAAGTTTTGGCCAATCAAGACTCGGCCATTCTAGGTGGAGCAACAGAGAGCTTCAACCCGTGGGTTCCAACTTGGGGAAGCCACGTCTGTTGTGCGATGACGCTATAATTCTGGCGGGATGGCCGCACTCGCGCTCGACACGCTGATCTTCTTTGTCACGTCGCACTGTAACTCCAAGTGCCGTACGTGCTTCTACTGGGAGGAGCTCAACCAGGACACTGATTTGAGCTTCGAAGAGATTAAGCAGCTCTCGGCCACGATGCCGCGCTTCAACGAAATCTGGCTCTCGGGCGGCGAGCCCACGTTGCGCACCGAGCTCGTCGACATTCTCGAGCTTTTCTACCGCGCGAACGGAGTCCGCTCGATCAATCTGCCGGCCAACGGGATCCTTCCCGAAAAGCTTCTCGCGTTGCTCGAAGCGACGTTCGAGCGTTGTCCCGAGCTTCGCATCAACTTGAACCTCGCGCTCGACGGGATTGGCGAGACCCATGACCGCATCCGAGGCGTTCCAGGCAATTACGACCGCGCACTCGAAAGCCTGGAGCTTCTCGAGGGGCTCCGCCATCGCGACGCCCGACTGAGGCTTCACGTGAACTCCGTCATCTGTAGCGAGAACGTCGACGAGATGCTCGAGCTCGCACGGATCATGCGCGACCGCTTCGACCTCGACGGGCATTATTTTCAAATCATCCGAGGCGAGCCGATGGATCCCACGCTTCTCGAAGTCCACAAGGATACGCTCGAGCAGCTCCATCAGGACCTGAAGCCCCTCTATGAGCACTACGCTTCCAAGGTCGGCGCCCGCAAGAGCTGGTTCGGCAAGGCCACTTATCTTGGCGTGCTCGGCCTGTACCACGAGATTCAAGCTGCGAACCTCGAGCGCCATCATCGATGGCCCATGCCCTGCACCGCCGCGCAGAACATTGCGGTCCTGGACGCGAATGGTGATATCCGCTCTTGCGAGCTTCGCGAGCGGCTCGGGAATCTTCGTGACTATGATTGCGACTGGAGCCGCTTCTGGCAGTCGCGGGAGCGCGCCGAAGAAATTGCCGCCATCAAGCGTGATGGCTGCTGGTGCACGCATGTCTGTTTCATCCACGCGAGCCTGAAGGCGAGCAAGAAAGCCTTGGCCATCGACGTGCCGCGCGCCTATTTGCATCAAATCAATTCAAGGAAGGACACCGATGTCAAAGGTTTTGCAAATCGGGCATAGCCCGGATCCTGATGACGCATTCATGTTCTGTGCGCTCTCGCATGGCGCCGTCAAGATTCGCGATTTCGAGATCGACCATGTGCTCGAGGATATCCAGTCGCTCAACGAGCGAGCGATGAAAGGCGATCTCGAGGTCACGGCGATCTCGGCGCATGCTTTTCTCTCGGTCGCCGACAAATATTGGATCATGGCGAGCGGCGCGAGCATGGGCGAGGGCTACGGCCCGGTCGTCATCTCGAAACAAGCGCTTTCGGTCGACGAGCTCGAAGGCAAGCGCGTCGCCATTCCCGGTGAGATCACGACAGCGGCGCTTCTCTCGCGTATTTTCCTGCCAAAGTTCGAAGCGGTCGTTCGGCCCTTCGACACGATCTTCGACGCGGTCGACAAAGGCGATGCGGATGCCGGTGTCATCATCCACGAAGGCCAGCTGACCTATGCCGACAAGGGCTATCACAAGATTCTGGACTTTGGAGAGCAGTGGGAAAAAGAAACGGGGCTTCCTCTGCCGCTCGGCCTCGACGTCGTACGGCGCGATCTCGGGCGCGAGCTCGCGGGGGAGATCAACACCGCGATGCGCGCGAGCATCGATTGGGCCTATGAGAACGAAGAAGAGGCGCTCACCTATTCGCTCAAGTTCGGCCGCGGCCTCGAGCGCGAGCTCGGCCGGCGCTTTGTGAAGATGTACGTGTCGGACATCACGAAAGACATGGGCGACGCCGGTGAGAAAGCTTTGCGCGAGCTCTTCGCGCGAGCGGAGGCGGCGGGGGTCGTCGACAAAGCCCCGGAGTTCGAGCTGATTCGCTAACTAGATAGAACAGCTATTGATTCAGCTCGTAGATGATCCTCAGACCCTCGAGTGTCAGCCGAGGGTTTACGATGTCGATCACTTGCGTCCATTCGGCGACGATCTCGGCCATGCCGCCCGTCGCGATCACTTTCGGATCGCCGGGCGCTTCCGATTTGAGGCGCGCCACGAGCTCCTTGACGAGCCCTAGATAGCCGAGTACGAGCCCGGACCGCATGGCGCTCACTGTATTGGTGCCGATGGCCTTGTCCGGAAGCGTGAGCTCGACTCTCGGGAGCTTCGACGTACGCCGCACGAGCGCGTCCGCTGTGATCCCGAGCCCGGGAGCGATAGCGCCGCCGAGATAGTCGCCCTCTTTCGAGACCACATCGAAGGTCGTTGCCGTTCCTAGATCGGCCACGATGGCCGGGCCGCCATAAAGCTTGTGGACCGCTGCTGTATTGGCGATGCGATCGGCGCCGACTTCTTCCGGGTTGTCAATCTTGATGCCGATCCCGGTCTCGATGCCGTGCGCCACGATAACCGGAGGGTGTCCGAGCGCGCGCTCCATGAGCTCCTGAAACGTCGCGGTCAAAGGCGGCACCACGCTCGCGATCACGGCGCCGGAAATGTCCTTCCAGGAAAGCCCCTTGTCCTCGAGGAGTGATTTCAAAAGAACGTAGTACTCGTCCGCGAGGTGGTCGAGATGCGTCGTGACCCGCCAGTCGGTCTTCCAACCGCCGTCGTGATACACACCGATGGCGGTCTTCGTATTGCCGACATCGAGCACGAGAAGCACGGCATCATTGTAGCATCACGCCTCGAAGGCGAACGTGGTACAACTCGGCCGTGATACCGATCGCAGAGATCCGAGCGGCAAGAAAAGCGATCGAAGGCCGCGCATTGCGAACGCCGCTCGTACGCTTGAACTACCCCGAGAGCTCACGTGAGATTTATCTCAAGCTCGAGAGCCTCCAACCCATCGCTTCGTTCAAGCTGCGGGGCGCAATCAACGCGTTCCGGCTCGCGCCTCCCGAGGAGATCGCAAAAGGCGTCTTCACGGCGAGCGCCGGCAATTGGGCGCAAGGCATCGCATGGGTGGCGCGCGAGAAGAGCATTCCGTGCACCATCATCGTTCCCGACCACGCGCCGAAAACGAAGCTCGCGGCGATCGAGCGGCTCGGAGCGCGTCACATCGACGTGCCCTACGATGCCTGGTGGCAGTGCATGACGGAGCGGCGCTTCGATGGCGTGAAGGGCTTTTTCTTGCATCCGGTCGAAGACAAGCCCGTCATGGCGGGGAATGGAACGATCGCACTGGAGCTTCTCGAGGACTTGCCGGACCCTGACGTCGTGTTGGTCCCCTGGGGCGGCGGCGGGCTCTCGAGCGGCATCGCCAGCGGGCTCGCGCAGTTGCGGCCTGAAACGCGCGTCTACGGGGTCGAGGTTGAGACGGCCGCGCCTTTGAGCGCTTCTTTCTCTGCCGGGGAGATGACGCAGGTCGAGCGGAAACCTTCCTTCGTAGATGGGATTGGAAGCGGAGGCCTGCTCCCGAAGATGTGGCCTCTCGCGCAGGAGCTCTTGAAAGGAGCCTTCACGGCGAGTGTCGCGGAAGTGGAAAGAGCACTTCGGCTCCTCGTCGAGCGCAATCGCGTCGTGGCCGAAGGCGCGGGTGCTGTGCCTGTGGCTGTGGCGCTCGGCGACAAAGTCGAAGGCGAGAAGATCGTCTGCATCGTTTCGGGGGGCAACATCGATACGGAAGTTTTGTTGAAGGTTTTGGAGGGCTGACGAGGGAGCTCACCCATATCGACGTCTTTCTCGAATATTACGTCAAGGTGCGCCAGCGTACGAAGCAACTCCTCGACATCATCCCGGACGACAAGATGGACTGGACGCCCATCAAAGGCAAGTTTACGTTCGCCGACCTCATCCGCCATCTCGCAGCGATCGAGCGCTTCATGTATGCCGAGAACGTCGAAGGGAAACCGAGCCGCTATCCCGGGTGCGGCAAAGAGCTCGCGGACGGGCGCGAGGCGGTTCTTGGCTTCTTCGATCAATGCCACGAAGAGTCGATGGCGATCTTCGCGACGCTGACGCCGGAGAATTTGAGCGGTAAGTGCGTCACTCCCGCGGGCACACCCATTACGACATGGAAGTGGCTCCGGCTCCTACCCGAGCACGAGATCCATCATCGCGGCCAGATATATACCTATGCGGGCTTTCTCGGGATCGAAACGCCCCCGATCTACGGGATGACGTCGGAACAGGTCGCCGACGCGTCCCGGGGTTCAGGTGCCTAGCCGCTCGCGCAAGGACTCGAGATAGCCGGGAACTTTGGCGTTCAGGTAAGCCTCGCGCTCCGTCGCGATCTGTTCGAAACTCTCGAGAAAAGCCGGGTTCCCGAACTGCACGCGGAGACCGGGAACGAGGTGTTTCACCTTCTCCCAAACCACGGTGATCTCGCTGTTGGTCTCGAAAAAGAGCTCTTTTTCCACGGTGTCGCGTTTCACGATCGCGGAGATCATGTCCCAATAGCTCACGACTTGCCGAAACGACGCGTTCTCCTCCGAGCCCGGAGGGCAGAGCTCGTTGAGCTCATCGACGGTCTTCGCTCTCAGTCGGCCGAGCACGAAAGCGCGGGCCTCCCGAAGGCGGGACTCGCGCCGGAGACTGTAGAACTGAAGAATGAGTTGCGCGTCCTCGTATTCGCTCATGGCTCCTCCCCCGTCGATGGCTTTGAAATCCGATGGGCGGCTAGCCTATCATGCGCCTATAGGAGTTGGCGATGCTCGATGAAGATTTCAAAGTTGTTTGCCCGTGCTGCGCGTCCAAGCTCCTCATCGACCACAAGACTGGCGCTGTTGTGTCGCACGAGGAGCCGCCGCGCGGCGGCAAGGTGACGTTCGAGCAAGCGGTGGAGCGTAACCTGAAACGCAAGACAGACGCGGAGGACGTTTTCGCCCAAGCGGTCCGCGAGGAGGAGCACAAAGAGGAGCTTCTCGAAAAGAAGTTCCGAGAAGCCTTCGAGAAAGCCGACAAGGACGACACCCCGCCGCCACATCCTTTCGACTACAAATAGGCGCCCTCTGTAATGCTAGCCAGGTAAACCTGAAAGCTCCGCCGTCCGCATGAGACGCCCTAAGCCTAGCCAGGTAAACCTGAAAGCGTTCTAAATCCAAACCACACAGTCCACATCCCCTTGCCTTTAAAAACGCCGCTAAAAGCAAGGAGAGGTGGGGATAAGAAAGAATTTGCTTCAGAACGTGGTACAAAATCCTCGGTTCTGACCGGTTAGAGGCTAAAATGGCCACAGAGACACAGAGACACAGAGTTTCGAAAACACCGAGTGCTCTTCGCTCACGCTTTCTCTGTGCCTCAGTGCCTCTGTGGCCATCCCTTTTGGTTGCGACCGCAGGCTGTGCTGGACGAAGTTCGAAAGTGTGAACAAAATCCTCGTTTCTGACCGGTTAGAGCCTAATGAGCAGCATCGTTTTCGCGCTGATGTCTGTCGTCACGTCCGCAGATAGCGTCGTAATACGCTTCGCCCCGCGCGATCTCCAATCTAAGCTCTTGATCTGATCCGACAGCACGGCGCCCGAAATCGGTAGCCCGGCGGGCAACGTTACCTCGAAGGGGTAACCCTTGATTTCGGTCGTGATGGGGCAGAACAAGGCGAGTCCGACCTTGCCGTTGTAGGACTTCGGCGATAAAACGACCGCGGGGCGCCGACCCGCTTGTTCATGACCTGGGCGAGGATCGAAGTGCAACCAGACGACGTCTCCCCGGTCAGGGACGTAGCGGCGCGGCACTACAAGATCTCTCGACCGACGGGACTGCCTGTCTGAATCTCCTCGTGGAGGTTCGTCTCGGAAACTTGCTCGAGCAACTCTTCGAGCCGGTAACGCGGCGGCCGCACGGGTTTGATCGAAAGACTCCCTCCTCGCAGTGCGATTTCGACCGCCGTACCTTCCGCGATGGACAGTTCGTCAGCAAACGTCTTTGGAATCCGAAGACCGAGGCTATTACCCCATTTCTGAATCTTTGTCACCACCTTCATCCCCTAAGTATATACATTGAATAGACACTCGAGCGAAAAGTACTTCCTCTTTAAAGGACGAGAAGTGGGATGACAAACCTCCCTATCAAACTGTCTTAGCCGCACCCTGCGTGACGTTTGTCCTGTGTGACTTACCGAGAGGATGAGCGTTTTTTCGGTTTCGGAAGAGTCGCCCGTGAAATTATCTAAAAAAAGCCGGAGATCCACAAAAAAGCGCCTCTGTAAGTGGCTCTCCGAAAACGAGTTACGATCAACACTTTTCGCGATTCCACGTGTATTTCATCTGTATCTCATTGCTATATATACACTTAACGCCGCGCTAATTTGACATCCTCCCATTGATCACCTACACTCTACTTCACCTCGAGCAGCTGGGTGTGGGGGTTTTGTTCTCGAACACATTCATCAGAAGAGGTGTGTCCCATGACCGTGTCTATTTACAATGATGTCGTTACCCGAATGCCCGACCTTTCGGACGAGGAGTTGGACCTGAAGCTCGAGGAAGCTGTCATCGATAGCGAAAAGGCCGAGATGCTCGTGTGCTGCTACCTGTCCGAAGTGCGCGAGAGGCGGCTCTTTGTAGCCTTTGGCTATGCGAACATCTCCGACTACGCGTTCGCGCGCTTCGGATTCAGGGCGCGCAAGACTCACTATCTGGTGCGCCTGGGCCAGAGGATCAAGCGCCTTCCGAAGCTCCGCGAAGCGATGGCAAAGGGAAAAATCGGCTGGTGCAAGGCAAGTCGGATCGCCGACGTCGCCGCCCCCGAGAACGAGGTGACGTGGATCGAATCCGCGCTGTCCTCGTCGGTGCAGCAACTCGAGAAAAAAATCAAGGACGGAACGGACACTCGCGCGACGATGCTTCACTTCCCGTTATCTGCAGGGATGCGAGGGTTGTGGGAGGACACGCTCGAGATTTTCCGCCGCCGGTCGGGCGCCGAGATATCGCCCCTTGCTGTCTTCGAGTACTTGCTCGCTGAGAAAGTCGCGGAATGGGGCCATTACCTCGCCCCTGACAAAACTTCGGAAACGCCCGAAGATGAGGCCGCGACAGCTCCCGAGGAAGACGACGCGCCTGACACCGACTCGCCGCAGGCAGAAAGCGAAACGGAAACGGGCCCCGTCTTTCCTTGGGCTGAACAAATCGACACCGACCCAATCTTGCAACCGAGCTTATTCGAAAGCGAGGCCGCGGCCGAGGCGGATTACGAGAGCGACCCGGAATATAAACGGATGCGCGATCTCGTCCTGGAAAGGAACGGCTTTCAATGCACGGTTCCCTATTGCAGTGCCCGCTCGCAACTAACCGTTCATCACATTCAGTATCGCAGCCGTGGCGTCTGCCACTCGCCGTGGAATTTGACGACCATCTGCACGTTCCACCATTCTCTGATCCACGCCGAGCGCATCCGCGTGAAAGGACGCGCACCGCAAGATCTCGAATGGACTTTTCCGAAATTGATGCAGGCGGTGCTGGAACGTCGTCGCAACCGCCCGAGCATTTGGCTCGGCGAGCCAGAGGTGCGCGAGTGTTCTCTCGAGACTCGCGCGGGTCCGAAAACGACCGTTACGTAGATCCTGCCGCAGAAACCTACAGAGAGGCTCGACCGACGATAGCGGTCTGTCTATTAAAGCGTTTTTCCCCCTTCCCCAGTCGATCCGGCGCCATATTCATTCCTGCAGACTCATCTCCTCAAACGCGCCACCAAAACCACCCCTTCGCTAAAAACGCACATGTGTGCGGTTTTGAGTTTTTTTCGTCTTGAGCTTAACTTCGAGTCTAGTGCCTTCTTGTCTGGGGCGAGACGGCCTGTCCCACGATGATAGTATCCGCTGGGAGACCTTCGATGATCGGCCGAACCCTCGCCCCTGGAGAAGATTGGCTCGGGCGGTATGGGTGATGTCTATCTGGCTGAGGACACCAAGCTCTCGCGGAAGATCGCGCTCAAAGTGCTGCCGGAAGAGCTGGCCACCGGGGAGCGGCTCGGTCGTTTCGAGCGCGAAGCTAAGGCGATTGCAGCCCTCAATCATCCGAATATCGTTCATGTCTACTCCGTCGAAGAAGTCGACGGCGTTCACTTCATCACGATGGAGTGGGTGCGGGGGAAGACACTCTCGGAGCTCCTGCCGAAGAACGGGTTCACTCTGGCCAAGTTTTTCGAGATAGCGATTCCGCTCACGGATGGCGTCGCTGCAGCGCACCAAGAAGGCATCACGCACAGAGACCTGAAGCCAGACAACACGATGCAGAGCGACGAGGGGCGTGTGAAGAACCTCGACTTCGGATTAGCGAAACCGGGAGGGGCCTTTCAGGGAGAGGCCGCGGGAAGCGAGGCCCCGACGCAGGCGAAGACTCGAGAGGGCGTCGTCGTCGGTACGCTGACCTACATGTCACCGGAGCAGGCGCAGGGAAAGACGGCGGACGCTCGCTCGGACATCTTCTCACTGGGCATCGTTCTGTACGAGATGCTCACCGGGCGTCGTCCTTTCCAAGGCGACTCCCCGTCCGAGGTGCTCTCCTCGATTATCAAGGACGTTCCCAGCTTGGTGAGCGACGTTAATCCGGCGGTACCACGCGATCTGGCAAGGATCATCAAGCGTTGCCTGGCTAAGGATCCCATTCGTCGGTTTCAGTCTGCTATTGATCTCCGCAACGAGCTCGAGGAATCGAAACGAGAGGTGGACTCGGGCGAGGTCGTGACGTCCGCCGCGCCAGGGGGCGCAACTTCCACGAGATGGGTAGCAGCTGCCGCGATAATTGGGCTCGCCGTCGTTGGAGGAATTTTCTATTCCATCCCGTCTCCTAAATCGAGCACGAATGTTCCTCGGTTCGTGAATTCGATGCAACTCACGTCGGCGGTTGGCGTTGAGGACTACCCCCACGTGGTCAGCTGACGGCGGCAGGTTGGCGTATCAGTCTCAGCAGAGCGGCAACTGGGACATCTGGGTGGCCCAGCCAGCAGGGGGACAACCGGTCAACCGGACGGCCGACCACACCGGTAATGATCGCTACCCCAGCTGGTCTCCCGATGGTAGCCAAAAAGAGCGCCTGCTGGTCAACTCAGACCGGAGCGGTAACCCCGACCTCTGGATCTTGCCGCGGGATGGTGGTGAGTGGATGCAAATCACGAGTGAGCCCGCGCCGGACTCGAACGCGAGGTGGTCGCCCAATGGCCAGAACATCGTGTTCCATTCCCACCGGACCGGCAATCGGGAAATCTGGGTCATACCTGTAGGTGGCGGCCCCGCACGCCAGTTGACTGACGGCAAGGCCACCAACACAGATTCATGGTTGCCCGCATGGTCGCCGGATGGTCGAGAGATTGCCTTCTCGTCGTCGGGGAGTGGGGACGTCTCGATCTACATCATGCCGAGCGACGGAGGGAAAGCCCGGCAGGTAACGAAGCGTCCGGACCAGGATTGGTATCCCGATTGGTCGCCCGACGGGGAATGGCTCGTCTTCACAACGGAGGACCGTCTGTGGCGAGTGCCCGCCGCAGGCGGCAATCCCGAACCCTTGACCGAGGCGGGGTGGGGAGGGGCACCGCGATGGTCGAGGGATGGGAAGCGGGTCTTCTTTGATGGTATGCCCGGGACGAACCGGAACGTCTGAGCGGTGTCGCCCGAAGATGGAACGGTGCAGGCCATGACGGATCTGGTCGGACGACAGGGGCAAGTGAGTAAACCTGCCACAGATGGCCGTTTTCTCTTTTTCTTCTGGCGGGAGAATCTCGGCGACATCTGGGTGATGGACGTCGTGACAGAAGAATGATCGACTGATGGTTCCCCACGCACGTCGATAGATCTAGAACTACTTCGCCAGGTTTCGAAGCACCGTGTGCAGGATCCCGCCGTTCTTGTAATACGTAACGTCCACTCTCGAATCGAGTCGGGCGATGACATCGAACGTGAAGGTCGTGCCGTCGGGACGGGTCGCGGTCACCGCGAGCTCCTGCCGCGCCTCGATATCTTCGCCCAGTTTGATGTCGAACGTCTCTTGACCCGTGATGCCGAGGCTCGCAGCACCGTCGCCTTCCTTGAACTGAAGCGGCAAGACGCCCATCCCCACGAGATTGCTCCGATGAATACGCTCGTAGCTCTCCGCGAACACGGCCTTGACTCCCAAGAGGAGCGTCCCTTTCGCGGCCCAGTCGCGTGAGGAGCCGGTGCCGTATTCCTTTCCGGCGACAACGACAAGCGATGTCCCCTCCTCCTTGTACCGCATCGCCGCGTCGTAGATGAACATCTGCTCGCCGCTCGGGATGTGCACCGTATAGCCGCCTTCGACGCCGGGCACGAGCTGGTTCTTGATACGGATATTCGCGAACGTTCCCCGGAGCATCACCCGATCGTTGCCGCGGCGTGAGCCATAGGAGTTGAAGTCTTTCTTCTCCAGCCCGCGCTCGCGCAGGTACTGTCCCGCGGGCGAGTCGTTCGGGATGTCGGCGGCGGGAGAGATGTGATCCGTCGTGACCGAGTCGCCGAGAAGCACGAGCACACGCGCGCCCGAAATGCTCGAGAGCGGATTGAGCTCGAGCGTCAAGCCGTCGAAGAACGGCGGCTCTTGAATGTAGGTCGACGCTTCGCTCCACTCGTAGAGCTTCCCGCCGGAGACGGGGATCTTGTTCCACTCTGCATTCCCGTCCCAGACATTCCCGTACATCTTCTTGAACATGCCCGGATGGATCGCTTTTTCCAGCAGGTCGTTGACTTCTTTTTGGCTGGGCCAAATGTCCTCGAGATGGACAGGCTTTCCCTCGACGTCTTTTCCGAGCGGTTCGGTCGCGAGGTCGAGATCCACCGTCCCCGCGAGTGCATAGGCCACGACGAGAGGCGGCGATGCGAGATAGTTCGCGCGCACGAGCGCGTGGATGCGTCCTTCAAAGTTACGGTTGCCCGACAACACCGCGGCCGCGACGAGCTCGCCTTCGGAGACCGCCTTCTCGACGGGCTCCGGAAGCGGACCGCTATTGCCGATGCAGGTCGTGCAGCCGTAACCGACGAGGTGAAACCCGAGATCGGCCAGCGAAGCGAGAAGGCCGGCTTCGCGCAAGTACTCGGTCACGACTTTCGAGCCCGGCGCGAGCGAGGTCTTCACGTAAGGGGGCACTTTGAGCCCGCGCTCCGTCGCTTTCTTGGCGAGCAGCCCTGCGGCCAACATGACCGAGGGATTGGATGTGTTCGTGCAAGAGGTAATCGCGGCGATAACCACGGCGCCGTGGCCGACGTTCTCGCGTGTGCCGTTAAAGACCACGCTGGCGGTCCGCGAAAGCTCGTCGGAGGACAACCCGAAGCCGCGCTCTTTTGGCGAGGTGGTGAGCGCCGTTCGGAACGCCTCCTTCATGTCGGAAAGCGCGATGCGATCTTGCGGGCGTTTGGGGCCTGCAAGACAGGGCTCGACGGTGGCCAGATCGAGCTCGAGCGTATCGGTGAAATCGGGGTCCGCGGCCTCGTCGGTGCGGAAGAGTCCCTGCATCTTCGTATAGGCTTCGACCCGCGCGACATGGTCGTCGCTTCGGCCCGTACGCCGAAGAAAACGAAGGGTTTCCTCGTCCACCGGAAAAAATCCCATCGTCGCTCCATATTCTGGAGCCATGTTCGCTACCGTTGCGCGATCGGGAAGTGACATTTGAGACAGGCCTTGTCCGTAGAACTCGACGAACTTCTCGACGACGCCCTTTTCACGAAGCATCTGGGTCACGACGAGCACCAAGTCGGTGGCGGTCACACCCTCGCGCAGCTGCCCGTGCATCTTGAAGCCGATGACCTCCGGCATGATGAGATAGGACGGCTGGCCGAGCATGCCCGCTTCGGCTTCGATACCGCCCACGCCCCATCCGAACACGCCGAGGCCGTTGATCATCGTCGTATGCGAGTCCGTCCCGACCAGGCTGTCGGGGAAGAGAAACGTCTCGCCGTTCTTCTCGCCTTTCATGACGACCGTGGCAAGAAATTCGAGATTGACCTGATGCACGATCCCAGTTGCCGGGGGCACGACGCGGAAGCCATTGAAGGCGTTTTTCCCCCATCGCAGAAACTCGTAGCGCTCGCGGTTGCGCTCGAACTCGATTTCCGCGTTCCGGCTGAGCGCGAGCGGCGTTCCGAACACATCGACCTGCACCGAGTGGTCGATGACGAGATCCACAGGGACGGCGGGGTTGATACGTTCCGGGTCGCCGCCTAGACGCTCGAGTGTCGATCGCATGGCCGCGAGATCGACCACGGCGGGAACGCCCGTGAAATCTTGAAGGATGACGCGCGCGGGCAAGAACGGCACTTCGTTGTTGCCGGGGTCGCTTGCCTTCCAGCCGGCGAGGGTCTTGATATCGTCTTCTGTGACGATCTCACCATCGCAGTTGCGGACCACAGCCTCCAAGAGCACCTTGATGCTGTAGGGCATCCTCGAGATGCTCCCCAGGCCAGCTTTTTCCAGCGACTCGAGCGCGTAGGCGTGCGCAGTGCCCTCAGGTGTCTCGAGAGTCGTCCGGGTACCTAGTGGGTTGTGCATGGAATCGGTCATTGGGGCTCCTTAGGAAGAAATCGAACCCTACAGCCCTTAACTTTATCAAGAACCAAGAATCGGCGCGCGACGTTCGGGTCGCTGTATCTGGTTAGCTATAATAAATCTTTGCTGTTATAACTTTGACCTTGACTGTAATCTTGATAGCGACGAGCCATGCCAAGCGCCCCTAAGAACACCGCCGCGGCAGGATTGGATCTATCCCGGACGCTTACTTTTTTCTTCGAAGATCCCAACTGGGTGCAGAAGCTTCTCGTGGGGTCTCTCTTTGCACTGCTCTCGCCGATTCTCGTCGGGACGGTGTTCATCGCCGGCTATGCCGTCGCACTCGCGCGCAACACGATGCGGGGCGCGACGCCGTTGCTCCCGGAATGGGACGATCTCCAAGCGATCTTCATCGACGGTTTGAAGGGCGTCGCCATCTCGCTCGCGCACAAGCTTCCGGTGCTCATTTTGATCTTCATGACCTGTCTCGCGCTCTTCGGCGGGATTTTTCTCCACCGCGGCGGTCGCACTCTTCCGGAAGAGTTCCTTTACTTCGGCCTTCCGGCTCTTTTGGCGGGGTGGCTCGTCGTTTTCGTGCTTTCGTTCGCCATTCTCGTCTACGTGCCCGCCGCGTTCGTGCGTTTCGTCCGAACCAATCGGCTCGGCGCCGCGTTCGACGTCATGGAGAATATCGCCTTCATCCGCGATAATAGTGCAGCCTATCTCACGGCGCTTCTCGCCATCCTGCTGGCTAGTTTCATCGCGCAGTTCGGTTTCATCGTCTTATGTATCGGCATCTTTCCGGCCATGTTCTGGTCGGCTTGCGTGATGGGTTACGTGATCGGCGAGCTCGCGCGACTCGCGGGTGGCGAGAGCGCGGACGAAGGCGAAGGTGAAGAGGCCTAGCTTAGGGCGGCGCTGTCGCGGTGATGAGGTTCATCTTGAGGTCGTATCGCATGACGTCGCCGTCAGTCAAGCCGGCCCGGTGGCTCTGCCACGCCTCCAATACGGCATCTCGGTGGGCTTCATCCACGACACCCGTTAGCAGCGACGCAGGAATATCGGTGTCGGCCGGCAGGTCGATGTCCAGGTTTCGCTCCTCCACCGCGACATCCGTGAAGCCGGCCGAGGTCAGTGCCTCCGTGGCGTAGTCCGGATCTCCCCAGGATCCCGCACGCTCGATCGTGTTCTCCGCACCCTCCTCCGGCGGAGGCAAGAAGGGGACGATCACGTGCGCGGGCGACCACGCCATCCGGTCCTCCGGCTGCCAGACGACGAAGGCGACACGGCCGCCCGGTTTCAAATGGCTGCGGATGTTGCCGAGCGCCGCTTTTGGATCGTCGAAAAACATAATGCCAAACTGACTCAGGGCCGCGTCGAAGGGTCCGGATGGAAACGGATCGACCTGCGCGTCACACAAGACGAGCTCGACCTGTGACAGCCCGGCCTCAGCGACGCGCTGCTTTGCCAAATCGATCATGCCCTGGGAGATGTCGACACCGGTAACGTGCCCGGACGGCCCTACGGCACTCGCCGCGGCCATCGTCGTCTTGCCGCCGCCACAGGCCACGTCCAGGACTCGCTCGCCGGGCTGCAAGCGCAAGGCTTCCATCAGGAGCGGCGTGCCTTGGTCGCTGATGGGCTCCGTCTTCGGCCACGTCTCTGCCACATCGGCCGTACTCCAGGCTTCGCGCTGCGCGTCGTTCGTCACGGTCACCCTCTTTGATCGTCTAACGAGCTAGAAAAGAAGCACGATAGCTCAAAACGCGGCCTTGCGTATGAAACCTACTGGCGTATCATGGGATAAATGTGTTGATCCCACATTGGCCGCTTCAACAACGCCGCCAGAGTGTCGCGATCGAGGCACGGCGTAGCGCGGCTTTTTCGCCGAAGGAGGAATTCGTGAAACAGCTTGGAACGTTCGTCGCTGTCCTCACCATCTGCGCTGCACCGGGCTTCGGCCTCGACAAGGTGGCCGACCGCCTCGAGAAGGCCGCGTCTGTCGTCGACGAAATCCTCGACATGCCGGACGGCATCCCTCAGGAGCTTCTCGACAAGGCCGAATGCGTCGTCGTGATGCCTTCGGTAAAGAAGTTCGCCATCGGCTTTGGCGGAAGCTACGGACGGGGCGCAATGATCTGCCGGAGCGGCAAGAACTTCAACGGACCGTGGGGCGCGCCCGCGATGTACCGCCTCGAAGGCGGGAATATCGGCTTTCAGCTCGGCGGACAAGCGACCGACTTCATCTTCCTCGTCATGAACCCGAAAGGCGTCGATTCCTTGCTCAGGAGCAAAGTGAAGCTCGGTGCGGATGCCTCCGTCGCGGCCGGACCCAAAGGCCGTGCAGCCGGCGCCTCCACCGACGCCTACATGAACGCCGAGATCCTCACCTATTCGCGCGCCAAGGGTTTGTTCGCCGGCGTGTCCGTGGAAGGCTCGACGCTACGGCCGGATAACGGCGCCAACAAGAAACTCTACAATCGAAAGATCACCGCGACGGAGATCGTGCGCGAGCACAAGACCGTCCCGGTGGAAGGCCAAGAGCTCGTCCAGCTTCTTCAACGCGTCTCGCCCACCAACCGGTCCAACTGACTCCAGCTATTTCAAAACTTTGGACTTCTCGAAGCTCTCGTCCTTCAGGATGGGCCGGTCCGAAACCTCGATCGTGTCGCCTATCGTGATCATCATGAGGTCGTGAGCCACGATCAGGGGGCCGTCGTAAGGCGTTGCCGCTTTGAGCTCCTCTTCCGTGACTTGAGGCGGGATGAGGTGCGAGTAGACGGCCATCTTCGGCTTGGCCCGCTCGAACACCAAGCCCGCATCTTTGGGCTCCGTATGAACGGATAGGCTCACGTTGGCGAGCTTGGCTTCCTCAGAAGCGCCGGGAGAAGCGTATTGCGCTTCATGCACGAGCACGTCCACGCCGCGTGCATGCTCGATGAGGTTGTCGCTCGGGCGCGTGTCGCACGAGAGCACGAGCGAGTGGCCGTGATAATCGAAGCGAAAGCCGAGCGTTTGTCCTTCGAAATCCAAGAGCTCGCGCGTCTCCATGTCGATGGGCATATGGGCCACTTCGAATGCCGTGATTTTGAGGCCATCGTTGTCGTAGATGACGCCCGGCGTGACATCCTGCGCTTCGATGTCGACGCCTTCGCGAGGGACCCCCACAAGAAAACGATACTCGATATCCCAATCGTAGGCTTGCCGAAAATGGCCCAACATCTCCGTCGTCCCCACCGGGCCCTGCACCCTGAGCGGCACCCGACGGCCAAAAAGCCATCCGGTGAGCCAGAGGTCGGTAAACCCAAGCGTGTGGTCGAAATGAAGATGAGAGATCAAGACGTGGTCGATACCGGTCAAGAGCTCGAAGGAGCCGACTTGCATGATGCGCTCGCGAAGCCCCCAGCTGGGGTCGACGAGCACGCGCTGGTCGCCCGCCTCTACAAGGATGCTCGGGCCGTACCGCTCGAACGAGGGACGCGGCGCGCCGGTGCCGAGGAACGTGACCCTTAGCTCCTGGGCGGAAACGGAGGCGGCGGAGAGGGTCAAGAGCGAAACGCATATCGTCTTCCACATAGCATTCTACTTGGTCGGGTCCTACGATGCAGTTCATGCGCCCACGGCTCACGTGCTTGCTCTTGCTCGGGACCTTGAGTACGCCGCCGAGCTTCGCCTGGGCCGAAGAGCGTCTGAACGTCGTGCTGATCGTGGCCGACTACATGGCCTATGGCGATATCGGGCCCTACGGATCGACCGACATCCGCACGCCGAGCCTCGATCGGCTCGCACGCGAAGGTACACGTTTTACAAACGCTTATGCGGCGGCCCCGATTTGCTCTCCTTCACGCGTCGGCCTCGTCACGGGACGCTACCCGCAACGCGCGGGGTTCGAGGAGAACGTGGGCGGACCGGGGCGGACCGTCGGGCTTGAGGCCACAGAGACGACGATCGCGCGCATGCTGCAAGAGGCCGGCTACGCGACAGCAATGTTCGGCAAGTGGCATCTAGAGGGCTCGAGCTCGACTACGCGCCGACGCGCCACGGCTTCGACGAGTTCTTGGTCTCAAGCCTTCCGAGTCCAAAGCGAACACCTCCATCAGCACCTTGCTCGCCACGTCCCGGAGTGGCGCCTCGTCCTACTCGAGGATCAACCCACTCGTGACCCGGTGCACCGGCTTTTGCTGCGCTTGTTGGTTTTGGGACACGTATGGCACTATCACGAGCTCGCATGACTTGCATCCTAGGTGCATTGTGGTGCATAGAGGTGTAAAATAGTTCTATGGCTACTAGGGAAACGCGCGTCCGACAGAGCGTGAGCCTTCCTGCGCCGATCGCCAAGCGCGTGAACGCGATCGCCCGTTCCAAAAAGACGAGTGCGACCAGGGTGATCGTCGACCTGATCGAATCGGGTCTGGAGGCTCAGGAACAGGAGAGAAAACGGCTCTTCGAGCTCGCGGACCGACTAACGCGTTCGAAGAGTCCGGGGGAGCAGCAGCGGCTCAAGGATGAGCTTGCTCGGCTCGTCTTCGGCGCCTGATGCCGAAGATCCAATGGACCGACCTTCCTTCCGGGCTTCGAGATCACTTGTTCGACCGGCTTCGCGAACGAAAGATCACAGCAGAAGATCTTTATCGCTTGAAGGTATGGCGAGAGTTGGAACCCAAGGCTCCTGAAGGTCTATGGTACAAGGACTTCGGGTCTTTCAAGATTTGTGGTGAGGGGAAGTATCCCAAGACGTTCCTCCTGAAGGGACAAGCGGCGAAAGGGCGCAAGCTCTGATTTCTCAGCCCCAGGCCAGACCAAAGTCCAGGATTTTTATCAGGCCGTCCTCTGTGACCATAAAGTTCTCGGGCTTCAGGTCCCGATGAACGATGCCCGCCCCGTGCGCCTTCGCCAAGCCCGCGATAATTTGCTTGGCGAGGGCGAGTGTCTTCTTGGCAGAGAGGGCGCCTGCATTCAGTAGCTCACGCAGCGTCTTCCCCTCGACGAGCTCCATCGCGATGTAGCGCGTGCCCTCGTGCTCGCCGATGTGGTAGATGGTGGCGATGTTCGGATGGTTCAGCGCGGATGCGGTGCGCGCTTCGCGTTCGAAGCGTCTCAGCCCGTCCGGGTCCGAGGCAAGCCCTTTGCGGAGCACTTTGATAGCGACCTCGCGTCCGAGCTCGAGACCCTTCGCCCGGTACACTTCTCCCATGCCGCCCGAGCCAAGCTTGTCGATCACCTCGTAGTGGCCAAACGATTTTCTCTTCACGGTGTCACTCGAAGATCGATCGCGCGCGGTGGGAGCGGACGCGGCGCGAGCATCCTGCTCGAAACGTCCGTCCGATCATGAAGTACGCCTCCCTGATCTGCGGAAGTTACTCTTCGTCCGGCAGGAAGTCAAAGCGGGGTGCCGGGCGCGGCTCGGTCCGCAGCAGGTCTCGTTCAGAACGTCCCCGGACCGCCTCGGAACTCTCTCGAAACCAACGCAACCGCACGCCGTATTGCGTTTTGAAAGTAGGAGGTGGTTTTCATGAAGGTATTTTCGCAATCGCCGAAAGGCTATCTGGATCTCTGGAAGTGGGGTTTCGTCGCGCTCTTCGTGGTCGGTCTGGTTCGCTTCTTCATGGCACCGATCGGGATACCGATCGAGACCGGCGGCAAGTTGATGAGTCTCACCATCGTGCTGCTCGTCGCGCTAATCGGCTATACGGCCTATTTCGGGTGGAGCGGTGGCAAGCTGGGCGACGTGCTCGTCACGGCTTTCGCCCTCACGATCGTCTACAAATGTGCTTTCGCTCTTTCTATCGCTCAGCTCCGGACTGGGGTTGTTCCAACTTGAACTATACCGATCCGGCACACTTTCGGGGCGCACTCGGCGATCACCTGATCGCTCACGTTCAGGCGAGTCTCTTCGGGGGAGGGATGGGTACGGTCTCGGGCGGGATCGCGTTTGGCCTTGCCTGGCTTGCTCGTTGGGCTACGAAGCGGCGGGAACTGTCGCACGGGGCGGCTTTGTAAAAAAGATTAAGGGCGGGGCTGGTTCCCCCAACCGAGAGTCCGAAGACCCTAGTCCCAGCCCCGCCCAATCTACCGGCCCAACTCGAAACATTCTGTTTCGTACCGGAACACCGGCAACCTCAAAAAGCAGGTTATTGTCTCTTCTTGCAAACCCGGTGCCAGTTGTTCCCGTTTCGCGAAAAAGTCTCAAGCGTCGCGCACGACCTCGTACTGGTTCCACAAAAGGTAGCTGCCCCAGAGGAGTGCGAAGACGATCAAGCCGGCGCCCAGCACGTGGGTCGCCGTACCGAGCGTGCGGTCGTAGCGGAGCAGGCCCGTCCAGGTCAAGAGATTGTTCCAATCGTGCGCGCCGGGAGCGTCTTGCCCCGTCACGCCTCCAAGCATCCGCATTTTCGAAATTGTGCGTCTGCACTCAATGTCAGCCGCGTCGGCCGAAGCGGTTGAAGATAGCATCGAAGGCCAGCTGCACGTCGGCTTGCTCCAGGAAGACACAGAACTCGGTGGCGGTCGACGTCACTTCGATGACGTTGATGTTTTGAAGCGCGACCTCCTCCAGAAGCTGATGGAGAATGCCTTTTACTTTCAAGTAGCGCGAGTCGAAGGTCATGCCGACGGAAGCGAGGTTCCGATGAACGATTCGGGGAGCCGCAGTGAGTGCTCCGAGAAGTAGCTCCAGGTTCTCGGCCTCGACGATCATCGTAATCTCGCGAATGCCTTCGGTGACGGTGACGAAGCCGTTGCGGGATTGGATGCCCTGGAAGACGCGGTTCAACTCGATATGGCTCTCCGGTGTTTTTAGCAGGGTCGCTGAGCACAAGCCGGATTGGACGCTGACCTGGTCGAGAACGAGCTTTTCTTCATGGGACCTCGGTGCTGGCACGGCGCGTCTCGAGAGTCGCGAGAGATTCATCAGCACGGCCGACTCCGTCACTTCCTTGTGGGTCTGCGCTTCGATGCTCGGCCGCAGGAAGCGCGCAAGCTGGCTCAAGTTGAGCAGGCGATGGTGGAAGCCGAATCGAAGTCCTTGATGGCCTTCGATCAATGTTTCCACCGCCTCCGAGATCTTCTTCATGTTACAAATATAACAATATTTCTATTTTTTTAACAAATCCTTGGACTTCCTTGGTGGATCCCGCTCGGACCCCTACTCTGCAGTTTCAACAGCCAATTACTGATTCATTTGAGGGAGGTTCCATCATGAATGCTTGTCCTGTTTGCGGCGGCGGAGTCAACTTGCCGATCAATGCCGTGCTCAGTGAGCTCTTGGACTGCGGCGAATGCAGCTCAGAGCTCGAAGTCATTTCTCTTGAGCCGGTACGGTTCGCAGAAGCACCGCTCGAAGCCGAAGACTGGGGTGAGTAGTCCGCTCCGCGTAGCTCTTCTTCACTCGGTGATACGCCGGGAGGAAAAGCTCCTGCTCGACGCGTTCGAGCGTCTCGGCGGCGTCGAAGTCACCTGTCTGGACGACCGCGAGCTCTACTTCGATCTGGGTGGCGCCGCACCGCCTCTTCCCTACGATGCGATGCTAGCGCGCAGTGTGAGTTTCTCGCGCGGGCTCTACGCGCGCTATCTCTTCGAATCGCGCGGCCTTCGATGCTTCAACGAAGCGGCAGTGGCAGGGCTCTGCGGTGACAAGCTCCGTATGTCGTTAGCACTTCTCGAGGCCGGAGTCCCGCATCCCGATTTGCGCATAGCGTTCACCGCAGACTCCGCTCTCAAAGCAACGAACGCCATGGGTTATCCCGTGGTGATGAAGCCGATAGTAGGATCGTGGGGCAGGCTCATCGCGCGCGCCGACGACGCCGATGCGGCGGAGAGCTTGCTCGAGCACAAAGCAGCCCTCGGGAACTTCCAACATCAGATTTATTACCTGCAGCGCTACGTGGATAAAGGCGGCCGCGACATTCGAAGCTTCGTCGTCGGCGGGCGCTGCATCGCGGCCATCGCGCGAACGAGCGCCCATTGGCGCACGAACACCGCGCGGGGCGCGACCGCGTCGAATTGTCCGGTTTCTGATGAGCTGGCCTCGATCTCGCTCCAAGCTGCGCGCGCTGTCGGTGGCGGTATGCTCGCCATCGATCTGTTCGAGACCAAGGACGGATACCTCGTGAACGAAGTGAACGACACGATGGAGTTCAAGAACAGTATCGAGACGACCGGGGTCGACATTCCCTTTGCGATGGCGGAGCACGTCGTCGAAGAGCTGCAGAAGAGAAGGGCAGCGTGATCCGCGCGAGCATCGTCGGTGCCTCGGGCTATGCCGGCGGCGAGCTTCTTCGGCTTCTTCTCGCTCATCCCGAGATCGAGCTCGCCCAAGTTACTTCCGAGCGGCTCGCGGGCAAAAGCGTGGGCCGGGCCCACCCGAATCTGCGTGGTGTCACGTCGCTTCAATTCTCTTCGCTAGAGAGTCTCGAGCCGTGCGACGTTCTCTTTCTCTGCTTGCCTCACGGCGAAGCGGTCGAACGATTCGAGCAGTTCTCGTCGCTCGCCGAGCGCATCATCGACTCGAGCGCGGATTTTCGACTGCAAAGCGCGTCTCTCTACGCCAAGTATTACGGAAAAGAACACCCGAGGCCGCAAGAGCTCGGTGAGTTCGTCTACGGCATCCCCGAGATCCATCGCGACAAAATCCGCGACGCGCGGCGTGTCGCCTGCGGCGGCTGTAACGCCACGGCGTCCATCCTCGGCCTCTACCCGCTCTATCGCGAGAATCTCGTCGAGCTCGATCGCACCGTCATCGAGGTCAAAGTGGGCTCGAGCGAAGCGGGGCGCCGCGCGACGAGCACGAGCCATCATCCTGAGCGCAGCGGCTCGGTCCGCGCCTTCGCGCCAACGGGACACCGCCACACCGCGGAGATCGTGCAATCCCTAGAGAACGGCGTCCCTATCGAGGTGCATCTCACGGTGACCTCCGTCGAGATGGTGCGCGGCGCCGTCGCGACGAGCCATGTCTTTCTCAATCGCGATATGAGCGAGCGCGATCTCTGGGGCGTTTTTCGCGCCGCATATCGGGACGAGCCCTTCATTCGCTTGATCAAAGAGCGTCAGGGAAGCTACCGCTATCCCGACCCCAAGCTTCTCGCGGGAACCAACTTCTGCGATGTCGGCTTCGAGCGCGACCGCGATAGCTCGCGTGTCGTCGTCATCAGCGCCATCGACAACCTCATGAAAGGCTCCGCCGGGCAAGCCGTGCAATGCATGAACTTGATGCTTGGTCTCGACGAGACGACGGGACTGTCCTTCCCGGGGCTCCATCCTCTGTGATCGAGCTCCTCGAGCCCTTGCGACAATGTGCCGTTTTTTAATGATGCGCTCGGACGCGCCGTTTCCGACCGCCGAGGTTCTTGCAACGTTTCGCCGCAAGTGCCGCGAGAGCGTCGAGTTTCAAGGACACGGGTGGGGCGCAGCGTGGCGGGCGGCGGGCATCTGGTCTCGCCACAAGAGCTTGACGCCAATCTGGGAAGATAAGTTCGAGATACCCAAAGAAGTCGACTTTCTCATCGTACATGCCCGCAGCGCTTTCAAAGATACCGGCATCACGATTGAGAACAACATGCCCTTCTATCGTGACGAGCGGGCCTTCGTCTTCAACGGAGAGCTCACGGGCGTCCGGCTTCGCGTCCCCGGACGTATTGGCGCCGAGAAGGTGTTTCACCTCATCGAGCGCGCCGCGAATCATGATCATGGCGATCTGTCCCAAGCACTCGCAGCCACGGAAGCGTTGCTTCTTTCGAAAAGCGACTATGTCCGCGCGTTGAACGTCGCGGTCGCAGACGGTAATCGGATCTACGCCCGCTGCCGGTTCAACGAATCGCCGGACTACTTCACGCTCCACTACCGGGACGACGCAATCCACTCGGTGTGCTCGGAGCCACTCGATGCGTCATACCATGCGATGCAGAACGGGCAAACGGTGACGCTCTGATCGACCTGACGATTATCAAAGTCGGCGGCGGGGCCACCATCAACCTCGCCGGTATCGCTTCCGATCTGAGTGAGCTCGAGGCTCCGTGCGTCGTCGTCCATGGAGCGAACGCGGCGCGGGACGACTTAGCAGCGCGACTCGGAAGCCCGACGCGCACCATCACCTCCGTCTCGGGAGTCGAGAGTGTTGTGACCGACGATGCCGCGCTCGACATCCTGACGATGGCCTATGCCGGGCTCGTCAACAAACGTTTCGTGAGCCTTTGCCAGCAACACGGTGTGAACGCGATCGGTTTGAGCGGGATCGACGGCGCGCTCGTGCGCGGCCGGCGCAATCGCGCTATACGGGTCGTCGAGAACGGCCGTAAGCGCCTCGTCCGCGACGCGTCGGGGAAGCCCAAAATCATCAACACCGAGCTCCTCAGGCTTCTTCTCGGTGCCGGCTACACACCCGTGGTGACGGTGCCCATTCTCGACGAGGATGGCCGCGCGGTGAATACGGAGAACGACTCCGTCGTCGCCCTTTTGCAAAAGAGTCTCTCTGTTAAACGCGTCGTGCAGCTCATCGAAGCACGCGGGCTCCTTCGGGATGCGTCCGATCCCCAAAGCCTCGTGCACGAAATGAGCTTCAGCGCGCTCGAAGCGTGGCAAGAGGTCGCGGGTGGGCGCTTTCGCCGCAAGCTCATGGCGCTTTCGGACATGGCGTCGAGCGGATGCGAGTCTGTTCTCATCGGCGACGGCCGAGTCGAGCATCCGCTGCGCGAGACGCTTTCCGGCAAAGGAACACTAGTCCGATGACACCGATGAGCTCAACCGCCACCCGCACGAGCCACGAGCTCGACGTATATGGGAAACGGGGCGTCACCCTCGTCCGCGGAAGCGGCGCCCAACTTTGGGACGACACCGGCCGCGAATATATCGATTGCATGAGCGCGCACGGCGCGGCGATTCTCGGCCACGCGCATCCACAGGTTGCGGAGGCGCTCGAGCGGCAGGCACGCACGCTCACGAGCTGCCCCGGCTCCTTTTACCATCCTGGCAAAGACAAGCTCATCGAGCGTCTCGCCGAACGCTGTCCAGGCGATCTCGACCGGGTCTTTCTCTGCAACTCCGGAACCGAAGCGGTGGAGGCCGCCATCAAGTTCGCCCGCGCGAGCACCGGACGACCAGGCATCGTTGCGGCGAAGCGCGGGTTTCACGGAAGAACTTTCGGCGCGATGAGCGCGAGCTTCAACCCGAAGCATCACGAGCTCTATGCACCGATCGTCCCGGGTACGCGCTTCATCGCTTTCAATGACACCGAGGCCCTCGAGGACGTACTCGAGGACGACGTGGCGATGCTACTGCTCGAGCTCGTGCAAGGCGAAGGCGGAGTGCACGTGGCCGAGCCGTCTTTCATATTGCGAGCGCAAGAGCTTTGCCGCGAACGGGGCATTCTGCTCGTGATCGACGAAGTGCAAACGGGCTTCGGACGTACGGGCGGCTGGTTTGCCTGCTCGCGCTATGGACTCTCGCCCGACATCTTGTGCCTCGCCAAAGGGATCGCGGGCGGCTTCCCCATGGGGGCGGTCGTCGTGAACGACAAGGTCCGGGTCGAGGTCGGCATGCACGGTTCGACTTTCGGAGGCAACCCGCTTGCCTGCGCCGTCGCCAATACGGTTTTCGACGTGCTCGAGAGCGAAGGTTTTCTAGAATCCGTCGCCGAGAAGGGACGCTATCTGAAAGAGCAACTCCGGGCGATCGATTCGGAGGCGATCCTCGAGGTGCGCGGTCGAGGGCTCATGGTGGGCATTGCCCTGAAGCAGAAGGCCCGCCCCTACCTCGAGGCACTCGCGGAGCAAGGGGTGTTAGCACTCACGGCCGGCCCGAAAGTTCTGCGCTTGCTGCCGCCTCTCGTGATCACCGAGAAAGAGCTGGAGCAAGTCGTCACAACGCTCGACGATGTTCTCCCGCATTGACTCCAGAACCCGAATAAGAGTCTTAGGCGCCTATAAGCCGGCGGCGCGGAGGTTGGTCACGTTCTCGAGAATCTCTCGCGTAACTTCCTCTTCCGCCATTTGAGCCCACGCGCCGGGGACGAGCTCGGTCGCCCGCACGGCGAGCTTCTTCGCCTCTTTGGCGAGCGAGCCACGAAGACGGTGCCCGGGCATCGGCGCGAACAATATCGCGGCCGCCGCACCGACCACGGTGCCAAACAGTAACCCGGCAGCAAACTTCATGTCTCGTTCTTCTAACTTAGCATGTCCAGAACCAGACACGAAGTGGCGCGTTACGTCTTTGCGTCAAGGCGGTGCTCGCTCCGCTCGCTCTTGCGCTCTTCGAGCGCTTCTAGTGTTTTCGGCCAGTCGCCCTTCAACAGGCGCGAGAGGCCGCGATCCGCCAGAAGCTTGCCTTCGGTCTGACAGGCGGGGCAGTAGTTGGTCTCGTTATCGGCGTAGCGGATGCGTTGGATCGGCCCGTCGCAATCGGGGCACGGCTTGCCGTAGCGGCCATGAACAGTCATCTTCGGCCGGAAGGCGGTGACCTTTTCCGGAAATTTACCTTTTCGTTCCGCGCGAAGCTCTTCCGTCCACGTCACGAGCGTTTGTCGCGTCGCGACATAGAGACGCTCGATCTCCTCGTCACTCAAACGCGACGTCCACTTCACCGGCGAGAGCTTCGCGCGATGAAGGATTTCATCGGAATAAGTGTTTCCGATCCCGCTGAACAGATGGGGGTCGGTGAGCGATCGTTTGAGCGTGTGGTTCTCGAAGCGGAGGGCTCGCGCAAAGGCTTCGAGGTCAGCCTCGAGAACCTCGAGACCACCCGGGTCGAGAAGCGAGAGCTCTTTGTCGCCCCGTACGAGCCAGAGCGAAGCGCGTTTCTTGGTGCCGGCTTCGGTCAAGGTCAGCGAGCCTGAGGAGAAATCGAAGCGTGCGAGACCGCGACGCTTTTGGAGCTTCGGCCGAGAGGCACCTTCTTTCCAATGAAAGCGGCCCGCGACCATCAGGTGGATCACCATGAAGAGCTCGTCCTCGAGGCCGATGACAACACGCTTGCCGAGCCGGCGCAGCGCAAGGACCCGTTTGCCTTCGAGCTCGCTCGGACTCGGTGCTATCGACCTGAGAAGAAACGGGCTTCCGAGCTGGAGCTTTTCGAAAATCTCACCTCCGATACACGCGTCGAGCGCTTCGAGGTAAATCACGATATCCGGTAGCTCTGGCACGAGGGCATTGTCTCACGAGCGCGGAACGCGTTAGGCTGTCGGCTCGAAGGAGGTACGGAATGGCTGATAATCGGTTCGAAGGCAAGGTCGCGCTCGTAACGGGAACCACGAGCGGCATCGGAAAAGCCACGGCGCTGCGGCTCGCAAGCGAAGGGGCCAAAGTAGCGGTGACCGCGCGACGCGAAGAGAAGCTCAAAGAACTCGTCCTCGAGATTGAAGGCGCGGGGGGCTCGGCCTTTGCCGTCCCCGGCGACCTCACGCGCGCGTCAGACCGTAAGCGGCTCGTCGACGAGACCGTGGCTCAATATGAAGGCCTAGATATCCTTGTCAACGCGGCCGGCATCATCGCTTTTGGAACCATCGAGGACACCTCCCTCGAAGTCTGGCAGAAGATGTTCGACATCAACGTCGTCTCCGTCTTCCATCTCATGCAGCTCGCTCTCCCGCACATCATCCCGCGGAAAGGAAACATCGTGAACGTGTCGAGTGTGAACGGCATACGGTCCTTCCCGGGTGTGCTCGCTTACAACTCGAGCAAGTCAGCGCTCGACCAGCTCACGCGCTGCTCGGCGCTCGAGCTCGCGCCTGCGGGGGTCCGCGTGAACAACGTCAATCCTGGCGTCGTCGTCACCGAGCTCCACCGTCAGGCGGGCCTCGATGAGGAGAAATATGCAGCGTTTCTGGAGAGAAGCAAGACGACCCATCCGCTCGGGCGCGTCGGGAAAGTCGAGGACCTCGCGGCGCTGATCACGTTTCTAGCTTCGGACGAAGCCGGTTGGATCACCGGCGACACCGTCAACATCGACGGCGGGCGCCACCTGACTTGCGCGCGCTAGCTGGTAGCCAGCCTAGGCCTAGCCGCCAGCCAGGTAAAGCTGAAATGCGTTTGAACCGCAGAGACGCGGAGGACGCAGAGGAATCCGGGATTTCGTTGAATATGGAGCTAGAAACCGTGCGCCATCGCCTCCTTCAACGACCACGCTGCTTTGCCCGCGCGGCCCTCAACTCTCGCCTGGGCGAGATTCTTGGGCCAAACCGCACTCCAAGGCTAGGCAGGTTCTGAGGTCGGTGCCTGCCGGAGATCGAGAGAGTTATGCTCCGCGCACTCTGCGTCTCTGCGGTGGGATTTTTGCTCCAAGAAGTGAACGAAATCCGCGATTCCGGCTGGAGGTTAATTGAGCGCTTCTTGTAATTCCGCCACTGCTTCTTCGCGGCCGCGGGTGAAGCGGAGAACGCCCTCGACGATCAGCCAGAGTGCTAAGAACAAAACGACGCCGCCCACAGCTAAGAGCAAGTAGCTTCCTTGGTTGAAGAAGGTCCGGACGTTGATGACCATCGCAACGAGGGTCGTCACGAGCATGAAGACCATCGGGATGGCGGTATAGAGATAGTTCTTCTTCCGGAAGTAAAGGTAGAGCGTCACGGTCAAGAGCGTCAGGCCGGCCATGACTTGGTTCGTTGTGCCGAAGACCGCCCACAGCACGACGCCGGCGGGCCGGCCATCGACCTGTAGCAGCGCGAAGAAACCAATAGCCGCGACCGACAACGCCGTCGCGACATATCGGTTCGCGAGCACCGGCATCTTCACCGTCTCAGCGACCTCTTCGATGTTGTAGCGCAGAAGCCGCGTGGCCGAATCAAGCGTCGTGAGCGCGAAGGAGACGGCCACGAGTGCTATGAACGCCTTGCCCAAGGCGGGATCGATGCCCAGGCTTGCGAGAAAAGTCGCGGAGCCGGAGACGAACGCGTCCAAGTTCGAAGCGAGACCGTCCGCCGACTCCCAGTTCGAGTAGTGGGCGCGCCACGCTGTCTTGCTCGCGAAGCCCGCCGTGCAAGCAAGAACCGCCGCGAGACCCAAAATACTCTCGGCGACCATGGCGCCATAGCCGATGAAGACAGCGTCCTCCTCCTTGTCGAGCTGCTTCGCGGTCGTTCCTGAGGAGACGAGCGCATGGAAGCCCGAAACGGCGCCACAGGCGATCACGATGAATACGAAAGGATAGAGGGGCGGAGCACCCGGTGGGGACGGGTCGAAGGCGGGAGCCACGAAGCTCGGACGCAAGATGACGAAGCCGAGAAAGATCGCGACGAGCCCGAGATAAAGAAGCAGCGAGTTCAAGAAGTCTCGCGGCTGGAGCAAGAGCCACACGGGCAGCACCGAGGCGGCAAAGGCGTAAGCGAGCAGAATGTAGCTCCACGAGGACACGCTCAAATCCGGCATGGGGAGAACACGGCCCATGTAGACGGAGACGAGCGTGAGCACGAAGCCGACGAGGGTCAAGCGTCCGAGCGGCACGCCCTTCTTGTAGAAGAGCACACCCATCGCTACGGCCAGTACCATCAACGAGAAGCTAGGAAACACAGCCTCGGGATAGAAATCCGCGGAAAAGAGCTGAGAGACGACTTGGACGAAGACACCCATCGCAAGCGCTATGAGAAAAATAATAATGACGTGAAAGAGGCTCTTCGCCCGGTGCCCGATGATGTTCTCGGCCACCTTGCCAATCGATTTGCCATTGGCGCGCAAGCTCACCGCCAAGGCGCTAAAATCGTGCACGGCGCCAATGAAAATCGTTCCCAAAACGACCCAAATCATCGCGGGAACCCAGCCCCACATCACCGCGATGGCGGGGCCGAGCATCGGCGCGAGCCCGGCGATGGACGCAAAGTGATGCCCGAAAAGAACGTAGCGCTTGGAAGGGACGTAGTCTTGCCCGTCATTCAGCGTGTGCGCGGGTGTCTCGGTCGCACCCGTAAGCTCGAAGAGATTGCGCGCAATCCGTTTCGCGTAGAAGTGATATCCAAGAAGATAGACGACGAAGCAGCTAATCGCTGCTACGATAGGGCTCATTCAACCCTCCCTTTCGGAAGCAACGATTATAGGTTCAAGGCACGAGCCTAAACAAACGCCCGATAGAATCGAGTCAAGGATTCACAGATTTGCAGAAATTGAAAGGTTTTCGAGATTTCTTCCCCGAGGAGATGGCGGAGCGGACGCACGTGTTCGACGCGATGCGCCGGGTCGCGAAACGCTACGGTTTCGTGGAATATGACGGCCCGCCGCTAGAGAGCCTCGAGCTATACAGGAAGAAATCCGGCGACGAGATCGTGGCCCAGCTTTATACCTTTAAGGACAAAGGCGGCCGCGACGTCGCGCTCCGACCGGAGATGACGCCCACTTTGGCGCGCATGGTGGCCACGCGCGCCAACTCTCTTCAAAAGCCAATCAAGTGGTTCTCGATCCCGCAGCTGTTCCGCTACGAAAAAAACCAAAGAGGTCGCCTCCGCGAGCACTTCCAGCTCAACGTCGATATCATCGGCGCCCGCGAGGTAGAAGCCGATGCCGAGCTTCTCGCGATAGGACTCGACGTCCAGCGCGAGCTCGGGCTCACCAAGGAAGATGTCGTCGCCCGCGTCAACGATCGCCGAATCGTCTCGGGGGCGCTCGGGCTTCTCGAGGTCTCAGAGGAGAGCATCGCCGCAACCTATACCGCTATCGACAAGTTCCGAAAAGTGCCTGACGAGACTTTTACGGAGCTTCTCTCGGATGCCGGAGTCTCCGATGACGCTATCGAGGAAATTCGAAAACTATGCGCCGGCAGCGTGAGTGTTTTCGAGTGGTTCGCGCCTCGGCTCGACGACGTCGACGAGCCGACACGAAAGGCCGTCGCGGATCTCGAGACCTATCTCGCGCGGATGACCGAGGCGGGCTTCGAAGACTTCGTCGAAGTAGATTTTTCAATCGTGCGCGGGCTCGCTTATTACACGGGGATCGTTTTCGAGCTCTACGACCGGAAAGGCAAGGAGCGCGCGATCTGCGGCGGCGGCCGCTACGACGACCTTGTCCAATCGCTCGGCGGACCTGATTTGTCCGCTCTCGGATTCGGAATGGGCGACGTTGTGCTGAGCCTCATGCTGCGCGATCGGGGCCTGATGCCGAAGGCGCCGCCGCGCTCGGACGTTGTCGTCATCCCCGTTGGCGCCGAGCTCGCCGTTATCGCGCGCCTGATCACGACCGAGCTTCGCCGCGCAGGAAAGCGCGCCGAGACGCCGTACTCCCCCGCGGGCGTCGGCAAGGATCTGAAAGCCACGGGCCAACGCGGCATCCCCTACGCCGTCATCGTCGGCCCGGAGGAGTGGGCCGCCCACGAAGTCAACTTAAAAGACTTGCGCACCGGCAAACAATCCCGCGTCGCGATCGATGCACTCGCCGCCGAAATCAAAACCTAAGTCTCGCCAGGTAAACCTGAAAGGGTTCTAAATATAGCCAGGTAAACCTGAAAGCTCCGCCGTCCGCATGAGACGCCTTAAGAATGGCCACAGAGACACAGAGACACAGAGTTTCGAAAACACCGAGTGCTCTTCGCTCACGCTTTCTCTGTGCCTCAGTGCCTCTGTGGCCATCCCTTTTGGTTGCGACCGCAGG